>Ga0210401_10001286_pt1 | contig 29309 bp, 17 predicted proteins | sample IncBWH32MmetaG_FD_150866 | JGI IMG/M metagenome (GOLD analysis project Ga0210401, IMG submission 150866) | Forest soil microbial communities from Barre Woods Harvard Forest LTER site, Petersham, Massachusetts, United States - Inc-BW-H-32-M | ecosystem: Environmental > Terrestrial > Soil >...
TTCTCGGTGCAATCTTCGCGATCGCCGGTTGCATTGGGTGGTTTCGTAATGTGCTGCCTCACGAAAAGCTTGAATCCGTGCCAGTGGAGGAGAAAGTGCCGACGATCGCCACCAGTCGCCCGCGAGTCACTCGAATCGAAGGGATCACGCAGGAACTTCACCGCGCACGTTTGCCCCTGGAGATCTATCCGATTTCAGCGGGTGTCAAGGGAGGCATAGCGGGCAGCGCTGCCATGGCGGTTCTGGCTATTCTCTATGGAATCGTCAGTGGCCGGGGTATTTGGTACCCGATCAACCTCCTGTCCGCTGGGTTGTTTCCGGATCGATCAACCATCGCTCAAATCGCTGTCTTTCATTGGGACGCTTTGATCATCGCCACAATCATTCACGTGGTATGTTCCTTGCTCGTCGGGCTTCTTTACGGTGCTGCACTTCCGATGTTTCCGCGCCGTCCGATTCTGCTGGGAGGCGTGATCGCCCCCATCCTCTGGACAGGGTTGATCCACAGCATCCTCGAAGCGTTGGATCCCGTGCTCAACCAGCGGATCGATTGGCTCTGGTTCGTTGTCTCCCAGATCGGATTCGGCGTTGTAGCCGGGATTGTGGTCTCCAAGCAAGAACGCATACGCACCTGGCAATACCTTCCCTTTGCTGTGCGCGCTGGGGTCGAAGCACCAGGGGCAATCGACGAAAAGTCCGGAGAGAATCACCTGCAATGAATCGTCGAGCCATTCTCGTTACTCTCACAATCGCTGCGGTGGTAGCGTGCTTGGAGTTCGCCGCCTGCACGAAGTCCCTAGGCGTCCCCGGAGCCGATTCGGAGATGCTCCCACCGAGCGAAGTCGTCGATTTCAATCTCCTCTATGGACAGAACTGCGCCGGATGCCATGGCGCGGTTGGCAAAGGCGGGGCCGCGATCGCACTGGCAAACCCGGTTTTTCTCGCAATTGCTGATGACAAGGCGCTTCGTCGCACAGCAGAAAACGGAGTGCCGGGCACTCCGATGCCCGCCTTTGCACAGAGTGCCGGTGGAATGCTTACGGAAAAACAGATCGATGCGCTGGTGCGAGGAATCCGATCCTGGGCGAGGCCCGATGCTCTCGGAAATGTGACTCCGCCGCCCTATGCAGCGAAAGATCCAGGCGATGCGCTACGTGGTTCCGATGCTTATCGTACGTACTGCTCCTCCTGCCATGGAGTGGAGGGTCGCGGAGCGAGCAAGGCCAGTTCGATCATAGACGGCTCCTACCTGGCTCTGGTGAGTGATCAACAACTTCGAACCATCGTGATTGCGGGCCGGCCCGAGCTGGGTGCACCGGACTGGCGCGGTGATGCCGAGGGCCGTCCCATGTCCGACCAAGAGATTACTGACGTCGTATCTTGGCTCTCCAGCCAACGGCCGAAGTTCGCAGGCCAGCCATACCCACCTTCGACGAACCAAGCCAACGGAGGATCTCGATGAATGCAGAAAATGGAGTGTCCAGACGCGCGATGCTGGTGAAACTCGGCTTGCTCCTTAACGGGATCGTCGGCATTTTTTTGGCCGTGCCGATCGTGCGCTACCTCATGTCACCGGTGATTCGTGAGAAGAAATTTGGATACGAGTCATGGCTTTCGCTCGGCGGCCTGGAACAGTTTCCTGCTGGCCAGACGCGCCTCGCCACATACAAGAATCCCGTGGTCAATGCCTGGGATGGTGAAACTGCCGACATCGCGTGCTGGGTCCGAAACGTCGATGATCAGACTTTCCAGGTTTTTGCCATCAACTGTGCACACTTGGGATGCCCCGTCCGCTGGTTCCCCCAGTCTAGCCTATTCATGTGCCCGTGCCACGGCGGGGCTTACTACCAAGATGGATCCCGGGCCTCCGGGCCTCCGGAGCGCGGATTATTCCAGTACCACTACAAGATCGAAGGCGGGAAACTTCTCATCAAGGCCGGCGAGATGCCGACGCCCGGACGTGCGGCGAACCTGAAGCGCGGAGGAACAACATGCGCCTGATCCAGAAACTGGGCGACTGGTTTGACCTGCGGCTGCAGCTCGGCGCTCCAATTCGCGAAACAGCCGAGCATCCGGTTCCACGAGAGACCGCAAGCTGGTTCTATGTTTTCGGCAGCGCCGCACTCACATGTTTCATGCTACAGGTCGTCACCGGCATACTGCTTGCTTTGATCTATGTGCCTTCTGCAGGAGAAGCGTGGAGCAGTCTTCAAACTCTCAATCACGGCATCACATTGGGCTGGTTCATACGAGCCTTGCATGGGTGGGGCTCGAATTTCATGGTTGCAATCGTCCTGATCCACATGGTGCAGGTCTTCCTATTTGGAGCCTACAAATTTCCTAGAGAGCTGACCTGGATCATTGGCGTCCTTCTCTTACTCGTGACCCTCGGGATGGCTTTTACGGGCCAAGTATTGCGATTCGACCAGGATGCCTATTGGGGCTTGGGTATCGGAGCATCGATCGCCAGCCGCGTTCCGGTGATTGGACCGTGGGCTGTGAACCTGATGTTGGGCGGGCCAATTATTGCCGGTGCAACATTGTCGCGATTCTTCGCGCTGCATGTTTTCGTCGTCCCAGGGTTACTCATCGCTTTCGTTGGGGTGCACCTGCTCATGGTGCTGAAACTAGGAATCAACGAATGGCCCATGCCCGGACGCATCGTACGCCGTGCCACTTACTTGCAGGAATATCACGAACTGACTCACACGCAGGGTGTGCCGTTCGTGCCGAACGCGGTGTGGAAAGACATCATGTTCTCCGGTTTCATTCTTCTTTCGATCGCTGCTTGCGCAGCCTATTTTGGCCCCTTCGGCCCGGGCGGACAACCGGATCCAACGATCATTCAGACCGCCCCTCGTCCCGACTTCTTCTTTTTGTGGCTGTATGCGCTGTTGTCGTTCTTGCCGCCATCTGCCGAGACGCCCATTCTGCTGATTGGTCCCGCCATCGGAATTGTCGTCCTGCTGGCGCTTCCGTTGGTGGCTGGCGAAGGTGAAAAGAGCTGGAAGCGCAGACCGATCGCGGTTCTCACGATTCTGCTGACCGCTGTGGCCCTCGGCACTCTGACACATCTGGCGGAACACACACCTTGGAGTCCGGTGATGGATGCATGGAGCGGCCAGCCCATTCCTGCACAATACCTGCAAGGACGGACGGCCTTGCAGCGGCGAGGGGCGGTCGTCTTCCAGGCAAAGCAGTGTCACAACTGCCATTCGCTGGATGACAAAGGAGGTCAGCGCGGCCCGGCACTCGATAGTGTTGCTCTGCGTCTTACAGAAGACCAGTTGATTCGCCAAGTGATCCAGGGCGGAGGGAATATGCCAGCCTATGGAAAGAATCTCAGTCCCGCGGAGACCACTGCGCTGGTGGCGTTTCTGGAAACACTGCACCCAGCAAATCAGGCACCGGCGCGCAATGCCTCTCAAGCCGTGGCGCTCGGCGAACGCGAGGTTCCCCCACGCTAGACCTAGCCATGCACGAACCCGTTGACCACATGCACTCGTGGTGGCTGCCCCTCGTTACATTTGCCTTGGTGGTAGCAGCGTTGGTGTACTTGCGCGGCTGGCTTTGTCTTCGAAATGCCTTCCCCAATCTCATCCCGGTTTGGCGGTTGGCAGCGTTTATGGGTGGTCTCGGCTCAGTCTGGACCGGCGTCGAGTCTCCTCTGGCCGTACTTGATCATCAATCGCTCGTGATTCACATGCTGAAGCATCTTCTATTGATGACGGTCGCTGCTCCGCTAGTTCTAGCGGGAGCACCCGTGTTTCCGCTGGTGTGCGGATTGCCAAAGCTCTTCATTAAGAGCGATTTTCCCTTCGGGACACGGCCAGCACGATGGTTCGAACGTCATCTAATGCGCCCTTGGTTGTGCTGGCTGGCTGGCACCTCTGCCGTGATCGGATGGCATCTCCCGGTTGCGTTTCAGTTGGCCATGCGGTCTCGCTGGCTGCACAGTATCGAAACGGCATGTTTTCTAACGGCTGGCCTTTGGTTCTGGTGGCCCGTGATGCAGCCCTCGCCGGATGTGCCGAGGGCGGGTCGCTGGTCCGTGGCTCTTTACCTTTTCCTCGCCACGTTGCCCTGTGACATCCTCTCGGCATTCCTGGCGTTCTGTGACCGAATCGTCTATCCCTGTTACCTTTCGGCAATTCCACCGTTAGGGCTATCCCCTCTCCAGGATCAGGAGTGCGCAGGTGCACTAATGTGGGTTTGGGTCACGTTTGCGTACCTGATTCCTTCCGTCGTGATCACAATGCGGATACTCTCACCATCGACGAGGCATTCGTTGATACCAGTGCAAACCGTGTGGCCCGCGGCCACGGTACGGTGTCTGAATGGTGTGAAGTGGGAGGCACCCTAGACATGGCCACCGAATCTATCCTTATTGTGTGCTCTTCACCGCCAGCCGCTATAAGTGCGCAGCGGACTCTCGCAGTTCGCAATCATTCCCTTTTGGCCGACTATTGGGCGCTTACCAAGCCGGAAGTCAACTTTCTGATTGCCATCGCGACCCTCACCGGCTTCTTTCTGGGCTGTCCAGGCGGGCTTGGTCACTTTCCGTGGCTGCGCCTCGTCCACACGCTTCTCGGCACCCTGCTGGTCGCGAGCGGCACCGGTACGCTGAATCAATATATGGAGCGGCATTTCGATAAACAGATGCGCCGGACTGCACGGCGTCCGCTCGCCGCGGGTAGACTGAGGCCCTCAATCGTTTTTTGCTTCGGCGCGGCGCTGGCGTTGATGGGAAGCATTTATCTTGCGCTGGCCATCAATGCACTTGCGAGTATGCTCGCTGTTGTCACACTCGTGTCTTACTTGTTTCTTTACACTCCGCTTAAACGAAAAACACCCTTGTGCGTTGTAGTCGGAGCCTTTCCGGGGGCTGTGCCGCCCCTGATTGGCTGGGCAGCGGCGGCGGGCAAACTAAGTTTGGGGGCATGGATACTCTATGCCTTGCTCTTTCTTTGGCAGTTCCCTCATTTCATGTCCATCGCCTGGATGTACCGCGAGGACTACGATCGCGCGGGCTACTTCGTGCTTCCTCAAGGCCAAGCAAGAGCTCGCTTCGTAACTTGGCAGACCGTGTTGCCACTCCTGCCTCTGCTCCTCGTTAGCCTGCTATCAGCCTCGACAGGCCATGAGAGCACACTCTGCCTCATGGGAAGCTTGCTTCTGGGTCTAGGATTTTGCTATTACGGGGCACGATTCGTACTCTGCAGATCCAGCGCGGCTGCTCGCCAGCTGCTCATGACATCGATTTTTTATCTTCCGTTACAATTCCTTCTGATGGCGATTGATAAGGGCTAGTCTTGGGACGCGCCCTTTGGGCTCGCCAAAGACACTCCAAGAGCTAAGCGGTGACCTTCCATGAACGCATCAGTGCCCCGACGATGGCGCTCCTGTACTCTTGCTGTCTAAAGGGGTTCGCACCTTGATGCTTCAGCACAAGCGCGGGAGTTCCAACTGCATAGGCTCCGGAGCCGTTCCGTACCGGCATGCGCGAAGTTCCCTGGTTTCCGCGCTGCACATTCTACTCAGCTTAGCTATCTGGCATGCTTGGTTGCCGGCATCGGCCCAGGCCTTCTACGGCTCCATGGCTGGCCGCGTATCGGACAAGTCGGGGGCTATCGTCAGAGGTGCGTCCGTGACTCTAACGAGCCTGCAGACCAGTGACAAGCGGACGATTATAACGGACAGCACTGGCAGTTATCGATTCGTAAACCTTCTCCCCGGGTCGTATCGGGTGGAAGTGGAGAGTGCGGGCTTCAGGCGCTTCGCGCAAGAGCCCATCGATGTCCGAGTCGACACAATCGCATTCCTCGATGCGTCCCTCGCTTTGGGAGATGTACGCGAAACTGTTAGCGTCCAAGGGCATACCCCCCTTCTTGAGACCCAGTCGGGGTCTGTCGGCCAAGTGATTGAAGGAAGGCAGGTACCGGATACTCCACTGAATGGCAGGAATGTCATGAACCTCGTGGCCCTTGTGCCCGGGGTGATTCCGCAGGGGGGTACTCAAGGAAGCTCGGCCGGAAACTACACTACGTCCGGAGACCTTACGAACGTTGCCGGGTTTGGAAATTACCAGATCGGAGGTGGGCTGGCCGGGCAGAGCGCGTTCTTTTTCGATGGATCGTCTCTGAACCAAGTCTTGGGCAATAACACTGCACTGGTGCCGACGCAGGATGTAATCCAGGAGTTCCGCGTGGTGACCAGCGTGCCGGCCCCGGAGTTCGGAGGTCTTTCCGGCGGTGTGGTGTCTTTCACGTCGAAGTCGGGGTCGAACGCATTCCATGGATCCGCCTACGAATACCTGCGGAATACGGTTTTCGACGCTAACTCCTTCTTCAATAATGAAAGCGGCGTTCCGCGCTCACAACTCGTGCGCAACCAGTTCGGCGTGGTCTTGGGCGGACCGATCATAAAGAATCGCACTTTTTTCTTTTTCAACTACGAGCGGTTCACACAGCGAAACGGAATTCCTTTCGAGGGCAGAACTCCGACGCCTGCCGAGTTGCGCGGCGACTTCACCGCCGATCCTCCGATCTACGATCCTCAAACTGGGGCGCAGTTCGTTTGTAACGGCGTGTTGAACATGATTTGCTCGAATCGAATCGATCCCGCAGCCAACGTAATGGCAAACACTCTTCACTATTGGCCCGTGCCCAATGTGAACCTGCCAGACGGATCGAACTACGGCGTAAATGCCGCAGCGGGGGTGGATACGAACCAATACAATGCGCGCATCGATCAAATACTGAGCGACAAACAACGTATTTTTGGCCGTTACACTTACTGGGACATCAAGACTCGTCCGACTCAATACGTCTTCGGCACGATTGGGGGTGGGCCGGAGAGCCTGGTAAGCAGCTTGGTCGCGGATCAGCAAGTTGTCATCGGAGACGCCTACACCTTTTCTCCTACCACCGTTGGCGACTTGCGAGTCTCCTACTTGCGGGCCAGGACTCCGATCACTCCTCCTAACAACAACGTGGATTTGTCGCAGTTTGGTCCGTTCTGGGCGGGCATTTCCAGCAGTCTAACCCATCGTCAATTTCCTGATCCGATTGTCGTCGGCACGCTGCCATACCCCTATGCGGGTTTGGATGTCACAAGCAGTGACGCTGCCAACAACTATGCCATCTCTGCTTCTCTTACAAAAATCATCGGGCGACATACCGTCAAATTCGGCGCTGACCTCCGACGTTATGATTTTCGCAGGGGCCTGACGGTTGCGGCTTCGGGATTGTTCGTATTTGCAGGTATCTTTACCTACGGACCGCTGTCTCCGCCCGGCTCCGGCGCAACCCCCATTGCTGATTTCGTGCTCGGAGACATTACTCCAGTGCCAGGTACGTCGGGCTTCGAAACTACAGTGGACGCTCACGCTCGCCAGTACTACCAAGGCTACTATGCAAATGACATCTTCCAGCTGTCCCATAAGGTGACGATAAACGTCGGCCTGCGCTGGGATTTCCCGGGATCGTACCTGGAATCAGATGACCGCAATACGGCGCTGCTCCCACAGCTGCAAAATCCGCTTGTTCTGGTCGACAGCCGGCAGTATCCGAGCCGGCACGATCTCGAGACTCACTATCGATTATTTGCTCCACGGTTTGGAATGGCTTACCAGTTCCGGCCGCAGACGCTGATTCGGGCTGGGTATGGGATCAATTTTCTGCCTCAAGGAGTCGCCGTTGCCGGCCCTTGGGACTCTCCAATCAACTCCGCTACCACCAGCGTTCCGTTCGGAGGTACTTTAAGCAATCCTCTGCTCGGAGCGCCATTGCTCCAACCCATTGGCAGGAATGAGAGCGCATTGAGCACGTTCATCGGCCAGAGCATCCAGAGCAGAATTCCTTATCAGCCGTTCCCCTACATGCAGCAGTGGAATCTGAATCTCCAACAAGCACTTGGAGACGACGCATTGTTTAAGGTCGGTTACGCTGGATCGCGCGGTGAGCACATCCCGCTCGGCGTTCCCGCTCTTGAGATCGGCGACGTGGGGGCGGATCTGAACCAGCTCTCTCCCAAGTACTATTCATTGGGAGCTGCTCTGCTCCAACCGACAACGAGTGGCCAACTCTACGGCCAGACGCTTCGTCCTTATCCTTCGTACCAGAATGTCGAAGCCGACTCTGATTTCGCCGGCGACACGTACTACAACTCCTTGCAGGCCACGCTGGAGAAGCGGTTCTCCGACGGGGGGACTATTCTCGCCGACTACACCTGGGCGAAACTGATTTCGAATTCTGAGGGCGTCTTCCCCTTTTTCGAGTTGAGTACGCTGGGTTCGGGTGCGATTCAGGACTATACAGACTTGCGAGCGGAGCGGTCGCTTGCGGGCTTTGATGTAACACATAGGTTTGTGTTGAGCTACGTCCTTGAGCTGCCATTTGGGCGGGGCAAACGATTCCTCGCGAATGAAAGGGGAGCAGTGGATAAGGCGCTGTCCGGCTGGGCGGTGAGCGGGATTACAACGTTCGCTAGCGGGTTTCCATTGGGAATCACGAGTGCAGCACCAAATGACCTGGCTACGCTGTTCGGGGCCGGTACTATCCGTCCTGACGTGCAGCCTGGATGTGACAAGTCGGTTGGCGGTTCGATTGTCCACAACGTGATGGCGGGCAATTCCCTCTTAAACGCTGCGTGCTTTTCGGCTCCAGGTTTGTTCAGCCTGGGGAACGAGTCGCGGCTCGATTCAACGCTGCGGGCCCAAGGAATCAACAACTGGGATTTCTCCGCATCGAAGATCACTCCCCTGACCGAAAGAGTCAGCCTGGATTTCCGCGTGGAATTCTTCAACATTTTCAATCGGGTTCAGTTTGCCCCACCGAACACATCGTTTGGCGGATCGCTGTTCGGGAAAATAGCGAGCCAGGCCAATGCTCCGCGCCAGATCCAATTCTCTTTGAGGGCGTCGTTCTGAACCAACGGTGCCCGCTTGCATGGGCCTACGATGGAAGACGACACGATCAGTCCAAATTGCTTACGGTGGCCCGCGGGAGCAGATACACCAATAACGCGGCCACGAATGATCCCGCCGCTATGATGTTTGTCATTACGGCGTACGAATGGTACAGATCAAAGACCCGTCCCATGAGAAAAGCGCCCGCAGCCGCGCCCAGTGTACCTGCCGCAAAGAAATATCCGAGAAATTCACCATAGGATGTGAGGCTGAAGTATCGGCTCACCAGATACGGTAAAAGATCCGTGTCCGCTCCAAGAGCCGCTCCCATCAACATCGTAGCGAGCACCAGAGCGGTTCTCGATCCCGACACCCCGATCCCGGCAACGCCCAAACCAGACAGCGCCAGCATTACTGCCGCCACTCTTGCCGCGGGAAAGCGATCGAAGCAAACGCCAACCAACAAGTGTCCGACGATGGCGGCCACGCCCAGCAATGAAAGGACCCGAGCTGCGGAAACCGCGCTCATGCCGCGGTCGGTGAGCAACGGAACCAAGTGTGTCAGAATTCCGACATAGCTGACGCCCACGATGGCGGAGACGGCCATCAGGGTAATGAACGTGTAACTCCGAAGCACTTGCGATCTTGAAGCCCGAGGAACGGCCGCGATTTCCGCCGCCGGAGAGGAGGTGCCTTTGGTTTTCGAAAGCGGACCGTCTTTCAAGACCAGCGCCACTGGAATGGTCCCCACCGTGAGCATAGACGAACCCAGCAGAAAGTACGCGTCCCGCCAGCCATAGTGCGAAATCAGGTACTGAGCCAACGGCGGCACAACGACTCCTCCCAGCCCGGAGCCACAGGCTAGGATGGAAAGTGCCAGGCCCCGGCTTCGATCGAACCAATTAGAAATCACCTTACCGAAAGTCAGCGCCGACGTACCCGCGGCCGCGGGGCCCATCAGGAACGCAACTGCGTAGTAGTGCCAAAGGTGTCCAGTGAGAAGCCCCTGAGAGCTATAGCTGAGAGCAACCAAGACCGCGCAAATCAGTATTACCGGCTTGATACCGAATTTGTCAGCGAGCCGGCCGATGAGAGGAGAGGCGACTGCATACATCACACCGCTAATTGCGGTGAAGCCGGAAACTGCTTCTCTGGTCCAGTGGAATTCAGAGCTGAGAGGTTTTAGGAACACCCCGAAGGCAAAGAATATTCCTGTGGCGCCTAGGACATACGCCAACAAAGACACTACAACTATTGTCCACCCTCTCGCCCACTCACCGCGGCGACTCGCAGTTTCCACAAATTCAACTTCAGTTCTGCGAACGCCGGTTCCGTCTGTCATGCGACACCTCTCGCGCGCAACGATAGGGCTTCCTAATCGCCGAGGATTTGCGAACCAGAACAATGTTTCGAAGAAGGTCCTCGGGGGCTTCCGTAGTTGTCATTTTTCTTGCCCTCGCATGATACAGACAACTGGAAGGAAGGGTTGTGAGCCACGAATCTGGAGATTGGAATCTGAAATATTCTATGCGCCACTACTTGAGGCTGGGCATTGGGGCAACACAGCCATGGCCACGAGGACGGTAGTCCTTTGGCCGGCTTTTCGACACGAACTCCTCCTGGCTCTAGCCGCCCTCTGAACTGCCCGCAGTGCATTCCTGTAGAAAAGCTAGGAACTCTTCCAACGAGCGGAACTTAAGCTCGCGGCCAGTGTCGACTTCTTCAACATGCCCCTGGAACTTGCCTTTTGCGGGGTTGGTGTCAGGGCTAAGCCGAATAACAAACGCGCGTTTCATAGGCTTCGCAAGCCTAGGCCGAACTGCCCTCAGAGAAGTGGACTTTCGGTAGTCTTTTGGTGAAATTCTGCCAACTTGATCACCATCAGAAAGCCGATCCGAACGGAGGTCCCGCGGTGAGCGGATTTCATTGCGGTCGGCGACCAATGCGATAAATATCGGCTCTTCAATAAGTTAGCCTAATCACTTTTAAATGACGACGGAGTAGTATTCGCCCTCTACTGCCGGGAGCGCCAACGAAAGTTCAGATCGAGGATGCGGTATTTCAGGAATTCGGATGTGTCAGCTCTGTTCAGAATGTTCACGTTACAACATTGAACCGCAAGGCCTGTGAATTCAACTTGATACACTCGGTTCAACCCTATTGTTGCAACGGAGCGGGCACCCCGGACACCGACAAAACCATTTTTCCACCAAAGAACCACTGAACGATCACGACTTCTTCATTGAATCGACTTAGTCTCCCTCCAACGCAAAGGCACGGACTGCCGCAGGAGGAGTTCATGGCGAGCGTCGGTGAATTCAGACCCATTGCACAGGTGGCTTGGACGAATTTGCTCCCAGGAAAACCAGCCGACAAGCTCACCTCGGGGACTGAGAAGCTGGGGGCTCGTTACAAAGCGTTGTCCAGGTTGTCCAAGTCTCTAGCCGCCGGAACGCCCGAAGATTGGATTCAGGATCTTGTCACGGACCTTCGCGGCATGTTTCCCCTCGACCTTTTAGACGTCGTTGTCTACCAGAAGGATGGGAGCGAAATACATTGGCGTTTGCCGGCATCGAGACAGTCCGTCAGTCAAGATCGCCCCATGGAGGAAACGCTGCTTGGGTATGTATATCAAGACCAACGAGCGCTCCGGATCACGGACTGCAACACCGACGAGGGTTGCTCAGTAGCGAATCAGAGGCTAAAGAGCCTGGAATTGGGATACCGATCTTTTTGCGGCCTGCCGTTGAGCACGACACATCGCCGCCTTGGGGTATTCGGGCTTGCCAGCCTGCAGCCCAGTTCTTTCGCTGCCGAGGACGTCGAGTTCCTAAGTCAGATCGCGGCCCAACTGGCCTTGGCAATCGATAACTGGCTAGCGCACGGTCTCATCGCTGATCTTCAGGACAGAGTTGCCAAAGAAAGCGTCTACGTCGAAGACGAACTTCGGGGCGATATTCACTTCGAGGGGATTATCGGGAAGAGCGCCTCTTTGCGTAAGGTGCTCAAGCAGGTGGAGACGGTGGCCCCGACCAACTCCAATGTTCTCATCTTCGGCGAGACGGGGACAGGTAAGGAGCTAATCGCGCGCGCGATTCATGACCTCAGCCCACGCCGGCCTAATGCGTTTGTCACTCTGAACTGTGCGGCAATCCCGACCGGGTTGCTCGAAAGCGAACTCTTCGGTCACGAAAAAGGAGCATTTACCGGAGCCATCTCCCAGCGAGTCGGACGTTTCGAGTTGGCCAATCGTGGAACCATTCTCCTGGATGAAGTGGGAGAGATTCCACTGGAACTCCAGCCCAAGCTGCTCCGCGTTTTACAGCAACGGGAATTTGAACGGTTGGGGAATGGGCGCACTCTCAAGACTGACGCGCGCCTGATCGCCGCCACCAACCGGGATCTGGAGATAATGGTGCAGGAGCATGGATTCCGGGCCGACTTATTTTACCGACTCAATGTTTTTCCTCTTCAGGTTCCGCCTCTGCGTGAACGTCCAGAGGACATTCCGCTGCTTGTGCGGCATTTCGTCCAGTACTTCTCGCGACGGATGAACAGAACGATTGATACCGTCCCTTCGGAGACGATGCAGGGCCTCGTCCGCTATTGCTGGCCCGGGAACATACGCGAGCTGGAGAATGTAATCGAACGCGCGGTAATTCTTTCTCCGGGGCCGATTTTGAGAGTCCAGCTTCAAGATCTTTGTAACCGAGCTATACCCGGCGATAATAACGGAGAACACCACACTCTCGAGGAAGTAGAACGAACACAGATCTTGGCGACCTTGAAGCAGACCAAGTGGGTGCTGTCGGGGCCAAACGGTGCGGCTATACGTTTGGGCTTGAATCGCTCTACCCTCCAGTTCCGCATGAAGAAGCTTGGAATTGCCCGACCGATTTAGGAGGGCAGCGCTTAAGGCGATCGGTGGCGCTGCTAGGCGGTTGGCAACCGCTGGCATGTCATCACTAAGGCGCAAGTACATCCAAGGCAATCTTCAATTCTTGATCCTGCCATTACATTCTTCCGCTCAATTATTTACAGGAGAACTGAGCGCACTCTGACCTCCGGCAATACGATTGCGTCCCACATCGGAGGGCGCCATGCTCAGGATTAGTATGGAGGTCGGGCCACACCAAGTGACGTTGAAGCTGGAGGGTTCCCTCGCCGGGACTTGGGTCAATGAGTTAGAGGACTCTTGGCGTGCGGTGTGTCCGGCACTCTCTGGTCGCCCGCTTTGCGTGCACCTGAAGGGAGTCGAACACGTCGACAACGCCGGAAAATACCTCTTGGCACTGTTGCGTCATAGCGGCGTACAGCTGATTGCCGATGGAATTGTGATGACGGAACTCGTTCGGACGATTGCGGACGATTGGCCGTCCGAACCGAAGCAAGCGCCACGCACACGAGGTCGGACAAACCGGAGGAATCCGAAGACACCGACATAGCCGCAGACGCGGTTTAGAAGTGCGAGAGACTCGGGCGCGCTGACTGTGTTTACTTCTAGATTTAAGTACAAGGAGAGATTCGTGCCGAGAGAGGTACTGGTAAATTCCAGCCTTACAGCCTACGTGCAGAATATATCGGTAGGCCCTCATCGACTCCAGGCAGACGAACCGAGCGATTCTGGCGGAAATGACGCCGGTCCAAATCCGTATGAGCTACTCTTGGCTGCGCTCGGAGCATGCACCAGTATGACTGTTCGCATGTACGCCGAACGGAGACTGTGGCCTCTTCAGGGTGTGCAAGTACGCCTGACATTCTCGAGAATCCATGCTGCGGATTGCGCTGAGTGCGACACCAAGAAAGGGATGGTCAATCAGATCGACATCGAAATCTCTTTTCAAGGTGATTTATCCGAGAATCAGCGAGACAGACTTATAGAGATCGCTAACAATTGCCCGGTCCATCGTACGTTGGCTTCAGAAACACAGATTCGCACGAAACTGACTGCGGCGATAGCAGTCCCAGCTGCGGACGTGAAACTCTAAATAATGCTTCACTTCATAGCCCCTTGGTCTCCCTGTTCAGCTTCTTTACGCTTGGGCAGTATCTGCCAGGATGAGTAACAAGTCGGCGAAATCTCACTGCCAATGCATTCCCGATTGCCAGTCCATTGGCATTCTTCGCTTCTTGTTCCAGGCCCGTTTGGCCAGGGTTTCTTGATCAAATGCACGTAGAAGGCGGGTTATTATAGCCTCATTTACGGATGCAGACTTCCTTCGACTTTCGACAACGGCACTTTGATTGCACTTGATTGGCCGCTAGCGCCAAACTCCTGCGACTCAGGTAACCAGGACTGTCGCGAGAGGAATTGTATGGATCGAGGAAGATTGAAGCTCGAGATCGAACCTTCCATGCTGAAGCGAGAAACCTCCGCCAGCATCGGTCGTATTCTGTTGCACAAAACCGTCATTCTTGCCGCAATTGCCCTCTCGGTCGGAGCAGCATTCGCGCAGCAATCCATCGTGGGAGGCGCCGACTTGTTCGCACCGTCGTTGCAGGCAGGCAGAGAAATCGACGCCGGGCGGGCGTTGCCCATGGGGCCGTTTTACAGAGCTCCTACAGCAAAAGCGACGGCCGAACCGGGCACTCTGGTTCGAGCGGAGCCGGCAACTGACTTTTCCCTCCCACCCGGTATCACGGCAACACGAATTCTCTATCACACCCGCACCGCCAGCAACGCAGACACGCTTGCAACAGGCGTCGTCTTGGTTCCCTACGGCCAAGCTCCAAAGGAGGGCTGGCCCTTATTGGCATGGTCTCACGGCACAAGTGGCGTGGCCAACAATTGCGCTCCCTCGCTTATGAAAACGCTGTTCTACAACTGGGAGGGAGTCTACGAATACGTGATGCTGGGTTATGCAGTGGTCGCAACCGACTACGCCGGGTTGGGTACGGGAGGCCGTCATGCGTACCTCGACATGATGAGCAACGCGGCCGACGTTGTGAACTCAGTACCCGCAGCGCACGCCGCAGTGCCGTCTCTCCGCCAACAGTGGCTTGTCGTCGGACATTCGCAGGGCGGTTTGTCCAGCCTTGGGGTTGCAGAGTTGGAAGGCGGGATCAAAGACCCGAATTTTCTTGGCACAGTTACGCTCGCCGGCGCGAGCGACCTTCAAGATGGCATCGATGCCGTTGTGAAAACGCGGGTGCCTGTACTAAACGGACTCCTGGCGTTCTGGGTGTATGGCGTCAAGACTCTCTATCCGGAGCTCGATCTGAGAGACGTCCTGACCACTAAGGCGCTCACCATCTACGACAAATCCGTAGAAGATGGATGCAGCGCCGCGAGTGGCGCATTCTCAGTGCTCGCAACGGACGAAATGCTCCGGCCAGGGTGGAACGAAAACAAGTACATCAAACAATTCCTTGCACGGAACCGGCCGGGAACACAACCGGTCTATGGACCGTTGCTAATAGTGGGTGGCGGGGACGACGTCCTCTTTACTGAATCGGCTGGCCGGAAAATTTTTCAGCGTATCTGCGCTGGCGGCGGACAAACCCAGCTCAAGGTGTATCCCGGTCTCGGCCATGACCCCGTTGTCTACGGTTCTTTCAAGGACCAAATGGACTGGATTGCGGCCCGCTTTGCAGGAGGATCAGCGCCGAGCGATTGTTCATCTCAATGATGGAAGCTGCCGGCGGCCTTATTTATATTTGCGCGACTATCTTTGTGATCGCTTCAACTTTGTCTTTTGGCCAGAGCGCCACTGACTACGGCGGTACATACCCCCCGGTGCGGAATCCGCCAAGTGTGCGGAACTACATGTTGGGAGATTGGGACGGCACCCGATCGCGGTTGCAGGCAGAAGGCGTCGTATTCGATTTCTATTCGGTTAATGACTTTCTGGGAAATCCCTTCGGTGGTAGCGAGCAAGTCCCGACCGGCTGGGGGCGCATTCGAGGTACTGTTGACATTGATCTTGGAGAACTCACTAGATCCCAGGCTCCTACGCTCCACGTGACGGGTGTATGGCAGTACGGCACCGACCTTGGCAATCAGTACCTCGGCACAATCGCCAATCCCAGCAGCTTGGTCAGCGCACACGCCTTCCGCCTCGATTCATGGTGGTTTCAGCAGGCACTGTTTGGAAAGCGTCTTTTTTTCAAGGCCGGACAATTCGCCGGGCAGGACTTCTACGGCGTCCAGGAGTACGGCTCGTCTTACCTGATGGAGCCTCTCGGCTATGCACTCGGGAACCTATTCGTCACGACGTATGAATCTTTCGATCCAGCAGCCACCGCTGCCGTTGAAATCATGTTTGTGCCCAGCAAACACGTTTACGTAAAGTCTGCGGTACTTGCAGGAAATCGAAACCCATACGGAGATGACACCACGGGCTTCAGTTTCAAGATCAAGAATTCGCCGGTGATTGTGTCAGAAATTGGTTACCTGAGCGGCTCTCCCGACCTCAATAGTTCGCCTCCGACCCTCAAGTCTTATCCAGGCAAATACAAAGTCGGTTCCAGTTACAACGTGGGAGATTTTGTGGACCCGGTTACCCTCGTCAAGCGCGCGGGTAACTATCTCGTGTACTTCATGGCCAACCAAGCTGTATATCGGAGGCAAGCGGGCAGCAATACTGGCCTGGATGTCGACTTCGCCTTCGACTGCAGTCCATATGACGTCAATCGCGTTAATGAGCAGATTACGGGTGGCTTGCGTTACAACGGACCAATCCCACACCGCCAGAAAGACACCGCGGCCTTCGGCTTCGTTTACAGCAGGGTGAGCGGCCATTTCAATCAGGGCTATTTACTTCAGTCGCTTCCCACGTTCGGCGCAGAGAAAGCCTTCGAGTTGAACTATATGGTGCGGGCTCAGCCGTGGCTCGTTCTCCAGCCCACCCTGCAGTACTACGCGGATCTCGGTGCCAACATGCGTCGCGGAAATGCAGTGGTAGCCGGCTTTCGGGTCAAAGTAACGTTCTGAGAGTCCATAAGGCAGAAAAGAACACATGGCGTAGGCCCTAGTTCGTGGGTGCCTATTGGCAATTACCAACCTGCTGGCACTCTGAAGCGCGCTGTGGTCATGCCTCGTTCTGCGGATCGGACCTGCAACGTACTCGCAACAGCGTCCTTGGTTCTTGCCGGTTCAGTTCGCGCAGATCGGAACTTTGAATGCTCTGGTCGAAAGCGACGGCTATCGTTTCGGCTCGGCGTACAACTCATGCAGCGTCCGCTTTCGACTCCTTGGCGAACGCTCTTTTTGAGCAGGAGATTCGAGTCTCCGATCTTAATAAGTTCTGTTCGCGCAGCTCCATGATGTGGCTTTTGGTTGGCAAGAGAACATGATCTATTCCCACTCTCTCGGCCGGGCCTCCCGATACTATCCGGAGCGGACGGCTCTTGCCCTATCCGGGACTCGCTTAACTTTTCGGGAGCTTCACGATCGTGTTGCTAACATAGCGGGGGCACTCAGTGGACTCAGTTTTGAAGCTGGGGATCGCCTTGCCCTTCTGCTTCCGAATGGTCCCCAGTACATCGAGCTCGTATATGCGTGTAGTTGGTTGGGCGTGATAGCAGTTCCCTTGAACACACGGCTCTCAGCAACAGAAATTGATCGCGTGCTTGCGGATGCAAATCCGCGCGGTCTTGTGAGGCACTCGTCACTGCCGGTTCCGACAGCGCGGCTCTTATGGCAGCGCGTGCTCGACGAGGAGCCCTGGGAGGCTCGGAACGATCCCCATCCTAAGGTGCATTACGACCCAGAGGCAATTCTGGCGCTCATCTACACGAGCGGTACGACTGGCCGGCCGAAGGGCGTCATGCTGACTCATGCAAATGTCTTCGCGAACGTCCACAACTTCAACTACTGGATGCGATACCGAGAAGGCGGAGTCTACCTTCACGCGGCGCCGATTTTCCACATCGCTGACTTTCCTGCGATGTTCGCGGCCCCAGCGTTCGGCGCTTGCCAGGTCACAGTTCCGAAGTTCAGCCCACAGACCTTCTGCGAGACCGTTGCACGCGAACGCGTCAGTCATACTGTTTTGGTGCCGACCATGATCAATCTGCTGACTCAGTTCCCGGAAGTCAAGAAGTATGACTTGGGCAGCCTCGAGGTATTGGCTTACGGAGGATCTCCCATGGCACCGGAGCTTATCCACCGAACGAGAGAACTTCTCTCGAATCTGAAACTGATTCAGGTCTATGGATTGAGCGAAACCGGTTTCCTCACGGGCTTGCAGGACCAGGAGCACACGGAGGACAAGCTGTTGTCGTGTGGACGACCATGTCCTGGAATTGACGTCCAAGTTGTCGACGAGTCAGGAGAGCCAGTCGAAGCCGGCCATCACGGTGAACTCGTGGCTCGGGGCGCAAATGTCATGCGCGGCTATTGGAACAATCCGGAAGAGACCGCGCGAGCATTCCGAGATGGACTGTTTCGCACGGGAGATGTCGGCTATCAAGACGCGGCGGGATATTTTTACATCCTGGACCGATTGAAGGACATGATTGTCACAGGCGGCGAAAATGTGTACTCAGGAGAGGTCGAGGCGGTTATTTACGAGCATCCGGCGGTTCGCGAAGCGGCGGTCTTCGGAATCCCCGATCCACAATGGGGCGAACTGGTGATGGCCTGTGTAGTGCTGAAACCGGGAAAGAACTTGACCCTGGATGACCTGACCGCACATTGCCGACGGACCCTGGCCAATTACAAGATTCCGCGCCGCGTCGAGTTCTCCGAGACCGAACTGCCGAAGAGTGGCTCCGGCAAGGTACTGAAAAGAATTCTGCGTGAGCGCTTCTGGGCTCATCAAGAACGAACCGTAAGTTGAGGACCAATGAGTGCCGGAAATTGCTCCCGCCATTCGGGTGAAAATGCTGACACTACGGAACAAGTCCAGCACGAACAGGAATCGTGTTAGGGAACCGCGCTGGCTCGCTCTGACAGCGACGCTGGCGACTGGTCTTGTCTATGCAGCATTGCCCAGCAGCCTTTCAGCTGGTCCGCACTGGCTGCTCCTGGCAGTCATGGCTGCAGTGTTTATCTCGGCTCTCGTCTCGCATCGGGCTGGACATCACATGGCCGACAAGATGATTGGGTACGCAGCTAGCGCCATTCTGACCATCGCCATGATCTGGTCCTTGGGCCTGCTTGTCGCGGCCATTCCTCAGCGCGAAATAGATCCGAAGACTCTGCTCCGGTCAGCGGTTGCGCTTTGGGTGACAAACATTCTCGTGTTTGCACTGTGGTACTGGCGACTTGACGCAGGTGGTCCCCATGAGCGCGAGAGGATCCCCGGGCACAAGGAGGGCGCTTTCTTGTTCCCGCAGATGAATCTCGATGCGGCCTCCGACCCCAACTGGTCACCCAATTTTGTGGATTATCTGTTCTTGGCCTTCAACACCAGCACAGCATTGTCTCCCACTGATACGCCGGCCCTGTCGCGCTGGGCGAAAATTCTGATGATGATACAGGCGACCATATCACTTGCGGTGGTTGCCTTGCTGGCCGCTCGAGCTGTGAATATTCTTTAGTTGGTCGACCTTGAATCTAGAGGCAGTTGTTCCTCTTTTTGCTGGAGGTTGCCGCAGCTACCTTCGGTAGAATCTACCTTTTTCGGAGAGCTGGAGCACTATGAGGATTGCCTGCCCGCGAAGAGCCATTGAAGTGGGTAGCGCCGGGCAGTCAGGTCGCGTTTGCTCCCGGATCGGTATTCAAGACCGTTCCCATCCAGTTGTCTGTATCATTCTACTTATTGGAAGATTGATGAGGGCGGCTCTGCGGTTGAAAAATGATGGAATTCCCTCCATTTCGGCTGGACACCGTGAATCAGTGTCTCTGGCGACGCAAAGATGGAAACGACGACGAGTGCGTCTCTTTACCCCCTAAAACCTATGCAGTACTGAGGTATCTGGTGGAGCACGCCGGGCAACTGGTCACCCAAACAGAACTGCTCGAGGCTTTGTGGCCCGACATATTCGTCCAGCCGGAAGTCCTCAAGTCTCATATCCTCGACGTTCGGAGCACGTTGGGCGATAGCGCCAGGAATTCCCGCTTCATCGAGACACTGCCGCGGCGGGGCTATCGATTCATCGCTCCCGTCAATGACCCAACGGCAGAAGCCAAACTCACACCTGAGATCCCTTCCCGGAAGCTGGTCGGACGAAATGCAGCCCTGGCAGAGTTGAGACTGTGCCTTGGTCGGACCCTGCATGACCACCGGGAGATTGTCTTTGTCACCGGCGAGCCGGGCATTGGGAAGACCACCCTGGCTGACGAGTTTCTGCGGCAGGCTGCAGCAGATTTTCGCGGCGGTCGCATGGCACGCGGGCAATGCGTCGAAGGGTATGGAGGTAAAGAAGCTTACTACCCAATGCTGGAAGCGCTATCGCAGTTGTGCACTGGCTCCGGCGGAGACGCGGTGGTAAAGACATTGGCCGTGCAAGCGCCTACCTGGCTGGTGCAGTTCCCCGCTCTGGTAAAGCGTGAGCAACGCGAGATGCTGCAGCGGGAGATTCTGGGCGCCACGCGGGAACGTATGCTGCGCGAGATTGGAGAGGCGCTGGAAACGATCGCCTCCGAAAAGCCTTTGCTCCTGGTCCTGGAAGATCTGCACTGGTCGGACCCCTCCACCGTCGATCTCATCTCGGCTCTCGCACGCCGCCGCGCACCCGGCAAGCTAATGCTGATCGGCACCTATCGCCCCGTGGACGTGACCCTTGCGGGACACCCGCTAAAGGGAGTCAAACAGGATTTGCTTGTGCATCAGTTATGTCATGAGATCGCCCTGGAACCATTGGGGGAAGCCGAAGTAGCCGAGTATCTTGGGTCCGAAGCGGGAGGCGGCGCAGTGCCCGAGGGCTTGGTTGAATTGATCTACCGGCGTACGGAAGGCAATCCGCTGTTCATGGTGGCTGCATTGGACCACATGCGAAACCGGGGCTTGATTGCTGTCGAGAATGGAGCCTGGCAAATCACAACCCAGCTGGAGAAAATCGATCTCGAAGCTCCAGAGAGTCTGCGACAAATGATCGAACTTCAGATTGAGCGGCTAAGCGCCGAGGAACAGCGCATCTTAGAGATCGCGAGTGTCAGAAGGTCCTCGTTGTCGGTCGCGGTTGGATCGGCGGTCGCCAACTCCGAACCAGACACAATTGAAGAACTGCTCGAAGGGCTTGCGCGGCGGCATCAAATCATCCGACCAGCCGGTCTCAGAGACTACAAGTCTGGTCCCTCTCTCTCCTATGAATTTGTGCATGTACTTTACCGCGATGTGCTGTACAACCGAATCGGACCCGCGCGAAGGAGAAGACTGCACCAGAGTGTGGCCGAAAACGTCCAGGCGCTGAATGTTTTGAGCGAGGCTGCAGTCGCCGCCGAGTTGGCATATCAGTTCGAAGAAGGCGGCGACTGGCCACGAGCCGTCAACTATCTCGTCTCGGAGGCGAACACGGCCGGCCGGCGGTTTGAACCCCGACAAGCCGCGACCATTCTCGAGCACGCTTTGGAGTTGGTGAACAAGATACCGGAGGCGGAGCGTGCAGGCAGCGAAATCGAGGTATTGCAGAAGCTGGCTACAATTTACGCGGCGTCTTACGATCCACGCGCAGTAAGCACCTACGAAGCGTTGGCTGGAAGAGCAGTTCACTACGGTCTGCCCTACGTCGAAGCATGCGCCCTCATAGACATGTCATTTCCCTTAGCTGTCTTCGCAAGTGCAGACGATTATCTGCAAGCATTGGAACGGGCAAACAACGCGCTATCACGATTTGGAGCGGAAGAGACTCTCAAGGGGGCAGTCACGCACGCTCGATATCTTTGCTGGCGTATGGGCGGGGGTAAATGGGAGCCTGGAGACTTGGAAAACTGCCGGAACTTGGTGGCAAGGATCCAAGAGGCTGGTGATCCCCGCCTCCTGGCAGAATTGCAACTCGCTTTAGGCTATCCCCTCTTCGAGCATTCGGAATACCGCGAAGCGCGCCGGAATGCCGTCGAAGGCGTCGCACTCCTCATGGAGAGCGACGAGGAGAACCCTTATCTGAATTGGTCCTACCAAGTGTACGAACGTCTCATATCCTTGTGTTCCCTGTTCCTCGGAGATTGGGGCCAGGCGTTGTGGCAAATCGAACAGCGCGTCCGCATGGTCGAGAAGAACGGCGACTCCCAGAGTGCGATACTCTCGCGGCTAGAGCGCGCTCCAGTGCAGATTTATGCGATGGACTTCGCTGGAGCGAAACAGATCCTTGAGTTGGGCCTTCCTTTGGTGGCTTCCATCCCTATTGCCCAGCGCGACTCTCTGATTTTGATTGGATCGGCTGAGGCTAGCCTTGGCAACCATGAACGCGCACTGGGCCACCTTCTGAAATGCAAGGATGGTATGGATCAGCAGCCGATGATGGCCGACTGGCACAACCGCATGGCGCTGCAATCGGCCCTCACAGAGGCTTGGCTGTCCAAAGGGGATTTAGAGAAGGCGCGCACAGAAGCCGACGAGTTCTTGAAGGTCACTCTCGCAACCGAAGAACGCACGTTCCGCGCACTGGCTTTTGAAGCGAACGCGCGGGTAGCCATAGCAGAACTGGATTTGGACCGCGCTCAGGCTTGCGTCGACAAAGCGCTGCAAGCGATGGAGGGTTTCGAAGTTCCGCTCGCGCATTGGCGTGTACATGCCACTGCTGCCGAACTTCACAGGCGATTGGAAGATCAATATCTGGCAAATAATCATCTAGAACTCAGCCGGGCCACGATTCACCAACTGGCGAATTCTTTAGCCTTGGACGAGCCGCTGCGAAAAGCATTTCTCTCAGCTCCAACGATTCGCAAAATCCTCGACAACGGTGAAGTTCCGAGGTTGCGTGATAAGAAGTCGACGCCAGCACACTAAACTTCCAGCTCAACCCGAATCCCGGTTGTCAAAAGCACGGTTCCTGACGAGACCGCGGCGTGAAGGTCTTGAGCCCAAGACCCGGGACACTCTGTACCCGTGTCCGGACCGAGGGAACTCCCTTCTGCTTAGCCCTAAACCATTTCCACGTGGTTCCGGGCCGTACCGCTCGAGAACTGGGTACGTCCTTACCACATCTTTACCAAGAAACTACCGAAACGCTCACCATCTCCCTTTGGAGTGCGTTGTAGGCTGACTCTTGCACTCGGGACCCGAAGTACACGATGGTCGGCATAGTGGTATGAAGGAGTTCCCTCCGTTCCGGCTTGACACCATCAACGAATGTTTGTGGCGCCGTAGGGACGGTGGAAACGACGAGCAAATTCGCTTGGCTCCAAAGGCGTTTGCCGTCTTACGATATCTGGTCGAGCACGCCGGACGCCCGGTCACTCAAAACGAACTTCTCGAGACCTTATGGTCCGATACGTTCGTCCAGCCAGATGTACTGAAGACCCACATCCTGGATGTTCGCAGTGCGCTTGGGGATCATCCGAAAAATCCTCAGTTCATCGAGACCTTGCCTCGAAAGGGAGGGTACCGGTTCATCGCTCACATTGAGGATGCGTCGGCCCTGCCAACGTCTGGTTTTGAGCCACCCTCCCGAAGACTGGTTGGTCGGAAAGTGGCTCTGGACCAGCTAAGCAAGTGCTTGCAAATCGCATTGCGTAGCCAGCGGCAGGTCGTCTTTGTGACCGGAGAGCCCGGCATCGGGAAAACCGCACTCGTCGACGAGTTCCAACGTAACCTTGCCAGTGAGGTCGTCGGACTTCGGATCGCGCGCGGCCAATGCGTCGAAGGATATGGAGGCAAGGAAGCTTACTACCCCTTGCTCGAAGCCTTGGGTCAGTTGTGCCGTGGTCCAGAGAAAGACTCCCTCGTCCAGATATTGGAGAGAGAAGCGCCAACCTTGCTCGTGCAGTTCCCTGCACTTGTAAGGCGTGACCATCGAGAAACGCTAAAGCGAGAGATCCTCGGTGCGACACGCGACCGCATGTTGCGCGAAATCAGCGAGGCCATGGAAACGATCGCCTCCGGTAGGCCCCTACTAGTGATTCTTGAGGATTTGCACTGGGTGGATCACTCCACAGTCGATCTGATCTCTGCTTTGGCGCGCCGACGCCCCCCAGCCAAACTGATGCTCATCGGCACCTATCGGACTGGGGATGTCGCACGTTCTGATCATCCCTTGAAAACGCTCAAGTGGGAACTGCTCATTCATGAATTGTGCCATGAGATCGCTCTGGATCCGCTCGAAGAAGCCGGGGTGGCCGAATACCTCGATGCCGAGTCGGGAGGCACAGCCGTGCCGGAGGGCTTAACAGGATTGATCTATCGGCAGACCGAAGGCAATCCCCTATTTATGGTCGCAATCCTAAAGCACATGAGAGAGCGGGAGCTCGTTGCAGACGAAAACGGCGGTTTGACACTCTCGGTCCCTCTTCAGGAAATCGCCCTCCGTGCCCCGCACAGTCTCCAGCAGATGATCGAATCCCAGATCGAACGATTGAGCGAAGATGCGCGTCAAGCGTTAGAGTCTGCGAGCGTTGTCGGGGTTTTGTTCTCTGCCGCGGTCACCGCCATCGCGGCGAACATGAACATGGAAGACTTTGAACACGTGTGCGAAGACTTGTCACGCCGGCACCAGCTTGTCCGTTCGGTAGGTTCACAGGAATTCCCTGACGGAACCGTATCCGGGCGCTACGAATTTGCACACTCCTTGTACCGGGAGATCTTCTATCGCCGACTGGCACCGGGAAGCCGGACGAAGTTACACCAGCGCATTGGTGAGCGACTAGAGGAGATCTTTGCAGCAGATCCAGGGGAAGCTGCTTCCGAACTCGCACGTCATTTCGAGGAAAGCCGCGATTGGTCGCGTGCTATCAAATATCTTGGGCTGATAGCAGAAACCGCGGGACGCCGTTACGCACTCCGGGAAACCGCAGCAACTTTGTGGCACGCTGTCGAGTTGTCGCGCAAGCTACCTGACGCAGAGCGCGCCATGAGTGAAACTGGGCTTCTGGAGAGGCTGGCTGAGATCTACGTTATCTCGTTCGACGACCGCGCCTCCGCGGCCTATGAAGATCTGGCTAGCCGAGCTGCGCATTATGGCCTGATCGATGTTGAGGCGCGCGCGCTCATCGGTATGGCATATCCCTTGTCGTACATCAGCTCACAGCGTTGCCTGGAGGTCTTGGAGCGCGTGCTCCGGCTGAGTAATCAGCAACGCGATCCGCTCGTTCGCGCCAGAACCCGCGCGAGTTGCTTTGTCCGGCGTGTCTGGGTCGGCGGGTGGAATCCTCAGGATGCTGAAGAATGCAAGACTGCTCTCGCCCAGATTCAACAACTTGGTGATCGCCTCGTCATCGCGACGCACTTGATCGATTGCAGCTTCATCCAGTGGTGTTCCTCTGACTATCGCAAAGCGCGTGAGAACGCGGTCGACGCCCTTGCCACTCTGCTAGACGGACACGAGGAGAATCTCTATCTGAGCTTTTCTTACTGGACAAGTCAATTCATCCTGCCCTGGAGCTTGCTACATCTCGGAGAGTGGGGACAGGCGTTGAGCGAGATCGCGGCTGGAATCACGATGGCAGAAAAGAATGGAGTCCGTTACCGTACGCAGACGCTACTGCTTTATCGGGCTTGGGTGCATCTCCATGCGCTGGACTTTGTTGGTGTCCGGGCTATCTGCGATGTGGCGCGCCCTTCACTCGACGATCCGGCGCGGAGGCCTTGGCATAGGTTCTGCTTGATCCTCGCTGGTTCGGCCGAGGCGGCTTTGGGAAACCACGATGGTGCCCTGAGGCATTTGTTGCAAGCTCGGGACGAGATGGATCAACAGGCCGTCATACACGACTGGCACCGCCGAATGCTGCTCCAATCTGCACTTTCAGAGCTCTGGCTGGGTTTGGGAAATCTACACAAAGCGCGTGCCGAGGCGGAACACTTTCTCATTGTCACGGAAGCAACCGCAGAACGCACTTGGCAGGCGTTGGCTTGGGAGGTGAACGCCCGAATCGCTATGGCGGAAGGTGATCCAACAAGAGCACAGGATTGCATCGCGAAGGCACTGTCTGCAATCGAGGGCTTCGAGGTTCCGCTGGCTAGCTGGCGCGTTCGCGCCACAGCCGGCACACTCTACCGGAATTCAGGCGATCGAGATTTGTCGGAACACCACCTGTTGCTTAGCCGCGACACGATCATGAAACTGGCGAATTCCATGCTGGCAGTCGAGCCTCTTCGACAGATATTTCTCTCATCGCCGCTGGTTCGCACAATCCTCGGTGACAACTTTCACAATCAAGGTCGCGGGCCAGAGTCCGTTGACCCGGCGCGTTAAAACACTAGCGCATACCGGATCTGGGATTCACCTTAGCGGCTCGTCAGTCTTAAATTATGCAGAAGTTCTATCTCTTCCGGCTGGATACCATTAACGAATGCCTCTGGCGCAACAGGGACCCTGAGGAAGACGAGCGGATTCGCTTGACGCCTAAAGCGTTTGCAGTTTTGCGATATCTGGTCGAGCACCCTGGACGGCTGGTTACCCAGAATGAACTCCTCGAGGCCTTCTGGCCCAACACCTACGTCCAACCGGAGGTTTTGAAGAGTCACATTCTCGACATTCGCCGTGCACTCGGAGACGATCCAAAGGCTCCCAATTTCATCAAGACGATGCCAAAACGGGGGTATCAGTTCATCGCGCCCATCGACGACGAGTCGACCGAGTCAAGGCTTCGTCTTGGACAAACCTCCAGAAATATGGTTGGCCGGATTGCCGAATTAGACGACCTGAGCAGGGGCCTCCAAACGGCATTGCGCGGCCAGCACCACATTGTCTTTGTCACCGGCGAGCCAGGTATTGGGAAAACCACCCTAGCTGACGAGTTTCTGCGGCGCATTGCGGCCGATCTTCCCAGTGCGCGGATGGCACGCGGTCAATGCGTCGAAGGGTACGGAGGTAAAGAAGCGTACTACCCAATGCTGGAAGCGCTGTCGCAGTTATGCACTGGCTACGGCGGAGACGCGGTGGTAAAGACATTGGCTGCGCAAGCGCCTACCTGGCTGGTACAGTTTCCCGCTCTGTTAAGCAACAAACAACGCGAGATACTGCAGCGGGAGATTCTGGGCGCCACGCGGGAACGAATGCTGCGCGAGATTGGAGAGGCGCTGGCAACGATAGCCTCGGAAAGGCCGTTGCTGCTGGTACTCGAAGATCTCCACTGGGCGGACCCTTCCACCGTCGATCTCATCTCGGCCCTCGCGCGCCGTCGTGCGCCCGGCAAGTTAATGCTTATTGGCACCTATCGCCCCGTGGACGTGACACTTGCGGGACACCCGCTGAAGAGCGTCAAGCAGGACCTGCTGGTGCATCAGCTATGTCATGAGATTGCCTTGGGACCGTTGGGGAAAGCCGAAGTAGGCCAGTATCTTGGGTCCGAAGCGGGAGGCGGCGCAGTGCCCGAGGGTTTAACTGAATTGATCTACCGGCGTACGGAAGGCAATCCGCTGTTCATGGTGGCTGCATTGGACCACATGCGAAACCGGGGCTTGATTGCTATCGAGAATGGGAAATGGCAAATCAGAACGCCACTAGAAAGGATCGATCTCGAAGCTCCAGAGAGTCTGCGACAAATGGTCGAAATCCAAATTGAGCGGCTAAGCACTGAGGAACAGCGCGCGCTTGAGGTCGCGAGTGTCCTCAGGAACCTCCCACTATCAGTGGCGATTGGAGCGGGAGTAGCCGACGTTGAGCCAGACACTCTTGAAGAACTGCTCGAAGGGCTTGCACGGCGGCATCAGTTGATCCGGCCGGTCGGTTTCGGGAGCTACTCCAACGGTATTTCTCCCTGTTACGAATTTACGCATGTGCTGTATCGTCAGGTTTTGTACAGCGGAATCGGCCCCGCTCGAAGGAGAAGACTGCACCAGAGTATGGCCGAACGCATCGAGGCACTGAATGGCTTGCATGAGCCAAACCTGGTGGCCGAGTTGGCGTATCAGTTTGAAGAAGGCGGCGACTGGCCGCGAGCAGTAAAGTACCTCCGATCAACAGCAGACTCAGCAGGCAAACGTTTCGAGCCCCGGCAAGCTGCAGTTATTCTTGAGCACGCCTTGGAGTTGGTTCGCAAAATACCGGAGGAGGAACGCGCCCAATCCGAAATCGAAGTCTTGCAGAAGCTGGCAACGATCTACTGGGCGTCTTATGATCCCCGAGCTGGAGATACTTACGAAGCTTTGGCGGGACGAGCAGCTTTCTACGGCCTCACAGACGTGGAAGTTCATGCGCTGCTGGAGATGGCAATTCCGCTGGCAACCGTGAGCGCCGACCTTTACCTCCGAGCATTGGATCGTGTCCTCGAAGTGCAATCACAATCAGCAACGGGGGATCCTCTCAAGCAGGCGGCCATGCGTGCGCTTTACCTTGGCCGGCGCATGGGAGCGGGCAAATGGGACCCCGGAGATCTCGAAGAGTGCAGGAACGTGCTCGCACAGCTTCGTGAAGCTGGTGATCGCCATCTCCTGGGGGAGATTCAGCTCGGACTCGGCTACACGCTGCTCCTAAATTTCTCCGAATACCGTGAAGCGCACCGGAGCGCGGTTGAAGGCTTTGCGATTCTTCTGGAGGACTACGAGGAAAATCCGTATCTTAGCTTCAATTTCAAAATGTACGCGGATCTCGTATCCCAATGCAGCCTGTTTCTGGGAGAGTGGGGCGAAGCGCTGCGCCAGCTCGAACACTTGATCGAGATGGTCGGGAAGAATGGTGACCGCCTGAGCGCCACGATCGCTGGCCTCCAGCGGGCGCGCCTGCACATCGAGGCGATGGACTTCGCCGGGGCCCAGCGGGTCGTTGAGTCCGCCCTTCCCATCGTAGCCGCCATCCCTCAAATTCATCGCTTCGGTTTGATTGTGGCCGGCTCGGCGGAGGCAGGTCTGGGAAACCACCGACGTGCATTGGACTACTTGATATCCTGCAGGGACCAGATGGATGCGCATGCGATGACAAACGACTGGCACAACCGCATGCCGCTCCATCAGGCTCTCACCGAAGTCTGGTTATCCCAGGGAGAGTTGGAGAAGGCGCGGGTGGAAGCTGGGGAGTTTCTGAAAGTCACGCTGGCTACCGAAGAACGCACGTTCAGAGCTCTGGCTTTTGAAGCGAATGCCCGAGTTGCAATTGCGGAAGGGGACTTGGTGCGCGCCAAGGATTGGATAACCAAGGCGCTGCAGAGCAGCGAAGGCTTCGAAATTCCGCTAGCCCACTGGCGGGTTCACGCTACGGCTTTCGAACTGTACCAGCAATCTGGAGATCACATTGTGGCGCAGCGACACTTAACACTCAGCCGCGACATGATTATGAAGTTGGCGAACTCCTTACCCGCCGAGGAGCCGCTCCGAAAGACTTTTCTCTCTGCGCCGATGGTTCGCAGAGTCCTGGGCGAAAGGATTGATGAAGGACAGACCCAGGTCGACCCCGGGGCGAGCAGCATCGGTCATGATAGAAG
>Ga0210401_10001287_pt1 | contig 29295 bp, 21 predicted proteins | sample IncBWH32MmetaG_FD_150866 | JGI IMG/M metagenome (GOLD analysis project Ga0210401, IMG submission 150866) | Forest soil microbial communities from Barre Woods Harvard Forest LTER site, Petersham, Massachusetts, United States - Inc-BW-H-32-M | ecosystem: Environmental > Terrestrial > Soil >...
CACGATGAAGCCACAAATTCATTCCGGTACTATCCGCACAAAGGACAAGGACCGACTATTTCGCAGTATTCGAGACCGCGGCGATCGCCGGGACCTGGCTAGCCCTGAACGGCAACGACTTGAGAGCAGGCCGCTCCTTCGTAGTGCTGGTCATCCTGTTAACGCCGCTGTGGATTTACAGCAACGTCAACGCACACCGCGCTCCAAGTCCGACCGGCGTGGCGAACAAGAGATGCTGTGTAGCGCCCATTCAAGGAGATGTACGATGAGGTCTAGAATTCTCTCTCTCGTTCGTGTTGTCCTCGCGGGGCTTTCCGTTTGTGCTGGCGGCTGTCCCAGTAGTATAGGACGTACCGCGACTGGCTCAACAAATTTCTTTGCCCGGTCATAGGAAACAGCGCCCGAGTGCTCAAGAAGAATGGCCATCTCGTACTGAACGTCACGAATGGGAGAAGGAATCCGTCACGCGACGAAGTTCATATGCTCAGTGAGCAGCATGGACTGAGAGCGTTGCGCTGTCATCGGTTGACCATCCCGAAAGTCCCGTACCTGCATCCGCGAAATGGCTCGCCCGAAAAGTACGAGTGTTTGCTGGTATTCACGAGGAGATAGATGTTCGTGGTGGTCGTGCGCTTCGACGACTCGGGGATTGTAACTCCGTCCTGAATTCAAGCGACGTGCTTCAGTTTCTGAATCCATGGTTCACGGGGACCGAGAGGAAAGCCCTCCCGCACGAAATCATACGGGAGGTGTCCCTATCAATAATTTCGTCTGAGTCGTCAAAACCTGCTGCGAGACGGAAGCGAAGAACTCAGATCGACCTTTGTGTCGGCGATGTTGTTTGATACAAGCGCGAGGAGTTCGGTCGCGGCGCCACAAAGCCAGTTTTCCGCAAAGTTTAGGTTTAGGAGAGCACAGATCCGGGCACGCTAGGCGGCCCGGCGTTCATAGCGGTGATGCAGTCCGCCGACCTCCGGAAGCTCCACCTGTGCCTCGATCTCGGACCGGGCGCGAAATGAGCGGTCGTCCGGGTTGGCCGCGCCGCACCTTCCACTTCCAGAAGAGCCGAAAGCCGGCACGATGCCAAGCAATGACCGTTTCTGGCTTGACGATGGCCAGCGCCGAGCGCCAGTCGCGCCAGAGGCAGGACAGGCAGATCCACAACAGGCGGTCCACTGGACTCAATTTCGGCCGTTTTACTGCGGACCTCTGAAGCACGCCGATTTGGTGGCGCTGAGCCAGGTTCTCGAGCTGAAGGGCAGCACGCGAACGGAAGATCCAGGACAAAGTTGCGAGGAATGTCGTGAGAGAAATGAGCATCGGCGAGAATTATAGAATTATGAAGGGAATATAACCTCCATCCGCTCAGATATTTCGAGATTTTCGAGAGGCACAGCCCTCTCTCTCGAAATCTTGGCATCAGTTACGCTGAAGTTTTACCGAACCCCAACGAGGTGAGACCCGGTGTACCCAAAATGAATGACCTGCTCGAATCGAGGAGGTATCGAACATTGCCGACAACTATTACGCCGTTTGCTGCACTACAACAGTACATCGATGGCATTCTGAACGCGAATGGCGATCTTCCTGTTGGAGGCCCTCACAAACAGTTCTGGGACGCACTCACATTAGCAATTTACTACGGGTAATGTGCCCGGGGTCGTCGATCCAATTACTAGCCAGCCGATGAAGATTCTCGTGGTTGGGAATTCCGGCGCATCGAATCTCATCCGTGCTCTCTCTGGAGCTCCGGGTACAGTATTCGATCCGGCTCATGGCCAGATCGGACCTATGCCGAACGGCGGTACCTTGTTTACGCCGGCCCAGATTGCGCCAATAGCTGCTTGGATTGATGCAGGCTGCCCGCGTTGAAGGAGTGAAATGCGGCGCACGCATTGTCCTATGGATCGGAACCGAGCCAATGAAGTGCGCTTACAGATTAAGACTGCTGGAAACACAAATTTGGCAGGCTTGTGCAAAAGGACTCGTGGCATTTTTACTAGACAACTAATAAAACAAGGAGTATACACGCGCGATCCGACAGATGGGGGCTCGATATAAAGACGTTATACGTTCTTCGTTCTCACGACGTATCGAACGCGGCGCAGCCCCTCTCATGAACCATAGATTTCACTTGGAGATGAACCATGGGTGTTCTGCTTCAAGGGTTCTACAAGCTGCCGCCCAATAATGCTGTCCCATCGCCGGCCGACGGGAAGCCAGGTGTCTCGTGGTGGTGGGACCACCTCGCTTCCCAGGCACTCGCCCTCAGTTTGGCTGGCTTCACTGCCGTGTGGCTGCCACCCGTGCTGAAAACTGCGAGCGGAGCCACACCGGGTGCCGACGGGTACGGTCCGTATGACGACTACGACATCGGCTCCAAGAAGCAGAAACAGACAATTCCCACTCGCTTTGGAACTCGCGAAGATCTGCAGCGTTGCGCGGCGATCATGAGAGCCAATGGTCTCGATATCTATCTGGATATGGTGGAGCATCATCGCTCGGGTGACGGCGCCAAGCCGCCTGATACCTTCGTGTTCCGTTATCTCGGCGCGAACGGGACACCTGGGACCGGGCGTTTTCCAAAGGACCCACTTAATTTCCTGCCCCAGGTGCCACGCGATCCTGATCTCGGCGGACCTCCTCGGGACGACCTGCCTTTCGCGCGCGAGCTTGCGCCGATCAATGCCAAGCCGAAGGGCTATGTATTCAGTAACTTGATCGCCGCGTGCGATTGGTTAACCCGGAGTTTGGATGCACAGGGTTACCGTCTAGATGACGTCAAGGGACTATCCACAGACTTTCTGCTGCCGTTTCTCAACAGCAAGGCAATGGCCGGGAAGTTTGCCGTCGGCGAATTCTTCGATGGAAATCGTCTGCTGGTCAATCAATGGATCTTCAATCAGAAAGGGATGCAAGGTAGACCAAACGCCTTCGATTTCCCACTGAAGTTTCTTCTGACGAGCATGTGCAATAACCCAGGCCGGTTCAACATGGCTGATCTTGACCATGCCGGACTTACGGGTATTTCGCCGTTGAATTCGGTTACATTTGTCGAAAATCACGACACCGACTTACAGAATTCGCAAAAGATTGTCACAAACAAACTGCTCGGTTATGCGTACATCCTCACGTCAGAGGGTTATCCCTCAGTCTTCTACAAGGACTACAGTATCGATCCTGGTTGCTACGGTCTTAAGCCGCAAATCGATAACCTGATCTGGATCCATGAGGTTCTTGCCAATGGGCCCACCGTACAGCGCTGGAAAGACTTCGATGTCTTCGCTTATGAACGGACCGGTAATTCACGGCTGCTGGTCGCACTGAATAACGACCCTGGAAGCACTCACAGCATTACGGTCGCCACGGGATTCGGTCCTAATGTTCATCTCAAGGATTACACAGGTCACGGTCCGGACGTCCTGACGGATAATAACGGCAATGTTTCGATTCCGGTGCCACCAAACGTGAACGGCTTGGGATATGTCTGCTATAGCCGTGTTGGCCAGGATCGGGCGTTAACGAACGCAAGTCACGCGACCCATCAAGATTTGGAGGGTGCGTTCGACCTCGACATACTTCCTGCGATGAACGAGCAATCCGTGACTGCCGGAAGAATCTGGTGCGCGGCGAACTCACCGATCAGCGCCTCTCTTACAATAGACCGTGCCGGCTGGGACGGCACGTCAAAGATTGAGGTCGCGCTGGTTGCCCCTGATAACACACGAAAGAGCCTGGCCGTCACTTCCGGCTCTGCGGCCGGTGCGGCGCTCCAGGCAATCACAACTCAGGAAGGCTTTCATACTCTTCAGATTTCTGCGAGCGCGCTGCCGGCAGCCAATTTGAACCCACCCTACAAGCTGTCGGTCACCTACTCAGCTCCGAAGGTCTTTGCTGCTAGCGCTCCTATAGCTCCGTCGAAGGCGGTAGGCCAGTGGGCACCTGTCTTCAAGCTGCTGAATGTTGCCATCCACGCGCATCTTCTTCCCACTGGTAAGGTTCTCTATTGGGGACGGCGCCAGACACCGGGCGACGCTACTTTCGCTTCACTCAACGAGCACTTCTGCTCGACGTTCCTTTGGGACCCGGCGACAGGCAAGAGTGTTAGAACGAAGGACTCACCCAAGCTCGATTCCGGCGACGGCGTGAACCTTTTTTGTTCCGGCCACAGCTTTCTTCCAGACGGAAAGCTGCTTGTCGTCGGCGGTCATCTCTTCGACAGCGAGGGCGTGAATCAGGCGTGCATTTACGACGCCGCTGCTGACAAATGGAGCCCGCTGCCTCGTATGAACAATGGCCGCTGGTATCCGTCCGCGATCACATTGCCGGACGGGGGCGTGGTAGCGGTCTCGGGCTCGTTCGCGCAGGGACGGCCGCAGCCGCCTCCGGACAATCCGGTGCCACCGCCTGCGGGTACGACGTTTCCAACGAACCCCAATCCCCAGATATGGCGCGGTAACGCATGGGCCCCCACTATGAATTTCGTTGGCCTTCAACTGTTCCCACGTTTGCATATCGAACCGAAACAGGGCCACATATTCATGGCAGGGCCACAGGGCGAGACATCCTTGCTGGATATCGCCGGTCAGGGGACCTGGACGCCGGGCCCGGTACGCGATGCGGCGCTCCGCGACTATGCTCCGTCCGTAATGTATGAAAGCGGCAAGATTCTCTATATTGGCGGTGGTCTCGATCCTGGCACGCATCTGCCGACAAATCGTGCCGAGATCATTGATCTGAACGACGCGAACCCACAATGGAAGCAGACTGCGCCCATGAACTTTGCGCGTCGGCAGCACAACGCAACCGTGCTCCCTGACGGAACTGTTCTGGTTACCGGTGGTACTCAAGGAGTTCCGGGAAATCCGCAATGGCTCGCCTTCGACAATGTGCGTCCTGGGGGTCCCGTTCACGTGGCTGAGCTCTGGAACCCGACTACCGGCCAATGGACGCTGATGGCAGCCGAGGATGTGGATCGCTGCTATCATTCCACAGCACTGCTGCTTCCTGACGGACGCGTCCTGAGTGCTGGAGGCGGAGAATACGCGCCGGGTAATCCCGCGCTTCCCAATCAAGCCAATCCCTCGAGCGACTCGCACAGCGACGCACAGATATTTACACCACCGTATCTGCTGAGAGGACCGCGGCCTGCTATCGTCAACGCGCCCGTTGAGATCAAGTATGGTGCGAGCTTCGAGGTGAGCGTTGGAGCAAACGATGTGATTGCCAAAGTGAGCTGGATCCGGCTTGGATCCGTAACACACTCCTGCAACCAGAATCAGTTGCTGAACTTCCTCACATTCACGCAGACAGCAACGAAGCTTACGATCGAGGCGCCGGCGAACGCCAACGTGGCTCCGCCGGGGCACTACATGCTGTTTGTCCTGAACCAAGAGGGAGTTCCATCGATCGCGCACATCGCCCGCATCTCCGCCCAGGCTGTCGTGCCGCCGGTCCACAACGCCGCCTTTGTGATGCTGAAGCCCACCGCCGCGCAGTCCGTCGATCTCGTCGCGATGGACAAGCAGATTGCTGACGCTCATCCCGATTCCGCGGTCGTCGTTGGCGTGAGCCCAAGTTGCCCTTACGGGATCGGGGCCTGCTGGGGAGGAGCGTTCGACGCCCTGAAGCAGCTAAACGGGGTTGTCGAGGTCCGTCCGCTGCCGAACACAGCAGATTCAACCGCATTCGTCTATCTGAAGGACGATCTCCTGCCTGACATTGATGCTTGGCGTGAACAGTTCGCCGATGTGGCCAACGGCTCATACGTCATGCGCGGAATCGAGATGACTCTCGAAGGCAAGGTGACCAAACGCTTTGGACTCCTGGCGCTTGTCGCCGATAAGACCAGGCCCGAAATTGTGCTCGCTCCCTTGCAGGAACCGGACAAGGTCCAATGGAACTTCACCACGCGAAGCAATCAACCGTTAACTGCTGATGAGGAGATTGCTTACGCGCGCCTTTCGGCAATCCTTGCAACTCAGTCTGACGGAACTCAGGTCCAAGTCACCGGTCCGCTCAAGAAAAACGGAATGGAGTTCTTCCTCGAGGTCCGGAAATTTAAGGTGTGAACCCGGGTCAACTTCCAGATCGGATATTTGCTCACAATTCGCCGCAGAGGAGCTAATCATCATGAGTGAAAAAGATCAGCCGCAATCGCCGCAAGGGTCGTCCCCCACGTTTTCAGCCCGCTACTCCGAAACTGCACGCGCTGTGTTCTCCGCCTTTGCGCATCACGGAAAGCCCCTTCGTGGCCTCATGTCGACGGCCAAATCACCGAACTTTGAAGGTCGCTTTGGCCGCATGTTCCGTTCTCTTCCTGCAGCCACATATGGAAAAACGGACAAGGAAAGCCGGGACGCGCTGCTGAAGCTCGGCAGTCTGATGACATCATCCTTCGACCCACCGAAGGATGGCTTCGATGCTGAAGAGAGTGGAATTCCAGCGCTTTATACTTACTTCGGTCAGTTTGTCGATCACGACATCACCTTCGATCCAATGACGACTCTTATTCAACACAGCGATCCGGATGCTCTGACTGACTTTCGAACGCCTGCACTCGACCTCGACAACGTCTACGGTCGCGGCCCCGGGGACCAGCCGTACCTTTACGATAACGGCGGTCCGAAATTTCTACTCGGCGACCCGCTCGACAGTGGAGCCCAAGACCTCCCTCGCAACAATGCCAATCCTGCGCGCGCGCTTATCGGCGATCCGCGCAATGACGAGAACAGCATCGTCTCTCAGTTCCAAGCGCTAATGCTGCGCTTCCACAATCGAGTGGTCGGCCAAAACCCTGGCCTAGATCTTCCTGCTCTGCAACAAATCGTCCGCTGGCACTATCAGTGGGTCGTTATCCACGATTTCATTCCCAAGATCATCAAGGCTTCTGTGCTTGATGCATTGAAGACCAACGGTAAATACGATCAGAAGAAGCTTGAGTTTTTTCACTGGAAGAACGAGCCCTTCATGCCCGTCGAATTCTCCGTTGCGGCCTATCGTCTCGGTCACTCGATGATCCGCCCGGGCTACCGGCTAAATGACGATAACGCAACGCTGTTGCCGATCTTTCCCGTTCCTTCACAGGGCCTTGCTGACGGGCTCACGGGTTTTCAAGCGATGGCGAAGAATCGCGGTATCGACTGGGGCCGCTTCATTGATCTTGAGGGAGACATCCGAGCGTACGGCGACGATCCGGATAAGGTGAATCCGCCCAACAATGACATGAAGCGGCGGCTCCAGTTCGCCTACCGAATCGACACCTCTGTTGTCACGCCGCTTTCTCTCTTGCCGAGTAGCGTCGCTAGCGACCCGCCACCCTCGCTGCCTCAGCGTAACCTCCTCCGAGGTTTCGAACTCGGTCTACCGACCGGCCAGAGCGTGGCGAGGGCCATGAAGGTCACCCCGCTCACCGACGATCAGATCATCATCGGTAAGGCGGTAGACACCCCTTCGGGTGATGATGTCCTCGGTCCTCTATCCAAAGTCCCGGAACTTGCGCCGTTTAAAGGCAAATGTCCGCTGTGGACCTACATCCTCGCCGAAGCGGCAAACAATCACACCACCTTGGGCATCCCAGTCAAACCTGCAATGAACATCAGCACACCGCAACTTGGACCCCTGGGCGGACGCATCGTTGCCGAAGTCTTCCTTGGCATGTTGTTCGGTGATAACGACTCGTTTCTCAATGCCGATCCGAATTGGACCCCCTTTATTCGGGAAAAAGGGGAGCGATTCGCCCTACGCGACATTGTTGCGTACGCAATCGGCAAATGAGTGGGAGTCAACTACTAACCATTTGCAAAGGAACATACACATGAGGCATTCCCTGCGAATTCCTGTCTTTCCTTTCTATGGTGTCTGTATCTATTCGTGATCTGCCGCGGAGGATTGCTTGGGATTTTGCCCCGCGACTTCCATTCGAAAACCATTGCATGCTCAAGTTTCATTGGGGCCGATCCCAAGCCCGGAGAGGGAACTTGCCTGCCGGCGATGGCTTTTTAGTCCCGAATCAGGGAGTTTGTGTTTCTTTGCTGCTGCACATCTGGCTACTTTCCTGATGAGCTATTATTTCCGACTCGTCGACTGCGCCCTCGCTTCTCTCGATCAAATCATAAAACCCGTCGGCGTCTCTGAAAAACCCTTTACCGAATGTGAAACTACCTTCTGCTATCACGAGATTCGCTTTCACGACTGAGCGACGCCGCCCGATCAAGAATCTCCGTATACCCGAGATTACTGTCAACAGGGCTTGAAGGCATCAACGAGAACTGCTCGTGTCGCCCACCTAGACGGCTGATCGGATTGTGCGCTGCACAACCTAAGGCTCGGACTCCGTACCGTTTTCCACCCTCATACGGAATGCAGCACGGTAGCAGGCACAAAGGGAACTGATCTTTGCCAGATAGCCTTCATTAGCGATTGGATATCTACGCGAACCGTGCTTGCCGGTTACCGAGCTTGAAAACGAGGCGAGAAACGATTTAGTTTACTCGGCAAAGTGCCGGGGTGTATAAAAAGGGCCATCCGGAAGTCAAAATGGAAATCCCGGATGAATAAAATCAGCTGGTACTTTTGTGATACTACGCGTTTGCAAGGGTAAAACGGACTCCTGTGGACCCGACTAAGACGATTAGGGATGCAATCGGCGCAGCACCTGCAGTCAGGTGGGCCTATGGAGTTGCCGGCGTTCTTGCGGCGCTTTCACTAGGCCTTTCATATTTCCATAGTGGTCCGCCCGCAGCTTTGCTTGGTGCTGGTTTCATGATCGGCCTAATGGTGCTGCTGAGAGTCTTCGCGTACCTTGCTGAAAATTCGAAATTGTTGAAAGGTCCTGCCATCTTGATGGTATGGACCGTCGTCGTTCTATTCACATTATCAGGCTTCGGTATATTTTCTTCGGTCATGATTCGATGGCCCCGTCCTTATCCCGAGATAGTCGGCGATTTAGTCGGAGGGCCGCGAATCGATCATGAATTTCACAATCAAGATATAACAATCGAAGATCTTCCAAGCTCCGTCAAGCAATAGAGGTTATCTTGTTTACTAAAGCCACATGCCGATTCTTTGCAGCAGCTCTATTTCTTTTGAGCGGTTTGCAATTGCTCGCTCAAACTAAGGATGATTCGCTAACATTGGATGGCACAACGACTCTCACTGTAGGCCCAGCAGGAGCTCACAAAGACTCAACCCTAGTCGTGAATACCCTTACGCTGTCCGGCGGAAAAATTGTGACTAATGGCAACACACTTCGGATTAAAGCCACTCGAGTTGTTTCACGGGGCGGTCTCATCGTCTCGTTTCTTTATAAAGACATGACTCCACCCGACGCGCCCGATGGCCAGCGCGGGGCGCCAGGCCTCGATGCTGGAACTGTTGAAATTGAGGCGGCAAGTCTAGAGGGAACGCTTAAGATCGTTCTTAGAGGGCAGAACGGTGGGCGTGGAGGGAGAGGTCAGGCCGGTGTTTCAGGCGTTGCCGGCCGCAGAGGTGACGATGCAGCTGACCATCTTTTCGATTGTGCTCATGGAGGCGGAAACGGCTCACCCGGCACAGATGGAACTCCGGGAGGTCGCGGGCTCCAGGGCGGTGCAGCGGGAAATGGTGGCACACTGACATTAAAAGGCAGTTTGAAAACGGGTAATGTGGGCATCGACTTCGATAGTCCACCTGGGAGCCCAGGTATGGGGGGCCCCGGTGGTAAAGGCGGCAACGGCGGCCCGGGCGGGCAGGGTGGTAGCGGCTCGGTTCATTGCGGCGGCGGATCATCCGGACCGGCCGGGCATGACGCGCCTGATGGCCTTGTAGGTGAATCGGGCGCGGAAGGCAGCAAAGGGAAAATTCAATAGCAACCGGCGAGGACGAAGTTCCTTACCGGAATGCTTGAGCTTCATGCGATTCGAAGTCGCCGTGCCATGCTTTGAAGCAAGACGCAAAATAGCGTCAAGCGGGAAAATAAGTTTTCGACAGGGCTACGCGTAAGGGTTCGTCAATGCCTCAAGTAGCGTGGTAGACCTTTCACCTACTGCCCGAATCACTAAATGGTTGGATGGAACACCTGATTGTCTCAGTCCCTCCTCGATGACTGGAGCGGAGGTATTTAACTAGAAAAACAGCTTAATGCAGATGATCATTAGAAAACTTGGATAGCAGTCGAGACCAGATCTAAAAGAACTTAAGTTACAGCTCTGTTTAGTCCCTGGGCCTACATCACGATTCGCGCGGCTGACTGGCCTGTGTCCACCGCACCCTCCATAAAGCCCTGTTCATCCGCAATGTGTTCGCCGGCAAAGTGGACCTTCTTAAACGGACGAGCAAGTATCTCCCGGACGGTAAACCACTGGCCCGGGCGGTAAAAACCATAGGCCCCTTGTGTGAGCTTGTTGGATTGCCACGGCTGCCTCTGAATATCGATGAGTCGGATGTTCGCTTTGGGGAAAATCCTTTGAAGATCTTCGTGCAGCTTAGCTTTCAAATGGGCCTTTGAATATCCGGCAAGGTCATCGGCCTTGTCCCCGATGGCATAGCTGCAAAGGATGCCTTTGTCGTTGGGTCCTCCCTGACCGAGTGTCGCGTCAAACAGAAAATCCGACGTTGCGTCCGTGAAACAGGAGAATTTCGTATTTCTGTCTTTCATCCAGAAACGCGTTTCGCACAAGATCGCGGTCTTCATTATGCGGGCATATTGGAGCTGTTTCGCTGCATCCCACTGGTCGTCCGGAAGCCCAGGACGGAATCTGATCTTGGTCAGTGTACGCGCCGGGACTGTGCAGATGCAATACTTTGCGCGAAAAGGTTGGCGTCTCCCGGTGGTTCGGACTATGACGCCCTCGTACGAGTCAGGTTGGTCGATCGCCCACACGCGATGAGACGTCAATATCTCTCCGTTCCGCGCTTTGATCTTCTTTTCGAGGGCTTCTGCGAGTTTGTGATTTCCTCCGGCGATCTTTGTGTCCATCTCGTCGTAGGGGTCGCTGCCAAAGTACTCAGCTGCCGCAGAGTACCCCCCGGTCTGCCGGATCGTCTCTCCGAAATCCGTGCTGTCCATTAAATCCCGGCGCAGGAGCTCCTTCTGGGTGAATCCGCGGTCGCGGAGGATCGTCCACCAGTCTTTCCTGTCCAAAACGCTTTGCTCATCTGGACTCCACTGACTATTCTGCTTCCTGAGCAGGTCATATGCGCGTTTTGCCCTCCGCGAGAAGGGCCAAGCGCCCGCGGCGTATTCTTTGCTCCTCTTTCCCTTCTCAAAGAAGAAAAAATCAAAGCGGTGAGGTATTCGCTTCAAGTTTAACTCTTCGCACAAATCGATGACCGTATCATGGTCTTTTCCGATCCATTCGCCTCCGAGCTCGCAGACGAGTTTCTTGGCTTTGTTGAAATGGAAAGAATAGACGCGTCCTCCAGTCCATTTCTCAGCCTCAAGGATAGTCACTTCCCACCTATTTTTGGTCAGCAGATGAGCGGCAGAAAGCCCGGAGAGTCCTGCCCCGATCACGATGCAGCTTTTCGGATTCATATCTTCGGCATCTCGCGCACCAGCAACGGCCACGCCTGCGGAGTCCGCTTGCAATCGCATCGTCCTCAAAAACAGAACTACCGGGGGACTTGCGCTGCGTAGAAATCATGCGATAGCCGCTAGGCAATTACGAGCAAGCCTACTAACAACAAAAACAGTCCATCGAGCCAGTGCACAGGGTCGTGAATAATGCATAATGTTTTAACAGGGAGATGCTGAAATATTCGGTCACCTTAGTCAAGTAATATGCCCAATCCATTAATTCTGTCCTGCTCCGCCTCCTTCGAAGAACGACACTCCTGCATATCGACGAAAATTGAAAGCACGCGGCCTGGAAGGGAACCGTTTAAGAATATATTACGCAAATATCACGTTGGGATTGAATAGAAATAGTCGAGTTGGACGTTGAGCTTCTGCGCGTCGTAAGAGGTTCTATATTTTGGATCGTTTAGCCAAACGCCCTTTTTGGTAGCTAGCGTTCAGGGGTAGCGCGTACCGGTGCGACCTTGCGCCGGACGTCGTTTAAATATTGAACGGCTTCACTCCGCTTCTTGATCGAACGCACTCGCGCGATGATGGCTGGATGCTCTGCCAGGAGTGACACAGCAAGGTCTTGACGGAGCGCTGCTTGGACAATCCCCGGCAGGTTGCCGTCGTCGGCCGAGTCGTCAGGCCGAGATACAGAAACGTTGGCGGCAGCATTGGTCATCGCTTCTGCCAGCGGTGCGGCCTCGGTGGAGGCCACCGGGGGGAGTATCGTCGGAGCATCCTTTCTCGGTCCCGGCAGGGTGACGAGCGAACTCAAGGGGTTCGCGGCGGCGTCACGCTTGGTGAGCGGGTTCAGACCGAACAAGGCCTCCAGGGTCGCGGGAACTGAAGCATGATCGTACAGCCGATGATCGATGAGATTTCTGGGGATGAGCGGCGAGATGGCGAGTGCGGGCACCCGCGGTCCATATTTTTCAAACGTGAAGCCGTTCTTGTTATGGCTTGAGTCTAGACCTGTGTCCCCAGGGTCAACGGCATCCTGAGGGATCGCATGATCATAAAAACCGCCATGTTCGTCCCAGGTGATCAGCAGCAGGCTGCTCTCCCAAAACGCCGAACCGCGAATCGCCTCGTAAGTGGACTTGATCAGGGCTTCGCCCCGATTCACATCGGCCAGAGGATGTTGCGAGGTGCCATTCCTATAGTCATTGGCCACGTCGTAGCTCGGCTCGATGAAAACATAGGTGAATGGATATGTAGCTTGGCTAAGGTCATCGGCGAACTGACTGTAATGGCGAATATCGTCGAGACGGATGCCCTTGAGCGCGGAAACCATAGGAAAGTCATCGCCACCGTAGAGGCGCCGGGTGATGCCCTTTTTCTGCAGCACATCGAAGATGGTGCCATTCGCAAAGGAGAAGCCAGCAAGAGCCTCCCACTCTGCGATTTCCGCAATACTCGGGCTGTGATCGAGCCCGCTCGAAGACGCAGCATGAACAAACATGCGGTTGGGCCAGGTTGGCCCGGGCATGGAAGCGTGCCAGTTGTCGCAGACCACGAATTCGGCCGCGAGCGCGTGTAACACAGGAAGCTGCGTGGGTGAGTAGCAATTCATAAGCACACCGGGACTGCTATCTCCGCCGCTGCCGATGTAGGAAGCCACATACCCACTGTTGTTGATCGCAGGATATGCTCCGCCCGGGGGATATGAGGCTCCCTGGCCACACAATTGCAGCAGCACGTTCGAGAATTCGTGGCCCGGGTCAACAGGCATTCGGTCTAGGGCCCCTTGCGAAACAGCAAAGGCCTGGTCATTGAAGGTATTCGACTCTATGCCGGTCAGCCCATTGATTCTTGTGGGCAATCCGGTGGTAGCATCCGTTCCGGTCAACCCAGAGAATCCTAGCATGTGATCGAAGGAACGATTTTCCAGCATGAGGACGAACACGTGTTGGGTTTGACTAGATCCCATAGAGGCCCACAAACAATCCGTTACTGGCGGAGAACAAGTGTATTGGCGCGGATTCCACCATGCAATTTCGCCGCATCACCGAAGGATTTGCTTTCGGGCGCTGTCTAGATAGGTGTGCAGAATCTTGGAGCGAGGTTCGAGATACTCCACTGGGAGATAATTTTTCCCCTGGTCAGAGACGTAATTTGAGGATGTTAATTCTCTTGCAGCAGTGATCGCTTGAGCGGTTGCTTCGTCAGAAGCGCCTAAGTCATAAAGCTCATCGCTAATCTGAATGATAAGGCCTGCCCAATGTTCGTTCTGGAATTCAGGCAGAGCTGCGTGAAAGTTAGGATCGCTCATTGCTGCCCTGAAGATGTAAATGGTATCTCCCTGCTTGCTGTCAGGATTTGTAGCTGCGGCGATATCTGATATTCGTGCATCAACCTCGATCAAGCGCCACTGATATTCAGCCAGGAGCTTCTTTTCAAGTTCCTTTTGCGTGCGTTGCTCCGTCGATCGTTGGTTCCACAAGGACAGCACCCCGCCCAATCCCGTAACGAGAATTGTGCTTAGCAAAAATAAACCGAATCCAGAATTGAGGAACTTCATCAATTTAGCTCTGGAACGATCTTCCTCTTGGTCTCGCAAACGCCCTTGGACTTCGAAACGAACCATCTCTTCAGCGGTGATTCGCTGAATTACTTCGTCGGATACTGGTCCCTTAGAGGTGCTGCCCATTGTATTCCCCTTCCATGTAGCCATCGTGCCTATCTTCAAGGCGAGCTTCTGTGCTGATGCGGGAGGCGCACGCGAGAAACAGGGCGACAATTGCAATTCTCATCTCCGGTCTCCATGGGCACGCCCTATATGGCGCGCCATCTTCTTGAATTGAAGGCACTAAGAAAATCTGTCTTCACCTTTGACCCTCCGCCCGTTGAGCAGATGGCCCGACCGGGAATTTTTGTACCGGTGAATTGAGAGAGATAATCTCATCTACTGCGATGGCACGCCTTCGACGGATCGCAATCCCTTGCCCTTAGAATCAGTTCTTGACTCGCGTGCCCATCCTATCTTGTAAGCAGCGCCGGTTGGTGTATTTGGGAAGCCGGTGAGAATCCGGCACGGCCCCGCCACTGTAAGCGCGGAGAGCTCGAGCGAAAGAAGCCACTGGGATTATCCGGGAAGGCAGCATGAGTGGAGTGGCCAACTCCCGGCGATATTCAGCCCGAGGAAGTTCCTTCTAGCGGTCGCTTTTAAAGAGGGCCTCGGTTTCCGAGGCCCTCTTCGGTATGAGCGGTTGCGTGAGCCGAAATAAAATCAACGACTTCGGGTAGTGAACCCAAAGACAAAGGGCTTGCCCAGTTCGAGCAAGCCCTTGTGAACTAACAATGAGCGCCTGGAGGGCTCGAACCCCCGACCTCCTGCTTGCAAAGCGAGCAGGGCCAAACACTAAATGCTTTGCTGGGTGTCGCTTACACCGAAACCAGCATGATTCCCGCCCTCTCAAATATCCCGAAGTTGTACCGAATGTCCAGTGGACTCCATTGAATTCTATTGCTTAAGGATTTGAACCATTGCGCGGCCTTCGAGGACGCGCAGAGCTTCAAAATCATCGTATACTCTGCGCGCCCCCCTGTTTGAGATTAGTCTTCAGACTACTCTTTCCGACTCGCGAATATATTCGACAACGGCTTCACTCCATCCGTCGATGTGTGTCCAAGCGCCGTAGCCGACACCGTTCTTGTTGCTGGCCACGTTGATCATGTAGCCGCGCCCTCGCGGGCCCGGCACGCGATCGTGAGCCTGTTCGTCGGTAATTACGATGATCCGGTCGTACTGTTCCCGGATATTTTCGAGTGCCCGCCCAAGGTAGGTTGCGCTGTGCGGCTGACTGGAATCCAGCGCGTCACGCAGCGCAAAGCCTCTTCGCGGGGGCACTTCAACCAAGTTGTTTGAGAAGGTGAATATCATCGTCTTTTCGCAAATCTCGCGAAGCAGAATTGCCAGACCGTAGGCCGCGTCGGTTCGAAGCATTTCCGACCGACGAGACAATGCGGCAATCATGCTGCCCGAAACGTCCACGAGAAGCGCGGTTCGCCCCGGTAGTTTCTCCTGCTCCTTGAGCGATTTGAGCATTGAGCGTTCCAGCGTTTCCTCCCACTGAGGCGCATACCTAGCCGCAGCGAGAAAACGGAACGGCAGCACCCGGCTGGTGTTCATTGTTTCGATGCTGCTGAGTACAAGCGGTTCATCGACACCGGCCTGCTTCATGTTGCGCAGGTTGCGGAGAAGGGCAAGCCCGCCAAGTTTTCTTTCCCGGAGCAGTCTTTCCCACGCTTCCCGCTTGTCAGCACCCGAAGAGAGCGCCACCTCCCAAGTATCGGGAGTCTGGAGCCCACCCTCGATAAGCCGCTTCCACAGCGCCGCCTGCTCGGCGTCACGCGGCTTCGCGTGACAGAGGAATAGGACGTCGCGCAGACGGATGGAGCCGCTGCGGTCGTACTTTGCGAGCTGGTATTCGTCGAACTTCCGGAAGGCCTGCGCCAAGCCCTTTTTCGTTTGTGCGGACAGGGGCGTTTTGCCATCCTTCCAATAAATTGCGACAAACTCGGCCAGTTCGTCGGCGCGCTGAGTGACTTCGGCGAGCGTCCGCGAAACCAATTCGCGGTGCGACTTGTGACGTGCCATCTCACGAACGAGAAGGAGCGGCGCGTGCCGAAGCTTCATTGTGGTCCGCGCCTCGACGGCGAGAGCCGCAACCTTTTCGACTTTCACGTTGGGTACGAGCGACTGAATGCGGCCCGCGATTTCCACTCCATCTTCGTAGAATTGTGCTTCCCAGAGCAGGCACGCAAGGACGGAGCGCCGCAGCTGTAGCTCAGTCGAGATATTTTTTGCCGGAGCGCCTTCATGCGTACGGTTGCCCCAGGGAATTGGAATTTTCAACATGTTTAGTCGTGACATTGCGTCCTCCTCTCTTTGCAATAACGTCGCCGGGGAATAAGCGGCAACGGAACCAGCTTGCGCTGACGATTGCTATACCAACTGAGCTACAGAGAGCCGTGTTGGCACGGATCTCAGGCAGGATTCGAACCTGCGACCCATCGTTCCGATGTATCCGCAGCCTGCGCCACCGGCGGATGGCTCTGCTTTGTTCAAATTCTTCACCGGGGAAAATCGGGAACGGGGCTTTTATGTGCGGTTGCCCGCATTGAGCTATCCCGAGTTGCGGGAGCAGGAATTGAACCTGCAACCTCTCGCCGCTTTCGCGGCGAGTGCTCTACGTCATTGAAGTATCCGTACCCTTCACCACCGGCGAAACTGTTGGGGTGAGCGGCGAGAGTTGAACTCACGTTTCCGGTTTCACAGACCGGAGTCTTAGCCGCTAGACGACGCCCACCATCGAAATGTGTGGCCAGGGAAAATCAGACACGGCGTAATTGGGGATTCGAACCCCACCACTCTTAGCTCGCGCCAAGAGCAGTCTTCGCCGGAGAAGTATCCGTGCCTTGCACCACTGGCCGGCTGTTCTGGGGGAATGATCGCTTGCGGTCTCCTTCTCGATTGACAGTCGATGTAGCCGCAAACTGCACCACCCAGGTCAGCAAGTAACCGATTCGCAAGTTCCTCACACTTTGATCATGTTTTGACCTCAACACGAGTGCGTCGAGGTTCTTCGCGAACGATGAACTCAACCGGCAAGAACTCCGAAATGACTTCCATGTTCGTCCGTGCGTGCCGATTCACCCTTTGGGCAGTAAAGGTCCCGCCGCCGGCCAGAGCAAATGGCAATAGGAGCTGGTCCGTCAGATGCTCTCCTGCAACCGCGTCGGAAGCCAGATAGGCGCGGGCTCGATTGGACGCCTCGGTCGCTACCGCCTCTGCACTCGTTCCCAGACGACCAAAACCGCAAATTACTTCTTTGAGGCCAATCGAAGTCACCAGCTCAATCAACACGATATTGCCGGGCCCAACGGAATTGTTTGTCTCGATAATTTCCATCTCCATTGACTCCCAATTCAGACGCTTCGCAATCGTTTCGAGTTCACGCTGCGCGATTGTGCGAGGCAAGTTCGCCACGATGGCGACCGCCTTGCGAGTCGTAATTTCACCCCGATCGATCAGTTCGGCCCGAGACAGTTGCGCGGACGGCTCAACCGAAACCGTGAAGCGACCTCCACCGGCCGGGTAGAAACCGTACCGCTCCAAATTCACGCCAACCTTCGGTCCGAGTCGGTTGATTACCGGCAAGAAGCTCCTTTCCAGGAAATCGAACGGAGGTGCCTGGAGATTGTGAGTTCCTCCCTCGATAGTCAGCCTGCTCGGTCCAGACGCAGTCATCAAGGCCGGCAAAATAGTCTGCAGCACTAGCGTCCCGCTGCCAGCCGTACCGATGACGAAACGGTGGTTCCCGGGCTTTGTGGTTCCCGGAAGAAATGTCAGAGTCTGGGAATTCAACTCAGCGCCTTCGACCGTTCCTGTACCAACCTCTGCGGCCGCCAGAACGGCCGTGAGATGTTGCCTCAGCAAACCGGGACGTTCTCGTTTCGCCCGAATGTTTTCGATGCGAAACGGCTTTCCGGTTGCGAGCGAAAGGCTGAGGGAAGAACGCAGAATTTGTCCGCCGCCTTCTCCCGATGATCCATCAATCCGAATCATGCCCGCTCCTTGCTCCCTTCATCCCTTCACGCACACAACCTGGTGTAGGGTATGAACCACTTCGACTAGATCCGCCTGCGCAGCCATTACGTCTTCAATTGATTTATAAGCCGCAGGCGTTTCATCAATCACGTCGGCGTCCTTGCGGCATTCGACACCGGCCGTCATACGCTCGTGGTCGGCGATTGAAAAACGGCGCTTTGCCTCGGTTCGTGACATCGCGCGGCCAGCGCCGTGACTGCAGCTGCAGAAGCTCTCCGGGTTGCCCTTGCCACGAACGATATACGAACGGGCTCCCATGCTGCCGGGGATAATGCCCATATCTCCCTCCCGTGCTCGTACAGCTCCCTTTCGAGTGACAAGGACGTTTTCGCCGTAGTGCGACTCTCGCGCCACATAATTGTGGTGGCAATTAATGGCCTTGAGCTCTGCAACGAAAGGTCGCACTTCGTCCGAGGAGCGGACTGCCGTTACGATCTGCTCCATCATGAGGTGACGATTCCAGCGCGCAAAATCCTGAGCCCATTCCACGGCTTCCACATAGTCGTCAAAGTGCTCTGCGCGTTCAGGGAAGTAGGCAAGGTCACGATCTGGCAGCGTAATGAACAGTCGCTCCATATCCTTGCGCGCCAGCTCGATGAAGTAGTTGCCCATGCGATTTCCGACGCCGCGCGATCCGCTGTGCAGCATGAACCAAACTGCGTCCGCCTCATCGAGGCAGACCTCAATGAAGTGATTACCAGTGCCCAGCGTTCCCAGGTGATTCGAGTGGTTTCCACGATCGAGCTTGGGATGCTTTTCGAGAATCGCGTCATAGCGCGGCTTGAGCGTTGCCCAAATCTCTTGGTTTCGACCCGGTATGTCATGCCACGCTCCTCGGTCGCCCTTGCCGCCGTGGTTGGTACGACCATGCGGAACGGCGTTCTCGATCGAAGTGCGAATGCCCTTCAGGTTCTCCGGTAGATCCCGGGCGTTCAGATCCGTCTGCACAGCCATCATGCCGCAACCGATGTCCACCCCAACAGCAGCCGGAATGATCGCGCCTTTAGTCGGAATGACACTACCGATGGTCGCCCCAATGCCCCAATGCACGTCGGGCATCGCTGCAATCCACTTGAAGATGAAAGGCATCTGAGCGACGTTTAGCAGTTGCTGACGAGCCTGATCTTCAAGCAGCACACCTTTGGTCCACGCCTTGATCAGTGCCCCCTTCTCGGGAGCGATTACGTTGTAAGTTGAGTCTGACATTCTGCCCTCCTCTACACGCTGGCTGCCTTGAGCTCCCTTACCGCGAGGCGTGGGGTTCTCCGACCTCCCCACGCCTCCGCTGTTCGTGACATCCATTTCGCTCCACGAACATCCGCGTCTCATCATTCGTCATGCCCCTACTAAAGGCAATAGCTTTGCCAGACCCTCAAATATCGCTAAGTAATTCATATGTAGAGACATAGAGAAAGCCAAAGAGTCCAGACGAATCGATTCACAATAGTGTAGGATAAATACCTATACTATAAGATATGCACGTCAAGCCCAATGTCGTTGTTGGTCTCCTAGGGAGCACGCTTGATGCAGGGCGAACGCAGGATCGCTGGCAAAGCTGGCGGCCCACAGTAGCGATTTGCCGACAACCGGATTTCTTGGTGAAACGCCTGGAACTCTTGCATAGTGCCGGCGAAACGAGGCTCGCCCAAACTGTCGCTAGGGATATTGCCGCAGTGTCTCCAGAGACCACAGTGGTGCCGCACCAGATCGAATTTGCGGATCCTTGGGATTTTGAGCCTGTCTACGAAGCGCTTTTCAACTTCGCGCATGGTTATCCATTCGAAACCGACACGGAAGACTACTTAGTTCACATCACGACTGGAACTCACGTTGCACAAATCTGCCTCTACCTGCTCACCGAGTCGCGATACCTGCCGGGACGCCTGTTGCAATCTTCCCCAGAGCGCGACAGGAGCGCGCCCGGAAGCATAAAGATCATCGACCTCGATCTTTCGAAATACGACCGAATCGCGTCTCGCTTCCGTCAGGAGAAGCGGGACGCCGTGTCATATCTGAAAGGTGGAATCGATACTAGGAACGCAGCGTTTAACCAGCTGATTGACCGTATTGAACAGGTCGCCATCGCCACTCGAGATCCACTGCTACTCATGGGCCCAACCGGCGCCGGCAAGTCGAAACTGGCGCGGCGTATCTTCGAACTGAAGAAGATGAGACACACCATTTCTGGGGACTTTATTGATGTGAATTGCGCAACCCTCCGCGGAGACGGTGCCATGTCAACGCTGTTTGGACATGTGAAGGGTGCTTTTACGGGAGCCCTGCGAGACCGTCCCGGAGTTCTTCGCGCGGCGGACAAAGGATTATTGTTCCTTGATGAAATCGGTGAGCTCGGCAACGACGAGCAAGCGATGCTGCTTCGAGCGCTTGAAGAGAAGACCTTCTTGCCCTTAGGATCGGATCACGAAGCCCAAAGCGACTTCCAATTGATTGCCGGAACCAATCGGGATTTGCTCTCGGCCGTACCCGAAGGCCGCTTTCGAGAGGACCTTCTTGCGAGGATCAACCTTTGGACCTTTGTCCTGCCAGGGTTGCGATCTCGTCACGAGGATATTGAGCCAAATCTGCAATTCGAGCTTGAAGAATTTGCACGACGGACGAGTCATCAAGTAACCATGAGCAAGGAGGCGCGACAGGCATTTTTGGATTTCGCGCTCTCCGGTTCGGCACGATGGACGGGCAATTTTCGTGACCTCAATGCGGCGGTCGTACGAATGGCGACGTTAGCGCAAGGAGGGCGGATTTCCGTCGACATCGTCAAAGAGGAGGTTGAACGTCTGCTGGCGTCCTGGGAAAAACTGCAAGGGGAGGAATCAGAAGGAGTGTTGGCCCAGTTCGTAGATAAGTCTGCACGGGACAGAATCGATCTATTCGATCGCGTTCAACTCGAACATGTGATTCGCATTTGTCGCGAGTCTCGTTCTATGTCGGAGGCCGGTCGTCAGTTGTTCGGCGTTTCCAGGTCCCGTAAGACCAGCACAAACGATGCCGACAGGCTTCGGAAGTACCTCAGCCGCTTTGGACTGGAATGGACCCAAATCGTTGGGACGCAGAGCTTCTAGCTCGTGAGCCCACGACAATATTCACGACCTACACACAATCTGAAAAGAGATGGCGCGCCCGGAGGGACTCTAACCCACGGACTCCTGCCGTGACAGCGAAGCAGTCAGCGGTAACATGTAGACAACTGCGCGACACCTGCCTTAGTGAGCGCGAATGATGAATGTCTACGGCGGCTTTCCAGGCAATAATGGCTGCGTTCTATCGCAAGTTGGATTTGCCCACAACACTAGACTAGCGCAAAACCAGCGCATGCTGCGTTCTCCTTTGCATACGTTGAGTATCTCAGAGTGCAGACCACGGCATTCTGCCGTCCTTACCGAACAATACGAGGGAAGAGGCAGAGGTTGTATGCTCCTCTCCTGCCTTTATTGTTGGAAGATCGACGCTGCCTGATCTATAGGAGTGATCCGATGGCTGATCCTACCTCTCTTTCACAAATCGACCTGACGCCGGTTCCGGGCAAACGCTACTTCACCATCGACCGCGAATGGCGGGAAGAGTTCATCTATTTTTTGATGGTGGACCGCTTTCACGATGAGCAAAAACGGGCTCCAGTGCTGCAGGCTAATCGTTCCGCGGGAATCCAAACGCCTGAGGATTTTTACGGCGGCAAGATCAAAGGGATAACCAATCACCTAGACTACATCGCCGGCCTCGGTTGCACGGCCATTTGGCTGTCGCCGGTGTTTGAGAACAACGCAGGCGCCTATCACGGATACAACATTAACAATTACCTAAGCATCGATCCGCACTTCGGCAGCAAGCAGGACCTCATCGACCTGGTAAACGCGGCACACTCATACAGCAGGAATGCACAGCCATTTCCGATACGCATCATTCTAGACGTTGTGATCAATCACTCGGGCGACAACTGGGCCTATCCGAATGACAATCCCTACTATTATTTCAACGACGCGCAATTTCCGTTCGGTTTCTGGAGGCGCAATGATCGCCCCATTCCGACCGATCTACGGGATCCAAACTCGTATCACCGGCGGGGGCAAATCCGAAATTACGATGCTTACCCCGAACTGGAACACGGCGATATTGCGACTCTAAAGGACTACGAGAATGACGACGACGTGGTTGGGTCTGATGTGATCAATGCGCTCATCAAAGCGCACTGCTACTGGATACGTGAGGCGGATGTGGATGGTTTCCGAGTGGACGCCGTCAAGCACATGAGCCCGGTCGCCTGTTCGCGCTTCTGCTCAAATATCAGAGAGTACGCCTACGCCCTTGGCAAGCGCGGGTTTTTCCTTTTCGGCGAGGTGGCCACTCCCGACGATGACATTTATAACCGATACATTGGACAGAACACTTCAGTAAGCGACGGCAACGATACCGTTTTTTTCGGCCTGGATTCGGTTCTGGATTTCCGTCTGGCGGAGGGCATATACGGCGACGGCAACAACGCGCCTTTGCGGGATGTACTGAAAGGCTTCAAGGGACCGCAGACATTGTTCAATCGCCTGGAGGCGCAGCGACAACGGGCGTTAAACCGCGGCGAGCTGGGCCGTTATCTGGTACGGTTCCTCGACAACCACGACTCTTTTTGGCAACCCACGGGACGTTTTGCGAATAATGCCCCCGACGAGCAGGTCATCGGTGCGGTCGGTTTTTTACTCTGTTCGCTGGGAACTGCCTGTGTGTACTACGGCACTGAGCAGGGATTCTCCGGACAGAGGGGAGACAACCAGATGCGGGAGGCCATGTTTAATGCAGGGGTAGCGGACCGCAATCTTCTGAACACCGACTGCCGGATTTATCAGGAAATCGCAAAGATCGCGGGCGTAATGCGAGCGAGCGAACCACTGAGGTTCGGCCGGATGTACTTCCGCCAGATTTCTGGGGATGGCATCCAATTCGGGTTTCCGTTCGGGTCGACCTACACGCTGGCATTTTCACGTTTGCTTTATGGCGAGGAGGTGTTGGTAGCCTACAACGTGGCGGGCCAGGCGCGAAATGACTTTGTCATTGTGGATTCAACTCTGCACGGCGGGGGATCCTCGATGCGATAATCTGTATGGTGGTAGCGGTGCTGCACCCGTTGGAGTCAGCACAGCGCCAGATGGTTCCCGGTACGTTCGCCTGAGCTTGCCCGCCTATGGCTTTGCCATTCTTTCCTGAGTCAATGACCGCGCGTTCGAACTCTCCGCTCAGCAGGTCGCAGCGGTGCTTGAAATGTTACATTCTTGACGCGCGCGAATCAGCTGTGACTGCCTTTATTGGGCGAAGCAAATCGATTCGCACAAGCACCGGGCTTCGTTCAGGATTGGTTATACCGAACTCGGGAGGGAGCCTTAGGCAAATAGGAATATCAGACCTGGCATAAGCCTTTGCGTTGTTATCAGAGTAGCGTTTTTTGGTTTTACAACAACTTACAAGACCGCTAGTTTTGCACAAAGCATTCCCATAGACCGTCTGGGTTGCGGATGAGCATGTCGAGAAGCCCAACCAGATTCACGTCACCTTCCTCTGGGTTTGACCTCACGCGATGCCCACGGCTCCAAGAAAATCTCGTCCCATCCCTTTGGTAGGTTGCGAATCAGGGAAATCCAAACACTCGCGGCGGATACTTCCGTTTTGTTTCGATTCGGCGCGAGTGCCTGGACCACGTGCTCGTGTTCCACGAAACGTCCCTCCGTCGTATCCTTCGTTCGTATTTCGATTACTATCACCGATCAAGAACGCATCTTTCGTTGGGGAAGGACTCACCGGAGCCACGAGCGATTCAGCCGCCGGAAATGGGGTCCGTCGTGGCAGTACCGCAAGTCGGCGGACTGCACCACCGCTACGAACGACGTGCTGCCTGAAAAAGCCCGAATCCACCACGCCACGCGCTGCTTCTACTCGGGCCTTTGCAATATGCGTCTGAACTCTGCTCTGTTGCACAAGCTTGCATCGTGCGAATTTCGTTCATCTGACCAAGGAGGGCTGCCCGCTTGAGACTTTGCAGTTTGTTTGGAGACTCGTTGGCTGCACAGAATTTTCGGGAGGCACAATCAGGTTGCATACTCCGAAAGTAATCGCTTGGTCCCCCGAAACGTCGTCAGAACGTTGAGTCCACGTCGGCCCAGATGCGGGGCCGCAAAAAGACAACCAATCCCACCACCGCGATAAAAAGGGAACCAATGTGCCGCCCCCAGACGGGTTTTAACGGAATGACGAACGGTCGGATGAAGATCGCAAGGAAGGTCAAACTTGCGGCGATGGCCCATATTCTGGCCCAACGTGCCTTTCTCAAGACCCTCCACCAGGCGACTGCGCACACACCAGCAACCACAGCCGAAAAGATCAGGCCGCCTGGAACGCCACTGTATGCCGGAAATGCGGGACGCTGAGTGCTGAGGAAACGTATCCACTGCAAAGAGTTCCATAGGTATAGCACAGAATTCATTAAGAAAATCCATGCCATGAACTTTCTAAAGTCCCGCGGCCAATTTGGTTTCGTGTCGCCGCTAGGCCACCGTGAATCTGGTGATGATAAAACGTCGCGGTCGGTAGTCATTCACTCTTCGTCTTTCTCATGCCGCAGGCATCAATTCACAAACAGCACGGCAACCGCCGAATCTCCAGCTTCGTCACGGCGCTGTCTAGCCGCTAGGGTGGCTGCGACGCCAACTCGCCTTCCATCGTGGAATCAACCAATAAGCCTCAAGATAAGTCAGGATCAGAACAACGAGCGACCCAATAGGATGATAACGATAGGAAACGGCGAACGTCGTGGCAGACAAGACTAAAACTACCCACGAGCCGAACCGCAAGTACGATGGCAATGTCAGGGGAGCGGCACATAAGGCTCCTGCAAGGGGCAAGACCGCTAAATTCGCGGTAGCCAGCCATGAAGGCATCACACATCCCAAGGCTCGAATTGTGGCTGGATAGAAATGGGTTAGCGAAACCAAACCCCAGATCAGGGTTCCAGCGACCATCACCCAAGCTAACCAAGCTTTCAACAAGTTAAGTTCCTCTTACGTAGACGTGTGACTGGCCATCTTCCGAGCCACGTGGAGCAGCAATTTGCGATCGTCCTCGCCAGTGCGGCTCAACAATCGATGAAATTTCGCCATCAGCCGGCCTTCCTTTACAGACTTCCCACGTGACAGTTTTCGGATCGGCTTTGGTGGTTCAGGCGTGCCGTTGCCTTCATAGAACAATTGGTAGAGCGGAACTTCAAGAGCGCGGCTCATTTTCTCTAGCGTCTCGATGGAGGGCACGGTATGCCCGTGTTCGACGCGGGAGATGTAGCAACGTAGCAAGCCAGAACGCTTTTCGATGTCGCCCTGTGAGAGATTCTTCTCTTCTCGGAGAGTACGGAGACGATCCCCAATGACCATTTCTGACCTCATTCTCAAATGCGGGATTAGGCAGGGACGAAAGAATAACTCACACTACTGCTATGTCCTATTGATGGAATACTAAGAACACAAGCGCAACCATCGCCAAAATCAGAAGGACGCCCAGCACCAATCCCCAGCTTCTTCATTTATCGCAAAGCCGCAAGATCGAATTCCGCCGAGACCTTCGGGCCGTCAGGCGTGCAAACCGTAACCTGGAATGGCGCAGGGGCAATATCGGAGGTGCTGAATGTGAACCAGATGTTGGCCCCGATCAGTATCGAAGGTTCACCCCGATACATGGGCACACCGTAGGAAGATTTCGGCTTGATGTTCTCGTCTCCTTGAATGAAACCGAAACGAAAATCACGGAAGCAGTCTTCGACAGAGTTCATACGCTGTACGCCTTGGCAAGCAGGCGGGGCTAGGATTTCCGGGACTGTGCCCTGCGAGCCTATGGCATAGGTCGCCGTGGAGAGAATTTCTACGCGCACTTGAACAGTGTCGGGATTCTTCCTGTAGTCCTGCGCGGCTGATTGGGCACTGTAGCCAACGGAGTGTTCGTGTGAACTCACGATCACTTGCGCGAAGGGAGTCCGTATCTCAACTTGCGCAACATCTGGGCCGGTCTTTGGCGCTGGCAAGTTCTTCGTGTAGGTGCTCAGAACTTCGGCGTACCTGCCGCCGCTGCCAATGAAGTACGCTTCGCGGATTGCGTGTGACCCCAGCGGATGGTCATATGCAGCGCCTTGCGTGGCGATGAGCGCGACCAAAAGAAGTGTGCCGTGTTTCTTCACCGAATCCCTAAACGCGCAAACGTCTCGTTGAAGAGCTTGAGCCCATCGGCCATGGACATTTCGCGGATGCGCCGAGCCAACAGAAACCTCAACTCTGGGCTACGCGGAGGTCCCGCGATCAGTCGTCCTTCGTATTTCGTTTGGGCTTTGCCTTCGCCCGTGGCGATGCGCCTTCGCAACTCATCCCGCGCTCGATCTTGCGCTCGCGCTTGCTCCAGCAATTTGGGATAGTAGTCGCGGTCCCAGTCGGCGGGAATTGCCTGATAGTCCGGATTGTCGAGCTTCTGATCGATCAGCAACGACATGATCCAGATCGCCTGCAACGGGGACATTGGCGGGTCGGCCTCGCCGAGTTTGGTGTCCGGTGCCGATCGCATTAAATACGGCATCGCTGATACCGCGCGGCTCCGAAGGAACTGAACCTCAAGAAGGCTAACCCTCGCGTAGCCCGGCGTATCAAACGCGGTTGCCAGCGCGTTGATCGCATCCACTATCGCACCGTCTACCACTCCAGCGTTTTTGCCGGCGAAGTAGTCCCTCTGCGCGTCGATAAGCCGCTGTTTCACAATGGCCGCCATCACGTCGGGCATTCGGTAATACCGCGGGTAGTTGACAATCTCTTCGAAGACTGCTCGAATCGAATCCAAGTCTCCGGGCCGCATGGCAGACGCGGCTACCTCGATCTGCTGGTACGGGCCGCCAAAGCGAAGATACCCCAAAATCTGTGGCGCTTCGGAAGTCGCGGTTTGAGGCGGCGGGTCTTGCGCGAGAAGCTCCCGGAAAAGATCGCCGCTCATTGCCGCGACAAGCCAGCCGATAAGAGTGCGTCTGGAAAAGATCATCGGTTGTGCCGATTATGGATCAATCCTTGGGGTGAGTTCCAGGTGGAAGAATCTGGAGGGACTTCAGGAACTCGATGATACAAGCGCCGCGGCGGGTGCCTAGATGCCGAATTCTTCGTCAATCTTTACGATCTTTGTTTCACGCGCGAAAAGCTTTGTTTCTTGAGTTTTTGAACCAACCGTGAGCTTTGCCGTAACCTGATTTTTTGAAATATTCGTGATGGCAAGGAAACCGTGAGCGCCTTTTTGGGGCAGAGAAATGTTTTGATCCTACATCGAGCCAAATGTAGGGTTCAAATCCTGATAAGTTCCTTGTTCGGCAACTGGCCCGACCGGAAATCCCACTGGACGAGAACACCGTTCTCGGGCTCTGAGTGCCTCAGCCCTCAGACCGATTTACTCGGGAAGGACGCTGCTAAACCAAGGTAGTCCGAATGCACCGCGGTGGACGACAATCTGGACCGATTGACCCTTCTCGACCATATAGAAGGTTGCACTGCTGACGGGAAGGTTTTCCTCTGTTCTGCCGTCTCTCCATGAAGGTGCGACGGTTATGACACCATAAGTTAATCGGTATCCGACGAACTTCGCGATCACGCGAGTATCGATTTGCGCAGGTGGATAAGTATCCAGCGATCCGTTGAGGATCAAGAAAGCCGCGGAGATGCAAAGCACGATTGCGACCACAACACCCGCTATCTTTTTAGATTCCTCAAGCTTGATCGCGACACGAGCCAACACTAGAGGGACAAATACAATAAGGAGCATCGCGAGCGGAACCGACGTTTCCATATCGATGGGCGGATAGCAGTACCCGGCTACGAAGATTCCAAGCGCACCAATTATTCCTGCTGCGATTAGCAGGAACCGGTGCTGCCGATCAATCAGATATGAAACGTGGTCCATTGCAGCCTGACAGTTCCTCCCGCTCCCGTCATCGAGGTGCGAACACCGAAAGGACCTTCGGGCCTCGCGGCATACATAAAGATGCCGCCCAGCACGACGCGTCCGGCGAGGAGAGCAAGCCTACCTCTCTGTGCTAGTAGATGGGGCCACGTTGTCTTCAAGTACATAGTCATCGAACCTGCGGTGTTTGACGCTCCTGTTCTCGGAGCGAGTCGATGAACAGATTAAACAGGTTGGAACCCATGCAAGTGTTTTGGACATTTTCACCCTTCAGACCAGATTCGGTGATTCGATCCACTGCGTTAAATAGCGCTCGGGTGCGTTCGCGTTCCCCTTGCGAAAAACAAGGCCCCTCAACGAACTCCGCGATCGTGCGAGCTTTAGGCTGGAGGCACCCTGGAGTCTCAGGAAGCTGTGCGAGAACTTCGACTGCTTCCTGGGCGGCAGCTTTCGCGCTGCGGTAAGCCTCAGGAGTTCGCCCATCAGCATCCACGCAGCCATTAAGAAAAGCCTTCGCACGGGTGATCAAAGCTTCGAGGCGTTCTGAGAGATCGATCTTCGCCCGAAAAACGAGGAACTTATCTACGTACTCGGTGGTGGCCAGAGAATCGCCCAAAAGGAAATACGTCATGTACGCATCGCGGTATGCATCGGGCAGAAAATCGGAGTTGGGATATTTTGCAGCGAACTCCACGAGCAATTTGACGCGAAGCTGCCGATTTTCCTGATTGTGTGCGGCTTGATAGTCACTGTATTCAGCTGATCCGGCTGCGTTCTGCTGGGTCCGAGCTGCTACCGGACATGTACAACATGCCGCGAAAATCCCGAGGACCACGATGGAGATGAATTGAGGCTGCCTCATTTGTCTGTCCAGTTGAGGCCTAAGAACGTTAGCCGATTGTATCCCAACTCCCGAAAAGTTGCGTCTTGTTATCGCCAACTGGCTTTTCCGCCAGCTTTTGGACGGAGAATATCAAGAATATCAGAGGAGGCGGAAATTCACTTCAATATTAGTGACCGTCGCCACCGGCTTGCCGTTCGGGCGTAGCGCCGGTTTGAAACGCCAGTTCTGGACAGCCTGAAGTGCTCTTTCATCGAGTCCCAGACCTGCGCCCTTCACTAAGTGAATGTCTATCGCGTGACCGTCCGGCTCAACAGTCACTTGCAAGAC
>Ga0210401_10001288_pt1 | contig 29281 bp, 23 predicted proteins | sample IncBWH32MmetaG_FD_150866 | JGI IMG/M metagenome (GOLD analysis project Ga0210401, IMG submission 150866) | Forest soil microbial communities from Barre Woods Harvard Forest LTER site, Petersham, Massachusetts, United States - Inc-BW-H-32-M | ecosystem: Environmental > Terrestrial > Soil >...
AATCCGTGGCTGGCGCTGATGGAGCCGTGGCTGGGCCACTCTGGGCTGTCTGGGCCCAAACGCTGATGCTGAGGATGGCTGCCACCAGGGAAGAAAGGATCAGGGGTTTCATAAACGAGCTCCTACATGGTTTTTGGGGAGGAGCACAGAATAAACCCTTTGCCTGAGGAAATCTTCCGGGGTACTCTTGCGATGAACCTGCGAGTTTTCCAACGCGGCATCCGACAAGGAGCATTCATTCATGGCAGATACCAAGGATCAGGATCTCGAAAAAGGCGCGGTCGAGCAGGACGAACGTACCCAGAAGGGCAACACTTCCATGCAGGGACAGCTCGGCCATCGCGACCAGGATCCGATGTTGAAGTCTGCTGATACCGATTTCCCGGAGCCGGGCGAGAATCCCGAGCACACCGGGGAGGCCGAAGCCATCGACGAACATGCAATCGACGAAGTAGCCTGAGTTTCTTCCTGAAGCCGAAGAGGAAAGCCCTCCAAACGGAGGGCTTTTTTCATCGAAACTTTACGCTTTGCCTACCGCAGCTCTTCCATACACTGCTCCAGCACCTCGCGACCCGGGCGGGTTACGGACTCGGGCAGAGTCGCCAGGGGCAGGTCGGTCATGTTGAGCAGGTCGATGAACGTCGGCGCGTTCGGATTAACGTAAAACACTCCGGTCAGCACCTCCTGCTTTTCATGCGCGTCCAGCAAGCGATGAATGGCGTCGATGCGATTGGTCGGATCGTAATCCTGCTCCAGCTTCCGTAGGCGCAAGCGCGAGCCATCGTGCATGGTGACTTCAAGCGTGCTGCCAGGATCGTAATCCACGTCAATCTCTTCGAAGTGAGGGACGAAGTTGATGTCCTGTAGCGGCTCTTCGTGATCCTTCATGTACTTGTAGGATTTCGTTGAGCCGTCATGGTCATTGAAGGTGACGCACGGGGAAACGACGTCGAGCATTACCGTGCCGCGATGGGCGATAGCCGCCTTCAGCATGCTGAGGAGTTGCTTCTTGTCGCCTGAGAATGAGCGGCCGACGAAAGTTGCGCCCAGTTCGATCGCGAGCGCGCAGGTGTCGATCGCGGGAAGATCGTTGATCACCCCGGTTTTCAGTTTCGATCCGAGATCGGCGGTCGCCGAGAACTGGCCCTTGGTCAGACCGTACACGCCATTGTCTTCGATGATGTAGATCATCGGTAGATTGCGCCGCATGAGATGCACGAACTGACCGATGCCGATCGAAGCTGAGTCGCCATCGCCGCTGACGCCCAAAGCCATCAGGTTTCGGTTGGCCAGCATAGCGCCGGTCGCGACCGAAGGCATGCGTCCGTGGACGGAGTTGAAGCTGTGCGAGCGGCTCATGAAATAGGCCGGACTCTTCGAGGAGCACCCAATGCCGCTCAGCTTGGCGACGTTTTCGGGCTTCACACCCATCTCAAACATCGCGTCGATGATGCGCTCGGAGATCGCGTTGTGACCGCATCCGGCGCAGAGCGTCGTCTTCCCGCCTTTGTAGTCGAGAACCGCAAGATTGATGCGGTTCGTTTTCGGAGCCGGTGTACTTGGAGTAGTGGCCATCTTACTTGCCCTCCATCGTCATGATTTCGTCGGTGACCGAGCGCGCATCGAGCGGCAATCCATGAATGTGGCTGACGCTGCGCAGTCGTGGCAGCAGTTCTACGCGCACGTCGAGTTTCAGCAGGCTGAGCATCTGCGCGTCGCGGTTCTGCTCAACGATGTAAACCCGGTCGTGTTTCTCGATAAACTCGTGCACTTCCCGTGTGAAGGGGTAGGCCCTGAGCCGCAGGTAATCGGTTTCGCAGTTGTACTCTTTGCTGAGCTGGTCGCGGCTTTCGACGATCGCCCAGTGCGACGTTCCGTAAGCGATGATCCCGATTTTTGACTTGCCGGTAGAGATCACCTCCGGCCGGGGAACAAACGAGCGCGCAGTCTCAAACTTCCGATTGATGCGCTCCATGTTTCGTTCGAAATCGTCAGGACGCTCGCTGTATTGCGATTTTTCGTTGTGGCCGCTGCCCCGGGCGAAATACGCCGCCGCCGGATGATCTGTCCCGGGCAACGTGCGGTAGCCGATGCCATCGCCGTCGACGTCTTTGTAACGGGCGAAGTGACCAAGCTTCTCGAGATCTTCCTTGCCTAGCACCTTGCCGCGGTTGATCGGCGTTTCCGGATACTTGAACGGATCCGACATCCAGTTATTCATGCCGAGATCGAGGTCCGACATCACAAACACCAAGGTTTGGAACTGCTCGGCCAGGTTGAACGCATCCTGCGCCATATCGAAGCATTCGGAAACCGAGCTGGGAATCAGCAAGATGTTCTTGGTATCACCGTGGCTGAGAAAGGCGGTGGAGAGAATGTCGCCTTGCGATGTCCGCGTCGGCAGACCGGTGGAAGGACCCACTCTCTGGATATCCCAGATCACTCCTGGGACCTCGGTGTAATAGGCGAGGCCGGCAAACTCCGCCATCAGCGAAATGCCCGGCCCGGCGGTCGCGGTCATCGATCGCGCTCCCGCCCAACCGCCGCCGATGACCATGCCGATCGCGGCCAGCTCGTCTTCGGCCTGCACGATCGCGAAGGTCGCCTTTCCATCGGGACCGATGCGGTGCTCCTTCATGTAGTCGATCAGCGTTTCGACCAGCGAAGATGACGGTGTGATCGGATACCACGTGACCACTGTGACCCCGGCGAACATGCAGCCCAAGGCTGCGGCCGAGTTGCCATCGATGATGATCTTGCCCGCGGTCTTGTCCATTCGGGCGATGCGGAACGGATCCTGCTTCGTGAGGTTGGCCTTGGCATAGTCGTACCCGGCCTGCGCCGCCGCCATGTTCAGATTCGCCGCTTTCAGCTTTTTCGCAAACTGCTTGCGGATGGCCTTCTCTACTTCCGCCATGTCGATGTCGAGCAACTGCGCCACGACACCAACGTAGATCATGTTTTTGACGAGCTTGCGCAGCTTCGCTTCCGGACAGACTGTAGCGACCAGCTTGTCATAAGGCACGGCGTAGAAGATCAGGTCATTGCGCAGCGCGTTCAGCTTCAGGGGCTCGTCATAGAGAGCCGCGGCGCCGGGCGCCAGCGACATCACGTCTTCCTGCGCGGTCTCGGAGTTCATGGCGATCAGGAAGTCGATCTCCTTCTTGCGCGCGATGTATCCATCTTTGTTGGCCCGGATCGTATACCAGGTCGGCAAGCCGGCGATGTTCGAGGGGAACAAGTTCTTGCCTGAGACGGGCACGCCCATCTGGAAGATGCTGCGAAGCAGTACGGTGTTGGAACTTTGCGAGCCGGAGCCGTTGACCGTCGCGACCTGAATACTCATGTCGTTGACGATCGGTTTGCGCTCCAGGCGACCCGCAGCATCCTGAAGCGTCACATCCGTGGTAGCCATCCCTGTCCTTCCTTTGTGTGTCGCGAACAAGCGCTGGCGCGCCCGCGCGCGTGAATGAGGTGGGGGAAAACCCTTTAGTATACGGGAATGATACGGGGATTCACAGCGCGTGACCAAATTACCGACGATGCTGTACCCAGCTTCGAACTACCCTTCGACTCGGTAAAACTGGGCCATGTTGCGGAACTTATTATATCGTGATGCGATCAATTGGTCGATTGGCTTGGACTTGAGTTCCTGATGCTGGGACTGTAAAACCTGGTCCAGCATCGCGGCCGCGGCCTCGTGGTCGGTGTGCGCTCCCCCCTCGGGCTCGGGAACGACGCCGTCGATACATCCCAACTCATTTAAATCGACGGCAGTGATCTTCATGGCTTCAGCGGCAAGGTCCTTTTTGCTGGCATCGCGCCACATGATGGAGGCGCAGCCCTCAGGAGAGATCACCGAGTAAACGGAATTCTCCATCATTAACACCCGGTCGGCGACAGCGATGGCAAGAGCCCCGCCGCTTCCGCCGACGCCAATTACGGTCGCGATGATGGGCACCCGGAGGCGAGCCATCTCGCGCAAATTGCGGGCGATCGCCTCGCCTTGTCCACGCTCCTCCGCGCCCAGCCCGGGGTGTGCGCCATCGGTGTCAACAAAAGTAAAAATCGGTCGGCTGAATTTCTCCGCGATGTGCATCACGCGTAGAGCCTTGCGGTAGCCCTCAGGGTGCGGCATGCCGAAATTCCGGTAGACGCGCTGTTTGGCGTCGCGAGCCTTTTGCTGCCCAATCACCACCACCTCGTCGCCATGAAAGCGGGCCATGCCGCAGACGATCGCGGGATCGTCCGCATAACCGCGATCTCCGTGAATCTCGCTCCAGTCGGTAAAGATTCGATCGACGTAATCGAGCGTGTACGGCCGCTGGGGATGGCGCGCCAGTTCGGTCCGTTCCCAGGCGCCAAGGCCGGCATGCACTTGCCGCCGAAGCGATTCCACACGCTCGTGCAACTGCTCAATCTGGTGGCGAACCTCGTCATTCTGGCCCGTCACCGACTGCAGTTGCTCGATCTGTTGCTCGATCTTCGCCAGTTCCTGTTCAGCTTTCACTCGGACTTCCAGTTTGCGGGCATCGCCGTTGCGATCGGACCAGTGCGTCTCCACCATGGAAAGCAAAAACTCTGCCCCCGATACGACTTGGCCGCCGTCGAAGTTTGGGGGAACTTCGGGGGTTCCGGTCGCTGCTTTCCTCGATTTGGGGACTCTCATCCGCCGCCGATCTTAGCCGATATCAACTGATGATACGCACACTGCCGCGGCCACAGAGCTCTTCCACGCGCGCGATGAAATTGCGATCCGGATGGACATTATAGCCTTCCGCCTCCATGACCACCATGAAATCGCCGTTCCGCTCTACGTCAAACAGAACCCGTGCTTCCCCTTTTCGCTCGGTGAACAGGTTATGCAAGGCGTCTACCGTGTTCTCGGTAGAGCCTTCGACGGGGATCCGGATGCGCAGCGATCGCGGGAGAGGCACCTTCGCGTCTTCGAGTGGAATGATATCGGCGACTGTGACCTTTGGGTTCGAACCTTCTTCCGCGCGAACCCCCGCCTTTACCAGTACAGGAACTTCGAGTTTTACTTTTTCCTGCAGTCGGCGATATGCCTCGGGGAAGACGATCATCTCGATGGATCCCGACATGTCTTCAAGAGTGCCTTGTGCGTAAAAGTCGCCCTTCTTCGATTTCAACACGCGCACGTTGCAGATGATGCCGGCCGTGGAAATCGTTTCGTCCTTGCCGGTGGACGCTTTCATACCGGAAACGTCAGCGATGGTCAGCGCGTTCAGGCCGATCAACTTGTCGCTGTACTTCTGTAGCGGATGACCCGTGATGAAGAACCCCAAGATCTCTTTTTCCGCGGCCAAGCGTTGGTGCTCGTCCCAGTCGGGGACATTGGGCAGTTGCTCGTGGGGCGAGCCAACGTCTTCCTGCTGAAAGACGCCAAACAGCCCGTGCTGACCGGATTCGGCGTCGCGTTGGGCCTTTTGCGCACGCTCGATCGCGCGATCGATGACAGCCATCAGTTGCGCGCGGCGACCTAGCGAATCCATGGCGCCACTCTTGATCAGTGACTCGAGCACGCGCTTGTTTAGCAGGCGCAGATCGACGTTCTCGGCGAATTCCCAGATGTCGTGATACTTGCCCAGCTTCTTTCGCCCCGCCACGATGGATTCGATGGCGTTGTGGCCGACATTCTTCACGGCGGCCAATCCGAAACGGATCGCCCGATCGTGGGGAGTGAAATTCGCGTCCGAGACGTTGATATCCGGCGGCTCGACCGCGATTCCCATCTCGCGGCACTCGTTAATGTACTTCACGACATCGTCGGTGTTGCCGGTCACCGAGGTCAACAACGCGGCCATGAACTCGACTGGATAATGCGTCTTCAGATATGCAGTCTGATAGGCCAGTAGCGCGTAGGCCGCGGAGTGCGACTTGTTGAAACCATATCCGGCGAACTGCGCCATGAGGTCGAAAATCTTTTCGATCTTCCTCGCAGGGTAGTTGCGCTGGGCGGCGCCTTCCACGAAACGCTCGCGCTGTTGCGCCATCTCCTCAGGCTTCTTTTTGCCCATGGCGCGGCGGAGCAAGTCAGCTTCACCGAGCGAGTACCCGGCGAGCTTGTTGGCAATCTGCATGACCTGTTCCTGATAAACGATGACACCCAGCGTCTCTTCGAGCACCTCTTTCAACTCGGGCAGTTCGTATTCGATCTTCTTGCGCCCGTGCTTGCGATCGATGAAGTCGTCGATCATTCCACCCTGGATCGGGCCCGGTCGATACAGCGCATTCAGCGCGGTGAGATCTTCAATGGAATTCGGTTGGTAGCGCCGCAGCACGTCGCGCATGCCGTGCGATTCAAACTGGAACACGCCCGACGTGAGGCCCTTGTAGAAGACCTTCTGATAGGTCTCGTCGTCGGTAAGAGGCAGGCTGGCCAGATCAAGTTTCAGGTTGCGCGTCTGGGCAATCAGCTTGATCGTATCATCGAGAATGGTGAGCGTCGTGAGCCCAAGAAAGTCCATCTTCAGCAGGCCCAGCTTCTCGATCGCGACCATGTCGAAGGCGGTCACGATTTCGTCGTTCTTGGTTTTGTGCAGCGGAACCAACTCGGTCAGCGGACGGGGCGAGATCACCACCCCGGCTGCGTGCACACCGGAATTGCGCACCAAGCCCTCGAGCTTTTTCGCAGTCTCCAGGAGTTCGCGAATCTGGCTGTCTTTCTCGTAGGCTTCTTTGAGTTGGGGCGACTCCTGGATGGCCTCTTCCAGCTTGATGTTGAGCTGGTTGGGCACCATCTTCGCGATGCGATCGACGTCGCTATAAGGGACGTCCATTGCGCGCCCGACGTCTTTAATTGCTGCCTTGGCCGCCATTGTGCCAAACGTGATGATCTGCGCGACGTTCTCCCGCCCGTACTTGCGCGTGACGTATTCGATGACTTCCCCGCGCCGGTTCATGCAGAAATCGATATCGATGTCGGGCATCGAGATGCGCTCGGGGTTCAGGAAGCGCTCGAAGAGCAACTCGTGCTGCAGGGGATCGATGTCGGTGATTCCCAGCGAATATGCCACGAGCGCGCCGGCTGCCGAACCGCGGCCCGGACCCACCGGAATATCATGCTCTTTCGCGTAACGGATGAAGTCCCAGACGATCAGGAAGTATCCCGAGAACTTCATCTGCTGGATGATCGCAATTTCCCGCGCCAGGCGCTGCTCGTAGTCGGCAAGGGAGTGTTTTAGCCAGCCTTGACTCTCGAGCACGCGCAGCACTTCCAGCCGCCGCATAAAACCTTCGCGGGCTACGTGCTCGAAGTAGCTATCGAGCGTAAAGCCGGCGGGAACATCAAAGTGCGGGAACGGGCTGCTGACTTTTTCCAGCTTCAGGTTGCAGCGCTCGGCAATATCCAGCGTGCGTGACAAAACCGACGGCGCGTCCTTGAAGACGCGGTACATCTCGTCGTGACTCTTCACGAAGAACTGGTTGCCGTCGAACTTCATCCGGTTGGTGTCCTGGATCGACTTCCCGGTTTGAATGCAGACCATCACATCCTGCGCGTGAGCGTCGTCTTCGCAGAGATAGTGGCTGTCGTTGGTAGCGACCAGCGGTAGCCCGAGATCCTTCTCCAGTTGGAACAAGCCGCCGTGGATGCGGTGTTCCATTTCCAGGCCCTGATCCTGGATTTCCAGAAAAAAGTTCTTCTCGCCGAAGATGTCGCGGAAGGTACCGGCGGCCTCGCGCGCCGCATCGTAGTTCCCTTCCGTCAGCCGCTCGGCGACCTCGCCTTTCAGGCAACCGGAGAGGCCAATCAAGCCTTTCGAATGCTCCGCCAGAAATCGCTTCGAGACCCGCGGCTTGTAGTAGAAGCCGTTTAGCGATGCTTCCGAGGTGATTTTGGTCAGGTTGCGGTAGCCCTCTTCGTTCTCGGCAAGCACCAGCAGGTGGTTGTAGGTATCGCCTTCCGGCGCCATGCGGCCGGTGTGGTGATCTTCCTTCTTGCAGACGTACAATTCACAGCCGACGATCGGTTTTATGCCGGCGGCCTTTGCGGCGTTCACGAAGTGCACAGCGCCAAAAATGTTGCCGTGATCGGTCATGGCGACCGCCGGCATACCGAGTTGCTTCACGCGGTCTACAAGCTTTTCAACGTCGCAGGCACCGTCGAGCATCGAATAGTCGGTGTGCAAATGCAGATGGACGAATTGGGACATGGATATCGGCTACACCATTCTAAAAATCTTCGATTTTGCTGCCGGCTGGATGAGTGCTGCGGAAACTTAAGTAGGAATAGCCTATCACGACCCAAACCGGGTCGTATGCTCATTCCGTGCCCGCGGGATTTGGTACCTGGAAGTCCACTCCCCGCTCGTCGTTCAACTTCATCGTGGCGGCCAGATCGATATCCGCGAGAGGAATCTTCTTGATGTGGTGGTCGTCGAACACCACCACCTTTTCATTCGCAATCGCGTAGTTCTTTACTTCCTGAATCCGTTTGTCGAGAAACACAAGCACGACCGACAGGTCGGCCTCGTTCTTTGCCTCGGCTCGCACCGGCGGAACTGGGACCGGCGGCGCCTGAGCCTGGCTGTACTGCCGCTCATCGCGCTCGTCGCGGAGGTCCTGAATCTGCTGGTACAGCTGATCAAACTGCTGCTGCGTCTGACGCTGCATCACATAGTTGTCGTCGTTCGAGCGGTTGTACGACGAGTTGTACCAATCCCCCCAGAATGGACTGTAGTAGCCAAACGGGTATGCATACCCGTACGGATAGCGAAAGCGCGACCGGAAACCGATGATGAGATTCGGGCCGGAATGCCCGTGGTGAACCGTACCGTGCCACATTCCTGAAGAATGGAAGCCCTGGGGGGCGTGCGCGCCCCACTTTGTTCCGGGGGTACCAGCGTGCATCCCGCCGGCAAAACCTCCAGGCCTCATCCCAGCGTGCGAAGAGAAGCCTGCATGCCCGGCAAACCCGCCACCATGCATGCCACCACCGCGCTGAGCCCAAAGCGTGAGCGGGACGAGCGCGAAGGACAAAACTGCCGCTGTCAACACAAGCCGCCGCATACCCCCCATTATAGCCCTGTTTAGGATAGACAGACCCAGGCTTCTTGCGCACACACAAGTCCAACCCCGAAGGCCAAGGGGTAATCAGCGCTTCTTCTTGTTATTGGGTTTCGCCTTTTTCGCCGGCGCAGGCGGAGTCGCTAGTTTCTTCACCGGTTTCGGAGGAGTCGATTTAACGGGCGCCGCTTTGGGTGGGGCAGCGGCCTTGCCCTTCGCATCGGGCTTGGGCGGAACTGCCGGAGTGGGAGCGCCTGCGACCGCGGGCTTGCCTTTCTTCTTCCCTGCCACGGCCGCCGGTGTGGCAGCTTCTGCCACCGCAGCCGCGGCAGCCTTGGCGGCTCGTCCTCGTTTTGCCGGAGGAGGAGGCGGTGGTGGTGGTGGTGGCGGCGCCAATGGCTTCAGAAACTTAAGAGTTTCCGTGCGCGAGCGCAGCTTGCCATCCAGCAACAGCATAAACACGTCATGGGCGATCTTCGGATACTCCGGCACCTGCGGAGTAATGTGCAGCTCGGTCATTTCTGGCAACGGGATCTTCTGTTGCACCTGCCGCCACTTGGTGAAGAAATTCTTGATCTTCTGCAACACGGTCTGGTGTTTCGCCGTTACCGCGAGAAACAAAGTCATCTCCGGCCGAGCACTCGAAAGCACCTGCCAGGTGCGCGACGGGGTCGCCGATTCCTTGCCAGTCAGCTTCTTCGCTAAATCCTTGGCGTTGTCTTCCAGGTCCTTCCACGATTCCACCAGCGTCTTGCGCGGAATCAATTTCCGCATGTCGGAAATCTCTTTGTCGCTCAAGCGCGAGGTGAGGAAGTACATCACCGCCGGCGCCGGATCTGGCTGGTATCCCAGCTCGTTCATCTGCTGCTTTGTCTTCATGAGCTGGCTGAGGCTGTTGGTATCAACCTTGGCCGTGGTCCAATGTGCGCTCAAGACCTTAAGATAGTCTTCCTTCTCCAGAACGCGCACGATGTGCAGCGGATCGTCTTCGTAGGCAAGCTGCTCGATTTCGTGGCCGATCGCTTTGACGGAGATGTGCTCGATGTACTTGTTCTCTTTTGCCGATTCAACACGGGCTTGGGTCTTCTCTTCGAGCGGCCAATGAAAGCGGGCCGCAAACCGCGTTGCGCGAATCAATCGTGACGGATCTTCCAGAAATGCGTAATTGTGCAGCACGCGGATCAGCTTCGCTTCGATGTCCGCTGCGCCGTTGAAGGGGTCCATCAGCAACCCGCGCGAGCCCGGATTCAAGGACAGAGCCATGGCGTTGATCGTGAAGTCACGGCGGCGAAGGTCTTCGATAATCGTGGCCGGCGTAACCACCGGGGGCTTCCCGATCTTGTCGTAGCGCTCAGTACGCGCCATGCTGATCTCAGCGCGCACGTTCCCCGGCAACTGCAGGTAAAGCGTCTTAACGTCCTCGTCGACCCCGGCCACGACAGCTCCAGCCTTTTCCAGTTCCTTTTGCAGCTTGAGCGGATTTCCTTGAACCGTAAAATCAAGGTCGCGGATCGGGAAGCCGCTGATGATGTCGCGGATCGCGCCTCCAGTCAGGTACAGATTCATCCCGGCGGCTCGGGCTATCTCTTGTACGAGGTTTGCGCCTTTTTGCTGGTCCGGCGTCAGCCGGATTTCCATGGTGTAGATGTAGTCGGCCATGCTTTCCTACGCGTACCTCGCAGGGACCAGCTGGATCGTTGATTTGCACAGGATTTCCACAGGGTCACCTTTACGCGCACATTCGGCCCACGGTGTACCACGGTAAGTCACTGTGTACAATGGGCTTAGATTTTGAGAGACGGATTGCAGCAAGCTACAGAAAATAACACAAGGTTAATAATTTGGCTACTGTCGCCGCGCAATTTAACTGTTCCGGCTCAAAAAGATGCGAGAATTTCAGCGGGCCTCTCGGATTGCGGTGCAGCGCCGCACGGGAAGCCAATCCCAATGCCCTCGACCCATAAAAAAGTGATCGTCCGCAAGCTGGACCGCGACTCCATCTCCGGCTACGTGGCCCCGGCGAATTTCATTCGCGAAGGCAAGCTTGAGGTGCTCAACACCGCGGGCAACGTCATTGGGATCGACCTGAAGGAGATCAAGGGCGTCTTTTTTGTCCGCGAGTTTGGGGATTCCGAATCGCTCCTACGCAAAACGTTTACCAGCCGCCCGCGTACCGAGGGCCTCTGGGTTCGTTTGAAGTTCAAAGACGGGGAGATCTTGGAGGGCCTAATGCCGAACGACCTGGCCCAGCAACTCTCCGAGGGCTTTCTGCTCAATCCGCCCGATCTGCGCTCGAACACGCAACGCATCTTTGTGCCGCGCTCCGCTCTCGAGTCCCTGACGGTACTGGCGGTAATCGGCGGGACACATCGTCAGCGTCGGCGTCCCGAAGATCAGTTGCAGGTACCGATGTTCGGAGAGTGACACTTCGACTTCGTCGGCAAGGCTGAGTTCGCTCCTTCCGCCCGCCATCGTTCGTTACAATCGCAGGCTGAGCCGTTTGCGCGGCAAACCTCTATGAAACTTTCCCAGCTTTCCGAAGCTCTGCAAGCTCGTCTCGAAAACGGATCTCCCGATACGGACATCACAGGCGTGGCCGGCATCGAAGAAGCCCTAGCCGGACAGGTCACGTTCGTCGCCAATCCCAAGTACGCTTCCGCCGCGAGGACCACGCGCGCTTCCGCGGTAATCGTCTCGGAAAACTTCCCGCCGATCCCCGTGGCCCTGCTGCGCTCGAAGAACCCCTATCTGATGTTCGCCCGCGCCATAGAGATTTTTTATCAACCGCCACGATACAGCCCGGGCGTCCACCCAACGGCGGTGGTTCACCCATCTGCCAAGATTGGCAAAAAAACTCATGTTGGCCCCTACGTCGTCATCGACGAGAAGGTCACCATTGGTGACAACGCCACTTTGCTCGCGCACACGGTGATCTATCGGAACGTGAAGATCGGCAGCAATTTTTTCGCGCACGCGCACGCGGTCGTCCGCGAAGGCTGCCGGCTCGGGGATAACGTTGTACTGCAAAATGGGGCGATCATTGGCGCCGACGGCTTCGGTTTTGCCAAAGACGACGTCGGGCTCTGGCACAAGATCGTGCAGTCGGGACCTGCCGTTCTGGAGGATGACGTCGAGGTGCAGGCGAACGCCTGTGTCGATCGCGCCAGCGTGGGACAGACCCATGTGGGCCGCGGGGCGCGCATCGATAATCTTGTCCAGGTGGGCCACGGATCGCGCGTCGGCGAGAACACCTTGCTATGCGCTCAAGCGGGGCTGGCCGGATCGACGGACGTCGGCAAGAACGTGATCCTCGCGGGCCAAGTCGGCGTGGCTGGCCACTGCAAGATTGGCGATGGCGCGATTGCGACCGCACAAAGCGGCATCCCCAACGACGTGCCGGCGGGCGCGGTGGTCAGCGGTTATCCGGCGATCGATAACAAGCTGTGGCTCCGTTGCTCGGCCGTGTTCAACCGCCTGCCAGAACTAATGAAGGCGGTGCGCGCTCAGTCCAAGACTTCTTCCTAAGGGCTGATCGGCAAACTTTCGTGGGAAATGGGCCGCTGGGACTATTCGACGTGGAAGTTCACGTCGACGATGAGCATGGAAGCCACCGGCAGGCTCTCTCGCAGTGCAGGCTTGAATCTCCACTGAGACACGGCCGCGAGCGCGCGATTGTCCAAGCCTTCGCGCAGATGTTGCAGTACCTCGAGAATTTCGGGAAATCCTTTTTCGTTGACAACCATGCGCACCCGAAAAGTTCCTTGGACCTTCTTGAAGCGCGCCTTTTCGGAAAAGCTGGGGCTCGGTTTGTAAATCGCCATGGGCGGCGTGGGCAGCGCGTTGACGACGTACACCGGCCGGTTGTGGGCGAGCACTCCGATTCGTCCGTCGGGCGTAGCCTTGGAAATGTCGGCCAAGTCGCGGTTGAGATCCACCTCGGATCGCCACGCTGCCGACATCCGCGCGAGCAAATCGCCCGGTAAGAAGATCCGCGCCAGGAAGGGGTTAAGGTCTGAGATCGTGCGAACCGAGCCAGCCAAATCGATGGTCACGTGCACCGGCCGATCCAACTCCACCAGCAGCAACTTCTTGACGGGATCCGGGCTGAGAATCACTGCCTCGCGATCGCCATCGATGACGACCTGCCCCAGATTCGCGCTGATCTTCTTCACCCGGAATAGGCCGCAGGTCGTCCACGGTTCTCCATTACTCGGGCGGCCGGGCAGGCCGTTGGCGTCGAAGCGCAGAACATCGAAGTTGCTCGGAATACGGAGGGAGAGGATCTTTCCGGTGTAGGTCTTTCGCAGGTCTCGTTGCAGATCACCGCGGGCACACGGAACAGCAACAACGGACATAGCGGTAAGGGCCGCGACAATCGCACTGCGAAACATCAGCTTCAGCTCTGGTATTGCGCGGGTAACCCTTGGTTGACGACCGCGCGAACTCTTTCCATCAGGCAGTCCCGGTTACCGAACTCCGCGGGCTCAATCGGATCGTGGAAGATGATCTTCGCCGTCCCCGGTGAGATCCGAAACCGCGCCTTGGGCATGATTTCGTGCGTTCCCACGATCGTGACCGGTACTACCGGCACACCGCACTCCATTGCGAGATAGAAAGGCCCCTTCTTAAACGGCAGCAGCTTACCATCGAATGAGCGCTTCCCTTCCACATAGATTGTCATGTTGATGCCCTGCCGGATCACCTCAGCAGCCGCCCGCACTGCGGCAATCCCGGCGTCGCGGTTCCCGCGATCGACGGGCACCAGCGACCCGATCCTCATTGTCTCGCCCAGCAACGGGTAGCTGAACAATTCCTTCTTCGCCATTACCGACGTGCGCCGCGGAATGAGCGGCAACAGGATGGGCGGATCCAGATTCGAGGTGTGGTTCGACATGAAGATGTAGGTGCGGGACGAGTCGAGCTTTTCGAGGCCGATCGGCTCGATCTTTACTCCCGCCAGCTTCACGCCGGTCCACGCACCCCACATGCTCATGCGGTAAAGAAAGCTGACGTCGCGCGTGAGATAGGTCCACGGAAAGCCAAGGATGACGGCGAAGGGCAGGGCGAGCGTCCAGAAGGCGAGCATCACGATGGTTCGGATCAAGGACGCGCGTCTCCTGCGGTTTGACATTCGCCACTCAGCCAAGCCGCCCGGCTCGCTTTCTGTTGAGCCGACATATTCTCCACATCCAGCAACTCAAACTCAACTTCTTCCCGGGCCCCGACCTTCCATTGCAGCTCGCGTTCTCCGTTTTCGTTTCGCACCCGGACCCGAATCTTGTCTCCTGCATGCAACTGTTGCAGTTTCCGCTCGAAATCCGCCGCGGGCTCATGCCCATTGATGTCAAGCAGGACATCTCCAACCGCCAGCCCCGCCTTCTCGGCCTCGCTTCCTGTTTCCACGTGCGCCACCGCAGGCGGTGTATCAAAGTTTCGCCCGGCGACAAACCCGACCGCCGCGACGCTCTTCTTCTTCTGGCTTACGTGAAGGCCGACGGTGCGGAAGAATTCATCCCACGGAATTTCGTCGGTACCGCTCACGTACTTCTGAAAGAACGAGGAGAAATCAGCATGCGCTGTGGTCTGGGCCGCCTGCTCCACACCTTGAGAATCCGGGAAGAACTTGTTTTGGCGAGCGTAGTTCTGGTTCATCCATTGAAACAGGTCGCGCAGGCAAGCTCTCTCATGGCTTCCGTCTCTCATCACCAGATCGAGCGCCACGCCGAGTAACTCCCCGACGTTGTAGTACGAAATGCTCCGCTGGGGCTGGGTGTAGTAAGAATATCTTTCGAGCCAGGCGTCGAGGCTCGACTCCTCTGCCGACTGCACACGCCGGGCGGGGCTCTCCTCCAGGTAGGAGATCTGCTCGCCTAGAATCTGCAGATAGCGATGCTCATTCAATAGGCCGGCTCGCAGCAGGATAATTCCCTCGATGGTACTGGTCACACCTTCACTGAACCAGAGTGCACGGGTGTAATTTTCCTTGGTGTAGTCGATGGGCTCGAGTGATTGCGGCCGAATCCGCTTTACGTTCCACAGATGGAAAAACTCATGCGCCGTAACAATGTCGAGAACTTCCAGTGAATTCTTTAGGCTCTCCGGGTTGAGATCGATCGCGGTGGAATATGCATGTTCCATGCCCCCGCCGTCCCGATGCCGGGGAAAGTGGTAGATGAAAAGGTACGTTTGGAATGGACGATCGTTCATCCAGGCGGTGGCCGAGGCCACGATCTTGCGCAAGTCGGACACAATCTTGGCGAGATCATAGTCTGCCCTCTCCGCATCCACGATGACGCGATAATGTCCTCCGCCCTCATCGAAATCCGCTTCTTCGAATGTGCCGATCTCCACCGGCGAATCCACCAATCGGTCGTAGTTGGCGGCCTGGAAGTCCGGCCCGGCACTCTCAAGAGCCGTCGCAGTCTTCCAATCTTGCGGGACGTTGGAGAAACCCAACTCCGTTCCTAGTGATCGTCCGTCGACCGGATACATCAAAATCTCCGCCAGGTTGAAGAAGGCGTGATGTGCATTGACCTGCGCCCCGTAAGGGCCGCCTTCATCCGCGAAAACCTCATACTCAACGGTCACGCCGTCCTGTGTACCCTCGATCTGCCAGGTGGTCTTGTCGACTTCACGGACTGGCAGAGCCGCGCCCGTGAGTGATTCTGCCTTCACCCAGTGCACGTACTGAGCAAAGTCTCGGATCTGGTAGGTCGCATTCCAGACCGGCAACTGCACCGAGCGGGCGGACTTTCCCGGCGGCAGTTGCATTTCAATGTGCAAAAGATGGTTGCGGTATCGGGCGAGCGAGACGGTGTAACGGACCTGCTCGTTCGTTGATTGAGGAGCAGAGTTCGTTTGGGAACAAAGCACGGCCGGAAGAAGCCACGTCACGCTCAAAACGATGAGTGACCTCAACGACCTGGCTCGGATCATGCTTTCGCGGATGCCTCCAGAGGATTCTTCCTGGATGCTGCGCCTTGCTGCCTCAGGCGCGCGGGCAGCTTCTCATAGATTCCGTCAAAGCCACCGTTGGAGAGGATTGCGACCACATCTCCGGTGCGCAATTCGGGGGCGACGATCTGCACGATGCCGTCAACTCCCGAGACGATGCGCGCGCGCTTGCCGCTCTGCTCCAGTTCGGCGCCGACCGCCATCAGGTCCAGCCGTTCGGCGGCAGGAATCGCGTCGGATTTGAACACGCCCGCGACGATGATTTCGTCGGCGAGACTGAGACTCTTCACCAGTTCGTGCTGAAACACATTCCGACGCAACGTGTTAGAGCGCGGCTCAAGAATCGCCCACAATCTTCGGCCCGGATAACGACCTCGCAGCGCAGTCAACGTTCCCGCAATCGCCGTAGGATGATGGGCGAAATCATCGATGATCGTGACGCCGTTGACCTCGGCCTTTACTTCCAGCCGCCGCTTGACGCTCTTGAATGTTTGCAATGCCTGCTGAACCTGCTCGATCGGAATTCCGCACGAGGTCGCCAGAGCCGTCGCCGCCACCGCATTGAAGACGTTGTAGTCTCCGGCCAGTGCAAACTCGAAGTCGGCTGATGCCTTTCCCCCGCGTACAACCGTCCACGTGGTTCGTGCCGGTTCAAAGCGCAAGTCGGCGATGCGCCAGTCGGAAGCTTCGCGCGACCCGTAACGCTCCACCGGGCAGAACGCCTTCGCGACGCAGCGGTTCACGCTCTCGCCAGTGTCAAACGCCACAACGCGGCCTCGCCGCGGCACCAGGTTTACTAGTCGCTTGAACGAAGTCTCGACTGCCTCGAGATCCTTGTAGATATCCGCATGATCGAATTCCACTGACGTAAGGATGATGGAGTCGGGGAAGTAGTGCAGGAACTTAGGACCTTTGTCGAAGAACGCCGTGTCGTACTCGTCGCCCTCAAGGATGAAGTGCTTCCCCTTGCCGAGCGAAAAACTCGAGCCGAAATTCTCCGCGATCCCGCCGATCAAAAACGAGGGCTCGAGTCCGGCCGACTGAAAGATCCACGCAAGCATCGAAGTCGTCGTGGTCTTTCCATGCGTTCCCGCTACGACCAAAACTTCTTTCCGGCGCAAAAATTCGTCGTGCAACAACTGCGGTAACGAACAGAATGGGATTCGCTGGTCGAGCACGTACTCCAGTTCAACGTTCCCGCGCGAAATCGCATTCCCGACCACCACCAGGTCCGGCGTTGGCGAAAGATTCTTGGGATCGAACGGCTGCGCCACTGGAATTCCGAGCGAAGTCAGAAAATCCGACATCGGCGGATAGGCCGCCGCGTCTGAGCCAGTCACACGAAAACCGCGCTCGTTCAACATGCCCGCGAGCGACGCCATCGCCGTGCCACAAATGCCAATCAGATGAACATGCTTCTTTTCTGTCATGATTCCGAAATCCCGTATCAAAACTACGGCGCGGTCGCCGCTTCTATTATCTTAAGCTGCGCCTTGCCGCTCGCGACGCTCAACCCGGCGCGCACGCCAATCGGAAGTGTGATGTTCTTCCGGGTGACGTGTCCCGAGCGCAAACCATAGGCCACTGGAATCCTCATGCCGCCTACGATCCGCAGGATCACCTCCTGTAACGTGTACCCCTGATCTTTCGTCTGCAGGCAATCGAGCATTTCGCCGAAGACGATGCCGCGCACGCCATTGAGTTTGCCCGCCAGTTTCAACTGCATCAGCATGCGATCAATCTGAAAGGGCCTTGCGTTCACGTCTTCAATGAACAAAATCGTGCCGGCCGTTTGAATCTCGTGGGGAGTGCCGAGCGAAGCGACCAGCAGCGATAGGCAGCCTCCGTACAAGATGCCCTCGCCGACGCCATCCACTAATCCTTCCGCCTGAGAGTCAGCAGTTCCTCCGGCCTCCCACTCGACCAAGCCGCCTAAGGCTGCTTCCCACGACGCCAGGTCCACACCGTCATCGTAGGCGAAGTCCTTGGTGACCATTGGCCCGTGAAACGTCACAAAGCCCGCAGAGTCCGCGAAGCAGGTCAGCAGCGTCGTGATATCGCTGTAGCCGACAAATATTTTTGGATTGCCCGTGATCTTTGAAGGCGCGAGTTCCTGGAGAAGATAGTTCGCGCCGTATCCGCCACGGGCACAAAGAATCGCACGGATCTCCGGCCGGGTGAACATCTCTTCGAGTTCACGCGCGCGCCGCGCAGCCGAACCGGCAAAGTACAAATCCTGCTCGAGGATCGAATCCAGATAGAACGGTTTGTAACCGAGCGCAACGAGCCGCTCACAGCCCTTGGCGAGCAAGTCCTTCTTGATATTGCTGGCGGGCGCCACGATTCCCACCGCGTCTCCGGGGCGTAACGACGGGGGTTTCCGGCGTAGGATTTGCATTGGGGTCGGAATCAGGTCTTAATCCTAAACGAAGTACTCGCCGTGACAGATAAGCGTCGCCGGCCCGCGCAAGAACACTTCTTTCTCGAATCGCACTTCCTGCGTTCCCCCGGGAGCGTGAACCCGCAATGGCGACCTCGCCCGCCCGGTTGTGATCGACGCCACCGCCGAGGCCGACGATCCTGTTCCAGACGACTGCGTCTCTCCCACCCCGCGTTCGTAGAAACGAACGTCAATATTCGACCTATCTCTAACAATTACCAGTTCAATGTTAATCCCTTGCTTGAAGCCCACAACCCGTTGGATCTCCGCGGATCTCCGCTGCCAGTCAGGCCAGAACTCATCGACAAAAATCACGAAGTGAGGATTCCCGGTCGACACGGGAATCCCATCGACCTCGCCGAACTGCGTTGCAATCGCAATCGAGCCTCCGACCTCGGGAACGCCTATCGCTGTTTCAAATTCGTAGGTGGAACCATTCTTCCCGGTCAGAGTGCAAGTCTTCAGTCCGGCGCCGGTCTTAATGACGAATGCCGTTCGCCTTCGCTGCGCGCAAAGGTAGGCCGCCACGCACCTCGTCCCATTTCCCGAGATTTCCGCCTCCGAGCCGTCCGCGTTGATCAGCCGCGCCTCGACATGGGCACCTTTCGCCGGCCATAGCCACTCGACGCCATCCGCCCCGACGCCGTTGTGCCGATCGCAAATGCGGCGTGTTAAGTCGGCGTGCTTCTCCGAAACAGCCGTGCCTTCGATGATCAGGAAATCATTCCCGCAGGCGCTGGCTTTGGTGAATGGGACTACACTCCGTCTCGGACTCATTCGTGCTCGATGGCGCCTAACGAGCCAACGCTTGAGAATGCGGTGGACTGATGCAGAAGAATATTGATTTCATCCTGATCCTCACGCGGACCGTCAACACAAAAGAGAACGCGCATGTGTCCCGTGTTCCCAGCGACGCGCACATTCTGCATCGTGCTGTGAACCTGATCGAGCACGCGATTCGCCTCGATCAGCAACCCTTCCGCATTTGCGCCGGTGACCTCGTACGTCACGACCATCGACTTTAACGCGAGCCTCATCTCGACCCTGCGCAGGAGTTCCAAGCCAATCAGAATCAGGCCGGTGGCGAAAATAGCCGTGATATATAGCCCGCCGCCAGCCGCCATTCCGACAGACGCCACCACGAATAGCGTCGCGGCCGTGGTTAATCCCACCACCGACCCGCGAGCGTGCAGAATCGATCCCGCGCCGATGAAGCCGATGCCGGGAATGATCTGCGCTGCGATTCGAGTGTGATCGCCACCGAGCTTTCCCGCAAGCTCACTGGAAAGTACGGTGTACATGGCAGCGCCGAAACAGATGAAAAGGTTTGTGCGGAGGCCCGCAGGCTTATGACGAAGTTGCCGTTCCAGGCCGATCATTCCGCCGAGGGCTGCTGCGAGCATCAGTCGAAAAATGGTGGACGAGAGTACCGTGCCCATTTCGGACTGCAGCAAACCCATGGCGTCGTGGAAGTGCGGCATCGGTCAGCGGAGAATCGCGAGCGAAGAAAGTCTATCACCGTCAAATCGCTTAGCTCCCAACCATCGGTGGGACACCATTAACCGGGATGATTACCGCCCCGCGACCTGTTTCATCGCGCCCGCAGAATGAGCACCGTTTTCTGACCGGTAACTTCGATCCTCGCCAGTTCCGGCAAATTGCGATCGTGCACAGCCCGCCACACCGGATCCCCTTCAAACGCAATGACGAAGTCCACGTGCGCAGGGGGATCGGCAAGCGTTCGCTCCCACAAACCCCCTGCATCGGCCGGCTGCACCCACACGCGATGGCTGCTTTCGGAGATCGCGCGTCGCAGCGGAATGCCCGCATCCTGCAAGCTCCCGACATGCTCTCCCAGATACATCAGGAGGGTCGAATTCCGCGGCAGCTTCTTCAATTCTCCCGTTAACTGATTCTCAAGCTGCAAACGCGTTCGCGAATTAACCCATGCTTCGCGAAAAGCCACCGGTCCGGAACGCCACACGCCTGCGTAACTCACCACCACGAAACCGACCGCGAGCATTGCGATCATTCTCTTTCCCGTGTCGGTGACCATCATCGATACTACGAAAGATGCAGCAATCGCCACAAAGACTGCGAGCGCTGGAAGTAACTGAACGCCATAGCGAATGTTGTAGAAGGAGAACGGCCACCATGTTGGAACGTAAATCGGCACCCCGCCGTACGCGACCGAGAGCATGTAAAAAGGCAGCGGCAACCACAACAATAGAAGCGGAGCCAGCCTGTTCTTCTGCCACAACACCCAAGCCGTTCCGAGTACGGCCAGCCAAAGCCATCCCTGCTGCCAGTTCCCTTCCGCCATGCTGAACAATCCAGACTTCGAGAAATACGCGCCCGCGACAACCAGATTGTGACTTCCGGGATGCGGCGGGAACCCCGGAACCGCCGTTTTCTGCTCGATGGCCTTGGCCGAGTAAGGTCCATTCGCGAACTCGAGGGGATTGCGATACACGATGCCGTTATAGACAAGCCAGGTCACGGGCGCTGCGGATACCAGGAGCAAAAAGACAAGGAGCTGCTTGGCAATCTTCCTGGGCGGGATTTCCGAGCCTTTTGTTAGCTCTGTTGAGGCTGTCCGGAAATACACCAAGACCACAACCGCAGCCATGATTGCCGCGACAAACCATCCGTCATAGCGCGTCAGGCATGCGCCAAACAGGTAAATGCCACATTTGCGAAGCGACGGTCCGACAAGGGCTTCGCTTTTATCGTTCTCTTCACCTATCGCCCACCAGAAGCCGCCGAAATTCACGATCGCCCAGATGAAAAGCGCGAGGTACAGCGACTCCGTCATCGCTGTCGCCTGCAAATACAACAGATTCGGATTCAACCCGTAAATCGCGGCTGCGAAGTATGCCGTTAGTTTCGATTTTGTCTCGGATATTTCGGTGCCTGCCATTGCGTCGCGCACCAGCCGGAAGATCCCGGCTACGCCCAGGACGTAAGCGATCATCGACGGGATCGAGGCGGCAGCGCCGTTCTGCCACCAGGAATTCACGATGACAAACGGCATCATCAACAGATGCGGCAGAGGAAGCCATACGGTACCTAATTGAAGCAGGCCGGGATAGCGGGAGTCGAAAACCCGCCGCGCGATATTGATGTGCGCCACCGCATCGCCAAACAGAAGGATTTCACCGCGATGAAGGTAAATCAGGAAAGACGTGATCGAGGCGACGATCGCACACAGGCACACATACCAACTAGATCCCCGGTCGATTGGGCCTGCCCACGCCTGGGGACTGACGCCCTCGGCTGTCTGGCCGAGCGAAGCTCGGCTATTTCCTTCGCTCGACTCATTCATCATTCCAGGTGGGTCAACTCGCGGAAGATCTGAAATCGGGCATCGATTTCATCCCGAGTCAAATTCTGCAGCCGCTCGGTTCCAAAGCGTTCCACGGTGAACGATCCCATCACACCGCCATAAAACAGCGCGCGCTTGAGGACCTCGCGATTGACCTCTCCCTGCGAGGCAATGTAGCCCATGAAGCCGCCGGCGAACGAATCACCCGCTCCGGTCGGGTCCTGGACCTCTTCGATCGGCAGCGCCGGCGCACGAAACGGATGGCGTCCCACGCCGAACGCTCCTTCCCGGAAAAAAATCGTCGCTCCATACTCGCCGTGCTTGATGACCAGCGCCTGCGGTCCCATCGCCAGAACCTTTTGTGCGGCGCGCGGCAGATTGTTTTCGTGCGCGATCATCTTGGCTTCTGTGTCGTTGATCAGCAGCACGTCGACCAACTTCAACATCTCCGCCAGCTCCTTCGGGGTTCCGTTGATCCAGAAATTCATGGTGTCACCGCCGGTCAACCGAATCCCGTTCATCTCGTGGCGCACCGCCGACTGGAGCGACGGATGAATGTTGGCCAGAAAAAGGAACTCCGTGTCGGCATATTCTTTCGGAATCTTGGGCTGGAACTTCTCGAACACGTTGAGGTCGGTGAAGTCGGTCTTGGCCTCGTTGAGATTGCCGGAGTACCGGCCACCCCAGCGAAAGGTCTTACCCGAGGCGCGTTCAATCCCGCGGGTGTCGATGCCGCGCTTCTTCATCACGTTCTCGTGTTCCGCCGTGAAATCGTCGCCCACCACGCCGACGACACGCACCTTCGTAAAAAAGCTCGCGGCGAGGGCGAAATGGGTAGCCGCGCCTCCAAGCACGTTCTCCCTGCTTCCCGAGGGCGTAGTGATGTTGTCAAACGCTACTGAACCAACGACTAATATGCTCATGAATTTTTGTTTATTTTCCTGAGAGGAGATATTTATCCAGGATCAGACTGAGTTTTTGTCGCGTAGCCGTCGGAATCTTGTCGCGTTCGGTCAGAATCGCGTGCGCCAATGACGAACCGCATTTGCACGTTCGTTCGGCGGGCATGCCAGCCACCGTTTCCTTCACAACTTTGGCCGCGTTCTCCGCATTTTTGACCAACACCGCAACAATCTGATCGACCGTCACCGAATCATGATGCGGATGCCAGCAATCGTAGTCCGTCACCATCGCGACCGTGACATAACAGATCTCGGCTTCGCGCGCGAGCTTGGCTTCTTGCAGGTTGGTCATGCCGATCACATCCATGCCCCAGCTGCGATACACATTGGACTCAGCCTTGGTCGAAAACTGAGGGCCCTCCATGTTCAGATAAGTCCCACCCTTTTTCCCGACCACACCCGCCTTTCCGCAGGCGGCTTCGACAACGTTTGCCAGTTGCGAACAGACCGGATCGGCAAATGCGATGTGCGCGACAATTCCATTTCCAAAAAATGTGTCGATGCGACGTCGTGTGCGATCGAAAAATTGATCCGGAATCACGAAATCCAGCGGCTTGTGTTCTTCCTTCAGGGAACCGACGGCGGAGACGGAAACAATCCGCTGCACGCCCAGCTGCTTGAATCCGTAAATATTGGCGCGAAAATTCAGTTCCGTGGGCAGGATGCGATGTCCACGGCCGTGCCGGGCGAGAAACGCGACCTTGCGGCTTTCGAGCGTTCCGAGTACATAGGGGTCAGACGGATCGCCGAAGGGCGTCTCTTGTTTCACTTCCCGTACATCGCTGAGCCCGGGCATGGAATAAAGCCCGCTTCCGCCGATAATGCCGATCTCCGCTTGCGGCAAACGTCCTCCTGCGCCTCGAAACCAGCGTAGCCAAACGTTCGATTATACAAAAGCGCACTTTCTTCCAGAGTTTGTTACCCGGTTTCCCCGTTGCTCGCGCGGCTACAATCGATTGCATGAAGCTTGCACCCGCGATCCTGCCCGCCCTCGTCTTTGTGTCATGTGCGTTCGCACAGGAGAAACCCAAGTCTGTCACGGTCCCGATCACGCTCGATCACAACCGGACGATCATCGACGTCTATCTGCCGCTTCCGGATGGAACCACCAAGCGCGTGCGCGGCTGGGTCGATAACGGCAACCCGGATCTGGAGATCACGGAAGCTCTCGCCAAAAAACTCGGCCTCTCCTTCAAAGACGCAGAAAAATCCAATCCCGGAGACAAGCGTGTCGCCGAGCCGCCGCGCAACTTGCAGGTCGGCGGCATGACGATCTCTTTCGAAGGACTGAAAGAAGCAAACGCGATCGTGGGACGAGAAAGCATCGCGCCCGGCTCGAGCGCCGAGATCAACATCCCCTCAACCGTGCTGCGCAACTACGACGTCGTGTTTGACTATCCGAACCGTCAGTTCACGATTGGTCTGCCCGGTTCGGTCTCGTTCCAGGGCACAACTGCGAAGGCCCAAATCAATCCGCAGAACGGCCTGATACAAATCGCGAGCAAAATTGATGGCCAGGATTACACGATCTCCTTCGACGCGGGATCCTCGACTTCCCTGCTCTCCGGCGAGCTGATTGCGAAGTGGCTTAAAACGCATCCGGGATGGCCGCATATGACGGGCGCCATCGGCGCGGCTAACATGTGGGGCGCTGCAGAAGAAGCGCACTGGCAGCTGTTGCGCCTTCCGAGCCTCGATTATGGCGGCGTGATTCTCAAGAATGTTGTGGCCGCGTCGTTTCCTGGGCAGTTTATGAAGGGGTACCAGGAGCGCGCCGGATCGCCGGCCATCGGTCTTATTGGCGCCAACGCTTTCGTGGATTACCGCGTCGGCATCGATTACGCCCACAGTTCGCTCTACCTGCAACGCACGCTCACAAAATCCGCTCCCGACCTGGATGTGGTCGGCCTGACGCTGCGCCCGGAGCCGGACGAGAAGTACACGATCGTCGGCGTCGCCGATTACAACGGCAAGCCCGCAGTTCCCGATGTGAAAGTTGCAGACCTGCTGGTTGGCGTCGATGGTGCGCCCGCGACCGGAGCAACCATGGGACAGGTGTGGTCGTTGCTGGGAGGAACACCCGGCACAACCCGCATGCTCACCCTCGAGCGCGACGGCAAACGATTTTCGGTGGATGCAACCGTACGCCGCTTTCTCGCGCCGGCGCAGAATTCGAATCCCAAGACAAGACCGCAGACAAATCGCTAGCGGGTAGCGCCGCCGTCCCGGCGGCTGTCCGGCGAGCATCGTGCCCGCCTCTTTCGGCAGAACACGGTTACCTATCTCGCTCCACCCGCAAAAATCTCTCGCTCCAGGCGATCGGTAGTCTGCGCATCCAGACTCTCGCAGACCAGTACCGTATCTCCGAGCACCTCCAGAAATACGGCTCCTTCCTCTGTCGTCCAGCTGTGTTTGCCGCTGACGGTTTCAATCGTGTAGGCGGCCGGCGAATTTTTCGTCGACGGATCGCTCACCATCTCTACCCGTTTGTAGCGCTGCTTCAATCCTTTTACGTAAACAGAAGCAAATTCCGAGGCGCGCTCCGGGTTCGACCAGCGCGAGACATATAGCAATCCCAAGGGCGCCTTCGTATCGCTCTTCGGCCGCGCCGCGTAGTAGTAACCTCCTCGCCAATCCGGATACAGGCGCTTGGCGATTTCATTCCCCTGATACTGCTCGATCAGGATAGCGACATCGAACTCCCCGACGGCGCCCACATCGAACTTCTCGTAATTCTTGAAGTCGGTCTTAAAGTCGGGAAGAACCATCGGTTCCAGCTTTTCACCCGATAAGTACGCCGTCGGCTCCATGATTTCGCGCGTGGTGCGCGGAGGCTTCTGAAAAACCGAGGCAAATGCTTTTTCTTTTCCGAATCTGGTGAGCAACTCCGACTCAAAATCCAGACCATAGCGGTACGGAAATGTGAGCGCTTCTTTGATATAGAGCGGCGCGCCGCGAAATTCCACGGAATCGGCGGTGCCCTGCATCATCGTGTTCTTTAACGCTTGCACAATCTCGGGCGAATCGACGATCGATTGGTGTACGGCCGCGAGTTCGTAATCGATAGACACCACCATGGCTTGTCCTTCTACGACGGCTTGGTGAGCAGACCCAGCTTCGTCGTTCAGGATGTCTTCCGGAGTGGGGTCGTTCTTCATGCTGGCCAGGTCCACATCGCCGGCCTTCATGTATTTTTCCAGATCAAACGACTGATCCTGCAGAGCGTGGGTGAGTTCGTGCGCCATCACCGGACGCTGCTGCTCCGGTTCCACCCAGTCGAGCATATTCACGGTCTTTGTCTGCGGATCGTAATAACCCTCGACTTGTTCGCGCAGCAGCTTCAGAAGAAAAGGCTGCAGTTCGAAATCGTGTGGCAGCAGGCCCCACTTCTTCAGAATCAGCTCCGATCGCGCCAGGCGCTGCGCGTCTTTGTCCTCCATCATGTGCTTTTGAATGAACGCGACTACCTCGTCGCGGTTAACCATCCGCTTCTTAATCGGCTCGCGGATCGGGAGTCCCGTATCTTTGCTGGCGAACTTTATGATTTCGTCAATCGACCGGAACAGCTCCTCGGCGGCCTGAGGGGAGATTTTCTGGTCAGACGCAGCTTGGGAGGACGGAGTAGCTTGCGATTTATCTTTCGTGGGGACCGTGCCGGTAGGCGATTGCCGCGAACGCGATTGTCCCGCCGCCCAGGAAATTGTGGAGGTGCAGACAAGCAGCAATCCAACGACACAAACGATCTCGAAGTGTTTTCGCTGAGAGTTTTGCAAGTTTACCTTTCGATGTGAAGAGCACGTGACGCGAACGATGCCCAAAAATGGACTGCAGTGTTCCCGGAGCGTGTTGTTGACGTTGGCAGAATCAATTCCCTCCAACCCGCTGGGCGATCCACTCGCCCACTTCCTTCGTCCCCAGCAGGCCGCCAACATCCTGCGTCGTCTTCTTCTCCCGGACGGCATCCAGCACCGCCACCTCGATTCTTGCCGCCTCGGTAGCGAGTCCTAGATGGTTGAGCATCATGGCCGCGGTCAGAATTGCTCCCATCGGATTAGCGACATTTTTGCCTGCGATCGGGGGCGCCGATCCATGCACGGGTTCGAACATCGACGTCTGTCCAGGATGAATATTCCCGCTTGCCGCCATCCCCAAGCCGCCCTGCAGAGCGGCGGCAAGATCGGTGATGATGTCGCCAAACATGTTGTTGGTAACGATCACATCGAATGGTCGCGGATCCCGAACCATCTGCATGCAGAGCGCATCAACGTACATGTGCTCGGCTTTGATCTGGGGATATTCGCCGCTGATTCCTCGAAAGACGCGCTGCCACAGACCACCGGCGTGGGTCATAGCATTTGATTTGTCGCACATCAGCACCTTGGCGCGGCGGTTTCCGTCGAGCTTCGTGTGCTTCTCGCAATAATCGAACGCATAGCGAATCACGCGCTCGACCCCCTTGCGCGTGTTGATGTCTTCCTGGATAGCCACTTCATCATCAGTGCCCTGCTTGAACACACCGCCGGCATCGACGTAAACGCCTTCCGTATTTTCGCGGATGACCACAAAATCGACGTCTTTTAGCTCGACGCCTTTCAGTGGACACAAAGCGGCATCCAGCAAGCGCACCGGGCGGACGTTGGCGTACAGGTCCATCCCGAAGCGCATACCCAAGAGAATTTCTTTGGCGTGGACGTTTGAGGGCACTCGCGGGTCGCCAAACGCGCCCACGAGGATCGCGTCGAAGTCACGCCCCAGCATCGAAAAACCATTTGGGGGGACGGTGACGCCATCGGCCAGATAACGATTGGCGCCCCAATCGAATTCGGTGGTTTCGATCGCCGCGCCGGAGGCGGCCAGCACCTTTACTGCCTGCGGAATGACTTCCCTTCCGATCCCATCCCCGGGAAGGACGGCGATTCTCTTTGCTTGCGTCACGTGCAAAGAGCTTATCAAGTGACGCGCAGCATTGCCATTCTCCAACATCCAACTAAGCGCCCATCGACGTTGGCACAGCTTCGAAGATCGTGGCCGCGAGCCTTCAGAGACTGTTTACTTCTTTTTCTGCATCTCGAAGCGGAAGTGGGTGTCGTTCTCGGCGTGCTTCCAGGTCCAGTCCTCGCTGTAATGGTCAGCGTCGCCAAAGATATAGACAACTTTGTGCATGTGCCCAGTTTGCGGCGAAGCAAGGTTCGTGGCATCCACGAAGTCGAAGGTCACCGACTTGCCATCGGGCGAGATGGTCGCTTTCATGCGCGGCTGATTGTTGCTGGGGCAGAAGTGCGTCATCAGCAGACGGTCGCCATCCACGTAGTACATGCTGGTCATGGCGTCGTCGCCCATCTTGATGTCGGCCATCACTGAGGTGCCGCCCGCCATTACCTTGTAAGTCACTTCCGCGGTCTCGCCCTTCGCGCCCGTGCCCGTCCACGTACCTGCCAGGGACTTGAAGCGGTCGAGAGTCTTCTGCGCATCGGATTGCGCCCAGGCGGAAGAGACTCTGATAAAGGCAACAGCAATCATTACTACTTTGCAAATCGCTGATCTGCTTCGAGATTTCATCGCTTTCTCCCTTCGCGCGCTGAGTCGCTCGAGCCTGGTCTTGGAACTCCCGCGCACGCCGGAGGCCGTTTTCCTCCGTTATAATCAGAGGATTCGGTCATGCCGACGACACCACAGAACGATCTCGCCGTCTTCGCAGGAACGGCCGCAGGACAGCGGAACTCCACCGTGTCCGGCAAGGTGAGAGACGCGTTTCGCGCGTTAATGTCAACCTGCGCCTTGTATGAACTTGGGTCTCGCGCCAAAATTCGGCTCACGGGCGCGGATCGAACGCGCTGGCTGAACGGAATGGTGACCAATAATGTCCGGGATCTGGCTGTGGGGCAGGGGGCCTATGCATTCCTACTGAATCCGCAAGGGCACATTCTCGGAGACCTCTACGCCTACAACCTGGGCGAGGAGATTGTTGTAGATACCGATTGCTCCCAACTCGAAAAGATCCTCGCGACCTTCGACCACTACATCATCATGGATGACGTGGAGGTCACGAACCTGAGCAACCAGATGGCTGCCGCAGGAATCGCAGGACCGGAAGCGAAGCAAACTCTGCGGGCAGCGGGATTCACGATCGCCGAACTGAAACCGCTGCAGATCACTGAAATCGAGTGGCGCGGAGAAAAGGTGCAGGTCGTTTGCGGCGAGCAGGAGCGCCATCCATCCTTTGAAATCTGGACCTCCCCGGAGAGCGCCCGTGCGGCGCTCGCCTCGCTGGCCGACGCCGGCGCAAAGCAGGCCGACGGCGAAGCGCTCGAACTCTATCGGATCGCGCTCGGCGTGCCGCGTTATGGTCAGGACATTCGCGAACGTGATTTACCACAAGAAACCGAGCAACATCGAGCGCTGAACTTCAGCAAGGGTTGCTATGTGGGGCAGGAGATTGTGGAGAGGATTCGCTCGCGCGGAAACGTTCATCGCAAATTTACCGGATTCCGCATCGACGGGCCGCCAGCTTTTGCCGGATCAAAGATTCAGTTGCAGGATAAAGACGTTGGCGAGGTCACGAGTTCCGCGCTG
>Ga0210401_10001289_pt1 | contig 29273 bp, 22 predicted proteins | sample IncBWH32MmetaG_FD_150866 | JGI IMG/M metagenome (GOLD analysis project Ga0210401, IMG submission 150866) | Forest soil microbial communities from Barre Woods Harvard Forest LTER site, Petersham, Massachusetts, United States - Inc-BW-H-32-M | ecosystem: Environmental > Terrestrial > Soil >...
ACTGCTTTGACGGCTACCACGCTGCGAGCGACGACGAGCGCAGTGTTGTCCCCGCCAGCCGCCTGCAAGCATGGATTACGCAAAACATCTACCTCAGTCTGAAATCCGTCCCGTTCTCGAAAGACGACGAAACCCTCGTGCCGGAAGCGGGCAGTTGCGCCAACTGCCCGAAGCGCACGGGATTCAACACGCTACTCTTCTCCGAAGTTAGGGAAGACTCGTGCGCCGATGCCGCGTGTTTCAATCGCAAGCTGGACGCGCACATCGCACAGCGCGTTTCGAAAATGCCGAATCTCGTTCAGATTTCGGAGAACTACAACGCGACGGACGAAACGCCCTTTCTCGCCCGCCGCAACTACGTCGAAGTAGTGACCCGGAAAAGCAAAAAGGGCAAGGAAGCAGGACCCGAAGAAAAGCTCTGTGGCCATTTGACCCCGGCCATCCACGCGGACGGCGTGGACAAGGGCCGACTTGTCAAAGTCTGCGCGGACACAACCTGCAAGATTCATTTTGGGGACCGGCAGCAGGAAGAAAAACGGCGGCTGCAATGGAAGGCGGAAAAGACCACTGCCAACCGGAAAGCTAAAGAAACGCTCGCCTTCCGGCACCGCCTTCTGGCCGACGTCCTCAAGCGGGTAAAGCCACAATTGGGAATCGGGGAGCTACGCATGGTGGCGCAGTTTGTCTTGCGTTCGTTATCGCACGAACTGGCGTGCCGCCTTGCCAAGCGCCACGGCTTGCAAAACCCGAAAGACGCTCACGATTGGCAAATGGCGGAGAAAGCGCGGACGCTTTACAAAAAGGCAGACGCGGCGGCGCTGGCCGTTCTCATCTTCGAAGCCATGCTCCTCAGCCCTGCCGGAAACGCGTCCGCAAACAAAGACGACGACCCGCTGGCGGACGCAGCCAGCCTTTACAAAGTTGATACGAAGGCGTTGCGCATTGCCGTTGCCAAGGCCGAGAACGAGAAGGCGGCGAAAAAGAACAAGGCGGCAAGCAGGAAGGAGAAAACCGCGCCGAAAGCGAAAATAGTTCGCAAATAGCACAATCGCAAAACCAACCGGGGCCGTCCTTCACCGGACGGCCCTGTTTTCTTTATTTATCCTCGGTCATGCAGCGTACTCCAAGGCATCGGTTCTCAGGGAAGGACACTCCGAGGACTGACCAGCCCTCTTATCTGTCATTCAAGGATTCACCGAAGCGGCGGACGCCCGGGCCATCTCTGCCAGGCGCATGGCCACGCCGGTGACGCGGCCCACGATTTCACCCTCCCGTGGGTGAATTAATTGCCGGATCTTCGCAGGAGAGAGCGGATGGGGCACGAGTAGCAGCAGGTTTTCCTTTTTCTCGCACCAGCTGCAAGCATACCCCTGGCGCAATTCGACAAAATAGACCGGGCGGTCTTCCATCGTGTGGTGCGGACCTGCGAGGACCTTTCTCTGGTTCACGTCGATCTGCACGAACGTTCCCGGCCGGATCAGCGGGTAGAGAGTGAAATCTTTAAGACCGACGTAGCCGTAAAGAGCGTGCTGTGGACTCAGGCGCTCAACCAGACCCACCGGAATGTCACCCCAGATGGCTACGAGCTTCGAGAGCAGGTTGGTGTTGTCGAGTGCACTCTCATTGCGAAAACGAAGCGGAAGGGTCACCCTCTCGGAATCCGTCAGATGCGCACCCTCGAGGAGGTGCGTCCTTGGGGCGGAGAACTCGGCGTGCTCCAGTCCGAGTTCCCCGATGCGTACGTTGTAATATCCCACCAGTTCCCGCACGGACCGACCGTAAGCGGATCCGAGGCTATAAAATTTGAAAATGCTAGGCACGCCATCGCCGTTTTCAATGCCGGTCAACCAACCATGCGAGATTACGTACTCCAGGTTGTTCTCTCTGGAGGCGATGGCCATGCTGCGCTCCTGGACCTCGCGGATGGTGAGGCCGAGACGGCCGCGCAACTCTTTCAGCTTCGCGCCCGCAGAGCGCGTCGGATCGCTGGGCTCCATTGCCTCGCATAATACGTGCCCTCGGAAAGTAATGTCTAGCGAATAATCGTGGCCGGAGACTTAATCCGTTCATCCGGTTTCCCCCGCTTTCTCGCCCCCTTACCGCCCGCTTTGGCCGGTATCCCGGCCAAACCAAAATTCCGCACCACCCTTAAGGCAACTTCACCGAGGTTCGACTTGCAGCGAACCCGCGTGCATCTCTGCTCCGGGCAAGAAAAGGATTCCCGACATGAAAGGCAGCCGGGCGTCTCGCTCTCGTTCTCTCTCGGACACCGTCCCCGGTTACGGCGTCGCCGAGCGCGTCGAGCGGATCCTTGTGACCCGGAATCTCACGCTATCCGAGGTCTCACGCGAGCTCCGCCTGCGCTATGCGCGGACGCCGCAATACCTTGTGCCCCATGATTTATATTACGATCTCGGCCATCCCAGCTACAGCCCCAGGATCGAACAGGTCCTCGCGCTCAGCCGCATTTCCGAGTACCGGCTTGCCGACTGGCTGACCATCTTCGGGTTGAACCTCGATGACATACCGACCCTCCAGGCCGAGTTCCCCTCGGCGCGCACTTCCCTCCTCGACTCCACCGCCTATGACCGGGCAGCTTGGATCGGCTGGTTTCACGACGCAGCCCATGCTGGCGATCCGCCCGCTGTCGCCCCGCTCGGCCAGCTTCTCATTCCCGCACCGTCGCGCCGCATGGATTCTCTTCTTGCTCCCGAACCTTCGTCGTTTCTCTACGCCAAGATCGGGCGCCAGGACGCGTTCGCGTTTCCCGACTTGTTGCCGGGGAGCATCGTGCGAGCGGACACCCGCGGCGTCGGCGAGCTGCTCCGAAGCATGCAGAACAAAAACTCCGAGCGGCTCTTTCTCGTGGAGTACGGCCAAGGACTCGTCTGTTGCCGGTTGCATGCGAGAACGAAAAGCATGGTCACGCTCCGCGCATCGACACTGCCGTTTGCGCAGACCGAGCTGCGGCTCGGCTCGGAAGCCCGCATCCTCGGAGTCCTGGACTGGGAACTCCGCCCTGCGAAGACGGCGCGGCCCGACGTTCCCACGGCTTCCATGCAGTTTCTCGAACCACAACCGCTCCCTGCGGCCGGCACCGAGCCGGGTCTCCACGAACTTCTCGAACGTTCCCGGTTGCGCGGTGGACTCTCCATCCGCAACGCTTCCTCCAAGAGCCGATGGGTCGCTCAGTCCCTTCGGGACGAGAGATACTTCTGCTCTCCCACATCACTCGCAGAGTATGAGACGGTCCCTCGATTGCCCGCGCAGATCCACAAGATCGTATCGGTGTGCGTTCTCTACTCGCTTGGCTTCTCGGAACTTCTCGCGGCGGCGGGCCTCGACACGGGCGATTCCGGTCGCGAACCCATTCCGGATGCGCTCGTTGGCCGCGCTACTTCGGATACCCCACGGACGGCGAACGATGCTGCCACCCGAAACAAAAAGCAGCCGGGTTTTCTGTCGGCGCTCCTCGCCGAGTTCCAGGAGATTCCGCTCTTCCTGCGCAGCGCGTTGTCCACGGTGGCGGGGCTTTCCGGACTTTCTGTCCGCGATGTGTTCTGGACCGGAGGCAGGACCTCTTCGCTCCATCCGTATCTGAACGACGCCCTGTTTGTGTCCGTGAACCGCCGCCTCAAAATTCCCGCTTTCTTGAAACAAAAGCCCCTGTGGGACCAGCCCAACTACATCCTCCTGATGCGGAATGGAACCTACGTCTTAACGGGCTGCAGTCTCGAAGGCAGAACTCTCATCATGCACCCGTTTGCGGACGGCTTTTCTCGTCCCCAGATGCTTCGGAATGGCGCGGATGCGGAAGTGGTGGGCAAGGTCACGGCGCTTTTCCGCCGGCTGCGATGACCGTTTCCCGCGCACCGCCCGGAAGCTCCTGAGCGTTTCTTTCGCCTGTTTTCCCTGTATTCCAGAGGACGATGACCGAAACCCGAACAGTTGTTCCTTTCTCTACGGCCCGGGGAGGAACGTTTCCTACTCTGAAGGTTTCCGCCTTTGCGTGAAAGAGGCCAAATCCCATTTCTCTTCGTTCACTTTCGAATGTCGTTCCCGTCGAACTTCGCTGGCTGGCGGCACAGGTTCGTCCCGTCTGGAAACTGCATGCCGCGAGTTTCCTCGCGTTCACTTTTGGCAGCGCGCTCGGACTTCTGGGGCCCCTCGTTCTCCGATGGCTCATCGACCGCATTCTTCCGGAACGCGACGCGTGGCTGCTCGTTTCCGCCGTCGCTCTGCTCTTCCTCAGCTATGAAGGACGCGTCGTCTCGGCGAGCCTCGGAAGCTGGTTGACGGTCGCCGCCTCGCAAAAGATCGTCTTGGCGCTTCGCGTCGAAATACTGAAACATCTCGACAGCCTCTCGGCCGACTATCACGAAGCCATTCCGACAGGAGAAAAACTCTATGCGCTCCGCGAACCCGTGGAGGAGATCGCCTATCTCGGTTCCGACCTTTTTCCCGGTATTCTCCGCACGCTTCTTTCGACCACTCTCACCCTCTTTGTGATGGGAGCGCTGAGCTTCCGCCTCACCCTCATCGTCCTCCCCCTTGTGCCGGTCTTTCTTCTGACCCGGCACCACTTTCGGCAGCGCCTTGGACGGAATGCGGACGATCTGCAAGACAGGCGACTCGAAGTGAGCTCGTTCCTCGAAGAGCACGCTCCCTCGGTCGTCCAGATTCAGTCGTTACAACAGGAAGCGCGCCGCGAGCGACTCGCCTACCGGCTCTTCGCTATGGCCGCGCGTTCGCAACTGCGGCTCGCACGGACCGGCGTGTTCTTCAGCATTTTCACGAACCTGGCGATCGTGCTGGCCATCTCCGCCATCATCGGCTATGGCGGAATTAGGGTGCTCCGGGGACTCCTAACCATTGGAGGCTTGGTGGCCTTCTACAGCTACCTCGCCCAACTCTTCGAGCCCTTGAGCGGGGCCATGGAAATGTACGCGAGGGCGCAGAAGACGTTTTCAAGTATCCGGCGAGTGCGGGCCGCGCTGGCCCTGCGGCCTTCGACCCAGGAAAGTCCCCAAGCGGTTCCGTTGCCTTGCGGTGCTCCCGCGGACCTCCAGATCCACGATCTACGATTTGCTTATCCCGGTGAGAAAGACCTTCTCCAGATCCCTCACCTCCTGATTTCTGCGGGGGAGCGCGTGGCCCTGGTAGGAGAAAACGGGGCCGGCAAAAGCACCCTCGCGAAGCTCGCCGCGCGCCTCTATGATCCGGGTTCAGGGTACGTGTCCTACGCCGGTGTGGATCTCCGGGCGATCCGCCTCAAAGAATTCCGCTCGGTAGCCGCCTATCTCCCGGCCATGCCAGTCCTATTTGACGACACGCTCGCGGCCAACCTCCGCCTGGGACGGCCCCGGGCGACAGACGAGGAGCTACGCGAGGTGCTCTATGCCGTGGACCTCACGGCTTTTGTCGAGAGCCTTCCTTTGCGCTACCAACAACCGCTGGGCCCCGGAGGGTCGCGCCTTTCGAGCGGACAACGGCAGCGTGTCGCCCTGGCCCGGGCGCTCCTCCAGAGGCCGCGCCTTTTGATCCTGGACGAAGCGACGTCTTCGATGGATGCAGCGGTCGAAAATGTTGTTCTCGACCGCACCCGGCTTTTTCTTCCATCCTCAACCGTTCTCCTGCTGTCGCATCGTCTCTCTTCCGTTGCCTGGGCGAACCGTGTGATCGTCCTCGAAGCGGGAAAAATCCTTCGCGACGAAAGCATCAAAGCAATTCCGAAGAGCGACGACCACACTGCGGCGTAAGTGCCTGGAAATCCAGCGCCCTCTCCTCTGCCCGCCGCGTTCGGGTTTGCTGGCTTGGGCCCGATTAGGCCCGGAATCCGCGCACTCCTACAAAGCTCGTTTCGTCTCCGGCTATCCGTATCTTGTTGTCCTGCCTAGGGAATTCGCTTGCCATGACCGAATCTCGAACAGGTTGCGATGTCTGTGGCTATCGGACGCCGGAACTGGCAATGTCCGTGGAATCCGACCGAACCGCAAACGGCGGGAAGGATCCAAAATCGTGCGAGTCGCAGAAAACGTCCGGTCCACGCACAGCAACGATGGCGGCATTGTCCTCGACATCCTCCACGGGCAGATGTTCCGTCTTAATTTCGTCGGATCAAAAATTCTGGCACTCCTGGAGCAGGGCTCTGCGGAACCCGAGATCGCGGAACAACTCGCGCGTGAGTTTGGGATCGAGCGGGCCGCCGCCGAAGCGGACGTGCGTGAATTTGTCGAAATACTTGAGAAGCACCATCTGCTGACGGTGCGCAACGGAAATTCCCTCACCTGACCTGGAGCATCCCTGTGAACATGGAACCACATGAAGAACGCGAGACCCGCCGCATCATTCTCCTCAGGGGGAAGAATCCCGAGGTCCTTATAGGTTTTGATGGAGCACATCGCACACTTCCCCAGGTCGAAACTCCGCGTTGGCAAAGAGTCGCGGAAAACATCACCGCTGCTCTCCGCGAAACCTGCGGCATCAATGCCGTTTCGGTGTCTTCGCTCGAGCCTCCCCCTGCGCAATCAGGCTCCAGTCAAATCTGCTACGAAATCATGGAACCATGTGGTCCGCACGACGAAGCTCAGTGCGAAACGGAATGGGTTTCTGTCGACGCCCTGATCGAGAGCGCGTTCCGTGACGCTTGTGACGTTCAAGCGGTGCGGCAGGCTATCGCCCAAACCATGGCTTACGCGGAGGACACGTCGCGCGGCCCTTTCGGATGGCTTGGCTGGTTCCCCGATCTGCAGCGCTGGGTGCAAGAGCAAATCGGAACACATGGGATTCACCTCAACGGCAGGTTCCGCCAGCTCAATGCCTGCCCCACGTTCAGCTTGATCCGCTTTGAAACCGATGGGCCGGCAGTTTGGTTCAAGGCCGTGGGCGATCCTAACCGGCGGGAATATCCGCTTACGCTCGCCCTCGCCCGTTCTTTCTCTCGCTTCTTACCGCAAATCATCGCCACGCGGCCGGAGTCGAACGGCTGGCTTGCGCGGGAGGCCGAGGGACCACTTCTCCACGAATGCTCCGGGCTTGCCTCTTGGGAAGCAGCGGCCGCGGACCTTGCGGAATTGCAAATCCATTCGCTCGGCAGGAGCTTGCAGTTTCTCGACCCCGGCGCCCGCGACCTGCGTGCCTGGGCGCTCGCGAATATGGTGGAACCCTTTTTCCGAACTATGGGCGACGTCATGGAACGCCAAAGCAAAACGCCGCCCCCGGCGCTCTCCCGCCAACAGCTTCGTTCTCTGGCCGCAACAGTGAAAGACGCTCTCACGCTTCTGGAAGAGACAGGTATCCCCACAGCACTCGGACACCTGGACATGAATCCCGGAAACATCGTTTGCTCCCCCACCGCTTGCGTGTTTCTCGATTGGGCGGAGGCGTTCGTCGGACATCCCTTCCTCACTTTCGAATACCTGCGGGAACATTTCCGGCGAACCTTCGGACAGAACGACTCACAGGAGACGCAGTTTGTGGCTCGCTATACCTCCCCGTGGCGCGCGTTTGCTTCGGAAAGTGACATTCGCCGCGCTCTCGACGTGGCGCCTCTCGTGGCCGTCTTCGCGTACGCAGCGGGGAACGATCTGTGGGCCGACCCGCAGAAACTCAAAGAATCGCGCACTGCGGGCTATCTGCGCAGTCTCACCCGGCGCATGGAGCGCGAGGCACATGGACTCGTTGAACGGGGTGTGCCATGCCCAAGCTGATGGAGCCTCCGCCTCATTCCCCCATCGAGGTGGTCACGGATTTTCTGCACGGCGTTGCTGTGCCAGATCCCTACCGTTGGCTCGAAGACCAGGACTCTCCCCGCACGCGCGCCTGGATCGAAGAGCAAACCCGCTATGCCCGCGCCTATCTGGACAATCTCCCGGGACGCGAGCGCATTCGTGAGCGCATTCGAGAGTTCCTCGCCGTCGAAACCTATGACTCCCTGCAAATCGCCGGTGGCCGCTATTTCTTCAGGAAGCGCCTCCCGGATCAAGAGCAGCCCTGCATCTACGTGCGTGAAGGCGCGGACGGTGAGGATCGTCTTTTGGTCGACCCCTCAGAAAGGAGACCCAGCAACTACACGGCGGTAAAGCCCCTTCGTGTTTCCCCCAACGGCCGGTTGCTCCTTTACGAGGTGAAGGAAGGGGGAGAGAGAACGGGGACTTTTGAGCTGCTCGATATCGAAACTCGGAAGCGTCTGCCCGATCTCCTCCCCCGCGGGTACTTGCGCGGATTCGCCTTCGCACCGGATGGCAAGAGTTTCTACTACGTCCACGAAGCCCTGGGTGCAAAGCGGCCCTTCTACCGCGCCGCCTACCAGCATGTTCTGGGAACGCCACTCAGCGAGGACCGAGAAATTTTCTTTGCGGGCGAGGACAAGAATATCCGGCTAAGTCTTACTTCTGACAAGAAGCGTCTCGCCTTCTTCGTCTACTGGTTCCTCGAAAAGCCACTCACAGACATCTACCTGCAGCCATTCGACGCCACAACATCGCCAGAACTCACATTCAGCAAGATTGACCATCTGCTCGGCCTGCGTTTCTTGGACGACAGAATTCTGGCCATCACCGATCGCGAGGCGCCAAACAGGAAGATCGTCGAAATCCGTCTTCGCGAGAATGGGGAGCACGAGTGGATCGACCTCATTCCAGAGACCCATATGCCCATAAGGAATTGGCTTGTTGCAGGAGACACCATCTATGTCTCCTATATGAAGGAAATGATTCATCGCATCTTCGTCTTCGACCCCTCCGGGAAAAAGCTGGGTGAGATACCCATTCAAAGCGACGAGACTCTCCACATGATTGCAAGTTCGCCAGAATCTCCCGAACTTTTTCTCGCGACCGAGTCCTTCACCGAACCCATGAGAATCTTCCGTTACTCCGCAGAGAGAAACGAGCGCCTTCTGTGGGCCAAGATAAGCATCCCGTTCGATTCCAAGGATTTCGACTTTTCCCAAATCTGGTTCATGTCCGAGGGCGGCACAAGAATCCCCATGTACCTTGTGGGCCGCCGCGATGTTCTCGCGAGAACGGGCAATCCCACGATCATGACTTCCTACGGCGGCTACGGAGTTTCGATGACGCCGCAGTTCAGCACCTTCGTTGCTTTGCTCATGGAACGGGGCTGCCTGTTTGCCTTGCCCAACATCCGAGGTGGCTCGGAGTTCGGCGTCGAGTGGCATAAGGCGGCGAAGCGCCGCAACCGCCAAACGGCCTTTGACGACTTCCTATGCGCTGCCGAATGGCTCCTCAAAACGGGGCGAACCGCTCCTGGAAAACTGGGCATCTTTGGGGGCTCCAATTCCGGCCTGCTCGTGGGAGCGGCCCTTACGCAACGGCCGGACTTGTTCGGCGCTGTCGTCTGCATGGTCCCGATGCTGGACATGCTCCGTTATCACCTTTTCGATAACGCACACGTCTGGAAAGAGGAATTCGGGACCGTCGAAGATCCGGAGGACTTCGCCGCTCTCGCGAAGTACTCTCCGTACCATCAGGTTCGGGATGGGGTGGCCTACCCCGCCACGATGATCGTCTCCGGTGACGTGGACCGGAACTGCAATCCGCTCCACGCCCGCAAGATGACCGCCCGGCTTCAGTCGGCCAACGCTTCCGATCACCCGATCTTTCTCGATTACAGCAAGTTTCGCGGGCATTCTCCCGTGCTTCCCCTCAGCGAACGAGTTGAAGCGCTGACGGATCGCATGGCTTTTCTGTGCGACCAATTCCAACTGCCGGTTTGAAAACGGAGGTCTTGGCCGTGTCCTTTCTTGTCCTCAAAGCGTATTGGAAACTGATTCATTTCGATCTGTACCTGGCGCGCGGCAATTTTGCCGCGCTTTACGACAAGGTTCGCAATTATCGCATTGGAGCTGGGACCCCGGCCGACAACGTCGTGGAACAGATCTGCTCTGCTGTGGACATGGCTTGTATCTGGTACTGGAAGGAAGCGCTCTGCCTGCAGCGCTCCGCGGCCACGGCCTGTCTCCTGAAGAAGTACGGCGTGTCGGCACAGATGGTCATAGGCGCACAACAGATGCCGTTCAAGGCCCACGCTTGGGTCGAAGTGGATGGCCGCGTGGTTAACGACAAGCCATATACGCCGGAAATGTACGCAGTACTTGATCGGTGTTAGCGCTTCAACGCAGCGCGAAAACAGGGAGCGAACCATGAGCGTTCAGTTTGGAAGATGGAATTGGGACGGCAAACCAGTCGATCAGACTTACCTCGCCAAAGTGAAGCCGGTCATCGCCCCGTACGGCCCCGACGACGAGGGCGCCTATGCGATCTCGAATCTCAGTATCCTTTATCGCGCCTTCTGCACCACAAAAGAATCGCGGCGGGAACCGCAACCGCACGTCAGCGAGTCCGGCGCCGTAATCACATGGGACGGCCGCCTCGACAATCGCGCCGAGCTCATCCGCTGCCTGCGCGATACACTAACCACCAGCCCCACCGATGTCTCCATCGTCGCCGCCGTGTACGACGAGTGGGGCGCCAACTGCCTTCCTAAGCTTGTTGGTGACTGGGCGCTCTCCATCTGGGACGCCAGGTCACGCTCCCTTCTCCTCGCAAGAGATCCCATCGGCACGCGCCATCTCTACTATTCCATGGACGACGAGCAGGTCACCTGGAGCACCATCCTCGATCCGCTCGTTCTGTTCGCCGGCAAATCCTTCGCCCTCTGCGAAGAGTATATCGCCGGCTGGTTCTCGCTGTTCCCCGCCACTCATCTGACGCCCTACGCTGGGATACATTCCGTTCCGCCGTCATCTTCAGTGCTCATACGAAATGGAGAGCAAAGCACTACCAAGTACTGGGATCTCGATCGAGCCAAGAGAATCCGTTACCGCACCGACGCCGAATACGAAGAGCATTTCCGCGCCGTCTTCGAGGAAGCCGTCTTCCGCAGGCTACGCTCCGACAGTCCCATCCTCGCCGAACTCAGCGGCGGCATGGACTCCTCCTCTATCGTCTGCATGGCCGATATCCTCCTCGCCCGTGGAGCCGCCGAGACCTCGCGCCTCGACACCATCTCCTTCTACGACGATTCCGAACCCAACTGGAACGAGCGCCCCTACTTCACCAAAGTGGAAGAAAAACGCGGCCGCACCGGCACCCACATCAACGTGGGCTCACAACAGTTGTTCAAGCTTACGTTCGAGAGTGATCGTTTCGGCGCCACTCCCGGCTGCAGCACCGCCTCCGACACCAGCCGTCAAATCGCAGCCGCCATGACCGCACAGTGCAACCGCGTCGTCCTGTCCGGTATCGGTGGCGACGAATTCACCGGCGGCGTCCCGACTCCCAACCCCGAATTGGCAGATCTTCTCGCTCGTGCCCGTTTCAGGATCCTCGCTCACCGGCTTAAAGTCTGGGCTCTCAACAAGCGCAAGCCGTGGTTCTACCTATTGTTTGATGCCGCTCGGGAATTCTTTCCTCCCGCCCTCGTCGGTGTCCCGGAACACAAACGCCCTGCGGCATGGCTCAACCCGGCATTCGTCAAACGCAATCGCGCGGCTCTCGCCGGTTACGATGATCGGACAAAGCTCTTCGGCCCCCTCCCAAGCGTTCAACGAAATGTAGGGACATTGAATGTGCTGCGGAGGCAGCTTGCCTGTTCTGACCTCTCATCCGACCCGCCCCGGGAGAAACGCTATCCCTACCTCGACCGAAACCTCCTCGAATTCCTATCCGCAATCCCACCCGAACAGCTTGTCCGCCCCGGCCGGCGCCGCTCCCTGATGCGCCGTGCGCTCATAGGCATCGTCCCCGGCGAAGTCCTAAATCGGAAAAGAAAAGCCTTTGTAGTGCGAGGCCCCATGGTGAGCATTGCAGCAGAGTGGCCGCATCTGCTGGAACTGGGCCAAGACATGCGTTTGAGTTCCCTGGGGATCGTCGACTCAACGCGCCTCATAGAAGCGTTGCAAAAGGCTCGGGAAGGGGCTGAGGTTCCGGTTGTCCCGCTTCTGCGCACTCTTGGCATGGAGCTTTGGGTCCAGTACGTGACTGCCAGGCATGTTTTGGCTGATTCTGCATGGAAAATACGACCGGCGATCAAGCAGGCACTCCCACAAACCCAGGATGTGACTCAGACCGTGCCGAATGTCGACCGATCGTCATGACGGACGAAAAGAAACCGAGATCTCAGCTGAGAAATTCCAAACAGAAAGGAGGTGAATACCATGAACTATACAAAGCCGGCAATTATGTTGACCGCTGTCGCCAAGTCGGCAATCCAGGGGATACCGAAGAGCGCCTTCCCTGCGGACAATACCCCGACCGCGGTCACTTCTGGCGCGTACGAAGCGGATGAGTAATCCGTCTCCGGAGCACTCGCCGCAACGAGTGCTCCGGCATTTTCCCATTCCAAAGGAAAGGAGGTGAATCACAATGAAATACACAAAGCCGGGGATTACGTCAATCGGTACGGCCGGGTCAGCGATCCGCAGCCACAATCCGAAGCAGGGCATCGCAACCGACATGCAGCCCACGTTCATCACCGTTAACGCGTACGAAGCGGATGAGTAGTCACTCTCCGGAGCACTCGTTGCGGCGAGTGCTCCGGGCATTTTCTTTCGAAGAGAACCGACGTAATTACGATCAAATACAGAGGCCCGGATGTCTTCCGGGTTGGCGCTGCTACCGTAACCATGGAAGGCCAGCAGCAAAATTGCGGCGGCGTGACAGAGAACTCCCCAGACTGCCTCGTGACGGCACTGGGATATGAAGCGGATGAACGAATTACACGACTCCGGTTGCTCACAAAAACCCCTTTCCAAGGCCTAACGAACTACGCCGCATGTTCCCGAACTCAGTTGCGAGTTTCAGCGTTCATTCTTTGCTTGCGAAGCTCTCGCCAACGTAAATACTGCTCTACCTTCCTGGGATCCGGGTCCTCTTCGCCCTTCAGCCAGAAGCAAAACCAGTCGACACTCCCTTCCTGAGATACCCTGCGATCCCAAGGCTTCACGAGGATGTGAGTTCCAGTAGGCAAGTAGATGAAGTCGACCGGTTTTCCGAGGCGCTTCAATCCTGCGAACCATTCCCACTCTCCCAACAAGGATTGGGGCGCCAACGCCTGAATCTGTACCGGCGTCTCGACTTTGTCCAACCGAAATCCGGGGGAGCGCTTCAACCAAAGCAAAAGCCCTTCGCCAAAGGGCGGGGCTCCAATGACGCTCTCCTCATCGGAGTCGAAGAATGACGCCAGGTTGCCATCCTCGAAGTATTGCAAGTACCCCGCGTCAAATCCATCAGCCACAATCGCCGCGGCGAAATGCCGACTCGAATGCGTGAGAGCATACTTGACATAGAGAGAAGTTCTGCTGAACCCGACGAGGCCAACGCGGTCGCGGTCGATAATGCCCTTTTGGTCCAAATCCTCTACGGCATTTTCATACGCGCTCAGGACCCTTTCCATTTCTTGAGGCGTGTCCAGGGAGTCACGAAAGATATCGTTCACTTCTAGAACGACGATCTCCTTGCTGACCAACGACTGTGCAGCAGACGCTGTTATATGACTGCCATCCATTACAAACTTGTCCGCATCGAAGCCGTGCGTCTGAATGACCAAGGGATACTTCTTACCTGCACTGTAGTCCGGCGGAAGATACAGCCCGCCGCTGACGAGTTCGCCGGTACCATCCTTCCAGTTGATTTCGACCACTTTCCCAAACCGGAGGCCTGCAAACTGAGGATTTAGGTCCAGGAGTGTGATCTTCCGTTTCGTCTTTGGGTCCAGGGCAACGATTCGTGGCGGCAGGTTTGGGCTCTGTTCGGCGACGATCTCGGGTAGAACATCACTCATCATCGTAGGCGGATTTTGCAATGTTTCCCAGATTTCGCCGGCCTTCCGATAATAGACCGACCGAGGAGCGTCTCCTTCTTGCTCTTGATTCTGTCCCGCTTGAAACTGCACTATATTCGTTCGCACGTCCCATCGAACGGGCTTCAATGCCTCTTTTGCAATTTTCACGAATTCCAGGCTGGGCAGTTTGATTTCGACGACAAACTTGTTTGATCGCCGAGACTCAAGCTCGGCTTGGTCCGTGACATCCAAAGGAAGGTACACGCCGCACAGCAACAAGGATTTGGAGTCCGGCGCCCACAGTACGTCGCCCGACGAATACGTGGCGGGAGAATCGAGCAATACCTTGCTTCTCCTCGTTCGGAGATCAATGAGTTCGTACCGCAGGATCCTCGTCCCTGCCCCCTCAGCGTGCTTGGTTCGAAACACACTTTGAATATACGGATCCCTGTACTCATGCCATCTTTCCGGTCTCTCGATCGCGTCCGTCTTTACGACGAGGTACTCACGGTCGGGAGAAAGAAAGAGATCGTTGATTCCGCCGTCAAACAGACCCAAAGTCTGCAAGGGCTCGTCCGGTGAAGAACCTTTTCCTTTGGCAAACAGCTCCGGTTCGTAGCTCGAGATTTGCCCTCTTATAAGATCCGGCAGCCATTCCCCTCTAACATGAAAGCCATGCCGCAACACCTCTTCATTGATGACCTCCATTCTCGGCCTTTTGGCTGCAAACACCATCGGCTCACCCTCCTCGGATACGGCGTATGACACGAGCGAGGTTCTGTTACTTGTGAGTTTCTTCAATTTTCCGGAACTTGACCGAACCGAGTAAAGCTGCGCCGGCTCATCGCCGCTCGCGCCGAGAAAAAAAACGGTATCACTGTCTTTTGACCATTTGACGTCCACTATGCCCTCATCGTTCGACGAGGATGAAAAGGAGACAAGTGTCCTCGCCGTGCCGCCATCGAACAAGTCCGCGGTCCGAAAAACCAATAAGGAGTACTCGTTGGTGTTCTTTTCTACCTTTCCTCGGGCGACGACGATCGCAAACTGTTTTCCATCCGGAGAGAACACCGCGAACGCTCTCTTCGGACGTAAGGACGGGTATCCGGTCCCTGCAATTCGGGTCATGCGGATAGCGTCCGCCACCGTCACCGGACGCTTTTCGGCGGTCTCTTCCTGACCAAAGGAAAGGCCGGCGAGGCCGGCCACTCCTACTAAAACAAAGATGGCAGAGAGTAATTTGTTTCCAAGCAACAAGAGCTTTCCTCTCCTTGAATGCAAACTGCCGAGAACTTGCCTGAGCGTTTAGAAAGTCAACTTCAATGAGAGTTGGAGGGACCTGGGACCGCCCTGCTGAAACAAAGGATTCAAGCCACCCAACCCCTGATTCAGCATTGCCTCTGACCGCAGCTCCGATGGGCCGTATGCTATGTACCCCGGAGGGTTTGTGAAGTTCGGATGATTCAAGACATTGAAGGCATCCGCTCGAAACTGAAGCCGGACTCTTTCGGTGATTGGGAATTTCCGGGCAAGCGAAAGATCCAACTGCGTCAGGCCGAATCCGGAAATGTCGTTTCGCCCCTCGGTCCCCTGCCTTGCCGTCGAAGGAATAGAAAATGCCTTGATGTTCAGTATCTTCCCGCCTGGCGCACCTGCTGCAGCAATCCATTCGGGCTGGCCGGACACGAGGTCAGGGCGCACAAGAGCTCCGGTGCCTAAAACAGACGGAGCAAAAAGTACGGCATTGAACGGGAATCCTGTGCGGGCAACAATTACGGTGTTCAGAGACCAGTCCTTGGTAAGAACCGCGATGGGTCCGGATTTCCCTGCGGCCGGCACATCATAGCTGAGCGCGCCCGAGAAACTCTGGCGGACGTCGAATCCAGACGATGCGTAGTCCCTTGCGCCCGAGATAATCGTGTTCGAAATTCCGATCGTGACGTCGTTCGAAGCATTGTCCAGTGAATGGGACCAGCTGTAGTTGAGCAATGCTTGGAGTCGCGACGCAAGAGGTCGGCGATATTGTATCTGCAATGCGTTGTAGTTGGAGCGCGCATCGTTGACCGTCAAGTCAAGGAATGCTCCGGGACTGAAGTTGGAGTTTACGAGCGGCAAGGCCTCTTCTCTGATCAAGTCCCTTCCCGCCTGCCCAACGTATGTCACCGAAATCGCTTGCTTGCCACCAAACGACTTCTCCAGAGCCACATTCCATTGGTACGAGCGAGGAAGGCGAAGGTTAGGGGAACTCCCCAGCAAGAACCCTTTATACGGAGGTTGAAGCGAGATGGTGGGAAGATAAGGCGTTAGATTGGAAATGGGCACCGGGACGTTCTGGAACAATCCGCTGGCCTCGTTGGGGAAATAAAACGCAAGGTTCGCGGAATTTCCAACCCCCGTGTCGTAGAAAATCCCTGCACCGCCGCGCAGAACTAAGTCCCCCTGCGGCGTCAAGCTGTAGGCAACACCGAAACGCGGAGCAAAATTGCCATACGTAGTGGCCCACAATGCCGTCCCAGAAGGCGCCAAATTAACGGACGCCGGGTCGTTCACTTTCTGCCATGCCGAAAGTGTCGTCTTCCCGCGGGCAATGGGAGCCGGGTCCATCTCCCATCTGAGGCCGTACGTCACGTTTAGCCTCGCCGCCACTTTCCAGGTGTCCTGGACGTAAAGCGAGAATGCATTGGTCACAAACTGCACAGGACGATAAATATACGGAATAAAGTAAGGGACCAAACCCGTGGAAACGAAAGCTTGAGTACTGGGTACTTCATACAGTAGATAGTTTGGCGGAGAATCCACGTTTAGGAATAGTGCCCGAAAGTCACCGCCGAACTTTAACTGATGCGAACCGACCGACATGGCGAGGTCATCCACAAGATTGGCCTGACGAGTACGGCTCGCTCCGGCGTTTCCGACAAACAAATAGCTGGCACCAAGAAGATAAAATAAAGCGTCATTGTCGCTGGTCGAACCCGGCCCCAAAAGCAAACTCGGATTAAGCGGAGTCGCACCGCCAAACGAAGTCAGAGCGTAGGATTGGCCGGAACTCTGAGTCGAGTAGTTCCCGCGAATCGTATTCGATACGCGCGGACTCAACATCATATTTACGCCCAGCGTCAACGTCTGTGTGTTCACCACGGTCGTCTCAAAGGAACTGAGACTGAAGGAACCGCCCGATTGAGGCCCGGCAATCTGAGAGGGCGCATAATTGTATCGCCCAAAGATGGAGAATCGGTCATTGAAGGCGTGATCGATCCTGAGACTTGTCGCATTCAGAGTAGCTCGTTCCGCATAACTCCCCGTGAACGGCGAAGTGTAAACACCGGGTGTCACCGTTTGGTCGTTCGGCAAGGGATAGGCATTTAGATAAGGGGTGATCGCGACGGGCGCTGTCGTCCTCGCATACTCGGAGGGAACTTGGATTACAGTAGTCTGCGGCAGATCTAGCCGAGCTCCCTCGTAGGAGAAGAAGAAGAACGTCTTGTCCTTCCAGATCGGCCCGCTGAGGAATCCACCAAAATCATTGTGACGTTCGGGAGCGCGCGGATTGCCGGCAGCATTGGCGAACCAGTCGTTCGCATCCATGACGGTATTCCGAAAGTAATCGAAAACTCCGCCGTGGAATGCGTTCGTGCCGGAGCGCGTCGTCAGGATGACTTGACCTCCCGGCATCCTCCCGAACTCGGGCGCGAACGACGAAGTTTCGATACGGAACTCCTGCAGCGCATCCACAGAAACCAGACTGCTCGTTCCTCCGAGAACGCTGAAAGCTTGTGCTCCTCCTGTCCCAGATTGCCCCAGGTTCTGCCCCTGCCCGACACCGAAGTTCGCGGAGAGACCATCCACTGTGAAACTGTTCGCATCGGTTCTCTGCCCGGCAATGCTGAACTGGCCGGGTGCGGCTTGGCTGGCCGGAGCTATGACCACGCCCGGCGTCAACTGGAGCAGCGTATTGAAACTGCGCCCGTTGAGCGGCAGGCTTTCCACAAAATTGCGGTCAATCACCGTACCTACGGAAGCGTTCTCTGTGTTGATGACCGGCGCACCACCTTCCACGGTCACGATTTCCGAGGCAGCCCCAATAGGGAGAGTAAAATTGATGGCGAGCGCGTCCTCCACGTGAATGACGATGTCCGGCTTAATGATCGTTTTGAATCCAGTGTTTGAAACCTGAATACGGTATGTCCCGGGGGGAATATTGGGCACCACGTAATAGCCTTCGCTGTTCGCCTTGCCCGGGTATTGCACTCCCGTAGCGTTGTTAATGATCAACACGTCAGCGCCGACAATTAAACCTCCCGAAGGATCGAGAACGATTCCGCTGACCGTACCGTTCGGTGATTGCGCAACACTCACACTAGCTGCAAGAAATAGACACACCAAAAGCCCCACGCCCCGGTTCACTCGCACGAAAGTCCTCCTGGCGCCTGATGACACGCCCTTGTTGGAGTTTTCATGCGAAAGGGAATTTTCTTGCCGCCGACTCTCTTTCGATGGATAGGTTTCTGCAAGGAGGGCCGGAGCGTTCTCGCTTAAGGATGATTGGGATTGACCTTCAGATACGCATAGAGGAAGGGCTTACCGCTTGGCTTGGAGCTGCCACCGTTCGGTTCCACGGTCACGAAAACGGCGTCGATCTGCGCGAGTTTCTGCGGATCGTCGAATTTCAGGATCCATCGTTTTTTGGCAACACTATCCTCGTAAAAGACACCCAGATTCAAGGCCTCTTCTCGATCGGTCCCGCGCTGGCCCCAAACCTGGAATGTGCTTGCGTTCTTCAAACCCGGCTGCCGGTCGAGATCGTAGGCGTAGAAAATCAGGGACTTCCCTTTTGTGAAAAAAACCCGCCCGTAAGACTTTTTCGTTGCCGCGTCTTTTCCAACATCAATGACCTCGGCAATGTACAGGTCCCGCGCCCCCATCAATTCTCGAATGTCCCGGTCGTGATCCAGCAATTCTTTCTGCTCGGCAAGCTGAGTCTGCTGTTGCTCGACGGTCCCATCTCGGCTTTGCAGTTGCCGGGTCTGAGCTGCAACGCTCTGGTCACGTTCGCGTAATTGCTGGGTTAGTTCTCCCAGCTTTGCTTCGAGCGCCCCCGCACGGGAGGACTCATCTGAACGCGCTCTTCCCTCGGCATCGAGTTTCTTTTGCAGGTCCGCAAGATGAGCGTTTGCGCTGGCCTCTTGTTCCGCAAGATGGTTCTCTTTCTCCTTTTGTGAGGCAGCCGATTGCTCCACGCGTTCGTTCTCCGCAGACTTGAACCGCTCCACCTGCTGTTTCAGGTCGTCAATCGCTTTGTCCCGCGCGGCAAGCTGCGCACGGAGAGTATCGCGGCCGTGACTGAGATCACTCAGCTGAGCTTCTAGGGAGCCCTTTCCCGGCCCTTGGCCTGCCGGCACATTCGTCGCCACTTCTACGCCTTTGCGGATGCCCACGCGGTACGCTGAAATCGCGAGCGCCAGGAAGAGCAAAACGGCGGCGGCGTATGTCATCCAGAGTTGGCCCCAGCCGAAACGGGAGGGAAAATAGGCACGCCGATTGGACGGCTCCGAACCGTCGATTACATCTTTTGGAGTTTGTCGGGAACCGGCTTGGCTGTCCTCTTTGGCCAAGCGCTCAAACAGCGCCGCCTCCGCCTTGTCCTGTGACCAGGACTTATCCGGCTGCGGGTCATCCTGAGGGAGTCCGGCCGCGATTGCCGGGACCGCCGTTCTTACTGTTTCCTGGAGTTGCTTCAGAACCTCTCGGCAGGCGGCACACCCTAACAGGTGGTCGTCGAGCTTGCGGCTCTCTTCCTTGGTCAATTCACCGGCGGTCGAAGCCGCGCATAATTCCAGAAACTCTTCATGCGGACTCATACGACACCGCACCTTGGCTTTCTATTGATGCCTCCATCTTTATCACATTGTTTAGCGATCGTGCAATTCACCAGCGAAGATATGCTTTCTCAAGCGGTCGAGGCCCCGGTAGAAATGGTGCACCACGCTGGCTACCGTCTGGTTCCTCATCTGGCTAATCTCGGCAAACGTGTACCCTTCATAAAAATGCAGCTTGAAAGTCTCCCACTGTTCGGGCGTCAAGCACTCGATCAGTTCCCGCCAGCGAACTCTGCCGAACAGGCCCTCGCCCGACCGGTCGTATCCGGCCATCACCGGTGCTGTGATGTCGCTCACTGCCAACTCGTTAAGTTCCGTCGACCCATAGTGCGGGCGGGTGCTTAGGTGAACCCTTCGGCGCAGCGCTTGGTAATAACTCGTTTGCACGATCCAACCGCGCGCCGGTCCTTTAGAGGAATCGTACAGGTGCGCCTTCCGAAAAAGGTGCAGGAAGAGTTCCTGCACAAAGTCCTCGGCTTCAGCGGAGTCATGGAGAATTCTCTTGCCGATGCTGTGGACCAGCTGAGCATACCGCCGGAACAGAAGGCCCAGGGCCTCCTTATCATCTTCACACATCCGGGCGAGGAGCGCCTCGTCAGAGACTTCTTCAGTCGGCGCAATGCTGTGCTTATATAAAGGGTCGGCTACCGCTCGATCCTTGCGGAGCCGGAGCGCGGGAAGGCGGGCTGCGGGGAAAGAACTCACTTCGCTCCCACAACTCCTCTCTCAGTCATTTGCACAATCCTAGATTCCATCCAGTCCGCATTTGTCGGTAACTGTCCCTTGGCCTATTGCCTACAACTCAGCACGATATTTTCAATCATGGCCAAACGCCACAAACAAGTTCAACCGCGCTCAGGAGTGGAGAAGGCGTTCGGACAACTGATACGACAAATCAGAAAACAACTGGGAATTTCGCAAGCCGAACTGGAGAAAAGGACCGGACTAGACCGCACTTTCATCAGTGACCTCGAACGAGGAATCCAAGGGCCCGGAATTCGGACATTATTTCGCATAGCCAAAGGGCTCGAAACCCCCGCCTGGGATCTAATTCAGCACACAGCTAAGTCTCCTCTGTTCGTCTTTCCCAGAGGCAAGGAGACGCCCTGACTATATAGGCTATAAGCCTATAAAACAACTACAAATATAGGCCCAAAGCCTATTCCTCGTTCATTTCTCACCTTGTAACTTACGGTGCAAGCGACCATGTCTAGTCAAGAGCGTCAGCCGCCTCCGGAACTGCAGAATTCCCAGGTCCTGTTTGGAAAGAGTATTCGTACAGTTCGAGATTCCTTAAACATTTCCAGGGAAATAGCGGCGGAGCGAGCAGGAATTGACGCTGACTATCTAGGGGAGATCGAGCGAGGCGAGAAGTGGCCGGCACTCTGGATGACCCGAGCGATTGCCCGAGCGCTGGGAGTGCCCCCTGCGAGATTCTTTGAATTCGAAGACGAAACAGAAGCTGCCGCAAGCCTTATTGAGAAGTTCCAGCAAATCCTTGATAGCCGCACTCCAGAACAACAAAGCCAAGCGCTGCGTGTAATAAGAGCCTTGTTTGGGCTTTAACTTGTTAGCAGTCCTCTGGGAGATCCCTCCAAAGTATGCTAGCCGCGGAACATAAGACGCGCCCTTTTCCCGCGCTAGCTAGGCACTGAATCGCATTGACACTCCTTGCTACGGTAATTTTCTATTCTCAAGAGGGGTATCAACGGTGTATATCATCATGCAGGAAAGCAGCACTTGCACCGTTATCTGAGTGAGTTTGATTTTCGATACAACTCAGGGCACACCGAGGACAGTCAACGTTCGTTGCTTGCTATCCGAAAGGTTGCTGGTAGGCGCTTGAAATATAGGGACTCATCCGAGCGCTAATCCAGCTATAGAGGAAACAGTTTTCAAATCCACGACCAAGAAACCCTGCCGATTCTTGCGAGGAGTTTCAGGGCTAAAACGGTCATGCAGCGTGCAGGAAGAAGTCTGCCATGTTGCCGACCGAGAAACAAGAGAGTGAATTAATGGCCGAGGTTCCGGTAAACGGAAAAGTCCTAAAGTGGGCGCGAGACATCCGTGGCCTAAATCTTGATGAAGCCGCTAATTTGTTGGGTATCTCGGCAGACGATTTATCGGACTACGAGTCTGGTGCGAAAAAACCGTTGGTCGGATTCCTCCGAGCAATGTCGGCGAAGTATCGGATCAACTTTTCCAGCCTATTGATGCCGGAACCGCTGCCGGTCAAGAAACTCCCGACTGACTATCGCAAGCGCTTTGGCAAACGACGTTTGTCCATAGATACCATCGTCGCAATCGAGGAAGTAAGAGAAGCACTGGAAGTGTTTAAGGATATCTCCAGCGCTCGTAAATCTCCAGTGCATAAGGCGAAACTCGGAAAGGCCACTCTTCGAGATGACCCTGAGGAACTAGCTGCGCAAGAGCGCCGAAAATTCGGGGTGAGCTTTGAAGTGCAGCGTTCTTGGAAATGGCTTGGGAAAGCCCGGATCGAATGGCGGAAGCGAATTGAAGAGCGCGGCATTTTCACGTACATGATCGCTATGCCAATAGAAGAATTGAGTGGCTTTTCTATTCTCCAAGATGACCTTGCTGCAATCTGTGTCAACGACAGCGAAAGCACCGAAGGCGCGAAGATTTTTACCTTCTTCCATGAATACTGCCATTTGTTGCTTCGCAGGTCTGGCATAAGTGATGAGAAAGACGGGAACAAAGTCGAACGATTCTGCAATGAGTTTGCTGCCAGTTTCCTGATTCCTAGAAACCAACTGCAATACGCAATATCTGCCCTCTTAGGCGACATCACTCCGCCCCATGAGTTTTCCGATGCTGACGTGAAAAAATTGAGTCGGGGATTCCTGGTGAGTAATCGAGCAATGGCTTTTCGATTGGAAGAGACTAGTTTCGCGCCGAAAGGATTCTACAGAAGGAGAACCGCGCCGTGGGATGTGCCTTCTCCGCCCAAGCCGATGACCCCGGATAGCCAGCCTGACTACGTACGAATAAGATACAAACGAAATGGCCCTCTTCACACTTCGACGGTCTTGGAGGCCGTCAAGCGTAACGCAATTAATTCGTTCGATGCATCCGAGCTTATTGGGATTCGTCCGCAGTACTTTCACAGGTTCGAGGCTCTCCTTGGATGAAACGACGGCGACTAGGACCGACGCTGTTCGATCCGACTCCGCCGAAGGTGTACCTCTTCGATACTTCCGCATGGTTAAATATTGAGTCTCGCCCGAACAAAGAAAATATATGGGCGCTGGTGAGCAGACTGGTGGACGAGGGAAGGATTTGTACCTGCCACGAAGTTATACCTGAACTGCGGGACGATCCTGTTTACGAGCGGCGCATAAAACCGATGGAAAAAACACTCCTCGCTGGGTCCCCGAACAGTAGCGACATACCGTTTCTTCAGAGAGTCGGTCGCATAACGCACGACCATCCAAGCATGAGCAAAGCGACGAGTGCCAAAACCCCGGCAGACCCATTTGTTGTCGCATTGGCTCAAGCAGAGGGTTATACGGTCGTAGCTGACGAAAGCAAAAAGCGCCCAAGCAGGAAAATCCCCGGTGTATGCGCGAAACTGAAAATTCCGTGCATCACACTGAAACAGTTCATCAAGGATGAGGTTAAATAGGAGCGAGCCGTGAAAACTAAATCAACTCGTCTTTCGGTGCATCCCTTAGGCAATGCGTCAAATTCTGTACTCTCGCCTTGACTCCGTGGAAAGGCGGCGCGTAGCATGGCTACCAAACGCCCACGGGACTAAAGAGGAATCGTACCCGGCTCCTCGGTCAGCTCTTCTCGCATGCCTATGGCTTCGTTTTTTCCGAAGACGCTTTTGCCCACGGAACCTCCTCCCCGGTGGTTCTGGATCACCTCCCTCTCCCTTCTGCTCCTCGGGATCGTCTTCTTCGCCTTATCTCTGGTTGTGGCCGACCAGCAATCCCGGCTGTTTCTTGCCGTCATTCCGTTTATTCTCGTCTGCACTCTCGCGCTGCATGCCTACTACCTGCTTCATGCTGGCAGGGAACGCCATGTGGCCGCCGCCTCGTTGCGGCAGAGCCAGGAACTCCTCCAAGAAGTCACGGACCATGTGCAAGAAGTGGTTTGGATGCTACGAGGGGACACCAACGAACTCATCTTCGTCAGCAACGCCTACGAGGCCGTCACCGGGCACTCCCTCCGTGAGATCCGCGAGAATCCTTTGTCCTACAAAGACTTGGTCCACCCGGAGGACCGCGCCCGCTTCCTTGCGAAGCTCGCAGAGGCCCGCAGCACTGGAAAGTTCGATGAAGAGTTCCGCATCATTCGGGCGGACGGAGTTACGCGCTGGATCTGGAGTAAGGGGACCCCGGCCGGTCACGCCAGCGAAGTCCCTCCGCGCCTTGTCGGCATCGCGCAGGATATCACCGAGCGCAAACAGGCGGAGTTGGACGTCGCCAAGCATCTGGCAGCTGCCGAGGCGGCCCGCACCGAAGCCGAGGCGTTGCGCCTCTCGACCCTCACGCTCACGAAGAATCTCAGCATGGACACGGTGCTCGATACGCTCCTGGCTTCCTTGCTCGATGTTGTCCCTTACGAGGCCGCGAGCGTCATCTTGACCGAAGGCGACTGCCTCTATGTGGCCCGCACATCGGCGAAGACCGTGCAAATGCTCGAGGGCCAGCGGACTACCTTCCTCGAACGCGTTCGGGTGGCGCGGAAAAGTGTCTTCATTCTCGATACGGCGAAAGAAAAGGATTGGGAGGATGCGGGCGTCCTCCAAGGTGTGCGCTCCTGGATTTGTGTGCCGCTCATCGCCTCAACGGAGCGTCCGTCAACAGAACGCGTTCTGGGCCTGCTCTCCGTCGGCCATACGCATCCCGGAGCCTTTACGGCGGAGCACTTCCGCGTCGCGGAATCTCTCGCGATTTCTGCAGCCGTGGCCATCCAAAACGCGCGCCTCTACGAGCGCGCGGAAATCTATGCTGCGGAACTCGAAGCCTTGATCGGAAAACAGGGCCAATGGCAGGCGCGAAAAGCGAAGGGCGACGCCTGATGATTCTACTGCCCTAGTAAATTACGAGAAGTTCTTCGTGGAATCGCTAGTGGGTCAGTTTCCGATTGCGCGACTAAACAGGCAAGTGAAATTCATTGGGGAAAAATACAAATGCGCCACCCGGTATCGGCGGTAAAATCGAACCGGGATTGAACTGATGCCATCCTGCATATACTGCCGCCGAGAAAATCAAGAATTCGACCGGGAACACGTCATCCCGCAGGCCTTCGGAAATTTTGAGCCACTCTCCTTCATCCTCTACGATGGTGTATGCAAGGAGTGCAACAATTTATTCGGTCGCACACTTGATTTTGCGCTTTCACGCGACAGCATGGAAGCCTTGCTCCGATTTCGCTACGGCACAAAGCCTGCTTCTGAAGCTGGAGACCTGCCTTATCGCAAACTCGAATTGAAGATCGGGCAGTCCGGGCCTTGGTTTGGGGCAACAGTTGTGCTGGAACCCGATTCTACGGGCCAAGCAGTCGAGCCAGTTCCGGTTCCTCAGGCAGCTTTTCGTTGGAAGGGATCGCAGGACTGGACGTTTTTGGTGGAGCACGAACTGAAAGCAGATGTGCTTGCAAAGTATGTGAAGCCTATCCCCGGTACACTCGAAATTCGGGTGATGGGACCTACAACCGCGGACCATGAACGGGTTCTTGAAATCCTGAAGTCAGCAGGGATCAATTTTCGTCAGGAAGGCACGTTAATAAACCCGATCACTGATGACGGCAAGGTTCTGGTGGACATCGCGGCGGCCGTCGATCAGACAATTTTCCGCGCAATCGCCAAGATCGCTTTCAACTATGTGGCGCATCAGCACGGGTCGAATTTTGTCCGGCGATCCGATTTCCACGATGTCAGGAATTACATTCGTTACGGGGCAGCACCGAGTTGGACAGCGCAGTTGCCCGTCGTCCTTCCGTTTCACAAGCCGATTCTGTACGACGATAAACCGCTATCCCGACAAACAAATGGGCATCTCATTACATTTGATTGGAATAACGGGCAAACAGGCTTTTTGTCGCAGGTCAGCTTGTTCAATACCATCACGTACCACATAGCGATCTGCCCAGAATTTAAGGGACTTTGGCGCGACGATTACTACAGGGGCCATCACTTCAATACTGAAGATAGGACCATCGCGCCGCTCACCCGCGTTTCAAAACCGTTGTTGCAGTCACTTCGTTAAAAGACATCGCCCCGTCAGTTTGCGGGAAATAGACACTCTATTTTGCGAAGGAATATCGCCCTAAGTCTTGATCAACGCTGCCGGAAACTGACCTGCTACCGTGGAATCCACAGACTTCCCATTCAATGCTTCGCTTCCTCGTCCCCCTCCTCCATCCCGAGTACCGTGATTCCCGCGCCGGCATTGACCCAGTTCAGCGCCGTCTCCACGTCCACGGCAAATTCCGCCATGATCGTCCGAACCGAATGGCGCATCAACTCCTTGGTCCGTTCCCAGATGGCGTCCTCTTTTTTCGCTCGCGCAACGTCCGCTTTCGCTTCTCCCTCGGTGTCGAAGACGCCCACGGTCTCTTCGTCCGAGTCGATCGCCACGAACTTGTCGCCATCCCGCTCGATCCGGTATTCGAGTTTCGCTTCAGGAGCCGTCATGGGTCTACCCTCCCGCCACGAACATACCAAAAAAAAGGGTAGTCTAGAACTTCACCCAGCCGCAACCGCGCCTGATGGCGGTCAAACCGAGTGGAGAATCTACGGCCCAGCCTCTGAACGTTGAAGGTTAGTCCGCCAACCATCGAATTGCGTCGGCAGCCCCGCAATACGAACCACTTTCCTGTTGGATGGATCTGCGTCCCCTTGACCGTTTGCCTTGCGCTCTCCACCCTGCCGCTCCGCAATAGGCATGTCCCGCTAAAACTGCGCGCTTACCGCCGTCTCTAGCAGCTCTCGCGCCACAAAAAAAGCTATGTCACTCAAGCGTGCGGCCCGTTCCGCCTAGGACTTGCCTATCGCTTCGCTTGGTTCCCCCGTTTCGGTCCCTGCTCCCGCTGCGCTTTGTGAAGGGAGCAGAGCTCCCCGAAACAGGAGAACCCTTATGAATACCGCGCAAGCCAAACCAATACCGACGGTGCAGTCCTTCCACGAAAACATGAAAGATAGAGTGCTCCTGGGCGATTGCGTCCAAATCATGCGGAGCATCGCCCCAGGCTGTGCCGATTTCGTACTCACCGATCCGCCCTATCTCGTGCGCTACTGCGACCGCAGCGGCCGGCGAATCGCCAACGACGCCGACGCATCCTGGCTGGTGCCCGCGTTTGCGGAAATCTTCCGCGTCCTGCGCCGCGATTCCTTTTGCGTCACCTTTTACAGCTGGTCGCACGCCGATAAGTTCATCGCAGCGTGGCGAGCGGCTGGGTTTCATCTCGGCGGCCACCTGACGTTCACCAAGCCGTATGCCTCGAAAGAGCGCTTCTTGCGCTACCACCATGAGAACGCCTACCTGCTCACCAAGGGTAATCCCGCGCTACCCGCTGTGCGCATTCCGGATGTGCTCGCGTGGAACTATTCCGGCAATCGGCTGCACCCAACGCAAAAGCCGCTGGGTATTCTCACGCCGATCATCAAGTCCTTCTCGCAGCCGGAGGATGTGGTCATGGATCCGTTTTGTGGCTCAGGGTCGACATTGCTTGCGGCCAAGCTGGCGGGCCGGCGCTTCCTCGGAATCGAACTCGACGAGCATTATTGCAACGTGGCTCGGGACCGCCTCTGCTGAGGGGTACTCTCAACGAGAGTTCACTCGCCTCCCTTGCGTCCATTTCGCAAGCACCTGAATTGTGCTTCGTTTGCCCCGCTGTGCCCCTGGTCCTTACGCCGACTCTTCTTGAGCCCACTTAACCGTCTTTTTCATCCGCTTTCTTCCTCGGCGTTCCTTCGCGCCAATTCCTGCGCCCAGCAGCTTCACCGCTTCTTGGCTCCCCGTCTGCCACTTCGCGATACGGTGCTGAATCGCTGCCACTCGCAACGAGAGTCCCAGCCGCATGGCTTCGGGCCGCATGGCGCAGGCTTCTCCGGTTTTCCCTCCGCCGTTCGAGCTGCCATTACTTTTGTGGTCCCGCTCCCAACAACCGACGCTTCTCGCGTTTCGTAGCCCGTCCATTTTTCTGCCACTCCTTTTCCCGGTCACTGCTTCGGGCTAATTCCTGCGTCCGGCGGCTTCGCGTCTTCTGCTTTCTCGGTTCCGCCCTCTGCTTCTTTTGGGTCCCTCCCAGAATGCAGCCGCTCGCCTTGGAAGCAGAAGCCCTCGCTTTTTTGTGCCCCAGGAAAATGGGGCAGAAAATGGAGAAAAATTCATGTCTTATCTAAACGCGGTAACTCTCGTCGGGTTTGTTGGTGCCGACCCGGAGCAACGCCAAGCGCGGAATGGCGGTGCGAAATTCACCGTTCTTTCCGTCGCCACGCAGCGCTCATGGAAGACCACCGAGGACGAATGGGCCTTCAAGACCGAATGGCATCGGGTTGTGGTATTTCGTCCGCGGTTGGCCGAGCATGTGGCCACGGCGATCAAGAAAGGCTCGCATATCCTCGTCGAGGGCGAACTCGTCAGCTCCACCTACGAGCGGCCGAACGGCAAGAGCAAGAAGTCGGCGACGACCAAGATCACTTCGTGGTCCATCCGCGCCGACGTCGTCCGCAAGCTCGATCGCAACGAACCCCAGCCGGAAGCGGCTGCTTCCGCCGCTGCGGGGCAAGCGCCCGGAGGGTCGGACGAGATTCCATACTAGCTGCGGCCGTCCAAAGGGCCTCCCGGCTTCGCCGGGGGGCCCTTTTTTTTGCTCTTTGTGGCACAGTCTTGGCCGGGATCCCGGCCAAACTCCGAAAACACAACACACGCGGCACCTTCCTACTCACGATGTGCACCCGCAGGATGCCGTCCCGCATTCCCGCGAAATGCCCTTACGGCAGAGCCCGTCCCCCGTTCTGTCACCGTACTCCCGAACGCCTGGAGATCGGTCATGAGCGAGAGGCCCAACTGCCGCTGCCCCCTTTGCCTGATTGAGGAAAAACTTCGCACGGAGCTTCGCGACCCCGAGAACCACGAAGGCCACCGCATCGTTCTCCGCTCAGGTCCGCATCTCGCGGCCTTCCCGACAGTCGGCGATCTCCTGTTGCACCTCCAGTCGCTGAATGGAAATTCGGCGTCCGACCCACTCCTCTTCGAACTGCTTGAGGCGAGGGCGCATTTTCCCCGCAGCGTTGCCGACAGCCTCTTCGTTCTCTTGTTTCTCCCCGTGCTGCACTCTACCGTCCGCCGCGTGCGCCAACGCTATCCCGCTCTCTCCCGAGAAGACACCGCGCAGCAAGCCCTCGGCGCGCTGTTCGCCTGCCTCGCGTCCGCGCGTCTGGCGGAACGTCATACTTATCTCGCATTGGCCATTGCCCGGAGGGTGCGCCGCTCGACCTTCGAGTGGGCGGCCCGGGAAGCCAAGTCTCCGCTCGAAGCGCCCCGGTCCGAGGATCCTCGGGAAACCAACTCCTCGGAATCCGCCGCGGACTCCTTCGAGCGGGCCGCCTTGCTCCGGCAT
>Ga0210401_10001290_pt1 | contig 29268 bp, 22 predicted proteins | sample IncBWH32MmetaG_FD_150866 | JGI IMG/M metagenome (GOLD analysis project Ga0210401, IMG submission 150866) | Forest soil microbial communities from Barre Woods Harvard Forest LTER site, Petersham, Massachusetts, United States - Inc-BW-H-32-M | ecosystem: Environmental > Terrestrial > Soil >...
TTTTCTCGTATGAAAATCGCCACAAGGAGCCCGAACGGATCACGGTCGGCCGCACGTTCCGCCGTGCGCACCCCATGCGGCGCCATCTTGAGGCATGACGCGCGGCTCCAACTTCGCTAGACTGGCGACAGCGAACAACAAGAATGTCCCCGGGAGGACAGCAGCGTGCTGCGAGGGCGTGTCGTTTTCGGCGCGATGGACGAGGTCGTGTTCGGCGACCCCGCCGCGGACGCGATCGTTGCGCAGACCGAGCGACTGGGCGCCAAAAGCGTCTTGCTGATGGTCTCCGGCACCCTCAAGCGGCAGACCGACGAAATCGACAAGATCCGCAAGGCGCTCGGCGCGCGCTGCGCCGGGCTGTTCGACGCGATGCCCGCGCACACCCCGCGCGAGGCCGTGATCGCAGCCGCTGACGCGGCGCGCGCCGCAAGCGCCGACCTGATCGTCACCGTCGGCGGCGGCTCGATCACCGATGGCGCCAAGGCGGTGCAGCTTTGCCTCGCCAACGACATCCGCTCGGTCGCGGCGATCGACGATATTCGCGTCGTCAAGGGTGTCGCGCCGCCGCTGCGGCCGCCCGCCGTGCGCCAGATCAGCGTGCCGACGACGATCGCCGGCGGCGAGTTCAGCGCCATTGCCGGCGTCACCAATACGCAGACCAGGGTCAAGGAAGCGCTGAGCCACAGGCTCACGATCCCCCGCGCCGTCATTCTCGATCCGGCGATCACGGTGCACACGCCGGAATGGCTGTTCCTGTCGACCGGCATCCGCGCCGTCGACCATTGCGTCGAGGGTATCTGCTCGCGCGAGGCGCAGCCTTATGGCGATGCCCAGGCGCTGCACGGCCTGTCGATGCTGGCGCGCGGCTTGCCTCGGGTCAAGGCCGATCCGACTGACCTCGCGGCACGGCTGGATTGCCAGGTCGGCACCTGGCTGTCGACCGGTCCGCTGGCCTCGGGCGTGCCAATGGGGGCGAGCCATGGCATCGGCTATGTGCTCGGGGCCGCCTTCGGCGTGCCGCATGGCGTGACCTCCTGCGTCATGCTGCCCGCGGTGATGCGTTGGAACCGGGTTGAGAACAGCGAGCGGCAGGCGCTGGTCGCTTCCGCCATGGGTCATCCCGGCAAGGACCTGGGTGACGTGCTGGACGATTTCATTCGTGGCCTCGGCCTGCCCCGCAGCCTCAAGGAGGTGCGCGTTGGCCCTGAACATTTCGATGAGATCGCCGGGCAATCGATGCGGACACCCTGGGTCCCGCGCAACCCGCGCCGAATCGATTCACCCGCACAGGTGCGCGAGATTCTTGTTCTGGCCGCATGAGGGGAATTGAGAGACGATGTACACCGGCAAGCATGCGCATCTGCGCCCGCTGCAACCCGCTTTCATCATGGCGGGATCAGGCGAAGCCGTCACCTACCGCGAGCTGGAGGCGCGCTGCAACGCCCTGGCGCACCTGTTTCGCAACCGCGGCCTGAAGCGGCTCGACCACTATGCGATCTTTATGGAGAACAACGGCCGCTATCTCGAGGCCTGCGGCGCCGGCGAGCGCTCCGGCCTCTATTTCACCTGCGTCAATTCCTATCTGACGGCGGGCGAGCTCGCCTACATCCTGAACAACAGCCAGTCGCGCATCCTGATCACCTCGGCCGCCAAGCTCGATGTCGCACGCGAGGCCATCAAGGAGTGTCCAGGGGTCGAGCTCTGCGTCGTTGCCGACGGGACAGGCGAGAGCGCGCGCATCGTGGGTCTCGATCAGGCAACATTTGGCCTGCCCAGGACGCCAATCGCGGACGAGTACGTCGGCACCGCAATGCTCTATTCGTCGGGCACCACCGGCCGGCCGAAGGGCATCCTGCGCCCGCTCCCGGAACAACCGCCGGTGTACAACCTGCCGCTGTTCGAGTTCCTGATCAAGCTCTGGCAGTACCGCGAGGGCATGATCTATCTCTCGCCGGCGCCGCTCTACCATTCGGCGCCGCAGGCCGCCGTCAATCTGACAATCCGCATGGGCGGCACCGTCATCATCATGGAGAGTTTCGAGCCCGAGCGCTATCTCGCGCTGGTCGAACAATGGGGCGTGACCCACAGCCAGCTGGTGCCGACGATGTTTTCGCGCATGCTGAAGCTGCCGGAGGAGGTGCGCAATCGCCACGATCTCTCCTCGCTCGAGATCGCGATCCATGCCGCCGCCCCCTGCCCGGTGCAGGTCAAGGACGAGATGATCAGATGGTGGGGCCCGATCATCCAGGAATATTATGGCGCCACCGAAGGCCTCGGCTTCACCGCCTGCGGCAGCGCGGAATGGCTCGCGCATCGCGGCACCGTCGGCAAGGTGCTGTTCGGCGAGCTGCACATTCTCGATGATAACATGAAGGAGTGCCCGGCCGGCACCGCGGGCACGGTGTGGTTCAAGACGGCTTCAGCGTTCGAATATTTCAACGATCCCCAGAAGACCAGGGAGGCCCGTTCGCCGGATGGCAGCATGAGCACCGTCGGCGATGTCGGCTATGTCGATGCCGACAACTATCTCTACCTGACCGATCGCGCCACCTTCATGATCATCTCCGGCGGGGTCAACATCTACCCGCAGGAATGCGAGAACCTCCTGATCACCCATCCCAAGATCGCCGATGCCGCGGTGTTCGGCGTGCCCAATCCCGACCTCGGCGAAGAGGTCAAGGCCGTGGTGCAGCCGATGCCGGGCATCGAGCCTTGCCCGGCGCTGGCCGAAGAGTTGCTGGCCTTCTGCGGCGAAAAGCTGTCGCGGCAGAAGGTGCCGCGCTCGATCGATTTCGAGGAGCAACTGCCGCGGCTGCCGACCGGAAAGCTCTACAAGCGGCTGTTGCGCGACCGCTATTGGGGCAACAAGACCTCGCGGATCGTGTGAGACGACGGGGCGCCGGCTGGTTGTTTTCAGGCTTCGTTTGGCCGGCCTTCGAGCCGGGCCAGTCTTTCCCACCTGGCGCTGCACGCCAGCAGCACGCAATTGCCGGCGACCATGGCGACGACCGCCATGAGACTTGCCACTGCGAAACCGTCGCGCGATGCGGCCAGCAGGCTCACCGTGAGCGGTCCCAGGATCTGACCGATCGCGAAGGCTGACGTCATCACGCCGACCGCGAGCGAGGCCGGCGCGCCGCCAAGGCGCAGTGCCTCCTTGATGCCGGCCATGGTGATGATCATGAAGGTGCCACCCACGCAGATTGCCGAGAGCAGCAACGTTGCCACATTCACCCTGAGCGCGGGGAGAAGCACGCCAACGGCCAGCACCCACTGTGCCCGCGTCCACAATTGCCAAGGTGCGAGGCCGCGGCCGAGCCGCGCCGCGGCAAAGGTGGAGAGTGCGCCGGCCGCACCGAACACGGGCCAGATGAGGCCGAAGGTCGCGGGATCGTCGACATAGCCGCGCGCCAGCGTGGGCAGGAATGTTGCCGGAATGATGTAGCCATAGCCAAACGCCATGTAGCAGGCGGCGGCAATGATCGTGCGGCCCGGCAGCACGCGACGGGCCTGCTGCGCGGGAGACGACGCGGCGGGCGTAGTGCTGGCGAGCGGACGCCACAACCCGACCGCAAGCGCGGCCGACAGCAGGCCAAGCGCGATCCAGGTCGCGCGGGATGTCCAGGCGTCGATGCCGGCCGCCAGGCCAAACAGCCCGGCAAATGCGATCCCGGTGCCGACGCCGGCGAAGACGCGCCCGGACCATTCCTCCCTGCCATGGCGGATCAGGATCGGCATGGCCCAAGCGGAGACGCCGACCAGAACCAAGGCGCTGGCCACGCCGGCCAGGAACCGGGACGCGAGCCAGATGATCTCCGACTCGGTCACTCCCATGGAGAGCGTGAACAGTCCGATCGCGGCCAGGCCCCAACGGGTCGCAGCCGCAGGCCGAGGCGTGAGGGCGATGCAGATGAGCGCCCCGGCGAGATAGCCGAGATAGTTGGCGCAGGCGAGCCAGCCGCCCTGCGCCATCGTCAATCCTGCATCGCGCTGCATCAGCGGCAGGATCGGCGTCAGCGAAAACCGGCCGATTCCCATGGCGCTAGCGAGGGCGAAAAGGCCGATCATTGCGACCGCGGCGGGTGCGAGTGGCTTCGATTGTTCAGTCATGCCTGTCGCATACATCAGGTGAATGTTCTATAATATTGAAAAAGTGGAACAAAGTTATTCTCAAAATAAGAATGTGGTGCGCCCATGGATGTGGCCGATCTCAGGGTGTTCAAGAGCGTCGTGGATGAGGGCGGCGTGATCCGCGCCGCCAGCAAGTTGCATCGCGTGCCGTCGAGCGTGACGATGCGAATCAAGCAGCTCGAGAGCTCGATGGGTGTGAAGCTGTTTCATCGCGACCGGCAGCGGCTGCATCTCTCGCCCGCCGGTGAGCTGCTGTTGGATTACGCGCAGCGCCTGATCCAGCTTTCGGACGAAGCGCGCGAGGTCGTGTCCGGAACGGCGCCGCGCGGCGTGCTCAGGCTCGGCGCGCTGGAGAGCACCACCGCAAGCCGGCTGCCTCCGATCCTGGCTGGCTTTCACAGCCGCTATCCGGATGTGCGGCTCGAACTGACGACCGGCACCAACGATGCGCTCGTCAGCCAGCTGGTGGAACGCAAGCTCGATGCCGCCTTCATCGCCGAACCGCCGACCGTACGCACGCTCGACCATGTTGCGTTGTTCGCCGAGCGGTTGATCCTGATTTCCAGTCCCGACCATCGGCTGATCAAACATGCGCGCGACGTGGAGGGGACGTCGCTGATCGCCTTCCCGGAAGGATGCGCCTATCGGCGCGTGCTGCAACGCTGGCTCGGCTCCGACAGTCTTGCGCCATTCCGCGTGATCGAGCTGTCGTCCTATCACGCGATCGTGGCCTGCGTGACGGCAGGTACCGGCATCGCGCTGTTGCCCGAAGCCGTGCTCGACACGATGCCGCATGTGAAGGTCGCGCGACACGCGATCCCGAACGCCCAGGCAAAAATCACGACGCCGCTGGTCTGGCGCAGAGGCGAGATGTCGGCGTCCGTGCTGGCGCTACGTGCGCTCTTCGCGTCGTCGTCGAGGTCGAAGCCGTCATGAGGCCTTATGCACCCCTCATTTTCTGGGTTACCATTCCTGGATTGTCGCCCCGCACCGAGACGAACCGGTACGACGCGAAACGATTTTGATTTTGCTCAAAATTCACTGCCGCGCCGCGCGTTATCGAGGCATAGTGGCATGAACGTGAGAGTTTGCCTGCCTGCTCCGTTACCGCTCTTTGAGCGCAACACCGAGGCCTCCGATGCGCGCGCACCAGATCATGACCCGGAACGTCGTCACCGTTGCTCCGGAGACGACGATCATCGACGCCGCGAAAACGATGCTGCAGCATCACGTCAGCGGCCTGCCGGTGGTCGAGGCCGGCGGCAAACTCGTCGGCATGGTCAGCGACGGGGATTTCATCCGTCGCGCCGAGATCGGGACCGAACGGCGGCATGGACGCTGGCTCTCGCGGCTGGCCGGACGTCAACAGATCGCGTCGGATTTCGTGCGCGCGCACGCCCGCAAGGTCGGCGATATCATGACGCCCAACCCTGCGACCGTTGCGGAGGACACCCCGCTCGAGCAGGTCGTGCAGGTCATGGAGGCCAACAACGTCAAGCGGCTTCCCGTGATCAACGGAGACCGGCTGGTCGGGATCGTAACCTACACGGATTTCGTGCAGGCCGTCGCCAGTCTCGCGCACGACATGCCAAGCCCGACCGCCGATGACGACAGGATTTGCGAACAGGTCATGGCCGCAATCGACAAGGCCGCCCTGCACCCCTGCCGGTTCACCGTGGCGGTCCGCGGCGGTGTCGTGCATCTGAACGGAGTCGCAAGCAACGAGACAATGCGCAAAACGGCGATCATCGCCGCAGAATCTGTTCCCGGCGTGACGACGGTTCATGACCATCTCTGGATCCACCCACCGCCCGAAGAGGATCTTGGCGGCGGCGACTTCGTCTCGTTGCAGGAGGAGACCTCGACCGACGATGATCAGCCGCTGTGAGGACTGGCTGACCTCTCACAATGTGAGACAGGCGCGCCAGCGGAGCGCGCTTTCTCATTTCGACATGGACATAACGCCGCAGTTGCGAAGCCGTGCGCGCGTTAACCTTGCGCTTCCGGCAGAGATTCATCCGAATTGCCAAGGCGGCCTGGGGCCGAACCGGTTGCTCCGCTGCGTCGCCGTGGCTATCGTTGCGCGCAACCGGCCGCAGACAAGGCCGCAAGAAACCTTCGAGGGAGGAAAGCATGCGGGGCGTCCGCGCTCTTGCCGCTGTCATGTTGTCGTTGCTGGCGGTCTCGACGGCCGCGACCGCCGAGCCGAAGCAGGGCGGCATCCTGCGCATGTATCACCGCGACAGCCCGGGCAGCGCCTCGATCCACGAGGGCGCGACCTACTCGATCAATGTTCCGTTCATGCCGGTATTCAACAATCTCGTCATCTACAAGCAGGACGTGGCGCAGAACAGCATGGCCTCCATCGTGCCGGAACTTGCCGAGAGCTGGGCCTGGAGCGCCGACAACAGGACGCTGACCTTCAAGCTCAGGCCGGGCGTGAAGTGGCACGACGGCAAACCGTTCACCGCGGCCGACGTCAAATGCACGTTCGACATGCTGATGGGCAAGTCACAGCAGAAATTCCGGCAGAATCCGCGCAAGGCCTGGTACGACCAGGTCGACGAGGTCACGACGTCAGGCGAGTTCGAGGCGGCCTTCCGCCTCAAGCGGCCGCAGCCTTCGCTGCTCGCGCTGCTCGCCTCCGGCTATACGCCGATCTATCCCTGCCATGTCTCGCCGGCCGAGATGCGCACCCATCCGATCGGCACCGGCCCGTTCAAATTCGTCGAGTTCAAGGCCAACGAGTCCATCAAGCTGGTCCGCAATCCGGACTATTGGAAGAAGGGCCTGCCCTATCTGGACGGCATCGAATTCACAATCATCCCGAACCGCTCGACCGCGATGCTCGCCTTCGTCGCCGGCAGGTTCGATATGACCTTCCCGACCGAGGTGACGATCACGCTCTTGAAGGACGTCAAGACGCAGGCGCCGAACGCGGTCTGCGTGGTCGAGCCGACCAATGTCTCGACCAACATCATCGTCAATTCGACCTCGCCGCCGTTCGACAATCCCGACATCCGCCGCGCGCTCGCGCTCACGCTCGACCGCAACGCCTTCATCTCGATCCTGTTCGAGGGGCAGGCGGATATCGGCGGCACCATGGAGCCGGCGCCGGACGGCCTCTGGGCGATGCCGAAGGAGATGATGGAAAGCATTCCCGGCTACGGCCCCGATATCAATGCCAACCGCGAGGACGCGCGCAAGCTGATGCAGAAGGCGGGCTACGGCCCGGACAAGCACCTGCAGGTCAAGGTCTCGACCCGCAATATTGCCCAGTACCGCGACCCTGCCGTCATCCTGATCGACCAGCTCAAGCCGATCTATATCGACGCCGAGCTCGACGTCGTCGATACCGCGCAGTGGTTTCCCAAGGTGGCGCGCAAGGACTATGCGCTCGGCCTCAATCTGACCGGCAACGCCGTCGACGATCCCGACCAGTCCTTCTACGAGAACTATTCCTGCGGCTCGGAGCGGAACTACACCAATTACTGCAACAAGGACATCGAAAAGCTGTTCGACGAGCAGTCGGTGGAGACCGACATCACCAAGCGCAAGAAACTGGTCTGGAAGATCGACAAGAAGCTGCAGGAGGACGTCGCACGTCCGATCATCTTCCACAGCCGGAACGGCACATGCTGGCAACCCTACGTCAAAGGCGTGACCATCATGGTGAACAGCTCGTACAACGGCTACCGCTATGAGGATCTGTGGCTGGACAAGTAACAGCTACGACTTCGCGCGGTCGGATTTGAAGGCTGATGAAGTTGGATCGATCTCCAGCCGCAATGAAGGTGCGCCCCCTCTCCCTTTGGGAGAGGGCTGGGGTGAGGGGTTACGGTCTCTCGCTAAGCCGGCCCCCTCACCCGGATTGCCCGGAGCGACGCTTCGCATCGCTCTGGGCAATCCGACCTCTCCCCGCTGGGGCGAGGTGGACCGAGCCAAGTGGCCGCAGTTAAGCCGACAGGAGAGAGACGGTGTTTGCCTATCTGGTGCGACGGCTGGCCTTGATGCTCGTGACCCTGTTCGGGATCTCGATCGTCATTTTCTTCCTGCTGCGCATCGTGCCCGGCAACATCGTCGACATCCTGTTCGCCGCGGCCGGCTATGTCGATCCCGCCGACAAGGCCAATCTGCAGAAGGAGCTCGGCATCGACCAGCCGCTGGTGGTGCAATATCTGCATTGGATCGGCGGGCTGCTGCATGGCGACCTCGGCTATTCCTACGTCTCCGAGAAGCCGGCGCTCGACGAAATCCTGCCGCGAATCCCGATCACCGCGCGCCTTGCCGGCCTCGCGCTGCTGTTCTCCGCCTCCGTCGGCATTCCGCTCGGCGTCATCAGCGCGGTCTATCAGGGCTCGAAGCTCGACTATGCGCTGCGCGTGGTCAGCCTCAGCGGATTGTCGCTGCCCTCGTTCTGGCTCGGGCTGTTGATCCTGACTGCGTCGGTCGCGATGTTCGGCGACATCCCGATCTTCAATCCGAATCCGCTGACCTGGGCGGAGGCATTCGCCACCTACTGCATCCCGGCCATGGCGGTCGGCTTCCGCAGTTCCGCGCTCACCATGCGCATCACCCGCTCCTCGATGCTGGAGGTGCTGCGGCAGGACTACATTCGCACCGCGCGTGCGAAGGGCGCATCCGAGGCGTCGGTCAATTTCAATCACGCGCTGAAGAACGCGATTCTTCCGGTGATCACCGTGATCGGCATCGAGGCGGCATTCCTGATCGGCGGCCTGATCGTCACCGAAACCGTGTTCAACATTCCGGGCGTCGCCCGCTTCCTGGTCGAGGCGATCCGCTGGCGCGACTATCCGATCGTACAGAATCTCGTGATGCTCATCGCGGTGGTGGTCGTGTTCGCCAATTTCACGGTGGACATGCTGTACGCGGTGTTCGATCCACGCATCCGCTATTCGGATTGAAGGGACAGTCTTGGACGCGATCAACTACGACAGCGAACTGCGCCGCGCCGGAGCCAACGCGACCCATGGCTGGCGTCGGCTTGCCTTCCTCGCGGGGCGTCATCTGCTTGGCAGCATCGGCCTCGTCATCATGGTGCTGTTCGTGCTGACCGCCCTGTTCGCCGATGTCCTGGCGCGCTTCGATCCGCTGAGCGTCGACTCCGCACAGGCGCTCGCGCGGCCCTCGAGCCTGCACTGGATGGGCACCGACCCGTTCGGCCGTGACGTCTGGAGCCGGATCATCCACGGCGCCCGCATTTCGCTCGCGGTCGGCATCGGCTCGACCGCGCTCGGCGGCTCGATCGGCGTCATTGTCGGCCTCACCTCCGGCTATCTCTCCGGCTGGGTCGACCTGGTGTTCCAGCGCGTCACCGACGTCTTGCAGGCGCTGCCGCTGCTCGTCCTCGCGCTGGTCATGACCACGGCGCTCGGTCCCTCGCTGCCGAACGTGATCATCGCGATCGCGATCCCGCTGATCCCGACGGTGTCACGCGTCATCCGCGCCAACACGCTGGCGCTGCGTGAGCTGCCGTTCGTGGAGGCCGCGAAATCCATCGGCATGAGCGAGATGCGGATTGCGCTGCGCCATGTGCTGCCCAACACGTTGGCGCCGCTGATCGTGCTCGCCACCGCCCAGCTCGGCTCGACCATTCTCACCGAAGCCTCGCTGTCATTCCTCGGGCTTGGCATTCCCGAGCCGTATCCGTCCTGGGGCCGCATGCTGTCGGAATCGGCCGCGGAATATGTCCGCACCGCGCCATGGCTCGTGATCTTCCCCGGCATCGCCATCAGCCTCGCGGTGTTCGGCACCAATCTGTTCGGCGATGCGCTGCGCGACATTCTCGATCCGAGGCAGCGCAGCTGATGAGCACGCCAGGATCGGACGACATCGTTCTCGACGTCAAAAACCTGCAGACGGTGTTCTTCACCAATTCCGGCCTGTTCAAGGCGGTCGACAATCTCTCGTTCCAGGTCCGCCGCGGCGAGACGCTGGCGATCGTCGGCGAATCCGGCTGTGGCAAGAGCGTCAGCGCGCTGTCGCTGATGCGGCTGGTGCCCGATCCGCCCGGCCGCATCGGCGCCGGCACGGTGCTGCTCGAAGGCAAGGACCTGCTCGGCCTCGATGAGGGCGAGATGCGCGGCATCCGGGGCAACCGCATCTCGATGATCTTCCAGGAGCCGATGACCTCGCTCAACCCCGTGATGCGGATCGGCGACCAGATCACCGAGGCCGTACGCCTGCACCAGGCCATGACGAGGAAGCAGGCGTGGGAGAAGGCGGTCGAGATGCTGCGCCTGGTGCGGATTCCCGACCCCGCACGCCGCGCGCAGGACTATCCGCACCAGCTTTCCGGCGGCATGCGCCAGCGCGCCATGATCGCGATGGCGCTGGCCTGCCGGCCGGCGCTGCTGATCGCGGACGAGCCGACCACCGCGCTCGACGTCACGATCCAGGCGCAGATCCTGGCGCTCATGCTCGAGCTGCAGAAGGAGCTCGGCATGGGGTTGATCCTGATCACGCACGATCTCGGCGTGGTGGCGCAGACCGCGCAGCGCGTCATCGTGATGTATGCCGGCCGCAAGGTCGAGGAGGCCGACGTCGAGGACCTGTTCGCGAGCCCGCTGCATCCCTATACGCGCGGCCTGATGGCCTCGATCCCGGCGCTGCCGTCGGAACGAGGCAACGACGATGCGCGGCTGTCGGAAATCCCCGGGATGGTCCCCCCGCTCACGCGCCTGCCGCCGGGTTGCGCCTTTGCGCCGCGCTGCAATCTCGCCATCAAGCGATGTCACGAGGAATATCCTGATCTCGCGGAGTTTGCCGGCAATCACTGGGCCGCCTGCTGGCGCGCCGGCGAAATGGTGGCCGCATCATGAGCGAACAGGCCGCGCTGCTCGAGGTCACGGACCTCATCAAGCACTATCCGGTTCGACGCGGCCTGCTCGGGCGGCGCGCCGGCACGGTGCATGCGGTTGATGGTGTGAGCTTCTCGCTTCAGGCCGGCGAAACGCTCGGCCTGGTCGGCGAGTCAGGCTGCGGCAAATCGACGGTCGCCCGCAGCGTGCTGCGCCTGGTCGAGCCGAGCTCCGGCCGCATCTGCCTGAAGGGCCACGACATCACCCATCTCGGCAGGACCGAGCTGCGACAGCATCGCCGCGCGATGCAGATCGTGTTCCAGGATCCGTTTGCCTCGCTCAACCCGCGGATGAGCGCGGGCGATATCGTCGGCGAGCCGCTCAGTGTTCATGGCCTTGCCTCGGGGCGCGAGCGCGCGGAGCGCGTCGCCGAGCTGTTCGCACAGGTCGGCCTGCGCGTCGACCAGATGCGGAATTTTCCGCATCAGTTCTCCGGTGGCCAGCGCCAGCGCATTTGCATCGCGCGTGCGCTCGCGCTGAAACCCGACCTCATCGTCTGCGACGAGCCGGTCTCTGCGCTCGACGTCTCGATCCAGGCCCAGGTCATCAACCTGCTGGTCGACCTGCAGCGCGCGCACGGCTTCTCCTATCTGTTCATTGCGCACGATCTCGCGGTCGTCGCGCATATCAGCCATCGCGTCGCGGTGATGTATCTCGGCCGTATCGTCGAGATCGCCGACAAATCAGAGCTGTTCAACAATCCGCGCCATCCCTACACCCAGGCGCTGCTTGCCTCGGTGCCGGTCGCCGATCCCCGCGTCAGGCGTCTCACACCGATGGTCGACGGCGACGTGCCGAGCCCGGTCAATCCGCCCTCCGGCTGCGCCTTTCATACCCGCTGCCGCTACGCGATGGAGCGCTGCAAGACGGAACGGCCGGCGCTGGTCGAGGCGGGATCGCGGCACCAGGTGGCGTGCCTGCTCAATGACGGCACGGGGCGGGCGGAAAAGTCACGCAGCCTCGGCGCCTCCTGATGAACTGGCAGTTGATTTGTACAGATTATGACCTATAGCTCTATGCTGACGGCAGCGGTCGCAGGCCAACACAATCATTAGGGGTGGCTCCATTGTATACAACCACTCGTTGGTCCAAGCCTTTGCTGCTCATGGCCGCATCCGCGAGCCTGCTGTCGATGCTTGGCTTCGCGCCAGCATCATCTCGCCCGTGGAAGGCGACCCCAATAACTCTTGCCCGCGAGTACGGCCAAATCATCGATACGCGCGGCATTGGCGACATCGTCATCGTGTCATGGATGGTACCGCAAGGCATACCGGCCGATAGTCCCGGAGCGGCCGCGATGCAGGCGATGTTGCAGCATTACGTATTGATGGTCACCGTGCATGGTCAGCTCGACAAGACGACCGGCGTTGTTTCCTTCAAGGACAACGAAGACTTCAGCGTCAAAGACCGAAACGGAAAGCAGCTGGCTTCCGTGGCGAGAGAGAGTCTTCCTCCAACGAATATCGCGATGATCACGGGGATGGAGGCGGTGTTTCGCCAATCCTTGGGCGCGATGGGGAGCGGCATGAAGACGTTTCTCTTCAACGGAGAGGGGATCGACTCCTGCAAGAAGGGGCAATTGGCGGTGCAGTTCGCGGGGGAAACCTACACCTGGGATACGCCATTCCCGGGCTGCGATAACAAGAACTGAGTCACCTGCGCTGGGACAGCGATGTGTTCCGCAGAAGTTGAGGTGCACATCACCTTTCGACCTTTGGCGAGTCGCCGGGCATTTGCGCCTCCTCCTCACGAGGGCTTTGGCGCGACAGGGATCGGCGGGCCGGTTGTAGCGCCTCGATCTCGACCACGATCCGCCCGGTCGTCACCTGCTCGCCCTCGGCGACATCGATCGCGGACACCGTGCCGGCAATGGCGGAGCGATGCACGTGTTCCATCTTCATGGCCTCCAGCGTCATGACGGGTTGCCCGGCCGCGACCGGTTCGCCCTGTTTGACCAGCACGGCAACGACGCGGCCGTTGAGCTGGGCCCGCACCTTGCCGTCGCCACCGCTGGTCACGGCTGATTGCGGCGCCGACAGCGTCAGGTCCCGAACTGCAAGCGTGACACCCCCATGCAGGATATGCAGCGTCTCGCCGTCGCGATGGAAACGTGCAGTCTCCATCAGCTCGCCGGCGCGAAAGCGGATCGCGCTGCCTTCGATCGCATCGATCTCGAAACGATGCTGCTCGCCTTGCGTGCTGACGAGGTAGGCGCCGTCGCGCTCGCGCAGCAAGTCGAGTTCGTGCACGGCGCCAGCGATCTCGAGGCGCAAGGGAAGCGGAAAACTCAATGCGAGTGATCGACCGCTCTGCCACGACGGTGCGTGGGGGTGCGTGACATGGAGCAGGAGTGCTGCAAGCGCCGTATCGACTGACGACGACGGATGCGGCTCGATCAGCTCGTCGCGGTTATTTTCGATGAAGGCCGTGGTCGCCTCGCCACGGGCAAAGACCGGATGGCGCAGACACGACACCAGGAACGTCCGGTTGGTGGTGACGCCGAATGCGAGCGCCTGTTCGAGCCCGCAGATCAGCTTCCTTCGCGCCTCCTCGCGATCGGCGCCATGACCGACGAGCTTCGCGATCATCGAATCGTAGAATGGCGGAATCTCCGCGCCCGATTGCAACGCGTGCTCGACGCGGACGCAGTCGGGCATCTGCCACAGCGCCATCCGGCCCGATCGCGGCATGAAATCGCGCGCGGCATCTTCCGAACAGAGCCGGACCTCGATCGCGTGGCCGGTGTAGGTGACGTCCTCCTGCCGCAGCGCCAGCGGCTCACCGGCTGCGACGCGCAACTGCAGCTCGACCAGATCGAGCGCCGTGACGGCCTCGGTCACGGGGTGTTCGACCTGCAGGCGCGTATTCATTTCCATGAAGTAGAAATGGCCCTCGCGATCGAGCAGGAATTCCAGCGTGCCCGCGCCCTCGTAACCCAGCGACTTCACGGCCGCGACCGCCACCGCGCCCATTTTCGCCCGCAACTCCGGCGAGACCGCGGGCGACGGCGCCTCCTCGATCAGCTTCTGATGCCGCCGCTGCACCGAGCAGTCGCGCTCGCCGAGGTGTACGGCTTTGCCGTAACGGTCGCCGAACACCTGGATCTCGACGTGGCGGGAATCTGCGATCGCGCGCTCCAGGATCACGGCGCCGTCGCCGAACGCCGCCGTCGCTTCCGAGCGCGCGCTGCGCAGCGCGTCCGGAAAGCCCGTGGCGTCCATGACCAGCCGCATGCCGCGCCCGCCACCGCCGGCCACCGCCTTGATCATCACTGGAAAGCCGATAAGCATCGCTTCCCTGAACATGGCGGCGTCGCTCTGGTCCTCGCCCTGGTAGCCGGGCACGCAGGGCACGCCGGCCGCCTGCATCAGCGCTTTCGCCTCTGCCTTGTTGCCCATCGCCTTGATCGCCCGCGGCGATGGGCCGATGAACACCAGCCCGGCATCGCTGCAGGCCTGCGCAAAATCTTCGTTCTCGGCGAGAAAGCCGTAGCCGGGATGCACGGCATCGGCACCACTCGCCTTTGCGGCGGCGATGATCGCCTCGATGTTCAGATAGGATTTTGACGACAGCGCTTGCCCGATCCGCACGGCCTGATGCGCTTCGCGCACATGCCGTGCATCGCAGTCCGCATCCGAATAGACCGCGACCACGCCATGGCCGAGCCGCCGCGCCGTGCGCATGATGCGCAGCGCGATCTCGCCGCGATTGGCGATCAGGAGTTTCGAGAACGGCGTGCGGCGCATCGTCGCATTGATGTTCGGATTCATTTTCGGATTCATGGCCGCGCCACCGAGAACTGCATCGGCTGCGGCCGGCGCGCATCGCCTTCCCTGCAGATCGCCAGCACTTCGGCAAGCACGCTGCGCGTATCGCGCGGATCGATCACGCCGTCATCGAGCAGGCGCGCGCTGGTCGCGAACACATCCATCTGGGACTCGAACACGCTGATGATCTGCGTCTTCATCGCCTCGAGCTTGTCCTTCTCGACCGGCTTGCCGCGGCGTGCGGCCGCGGCCTCGGTGACGATCGCCATGGTCTCGGCCGCCTGCTCGCCGCCCATCACGGCGGTCTTGGCATTGGGCCAGGAGAAGCAGAAGCGCGGATGGAAACCGCGGCCGCACATGCCGTAATTGCCGGCGCCGAACGAGGCGCCGCAATAGATCGTGATCTGCGGTACGGTCGCCGAGGTCACCGCCTGGATCATCTTTGAGCCGTGCTTGATCATGCCGGCCTCCTCATAGGCACGGCCGACCATGTAGCCGGTGGTGTTGTTGAGATAGAGCAGCGGCGTGCGGCTCTGGCAGCAGGCCTGGATGAAATGCGTGGCCTTGTTGGCGCCGGGGACATCCAGCGGGCCATTATTGGTGATGATGCCGAGCGCCTCACCCTCGACGCGGGCGTGGCCGCAGACCGTGGCCCCTCCGTAATTGGTGCCGAACTCGGTGAAGTCGGAGTCATCGACGATGCGTGCGATCACCTGCCGCATGTCGACGGGACGCTTGTGATCCATCGGCATGATGCCGAGCAATTCCTCCTGGTCGTAGCGCGGCGGCTTGGCGTGGATAGCGTCCGCGCGCGACCGGTCCCATGGCAACGCGGCCATGATCTCGCGCGCGATGCGCAAGGCGCCGCGATCATCCTCGGCGAGATAATCGCCGAGGCCGGAGATCGCGGTGTGCATCTCCGCGCCGCCGAGCTCTTCCTCGGTCGCGATTTCGCCGGTGGCGGCCTTCAGCAGCGGCGGCCCGGCAAGGAAGGCACGGGTCCGGCCGCGCACCATGACGATGTAATCGGACAGCCCGGTCTGGTAGGCGCCCCCGGCGGTGGAGGAGCCGTGCGTCACTGTGATCACTGGCAGACCTGCCGCGGACAGCCGCGCGAGATTACGGAAAATATTGCCGCCGCGAACAAAATCCTCAACCCGGTAGCGCAGCAGATTGGCACCGGCGCTTTCGACGAGCTGCACGTAAGGCAGCTTGTTCTCCAGCGCCAGTTCCTGCACCCGCAGCGTCTTGTCGAGGCCGAACGGCTGCAGCGCGCCGGCGTCGATGCCGGCATCGCTGGCGCTGACCATGCAGCGGATGCCTGATACAAAGCCGATGCCCGCGATCACGCCGCCGCCGGGCACGCTCTTGCCGGGGTCGGATTGATCGAACATGTAGCCGGCGAGCGTCGACAGCTCGAGGAACGGCGCGCCGGGATCGAGCACCAGCGCCACGCGCTCGCGCGGCAACAGCTGGCCGCGCTTGTGAAAGCGGTCTTTTGCGAGCGCCGATGCATCGCGCGTGCGTTGCTCCAGTGCGCGCATCCGCGCGATCAGCGCCAGCATGCCGTCGCGGTTGGCTTTGAACGCATCGCTTGGGGGCGAGATGGTGGTTTCAATGATGGCCATGTGTTTCGTCATTGCGGGGCGCGCGGAACGCGCGAACCCGGAATCCAGAGGTTACTAAGCGAGATTCCGGGTTCGCTCGTTTCACTCGCGCCCCGGAATGGCGCCGTCGTGGGTATCAATGCTTCACACCGAAAATCTGCCGCGCCTCAGTCGGTGAAGCGATCCCGCGCCCCGCCCGCCGTGCGCAGGCGGCCAGTGCCTCGATCAGCTGCCCGTTCGACGTCACCTTGGTGCCGTCGCCAAGATAGAACGTGTCCTCGAGCCCCGTGCGCAGGTGCCCGCCGAGCTCGGCGCAACGCTGATGCAGCGGCCAGATCTCGGCGCGTCCGATCGCGGTGATCTGCCAATGCGCCTCGGCTCGCTTCAGCTTCAAGAGGATCGGCAGCAGTTCCGGATCGGCCGGCATGCCGGAGGCGACACCCATCACGAAATTGTACGCCAGCGGCCCCGCATACATGCCGGTCTGGGCGTACATGCCGACGCAGCGCACGATACCGACGTCGAAGCATTCGAACTCAGGGACGGTGTCGACCTCGCTCATCACGTCGAGATAGTCCTGCACCTTCTCGACCGAATTGTCGAACATCATCGGCGGCCAGGCCCAGCTGTTGTCCGCCTTGACCTTCAGATAGTTCAGCGACCCGGCATTGCAGGCGGCGATCTCGGGCCGCGTTTCGCGGATGCAGGCCAGCGCACCCGCGTAATTGGGGCCTGACACGCCCGAGGTGTGGTTGATGATGACGCCGGGGCAGGCCTCGCGGATCGCCTGCTGGATCTCGCGGGAGACACCGACCTCCCAGGACGGCAGATGGCCCTTGCCCGGCGCCTGCTGGCGCAGATGGACATGCATGATGCTGGCGCCGGCATCGAAGGCGGCCCTGGCCTCGCGCGCCATCTGTTCCGGCGTGACCGGCACATGGTGCTGTCGCGGATCGGTCAGCACGCCGTTCAGCGCGCAGGTGATGACGGCCTTGTCGCTCATGAATGAGGTCCTGCGATAGTCGAGAAACGACCATGAGCATCTTGTGGACGGCGTGACGACGCTTCTTGCGTCCACGCGCTATCGTGCGACCAGCCCAGTCACGCCGCTGCGATAGATCGCCAGATCGCGCGAGCCGGAGAAGATCGCGCGCGGCTTCAGCCCGTAGAAGCGGCGGATCGAGTGGCTGAAATGGCTGCTATCGGGATAACCGATATCCTGCGCCAGATGCGCGAGGTTGAGGTCCTGATTGGCGTAATGCAGCAGATGCCGTGCACGCTTCCAGGCCCGGAACGAGCGGAAGGAAATGCCGGTCTCCTCCTTGAACAGATGCAGGAAGCGCGACTGCGACAGGCCAGCCGTCGCGGCGCAGCTTGCCGCGGTCACCGGTTCGCCGGAGAAGCTCGTGATCTGCGCGATCGCATGTCTCACACGCGAATCCAGCGCCCGGGCCGGCAGCGCTTCGCCGAAGAACATGCCGTCGAACGCGGCGCTGGTGATGTCGTCGCCAAATCCGCGGTCCGGCAACCATGCATAGGCCGCGCGGATGCGATCGACGAAGAATGCCTGGTCAGGTCCGGACAGCCGCTTCGCCAGTTCCTCGATGACACCGACGCGAACGGTCTCCGGCTCCAGGGTGACGCAGATGACCGTGCGATATTCGCTGGCAACGGCATGTGCGAGGTAGGGCGGCGCGACGAGGAGTTCGCCATGGCTTTCACGCTCCCCTTCGGGCGCGAGCCGCAGACCGCCTTTGATGGCGACATAGACGTGAAACGCACCTGAGGAGCGCCGGCGCGGCCGGCCCAGGAGTCCTGCGTAAAATACCCGTTCGGGCGTGATCAGCATCAAATGGGCAGATTCGCGGCTTCCATCCGCGGGCCTTGCGTCCATGGTCGAACCTCCTCGCGCAGCCCTCTACGGAGCCGCTGCGGCGGGGCCAAGATAGCGGAAATACGCCCCATGTCACCGGGCGATATCAAGGCCAAGAGCGTCGTTGCGAGCGCAGCGAAGCAATCCAGGGCACCGATTTCGGTGCTGCAACTGGATTGCTTCGGAGCGCAATGACGGTACCCGAACTCACGCCCGGATCCTTGGCGCCACGCTTTGTTCGACGCCGGCGCGCTGTTCCGCGGCCAGCGCCCGCTGGTAGCCGTCGCGCGCCTGCAGCCGCGCCCAATAGGCGGCGACATTCGGACCAAAATCCGCGGCCAAGCCGATCGAGGAGGCCAACCGCAGCGCATAACCGATCACGATGTCCGCCGCGGTGAATCGCCCTGCGCAGAGCGTCTCGGTATTCGCGGTTGCCGCCTCCACCGCGCGCAGCCGGCCGAGAAACCATTTCGCATAATCGGTCGCGACCTGCGGATTGCGGCGCTCCTCCGGCTCGAGCTGGCTGTAGCGCAGCACCAGCGTCTGCGGGAAGGTCAGCGTCGCGTCGGAAAAATACATCCAGTTCAAAAACGCGCCAAAGGCCGGCTCGTCAGGGCCGACCATCAGCGGCGTCGGCCCGTATCTGGTGCCGAGATAATGGCAGATGCCGGAGGATTCCGTCATCCTGGTCTCGCCGTCGATCATCAGCGGGATGGTCCCGAGCGGGTTGAGCGCCAGATAATCCTTGGCGAAGACGCGGGGCGGGAACGGCAGCATCTTCAGCTCATAGCTAAGCCCGAGCTCCTCCAGCATCCAAAGCGGGCGGAACGACCGCGCGCCGTCGCAATGATAAAGCGTGATCATCTGCCGTTTCCTTTTCCTGGTCATTCCGGGGCGCCCGCAAAGCGGGCGAACCCGGAATCTCGATCCATCGCATTGATCTCCAGATTCCGGGTTCGCTCGCTGTGCTCGCGCCCCGGAATGACGCAAGTGGAAATGGCGTCAGAGGCCCATCTGCCGGCTCGCCAGATCCTTCATGATCTCCTCGGTGCCGCCGCCGATCGCGTTGACCTTGACCTCACGATAGATGCGCTCGACCTTGACGCCGCGCATGTAGCCGGCGCCGCCAAAAATCTGCACCGCTTCCGAGGCGCAGAAGGCCATGGTCTGGGTCGCCTGGTTCTTCATCATGCAGATCTCGGCAACCGGACTCTCGCCCTGGGTGAGCCGCCACGCCAGCATTTCCAGCATGGCCTGCGACGCGGCAACGCGCTGCGCCATGTCAACGAGCTTGTGGCGGATCACCTGATGCTGTGCGATCGGCTTGCCAAAGGTGGTGCGCTGCTTGGCGTAGGCGATCGCCTCCTCGAGGCAGACGCGGGCATAGGCCGTGCAGCTCGCCGCCATGCCCATCCGCTCGCTGTTGAAATTGTGCATGATCAGCTTGAACCCCTGGCCCTCCTCGCCGATCAGGTTCTCGGCCGGCACGCGGCAATTATCGAAATGCAGGGTCGCGGTGTCGGACGCCCACCAGCCCATCTTCTTCAGTTTCGTGCGCGAAAGGCCGGGCGTGTCGCCTTCGACCAGCAACAGGCTGACGCCGGAGCCGCCCTCTGCGCCGGTGCGCACCGCGACCGTCAGATAATCGGCGCGCATCCCTGACGTGATGAAGGTCTTTTCACCGTTCACGACATAATGATCGCCCTCGCGGCGCGCCCTGGTGCGCAGGTTCGCGACATCGGATCCGCCGCCGGGCTCGGTGATCGCAAGCGCGGAGATCTTCTGGCCCGACAGGACCTCGGGCAGCACGCGCGCGCGGACCTCAGGCCGTGCCGCACGGGCGATCGGCGGCGCGCCGATCGTATGGCTCATCAGGCTCGCGGCTATCCCGCCGGCGCCGGGGCGCGCCAGTTCCTGCGACACCACGATCTTCATGAACTGATCGACCGCAACGCCGCCAAACTCTTCCGGAAAGCCAAGCGCCAGGAGCCCGATGCCGGCGGCCCTGGCATAGAGCTCGCGCGGAAACTCGCCGGCCTCGTCCCATTCACTCGCATGAGGCTCGATCTCGCGCGCGACGAAGCGGCGGAGCACGTCGCGATAGGCCTCGTGCTCGGCGGTATAGAACGGGCTTGTCATGTGCCTATCATGGACCTGTCGTCACGACGGCCAAATTGGCCGGAACACGGGCATCCAACTTGCGTCCAGTCGCTGGCGTTCCGAATCCAGAATTCCGCGAAGCGGATTAAGTGCCTTCCAGCAACTCGACGCAAGACAGTCCTTGCGCGCTGCCCAACCTGCGCCTTATCGCACATGCACAAAACAACCACGAAGAAACCAAGGACTGTCCTCGATGAACGACAAGAAACTCTGCCTGCTTGCTGCTGCAACGGCTTTTTCGCTGTTCGCCACCCAAAGCGCGTTCGCGCAGAAGAGCTACGACACCGGCGCGTCCGACACCGAGATCAAGATCGGCAATGTCGAGGCCTATTCGGGTCCGGCCTCCGCCTACGGCGTCATCGGCAAGACCGAAGAAGCCTATTTCAAGATGATCAACGACCAGGGCGGGGTGAACGGCCGCAAGATCAACTTCATCTCCTATGACGACAGCTACAGCCCGCCCAAGACGGTGGAGCAGGTCCGCAAGCTGATCGAGAGCGACGAGGTTCTTCTGGTCTTCAACGCGCTGGGCACGCTGACCCAGACCGCGGTGCAAAAATATCAGAATGCAAAGAAGGTGCCGCAGCTCTTCGTCGCCACCGGCGCCAGCAAATGGAACGACCCGAAGGATTTTCCCTGGACCATGGGCTTTCAGCCGAGCTACCGCGTCGAGGCGCGGATCTTTGCGAAATACATCCTGAAAGAGAAGCCCGAGGCCAAGGTCGCGGTGTTTTATCAGAACGATGATTTCGGCAAGGACTATCTCGCCGGGCTGAAGGACGTGTTCGGCGACAAGGCCAAAAGCATGATCATCGCCGAGGAGAGCTATGAGACGACCGAGCCCTCGATCGATTCCCACATCGTCAAGCTGAAGGGCACCGGCGCCGACGTGCTGGTCGACATCACGACGCCGAAATTCGCGGCACAAGCGATCAAGAAGGCGGCCGAGCTCGAATGGAAGCCGATGCACATTCTGACCGACGTGTCGGTCTCGATCGGGGCTGTCATGAAGCCGGCCGGCCTCGAGGCGTCCGAGGGCGTGCTGTCGGCCCAGTATATGAAGGACGCCTCCGATCCGCAGTGGAAGGACGACAATGGCATGAAGAAGCTGATCGCCTTCCTCGAAAAATACATGCCCGGCGCCAACATCTCCGACCTCAATTTATCCTACGGCTATGCCGCCGCGCAGACCATGGTGCAGGTGCTGAAGCAGTGCGGCGACGATCTCACGCGCGCGAACGTGATGAAGCAGGCCGCGAGCCTGAAGGAGTTTGCGCCGGATACCCTGATCCCCGGCGTGAAGATCAACACCAGCCCGACCGACTTTGCGCCGCTCGAACAGCTCAAGATGATGCAGTTCAAAGGCGGCAAGTGGCAGCTGTTCGGCGACATCATCAGCGCCGAGACGGGCGGCTGAGCCGCATCCCGACCAGCGCAGCCGGTCCGGTGCGACCTGTGAATTCGGCTGCTCCCACGCACTCGCCATGCCCGGCCTTGTGCCCGGCTTCGCTAAAGCTTCGCCGGACGCAGAACCGAACCCGGCGAAGCTTTTGGCGTAGCCGGGTGCCGGCCATCCACGTCTGACTTTGTCACCGCATGCGAAGACGTGGATGGCCGGGACAAGCCCGGTTATGACGATGCGGACACGTCGGTGCGAACCACCCCGACCTCAAATGCGATTGTCCCGCCGCAAGCGGGGAGAGGCAGAAGCGCTACCCCGGCACGAGCACTGCAAACTGTTCCTCCGTCGTCCGCCGCATGTGCTCGCGATAGACGGCATAGTTGGCGGCGCCGAGCGAAATCCGCCCCACCGTCGCATCAGGGACATTCGCAAGCGGCACCAGCGCGATCGGCGACGCGATCGGCGTCAGATTCGAGCCGCGCCCGGCCAGCAGCGTCAAGATGATGCCGTACATCTCGCCGAGCCGCGTCGGCCGCGACACCGTGATGAGCCGGTGCTGGCCATGCCGGTTGGTGACGAAATAGATGAAGCCCGACTGGTTCGGCACCGCCACTTCGCCCCATTGGCTATAGATGGCGTCGAGACGTTCGCCCTCGTGAAACAACAGCGACGATGTGGCGTCATCCCAGGCAAACCTGGTGTAGTAGGCAAAGATCGCGTCCTTTTCGCCGAAGGACGGCCGCAGCGTCACATAGGTCGTGCCGTCCAGCCACGCCACCGCGCGGCGCGAATAGGCCCCGAGGCTGTCGGGCGCGACGTCGCCGTTGGCAATCGCGGCAGGCGCAGCGCTGGGCGTCGTCTTGCGCAGGGACACGCCGAGCGCCTGCTCCAGCCTCACCATTGTTGCCAGCGTGAACGGCCGCCGTCCGCCCAGCACCTTCTCGAGGGTCGACAGGCTGAGCTTGGCCTGCTCCGCCAGCGTCTGGCGGGAGATGCGGCGGCGCGCGATCTCCTCGCGGATCATCTCCGCCACCTGGGCGCTCTGCTCGGCGGAAAGCTGCTTGTCCGGCGCTGACATCAGGACCCCCACTCGACGGCCCGCACTCTAGCAGACCGGACAAGCCGGCACAAAACCGCACAAATCCGTATCCACGGCGACGGCGCCGAACGGGACGCGGCAAAACATTGCCGATCGTTCCGCTCGCGGCGCACCGCCCCCCGCGCGATCTTCGGATGTAGCGAAACCCCGTGGGAGCGACGACGATGACACCCCTTGACGCGACCGAGACCGATCGGCATCCGGTTCTGTCGGCATTGCTGAACGTGCTGCTGTTTCTCCTGGTCCAGGGCCTTGCCGTGATGCTGGTCGGCTTCACGGCGCTGTTCCTGAGTTTTGATCCGGCATGGTCGGCGGAGAGCCCGCAGCACCTGACCAGACCCGGCGATGCGCGGAGCGGGTCGCTGCTGCTCAAGACCGACGACGGCTATGTCGACGCGACCAGGCTCGGCATCGATGTCGACCTCACGGTCTCCGGTCCGACGCTGCGCGCCCGCATCACCCAGATCTTCCGCAACCCGACGCAGGACTGGATGGAGGCGACTTACGTCTACCCGCTGCCGTCGGGCGGCGCGGTCGACACGCTGAAGATGGTGGTCGGCGACCGCGTCATCGTCGGCGACATCAAGGAACGGAAGCAGGCGCGCATCATCTACGAGCAGGCCAAGTCGAACGGGCAGAAGGCCGCGCTGACCGAGCAGGAGCGTCCGAACATCTTCACCAATTCGCTCGCCAACATCGCGCCCGGCGAGATCGTCCTGGTGCAGATCGAATATCAGGAACCCGTGGCGCAGAGCGGCAACGAGTTTTCGCTGCGCGTGCCCATGGTGGTCGGACCGCGCTACAATCCACTTCCAGTGGTGCAGAGCGTCGATTTCAAGCCGGGCGGCAATGGCTGGGGCGCGACGAGCAGCGATCCCGTCCCGGACCGCGACCGCATCTCGCCGCCGGTGCTCGATCCCGCGCAAAACCTGCCCGTCAATCCGACGAAGATTACCGTGCACCTCGAGGCCGGCTTTCCGCTTGGCGAGGTCAAGAGCCATCACCACGCGGTCAAGATCGATAGCGTTGATGCGACGTCGCGCGAGATCACGCTCGCCGATGGGCCGGTCGCCGCCGATCGCGACTTCGAGCTGACCTGGAAGCCGGCTGCCGCCAGCGCGCCATCGGTCGGACTGTTCCGCGAGCATGTCGGCGATGCCGATTATCTGCTCGCTTTCGTCACGCCGCCGTCGGTCGAACAAGCCGAACAGAAGCGGCTCGCCCGCGAGGTGATTTTTGTGATCGACAATTCCGGCTCGATGGGCGGCACCTCGATCCAGCAGGCCAAGGCGAGCCTAACTTACGCGCTCAGCCGCCTGCAGCCGGCCGACCGCTTCAACGTGATCCGTTTCGATGACACCATGGACGTGCTGTTCCCGGCGCCGGTGGCAGCGGATCGCGCGCATCTTGATCGCGCCACCGCCTTCGTCAGCGCCCTGGAAGCGCGCGGCGGCACCGAAATGGTGCCGGCCATGCGCGCCGCGCTGACCGATACGGCTGATGACGCGGCGGATCACGTGCGCCAGGTGGTGTTTTTGACCGATGGCGCCATCGGCAACGAGCAGCAATTGTTCGAGACCATCACGGCGATGCGCGGCCGCTCCCGGGTGTTCATGGTCGGGATCGGTTCGGCGCCGAACACCTATCTGATGACGCGCGCCGCCGAGCTCGGCCGCGGCGCCTTCACCCATATCGGCTCGGTCGACCAGGTCGAGGAGCGCATGCGCGGCCTGGTCGCCAAGCTGGAGAATCCGGCGGTCACCGGCCTCTCCGTAACATTCTCGAACGGCGCGGCCGACATGACGCCTGCTGTTCTGCCCGACCTCTATCGCGACGAACCCCTGGTGCTCTCCGCGAAACTCGATCGCGCCGAAGGCACGGTGGAGATCAAGGGACATCTCGGCGACCGGCCCTGGCTCGTCCGCCTTCCGCTGGCGCAGGCGGCCGAAGGCAAGGGCCTGTCAAAACTGTGGGCGCGGCGCAAGATCAGCGATGCCGAGGTCGCGCGCACCATGCGCCAGGCCACGCCGGACGAGGCCGACAAGACGATTTTGGCGCTCGCCCTCGAACATCAGCTTGTGACCCGCCTGACCAGCCTCGTCGCGGTCGACAGGACACCGAGCCGGCCGGCCGGCGAACCGCTCAAACTTGCCGAGCTGCCGATCAACCTTCCGGCCGGCTGGGACTTCGAAAAGGTCTTTGGCGAGCGTCCGCATCGTCCCGCGCAGCCGACGGAGCGGCGCGCCGACACGCAAGGTGGCTCTGTGCAGCTCGCGACGCTGAAGCGCCCGCAGCCCGCGCCGGTCGCAGCCACCGACACGATCACGCTGCCAAAGACGGCAACCGATGCGGAGCTCAGCATGATCGCAGGCTCGATCCTGCTCGCGCTCAGCCTGCTCCTCATCATGACCAACCGGCGCCGGAGGCTCTCGCTCTGAGGCCAGCGTGCGGAGGAGGCGCCCCCCTGTCCTCCGCAACTTGCGCGCGCGGCGTGGCCCCGAACGCCGCGCGCAATCCACCACCGTCATTCCGGGGCGCCCGCAGGGCGAACTATGGTGCGCAATTTGCGCACCTCGAGAATCTCGAGATTCCGGGTTCGATGCCATCGAGCCGCGCTTCGCGCAGCCGCGTTGGCATTGCCCCGGAATGACAACAACGATGAGCGCTCGCCATGAACCGCATCGCCCCTGCCCTTCTCGCCGTCGCCGGCCTCATCCTGTTCGGACACGGCGCCTATATCCACGCCAAGGCGCTGCTCGCTCAGGTTCTGCTGGAGCGCGCCTTCACCGAGACGCTGGCGACCGGGCATGCGACAAAACCATGGTCGTGGGCCGACACCTGGCCGGTGGCGCGCATCGAGATCAAGCGGCTCGATGTCAGCGCGATCGTGCTCGCCGGCAGCAGCGGGCAGGCGCTCGCCTTCGGCCCGGGTCATGTCGAGCAGACCGCCGACGCCGGCGAGCGCGGCGTCGCCGTCTATGCCGCGCACCGCGACACGCATTTCCGCTTCCTGAAGGACGTCGCGATCGGCGACGAGATCGACGTCACGCGCGGTGACGGCAGGACCTTCCGCTATCGCACGGACGGAACGTCGGTGGTGCGTTTCGATGCCACTGGGATCGATCCCGGATCGCGCGGTCATGAGCTGGTGCTGTCGACCTGCTGGCCGTTCGATGCGGTCACGCCGGGGCCGGAACGCTATCTCGTCCATGCGACCATGCTCGGAGCCGATTGAACCCGGGTTTTTCGACGCCGGCTTTTGAAACCTTCGTGCCTGTCACATATATTTGCGAAAAGAGCACCGAGGCCGAGAGACCGCGCCATGATGGATTCCCAGGTTCACTATCTGCCGCTGACGCCCGGACTGTTTTCCATCCTGGTCATCATCTTCATCGGGCTGATCATCCTGATCCAGTTGCGCGTCCTGCGTTACGCCTATATGCGGCTTGGCATCGGGCCCGGCGCGGCCCTGCTCGTGCTGTTCGGCTCGCTGATCGGCAGCTATTTCAACATCCCGATCTCCGTCATTCCGGGACACAGCGTCAGGTCCGGTGAGGTCGTCGATTTCTTCGGCATGCGCTATGTGGTGCCGCTGGTGACGCAATGGCCGGGCACGGTCTTGGCCGTCAATGTCGGCGGCGCGGTGATCCCGACCTTGATGTCGACCTATCTCGTGCTGCGCTACCAGCTCTGGCTCAAGGCCGCGATCGCGGTTGCCGTGATCGCGATCGTCATCCATTCGATGGCGACGCCGGTGCATGGCGTCGGCATCGCCGTCCCGGTGTTCGTGCCCGTCATCATCACGGCCATCCTGGCGTTCCTGCTGTCGCGCGAATATGCCGCGCCGCTCGCCTATATCGGCGGCTCGATGGGCACGTTGATCGGCGCGGACCTGCTCAATCTCGACAAGATCGCCGGCCTCGGCGCGCCGGTCGCCTCGATCGGCGGCGCGGGAACATTCGACGGCATTTTCCTGACCGGCATTCTGGCCGTGCTGCTCGCCGGCATCGCCTCCCCGCAGCGACCGCGTCCGGCCTGGTAGCCAAATCATCGCCATCAATTGTCGCGCTGCGGAAAATGCGCGATCAGGACGTGAGTTGCAGCTGCCTCCAAGTGTCCATAAGAAGGAACAGCCGCGCGGCGGAGCGATCCTTTTACCGCGGGCGGGTGAGAAAACGCCAAAACAACGACGCCAGAACAACAAAAGAGAAGGTCACGCCGATGGAAGCTCCGCTCACGACTGCGTCTCGACGTCGGCACACATGGGCGCCGCCGCCGGACGCGAGCGAGATCGTCAAGCGCGTTCATGCCATGCTGCATCCGCGCAACATCGTCGTGGTCGGCGCGACCGACAAGCCGGGCAACTATGCAGAGCGGATCTGGAACAACCTGATCAGATACGGTTATGAGGGTGGGCTCTATCCGATCAACGCCAGGCGGGAGACGATCTGGGGCGTAACCTGCTACAAGGATTTTTCGAGCCTGCCTGACGCGCCCGACCATGTGCTGGTGCTGGTGCCGGCCCGTTTCGCCGTGCAGGTGATCCGCGACGCCGCCGCGGCCGGCGCGCGGTCGGCGACCATCGTCACCTCGGGCTTTGACGAGTTGCAGGACGCGGACAGCCAGCGTCTCGCAGCAGAGCTGCAGCAGGCGGTCCGTGAGACCGGGCTGGCGGTGACCGGACCAAACTGCCTCGGAAACCTGAGCGCGGGCGAAAGACTGTTCACCAATATCGACGACCGCATTGTCACCATGGAGCCGGGCCCGGTGGCGATCGCCGGCCAGTCCGGCGCGATCGTGATGGCGATCCGCCAGACGCTGGAGGATCGCGGCGTCGGCATCGGCTACATGGTCACGACCGGCAACGAAGCCGGGCTGGAGACCCCTGACCTGATCGCCTATTACGCGGCCGATCCACAGGTCCGCGTCATCGTCGTGTATCTCGAAGGGGTCCGCGACACCAGAAGCTTTCGCGATGCCTGCAAGGCCGCACGTGCCGCCGGCAAGCCTGTCATCGCGCTGAAACTCGGCGCCTCCGAGGGCGGCCGCGCCGCCGCCATGGCACATACCGGCGCGCTCGCAGGTTCGATCGAGACCTTTGACGCGATCTCGACCCGCGAGGGCGTCATTCGTGCACGCAACATGGATGAACTGATCGAGACCACCGAGTGCTTCGTGCATGCGAGTTTGCCGAGAGGCGACCGGCTCGCCGCGGTGACGCTCTCGGGCGGAAAGCGCGGGCTCCTGATCGACGCGTTCCATTCGGCCGGATTGAATTTCGCGCCGCTCGGCCAGGCGGCGAGCGCGAAGCTCGCAAACATGCTTGGCCCGGGCTCGATCGTCGGCAACCCGCTCGACGCCGGATTTGCCGCCGTGGTCGATCCGTCGGTCTATCTGCAGTCGATCAAGCTCATGATCGACGATCCCGACACCGACATCGTCATCATCGATGCGGAGTTGCCGAAAGCGCCGCACGAGCTGCGCGAGCGCAACCTGCGGATCGTCAACGAGATCGCGGGCCGGGCCGCCAAGCCCGTGATCTATATCAGCGCGATGTCGATCGGTTTCACCGAGTTCACCAAGGGCCTGCGCAGGCAGCTCGCCCATCTCACGGTCATGCAGGGCATGGACCGCGCGGTCACTGCGATCAAGTCGCTGATCAACTACGCGTCGCTGCCGAAGGAAGTGCCGGACGTGGTCTCCAGCTCCAAGGCGCCGGCACGCGCGTTGCTGGAGAAGACGTTGAAAGCTGCGCAGGGCGCGGCACTCGACGAGGTCGCCTCGAAGAAGCTCCTGAAGGCCTACGGCATCCCGATCTCGAAGGAGGCGATCGCGCAGTCGGCCGCTGAGGCGATCAAGATCGCCAAGAGCATCGGCTTTCCCGTGGTGGCCAAGGTGGTCAGCCCCGACATCCTGCATAAATCCGATATCGGCGGCGTGGTGCTCGACATCAACAGCCCGGCCGAGGTGAAGAAGGCATATGAGGCGATCATGGCGCGGGTGAAGAAGCTCAAGGGCAAGCCAAGACTCGAGGGCATTTTGATCGCGCAGCAGGTCAAGGCGGACCTCGAGCTCGTGGTCGGGGCCTCACTCGATGCCGAGATGGGACCGGTGGTGCTGTTCGGCACCGGCGGCATCGACATCGAGCTCATGAAAGACGTCGCGCTGTCAGGCGCGCCGCTCGACGAGGCCGAAGCCAGGGCCCTGATCGCGCGGACCAAGGCCGGCGTCAAGATCGCCGGTTATCGCGGCAAGGGGCCGTTGCACGAAGCCTCCGTCGTGAAGGCGCTGGTCGGCCTGTCCAATCTGATCGCCGACGCCGGCTCCCGCATCGCCTCCATTGACGTC
>Ga0210401_10001291_pt1 | contig 29253 bp, 27 predicted proteins | sample IncBWH32MmetaG_FD_150866 | JGI IMG/M metagenome (GOLD analysis project Ga0210401, IMG submission 150866) | Forest soil microbial communities from Barre Woods Harvard Forest LTER site, Petersham, Massachusetts, United States - Inc-BW-H-32-M | ecosystem: Environmental > Terrestrial > Soil >...
AATCCGCGGAAGGCCGCCGGAGGAACGGCTGACGGTTCGTCAACAACGGAGTCGTCCGTTGCTCGAGTCGCTGAAGCCGTGGCTGGAAGAAGTGTTGACCAAGCTGTCGAAAAAATCCGATACGGCAGTGGCGGTGAGGTACGCCCTGGGTCACTGGACCTCATTGGAACTGTATTGCGATGATGGGCGTCTGGAGATAGACAACAACGCGGCCGAAAGAGCGTTAAGGGTTGTGGCCTTGGGTCGAAAGAATTTTCTTTTTGCTGGATCCGATCGCGGAGGCGAACGAGCGGCACTGGTCTACAGCTTGCTCGGAACGGCGAAACTGAACGGGCTCAACCCCGAAGCCTACCTGCGTGAAGTTCTCGCACGGATCGCGGACCACCCGATCAATCGCATCGAAGAACTACTTCCCTGGAATCTGCAGCCCTTCGCGACCACCCTCTGACACTCCACTTGCTTGTCAACACGGCTGGCACCACACGCTTACATAGATAATCGCTTTTAGTCTACAAGTCTTAGTTTTTCCAGCTTTTCCCAAATCCGGTCTACTCCGTCCGTAGGAGTGTCTTGATACGAACGGATTCTCACGTCAGGGTCCAATGGCGGCTCGTAGGGATCAGAAATTCCCGTGAAGTTGGGGATCTTTCCGGCAAGGGCCCTCCGGTAAAGACCCCTCACGTCTTTTTCTATAAGGACCGTTAACGGACATTCCATATAGACTTCAACAAAGTGCGGTATCTGCATTCTGACCCATTCGCGAGCCGCGCGATAGGGAGAAATCGCGGCAACAAGTGAGACAACGCCGTTCCTGCCAAGCAGCTCGCAGACGTAACCAATGCGCCTGATGTTCTCATCGCGGTCTTCCTTGCTAAACGTCAACCCCCTAGAAAGCCTCTGTCTCACGATGTCGCCATCCAACAGTTCCACTCGGTAACCATAAGCTAGCAGACGCTCTTTTAACAGACGCGAGCTAGTCGTTTTCCCCGTGCCTGATAGCCCCGTGAACCACACGGTGAATCCTGCACGCGATCCTTTGTGCTTGCCCATTTCGTCTTGTTTCTCTGCACGCAGCATAGTGCCTTGCTATGGGAGTATAAAAGCCTCATGGTGTGACCCAAACCCGAAAATTGTCACCGAGGAAATTAGAGATAAGCTTAGACGGAAATCCCAGAGAGGAGCCGCGGAAGATGCCCAAGCGGCGTCACACGGAGGAGCGGATCATTGCGGTGTTGCAGGAAGTGGAAGCGGGAGCGCGCGGTGGAAAATGTCTGTCGCAAGACGGGGATCAGCGAGGCCACGCACTATCTCTGGAAGAGGCAGTATTCCGGCGTGAGATGCGGCAGTTGCGCGAGGAGAAGGCCCTGGTCGCGGACCTGAGCATGGATCGGCACATCCTTCTGGAGATCGTGTCAAAAAAGTTGTAAGGCCTCGTGCGCGTCGGAAGTTGGCCGATGAGCGGTCGTTGAGTATTCTGACGGTGGTCGACCAGTTCACGAGGGATCGTGTGTGAATGGAACCGGATCGTTCGCTGACCGGAAAGAAGTTGGCCGAGATGCTGGAATGTGGCCAAACAGGAGCGGGGCTTCTTGGCGGAGAGCGTCACGATGGACAACGGCAGTGAGTTCTCGGACCGCGTGTCGGAGGTTTGGGCGATAGCCAAGAGCGCGCAGTTGTACTTTATCCTGCCGGGCTGCCCAGTAGAGAACAGTTTCATCGAAAGTTTCGACGGCCGGCTGCTGGATAAGTGTTTGAAGATCGAGTGGTTTTCATCAATGCGAGAAGCGCGGGAGAAATTGACGAAGGTCCGCGAGCATTACAATCACAAGTGCTCGCACAGTGCCTTAACGGATCGGGTGCCTCCTGTGCCCGCGGCTCGGCGCCGGCCAGAGAGGAGGGCTTCTCCAGGGTATGGGCAGGGGAAGAGGCTCACAAGTCGCCCGTTCCCCTGCAACCCTATCCCGCTCGCGCGTCAGCGGAGAGGAGCGGAGACTTTAGCCCATTGGTGCAGCCTTGAGCCCGCACGAAAACCGCAGGAAGTGAGGCGAATTCGATTTCAACCGCACAAACTTTCTAGTTTCGGCTGTGACAGAAAAGGGGAGCAGTTCAACCGGGCTGGTGTCGTATGATCCCTTGCGCGGAATTTGGGGCTTGGTCAAAGCGTCGAGGGGTGTGATGAGAAGTCATGAGTGGTGACATCTTGCATTTAATGGAATCACGTGAGATCACTGAACGCCTGCCCGTATTCATCCACGCCATGTGGCGTACCGGAAGTACGTATATTTGGACTAAATTTAGGGAGCAAGGCCAATATCGCGCCTATTACGAACCGCTTCACGAAAAACTTTTGTTTCTGTCAAGGCAGGATCAATCCCTGGACCTCGCCGTAGCGCGATCTATTGCTACAAAGGCAAGACATCCGTTACTCCGAGCTCCTTATTTCGCTGAGTATCCCTTCCTGCCTGGCGGTGGCGTTCAGTTGTTCCAGAAGAGGCTATCTTATGAAAACTATTGTTTGGAGGCGGGAGCCGTGGACAACGCCCTGTACTCTTATATTTTAAATTTGATCACCTATGCTGACAGTTATAAGCAGTGTCCAGTTTTTAAATTTAATCGATCGCTATTTAGGTCTCACTGGTTCAAAGCACATTTCAAGTCAAGAAACATCCTAGTCGTCCGGAGACCGATTGATGTGTGGCGGTCCTTTTTACGCAGCGGAACGTATTTCTATACTAGCCTTTGTCTCATCATAGGGCAAAACAGAGATCATCCGCTTCTGCAGTCTATTGCTCAGGCTTACGAGATACCTTTCTTCCTTAGTGACCATATTTCGCATGAGCAACGGTACTTTTTTGAGTATGCGTCCAGAAATTGGCTGGACCTCTACAATATATTCTACCTGTTTTACGTAACATCGTTTCTCTTCAACCTTCCGTGTTGCGATTGTGTCATCGATTTGGACGGCGTAAGCGAAAGCCAGCACATTCGGCAATCTGTTATAGAGAGGTTGCGTGCCATTGGAATCGACTTCTCATTTTCTGATCTCCGTTCGAGTGTGTGCGCTCAGCTGACGCCATCCGAAAATAAGTCCGCAAATGATGAGCCTCATTTAAGAGATATATTGGCTCGCCAAATACCCGCTTCCTTGTACATCTCCGCAGAAACGAAGAGTGCTCACGAGCCCTTCCTGAGCGAGTATTTCAGAAGCGTGGCTTCGGAGTTCAGTCGGTAGGTGACCAAGAGATTGGGTGCGCTGGAATTGCACGGTTGCACACGAGCTAGACGCTTACCGAAATTCAACGATCCCGTACTTGATCAGCCACATGATGTGGCGGCGCAAAACATCAGGACCTTTCTCGGTGATCGTACGAAGGGTGCCGACCAAGTCACCGAGCGCGATTTCCGGTGATTCTTCGGTTGCCCAGGCTGCATAGTCCCTTCTATCACCGCTTTTACCGCGTTTCAAGGTTTCAACAATCAACTGAAGAATACTGTCATCGAAGATGTGCCCGGCAGCAAGTACGCTATTTACACGAAAACGGCGTGCGCTGGCACCTGCTCTCGCTGAAGGGCTCAGTCTTAGGACAGCCTCATCCTGTAGAGTGCGAGTAGCGTAATGACTAAAGAATTCAAAGTAAAACGGCCTATCGACTCCGCCTGTCGTCTGGCGCCGCTGAACTAGCTGCGAGATCTCAGCGAGCTCGGCCCACAAGGAATCGTACTTTTTGGCGACCGATTCGAAACTGTACATTTCGAGCGCCCGAACTCGAGAGCAGTGCCCCATTTCGCGTCGCATATTCTCATTTTCAATGAGACATTGGAGGTAGTCTCCGGTTTGTTTCATATCTATGGCGATTGACTGCCCAAGGCAAAGATGGTCGTACCCCGGTCCGGCGATCGTACCCGTATTAGCCAAATCGCTCGTACAATCCATCCATGTTGTCGGCACCCGAAATCCAGTTAACCCGTGCACGATCGTATCTCTGTGACCGTCCCAGTCAGATACAACTTGGGGGACACCGCAGGACATCGCTTCAATCGGTGCCAAGCCAAAACTCTCCTGGACGGTATCGCTCAGGGACAAAAATACGTCCGCTGCAGGAAGCAGGTGCTCTTTTGTTTCATCCGAAATATTAACCAGTACGCTCACATGCTTCCGCACGCCAGCTTCCCGAGCTGCTGCCAGGACAGAATCAGAATAACCTTTATCTTCAGTTCCGGCGATTACCCATAGGAGGTGTTTGTTCGGATTTCGATCCACAAGCGCTCTTAACACCGGGACAAAAGGACACAAGTCGGCTTTCTTTAGTGAAATTCTTCCCAGGGTTAGAATGATGAACGCGTCTTTCTTTAGCTTGAGCCGATCGCGCACTTTGGGCCTGTCTCGCGGGCACAATTTCTGAGTGTTTACGCAAAGTGGAATGACATCAACTCGACCTCTATAGGTTGGCCGTCCGCCGCATACCTCGTAAAAACTTTCCGCCAAGTGGTCAAGTATATGGGAAAGCGCTGATCGACTCGTGTTGGTAGTGCATATAATAGAATCGCATGCGAGCGACTCCTCCAGCAGGAATCTCGAAAAGCCTTCGTACAACATAGGATGGAGGCTCAGACCGTGCATAAGCGTCGTGATTGGATAAACAAGGGACGCGTGATGCTTTCGGATCCGTTGTGATATTTCAATACCGCTGGAGGGGGATTTTGTCGGCAACGGATCGAACCATGCCAACAAGTCGGACCCGTCCAATCCTCCGGTAATTATCCGCCCGAGGAGACTTACACGAATCCGGCGGGTTTCGGAACCCTGGGTCAGTCCGCACTGTTTTATGTGCTCGTTCAGGGCGGCGGCTTGCCACCCTGCATGAATGAATAATTCGTAGGCTCGAGTACGACTGTTACAAAGTAAAGCTTCTACGACGTTTTTTGCCGCTACGACGTGGCCTCGAATTCCGTGATCGGACGTTCGATGAGGGCGAAACGCTCTCCGAAGCGCACTCCAATAGCCAGTCGTCCGCTGTTTCAAAATCCCGTCATATGAATGGACCCCAGGGCTTACGAGGATGCCCAGTGCTTTTTGGGAGCGAATATCTATCATCGCATTGTCGCTCTATCTTTGTGCGTGAGGCCCCCGTATAGCCCACTTTGGGATTAGCGATGGCATATCCGGCGCCTTCGCTTGGGCCGCGAAGTGATGCGCGGTCGTGAGCTTTTGACCGCCACTCCTGAAACTGCGCAGAAGCATATATGATTTTCCGCCGCCTGGCGGGGGGAAACTTCGCTGCGAAGGAGGGCGTATTTTTCGCGGAAAAGGGGGTTGGTATGACTCGGTTGCGGAACTCTTACTACAGAGGTCACCTGAGATTATACTACGTACATAATTTGCTTTATGTTATTCTTCTTGACACGTTATGCGCGTTTCGCTATAAGCCGCTCAGGTAGCGTATTTCCCTTCGGAGCTAGTGACGAGATCCTTTGAGGGGGGTATAAAGTATGAGCGGTTCATCCCGGTTCCTAACCTTCGCTTATCTTTCGGCGAGTTTTATTTTTTCTTTCTTCAATAGGCTGATCGATCGTGGTCCGAGAATTGTGAACTCCTCAGGAGGGACTGTCTCCTCGATATTTCAAGGCTCGCGGGCTACGCGTGTTCGTCAGGTCCCGGGCCCTCTCGACACGTCACGACAGCCGTGTTCCACAGAGACTGACCACATATCTGGCAAAGTCGAGCCGCTTTCTGGTGCGCTAAGTGGCCATTATCAAAAGGCATCCACGTGCCAGGGGGAAGACTATGTGCTGGTGCAGCAATTTTGTTCTGTTGATTGCGGCAGTGCCTATTTCGCGTACGTCGGAGGAGAGGACCCCAACATAGGCTATTCTCAAACGTTTTTCTGCGAGTGCTATACCGACACGCTCTGCAATCATAGTGGTTAAGGGGCGTCTGACGGTATGAGCGCGCGGCCCCCCCATCACTATGTTGTCTTCGCATTTCTACTGTTGATGTGCCCGCTAATCGTGTTCGGGCACGATAAGTACACCGTATTGAGTAAAGCGAAGATTATCTCGGTACAACCATCCAGAATACTTTCTGCACCGGAGAATAGAGTTGTATTTGATTCGGTGCCTTTTTCAGCTGGTAGTGCGATACCGCATTGGGAGAAGGGATACCTGATCAGCATCACGTCGGAAGCGACACAACCAAACACTCCCGACGTAAGGCTTTACGACGCAAGTGGACGCAAAGTGCGTGAGGCTGCTATTTGGTTTGAAGGTGCCCGAGATCTGTTCGTACTGAGTGCAGCGGTAGCTCGCGGAGGGACCATTCTGGCTTCCGGCACCGCCGTCAACAGCGATGGGAACAGAGCATACTTTATCGCCATGGCGGGCGCGACCGGGACAGTAACGGCCGCGATACAGACGAATCCATTACTTGCAAAACAAATCTGCGCTGCGCCGGATGGGACAGTCTGGGCTTTTGGTGGTTTGGAGCGCAATCTTGGCGGTCCGCGGCCCCAGGGAGATCTTCTTCGCCACTTTGACTTCCAGAAGGGGTTGATAGGCTCGCTTTTGCCCAGTTCCGGGTTTGATCCTAAGCTCGGTCGTCCAGACCTCGAGACTGGAAGGGCGGGTGAAGAGGTTTATATGCGATGTTCGGACACTATGTTGGGGATTTACTCTGGCCCCGTGAATGAATACATCGCGCTTAACCTTGTAACCGGAGCGCTGCGCCAATTCGCAGTAAGGAAAACAAACGTCGGCATAGGTCTTGCTGGTTTCGCGCTTACCGACGGCGGTGAGGCTTACGGAGTCTTAGTTGACCGCGCGGCCAGGAAAGAAGGGCTATTCCATCTGGACATAGACCAGTCTGCTAACCGAGCCAATTGGACTCCTGTCAATGGTAGTATCGGGCAAATGGGGCAACCAGGGATTGTCAGTCAGCTCTGGGGAGCTGATGCAAATCGTCTAGTCTATGGTATGGGAGAACCGTCGGAAAAGGCTATCCTGTATTGGTCTGAGGCGCCCTGAGGCCCAAGGTTGGAGATCACTACTTAACCTCGGTCCCCATCGTTACGCCGTGCTCCTTAAGGGATTGCGCACTTCCGGCTATCGTGGACCACGAAATCAGTAAGAGACCGAACTCGGTAATAAACTCTTGAAGTGCAGGAATCACCTCTTCGGGCCCCCGCTCCTGTAGGAGATCCAACGGAAGACCATATCCCGGCTCTTGAACTGTCTGCCGCAAAAGACTCATATGGTGATTTATGTCTTGGGCCCAATAGGAAGGTTCTTGGTGAAATTCCGCAAGGAGCAATTCGGCTGTGGACAATAGCCTCGAGGCCCTCCTCAACGATATAGTGCGAACGGTGGATCTGAATTCGTCGCGGTCCGATAAAGCCACTTCAACAAAGTGCCGGCCGAGAGACGCCATGCTTTCTCTGAGAGGCAGCGCACTCGCCGTTTCCGGCATAGCGGCTATTAATTCGCCGACTACATCCCACACGCGAACAGTCAAAGGCCAAGGAGCGTCGTCTTGATGAGTCAAAGGTGGATCGTGCGCCAAGACCCATGGTATGTGGCCAAAATAGGTGTTGCTCATGCAGCGGCTAAGACAAACTGCGAAAAGTCCATCCGAGTTGCGATAGCCAGGCACAAACGGCGGCAAGAGATCCCGATTGTCGACTCCCATGGCGGTGGCGACTGGGGCTCCGTGGTGGACTATGGTCAGGGAGTTGAATTGCCGAGCCACTTCTCTACTCGTAACCGCAATCCGGTAAGCGCCCTCCGAGCTTGTGAGTCGGGCTCGCGTTGAGCGATTGCGAGTCGTCGCAATCCACCCACGAGAACATTTTCCCGAATCTCCCAGCGTCCCTGTAAATGTCACCGGGACTCTGCCCTCGTGAGACAAAAGACTTTTCATAAGGTGAGGGCAGGGATTGCGTATCCCAAGAAACCGATCTCTGTGCATTTTAAGTAAGCTTATGAGCGACCTGCCCAGCAGCTTTTCATGCTCCTCAAAAATATTTAGCTGCGTCAGCTCCACGGATCGCATCGCTTCCCCGCGGCTGGCGAAGAACCAATGGTCTGGAGAGTCCCACTCGCTGCCCAAAGCGAGACTGTCGCGTTCATCAGGATTAGAAAAGGTTCCCCCCATACAAATTGAATCGTCATCAACAGTGAGTACGAGTTCGCCGAGCGTGTGAAGTAGAATGGCATTTCTGTTCGATCCAATTCTCAGACGACAGTTCCGAGGCCCGAACAAGGCAAATTCTAATGTCTTACGTGGAATACCGCTTTGGGACGCGAGCGCCTGAACAAAGTCTGTTTTCTCCTCGAGACCGGCATAATAAAACTTGCAGTCTGACGATTTAGCGACGCGGCACACGACTTCCTTATTTCTGCGCCTTGATTCGGAGTGCAATGAATCGTCAGCTACGAAAAACCTCATCTTCCTAGAATAACGGTGCGCACAAGCGACATAGCTCTCCAAGGCTCTCTGCAATTCTCGCGGGCGGTCGCACGTAGGAATCGCTACACAGGAAATGCTAGCGTTAGGTTCGCTCCGTTCCAATTGATGTACCGGGTCCATTATGCGGTCGTAACAAACAAAAACGCCCGACTTGGCGAGACCTTCCAAAAAACTCAAGGGCGTGGGCAAAAGGCCTTGGAGCATTCTCGCGTGTTCACTTAGAGGCTTGAATGTTGTGCAGCAGGCTGTAAGAGCTGCAACATTAGACGGCAGCAGTAAGACCGTGTCGGACATTCGAAAATACAAAAGTTCAGCAGATGGTCCAACTCTATAACGATCGACGGGTCCGATTCGGTAGAGCCCTATCATTCGTTTTATTCCTATTTTAATTGAGCGGACCTAACGAAGATTGGCACCCCTCGGGTTCTCTTTAGTGCTGGTCACGGGTGGCTGGATCCGTCGTGGTAAACATCGCCGATGTATCCTGACAGGCATTTTGCGAGGATCTGGCCACTCATCGCGCGCGCATTCACAACTCTTTGAGTAGGGGAGCCAACCAATGATTTCGAAACTCCGAGTCTCGTCTTCCATTGCCGCACTGCCCCGGTCGGACGAGTTGAGGCCGAATTCGCGAGATCGTTTCGTCTGCGGAACTATCTCGGAGCTGGTTCCTCCACCTTAGCCGTTCTCTTTTCCTGTGTCATTCCAACCAGTATATCATATGGGGCGGTGACCGAGCCCACTACATTGCCATTCCAGGTCCTATCCGCTTGTCGTTCGTGCTCATGGAGACGCGTCGTGCGCGTTCGATTACCGCGTTGTTGTTACTCGTCTGGTTGTCATTCGATTGGTTCATTCCGTGGAAGTTGTATGGCATCTGAATTCGTCGATCGTGCGTTTGTCACACACAAGAAAGACAATAAAAGCATCCAGTACGGGCGAAAATGAGATTGGGCGCAGTAGTATCCAGTAATGATTCTCAGAGTCCGGTTTTGGAAGCGAAGATACACACCGAGCCAGCGGTAAAGCGTTCATTGGGCTTGCGATTGCGAGACTACTTGGCTTCGTGGTTTTGTTAGCATGCATCGAAGAGTCGGGGAGTATTGCGGCGCCTTACGCATCTGGGGCGGGCAGGGCCACCCTGATTTGCGATCGAGCCGTTGAAGAGCTGTCACGTGAGTTGAAGAATCGGGGGTTCGGAATTTGCTGTGAAGGCGCAGAGGACCAAAAGCCCGATTTAGCCGAAACAGAGCGGAAGCGAGGGGCCTGGCGTAGGGAACAAATATGCTCGAGACGAAGATGACTACTCTCGGAATGCTTTGCCGAACCGCACGTTTTTTTGAAAGGTCTCACCAACGTTCTCACGAGAGAATACTCGATAGGATTTTGGCTCGATTGGAACGGATAGCAGTCGTGCCAAATGAAACCCCTATTCAAGGAGCAACGGTCGCTACGAAGACCTTCTTGCGGGCGCTCATCAGCCATGCCAAGTTAGATAAGTATTTGCTTTTCGCGGCCCCAAACCATGTGGAGCCCATCAAGAAAGCGATACAGGCCGGACGCAATTCGTGGGCGGTAGGGGATCGTGTCAAGGTAGCAAGTTTTCTCGATTTGGTTAGATGGTTCGACACGTACAAGATTAATGGCTGGTTGGATCTTGAGTTCAATTTCGAAGCGCCTTCCCTCTTGAGGCGGAGGCTTTCTTCACGATTGTTTCCAATAACAGTTACACACCATAGCATCAGCTATCAGCGTTTGCTTCGGAACGATTTCATTCCGATGGTTCTGGCGGAGAGTTATCCTTTCGATTCCATTGTGTGCACGAGCAGGTCGGCGCGCACAGCTATCGAGACTATTCTGGACCGAACGTCGACCGAAGTAAATCGCGAGTTGAGAGTCGATGCGCGGTTTCGAGGGCGACTGGAAGTAATACCGTTTGGAATCGACACCGACAGATTTCGGCCTAGGCCCAAAGAGTTGGCCCGCAGCCAACTTGGACTGGCGAGAGAGCTATTCATCATTCTTTATCACGGTCGGTTATCCCCGGTCGACAAAGCAGACTTGATCCCATTGATGCGCGTTTATAGAGAATTAGTGACATCGAATCCGAAACTCAGCTTGCTCTTGGTGATAGCTGGGGGCCAAGCAGGCCATTACAGGGATAGCCTCGCTTGTTATGTTCGAGAGTCACACCTCAATAGACACGTAAAATTCATAGTTAAGCCTGAGGATCCCGCTGTAATCTATTCGGCCGCGGATCTTTTTGTATCACCTGTAGACAATATCCAAGAGAGTTTCGGATTGACGGTCGTTGAAGCGATGGCGTGTGGTTTGCCACAGGTTGTCTCGGATTGGGATGGATACCGAGATACCGTGATAGACGGGCAAACAGGGTTTCTGATTCCTACCTATTGGATGCGGTGCGACTCCGATATATGCGAAGCCGCGCCACTTTTTGGCCCGAGTGCAATTCACGACCATGCAGCTCTCGCGCAGTCCGTCGCCGTTGACCTTCGTGTCTATCGCGAGCGTCTCCAGCAGCTAATCACAAATCATGATCTTCGCGTAGAGATGGGCCGCCGTTCAAGAGAGCGGGCCGTCAGTGTATTTGCTTGGGAAATCGTCATGCGCCAATATCAACGGTTGTGGGCCGAAATGGAGGCGACGGCCGCTACGTCGAATCGTTCTCCTCGATCGTACGCAAGCAGCGTACATCCCCATTACTATGAAGCGTTCGGGCACAACGCGAGCCATGAGATCTCCCTCGCCACTCCGCTCCGCATAACCGATGCCGGCACTCGGCCTGGCAGCATCCTTATGCAGCCATACCAACTGGCTTACAATCTGAAGTTACTTGATCAGCAACTACTTGAAGTTATATTACGTGCCGTTCGGTTAAAGGAAACTAATATCAGTGAGATAGCAATGACTCTGCATGGATTGACGGAATACTCTACATACCATTCCGATTTTGTGTACCGTCATGTAATGTGGCTAATGAAATACGGGCTAATTGAGATTGTTCCATAGTATTTCTGGGTGGGTTTCGGGGATATCGCGGAGACGGTGGGATTCGACATACTGAATGCCAACACGTGCACGGCCATGTCAGGGTTGTCCCTACCGAAAACTCTATCTGCCGCGAAATCAATCCGCGAAGCCCGAAGTTGTTCTGTGAGTTTCAGCTCTGGCTGGATTGGGCCAGATGGAATTACAGTGCTGGCACAGTCGTAACAAGTACAGACGCCAGCATTCAATATGGCGCGCGCGGAAGGAATTCGGAGACTCTGATTAGGCCGCAATTCGCTCGTAGCGATGGTGCAAACCGCCGACCTGAGGGATTTCTACGATTCGTCCGGTTGTTGCGGGTTGAATGGGGCGGCTCACAGGTGTGTCCTTGCCCAACGAGAGGTGCGTCCGTGAGTTTTCGTAGTAGTCGAAATAGGACTTCAGGATTCGCCGCAGACTGGCCTCGTTCACAACAATCACGTGATCCAGACACTCTCGACGAATCGATCCGATCAGCCGCTCGACGTAGGCGTTCTGCCAGGGCGATTGCGGGGCCGTGAGAACTTCCCGGATACTGAGACATCGTGCCGCCTCCGAGAATTTCTCGCCGTAGCTCCGGTCCCGATCGCGCAGTAGATACCTCGGCGCGCTGTCCCACGGGAACGCTTCCAGTAATTGATGAGCGACCCAGTCGGACGTCGGATGTTCGGTGACCGCGACATGCACAACCCGACGCCGATCATGCGAAAGGATCACGAAAACGAAGAGCACTCGGAAGAAGACGGTCGGCACAACGAAAAAGTCAGAGGAAACCAAGTCGTTCGCGTGATTCTGGAGGAATGTGCGCCAGGTTTGTGAGGGCGGCCTCCGATGACGGACCATGTACTTCGCGACCGTCGATTCGGAAAGTTCGAAACCCAGCTTCAAGAGTTCTCCGTGAATTTTCGGTGCTCCCCAAAGGGGATTCGCCACGCTCATCTTGCGGATCAGACGGATCATCTCTTTTGACACGGAGGGTCGGCCTTGCGGATGGCGGCTCTTCCAACGCCAGTACAACCGGAATCCTTGTCGGTGCCAAGCTATAACTGTCTCAGGTTTCACAATCACGAGGGCGGATCGCCAGCCACCCCACAACCGTGACAGCCAGACCCAGAGCAGTCGATCGGCAACATTCAGCCGAAGTCTTCGTCCTCGATCCCTTCTCTGGAGCACAGAGAGTTGATGCCGGAGGGCGAGGATCTCGGCGTGAAGCACGACTCGGCTTCGGAGGCCTCGCTGGAGCGAAGAAAACAGCGAGAAAATGATTGCGAACATAGGACTCGCAAGCTACAGGCAGGTCGCGCTAAATGCAACAGGATCAGTCAGAACGGAGTTTCTGATAGGGACAGGCGATACGAAATTCGAAGGGAATGCCGAGAGTCACGGAGTCGAAGCTGTTGGTTGCGGAGGCGGGCGTGGTGGAAAGATCATGAGCGAATTCGATCGTCCCAACGCTTCTTCCGCGGTATGTAATTTCCATGCTGACGAACCTCCTAGGGACGTCCGAGTTACGTTTATCGCGACAGATCGCTTGGGCGAGCAAGATTCCCACGGATAATGACGACACCAATGCAGATAGGGGCTCCTGAGCCTGCCGGAGGGGGCACGCTGACCGCGAAAATGTCTCCGCTCGGAAGTCCAGGCGCTTGGTTCTTCGGGGAACAATCCAAAATGCAGAGGAGACCAAATCGGCGGTCGCTTCCTGCGACGTATTGGGCCGTCTGCGGAACGAACGCGGAAGCAATGTCTAGGGTGACGACTTTTTCTTGTTCGCTCTTGAGTTCAAGGCGAACGCCTTGGAACGACAGATCGGTAATGCCTCCACCGGCACGAGGATGTTCCTCGAGCTGCGATCCAATTCGGGGATTTTGACGAAGCAGTTTCCGCAATTCTTCTTGGAATTCGTCTTCCGGGTACTTCCGCGAGAAAAGATTGTCCTGCAGCGACTGGCCGGCAATCCCGCCGACGACGGTCAGGAGCGAGAAAAAGCTGTTCAGTTCCGCATCCGAGGCCGAGATCGCTGAGCGGACTTGGTCCCTGATTTCAAAGAGACGAGTGTCAACGACCGAGTAACCACTTTGCGGCTCTCGCGCGGGATCAAAAGATTGCATCCGCAAGTGGCGATGGCCTTGCACGGAGACTGAAGAAGTGGCCACGTTCGGTTCAAAGCGGGCCTTGTAGGTGAATTGCAGAGGGCGAGCATACAAGGCAACCGGGTGATGGATGAGCAGCCTTCCGGTTTGGGCTACAGCATAAGGCGGATTTCCGCTGGGACGCTGGAAAGAGAATTTGGGGAGGTCATATGACGCTGCGGGTTCGACCGACATGGCTTCGAGCACAAGTTCGGTGGCGGACGGCGGCCAGTTTGAAACCGTCACAGCAACATTCAGATCGTGAAGCATCTCGGGCTGGATTGTGTGTGGGTCGCCGAAAGGCAGTCCATCGATTCGGAAAGAGGTAAATGCGACGACAACCCCTGGTTCTTTCGCAGTGGATGTTGTTGTTTGGTGGCGCAAGGGTCGAGATACTTCGACGAATAAGGGCAGGGGAAGAGGGATGGATAGTAGACGCCGGGCGATCTCCGCAACGCCATCTACGTCCGAAAGTGCGGAGATCGCTGAGGTTACCCTTACGAAGGCCTCTGCCCCAGGAATATTCGCGAGTTGTTTCGAGACATCACGCGCCGCGAGTTTGGCGGAGCGCAGGTAGCGGTCCGCGTCGACTTCCGCCGACCGGATGGCCCTTGCCCACCGGACGAGAGAATCCAGCGCCTGCACGAGCGCTCCAAACTGCCGATAATTTTCTGCGGGGCCAGTGGGTGAGAGTCGATCTGCAACTGCCCCGATCTCGGCTGCTACAGCGGCGAGATCTTCGGGCGACCCGGCCTGCCGGGTTACGGCCGTGATAACCTCAATTGCCCTTATCCGGGATGGGTATGCCGAATAGAGGATCGCGTCTCTTCTTGTTTTGTTCATCGTCTTCTTTGATTGCTTTTTCGAGGGACCGCCACTGTTCAGCAAGCTGGATGACTCGATCGGAATCCGCCTCGGCCGCGGCTTGTTCTAGGGCCGTGGCAGTATGGAGTGATTTGGTTCGCAGCTTCGCTGGACGATCCCAAATGGTGTCATCGAAGCGCTCGGCTGAATCGAGAGCAATCTCCGATGCTACGGACCAAACTCCCGCGTTCGTAAGGATTTCGATAAATTCCTCGGCGCGCCTTTGGCCGGCCTGCGCGCGAGTTGCAGCGACCGCGCGGAAGCTGTTGGCGGTCGCGAGGATTTCTGCGCGATCGACATGCGAAAGCTCATCCACGAGATCGTCGACCTGGTAGTCGTCGAGATCCGCATCCCCAAGAAGTTTGAGCACGAGTTGCCCATATCCAGCGATCCCGCGAAGATAGCGGCCGTTGTGCGCGATGAAGCGAGCAGATTCGTAAACTTTCATGTTGGCAAGTATGGTCAGTACCCGCTTGCCCGTCGCAGCATCGATAGGTGAACGGTTTCCCTGCGCGCGGAGTCCGAGAAATTGTTCCAGAGATTCGGCGAGAAGATGGTCGTCGGAGTGTGATTTGTCATACGCGCCGATAATCGTGGCGAGGCCCGCCAAAACGCGTTGAGAGAATTGTGCGGGGATGTCGATCGTCTGCAGTGCGTCGATTGCGGCAGTATGAACGACGACGTACGGGTCGACCAGCAAGAGCAGGAAGGTTTCATGCACCAGAGATGGCAAGTCGTCCGGGTCGTTTTCTGCCATCTTGCCGTAGGCCTCGGCACTGGCCGCCCGGACCATCGGCGATTGGCTCGTCATCGCTTGGTACAGGGCCGGGAGCACGAGTTTTGAGGCGGCTGGCGAGGCGGCCATGTGCCCCAAGGCTCGGACCAATCCTGCCTTGAGGTATCGGTGCTCATCACCTAAACCGTCGAATGTTTTCAAAAGAAGAGTCCCGATTGAATCGGGCTTCTTGCCGGCGAGGGCCCCGATCGGCTTTAGCACAGCTTCGAGAGTGGTGTAAAGCGTTTGGCGACGTCCTTGAGCCTCTAACTGCCGTAACGGATCGGGAGTGAGGCTGAGGTCCGCTAAAGGGCTTTGTGGCACTTCCAAATCCGCGGCGATGAGTGCCGCTGCGCCGAGTAGAGTCTCAGCATGGTGCTCAAGGACGTCCAGGAACCGGAGGGATTCATGGCGGAGGAACCAGATCGCTTTCTGCAGCAGTTCGTTTTCAGCGCGTTGTGACAGAACCTCGACAAACCTCTGATACGAAATCTGCACCGCCCGCGGCGGTGGGAGGTAAGAGGTTCGATCGTCCTGAAAGTCCATACGAAGAATCCGCTCGTATACCGCAAACAGCTCCGAGCGCTCGTCCTCGGACACGGTTTGCATTTCCGCTTGGATACGAGCATCCACTAGCTCCGGATGGTTGACCATAATGTCGGCGAGTGTGTGCGCAACGTTGTGCTCGGCCGCACCGTAGTGGCCGTAAGGATCATCCGGTAACGCCAGCGAACGGATCAAATCGTCTACGACCTTCGTGCCGAATGCGGTGTCGAGTTGAAGAATTCGAGAAATCGCGTGGCACGCTCGAATACGCACGTATTTCTCGGGCTGTCGGAGGTGGTCCTGAATCGCAGGGAGCACAGAATCCGGGAACAAGCGAAAGGCGGAGAGTAGAGGTGCCGGATCGCCCGGAGAGCCCGAGCCGGGAAACATCCCATCCACCGGTGCAGCAAGCGCAATTATTGCGGGAAGGGCTCCGGGAACCAGTGCTTCGTGGTCTCGGCTTAGGTGATTGGCGACGATGTTTCCGGCTACACCGTGGCCCTCGTGTCGAGCCAAGAGTTCGAGCGCAATTGCGCAGCACCGGTGAGCATCGGCCGGAGTCGCCGCTAAGACTTCCAGTGCAGTCTCGGATCGATGGAAACCGCCGGCACTCGCGAGATCGTAAAGGGCCTCAAGGACAGAGGTGTCGAAGTACTGCGCACCCGCCTTGGAGGTTGCAATAACTAGTTGCCTGTTATGGTCGTTGGGATCGCGGTCGAGTGCATCAAGGACGGAGAATATGCCTGCGCGAGCCGGATCGCAACCACGCGAAAGCTCAGCTCGCCGCGCCGCCCGAGCCGCTAACGCTTCCGCCTCTTTCTGAGCAAATAAAGCGCGATCTTGCGAAGCGCGCCTCTGAGCCTCGTCGCGTTCTGCGACGAGGGAGGATAGATTCGGAAGTCGAACCGGCTGCCGCTGCTTGCAATCTGCGCAGTTGCGATCGTAAAAGTCCAGCGCCACGGTCTCTAAGTCCATTCCGGCCAGACCTGCTGCTGTGGCGTATCGGCACTTGAAGGATCTCATTCCGATGGGCAGGCCCGTCTGAATCTCGACGAGGCCTATGCCCCCGGATTGCCGCACTTCTAAATGTGCACACCAGTTTGTTGCAAGCTCGATGACTTCCTTGTTGCGCTCGCCAATTTCGATTGCCTTCTGGACTGGATCTTCTTTGGCCATGTTCCGAAACTTGCACGGATAAGGGTAATTATGCCGAAGTATCTGACGCTCGCACAGATAGTCGGCGTGTCCGACCGGAAGATCGGCCAACTGTTTCACACTTATGCGGCGAAGCTCGGCTCTTCCGGCAGCGAGTAGCCGTATTCTTGCTGCCACCTTCGTTGCGGATTAACATGCCTTGGTCGACGAGCTCCCTGATGTCGCGCTGCGCTGTAGGCATGGATGTCTTGGCGACCACCACCCATTTCTTAGCAGTGAGCTTACCTTCGAAACCGTCCAAGTAGCGATTGAGAACGCTTTTCTGTCGGCGTTCAAGACTGCGCTTCCGTGTCTTTGCCAAGAACTTGCTTTGCACAGCATTCCGGCGCAGAATTCTGAGCCGCCCCATGTTTCGATCGGGTAGCCAGCCTAGGCCTTTCTTTTCACGCGCCCCTTCGCCGGTTTTTTGGATTTCTTGGCCACGGCTGACGTCGATTTCCTGCCGGCCTTCTTGCCTCCCGCCCGGCGCCCTGCAGTCCTTTTCGTAAATGGATCTGGATCGGCTGGAGCCTTGTCGGCCCAGCTTGTCGTCGTTGGGGCAAAGAACATCTGTCTTCGATGGCAGTTGAACTTCGTGGAATCGAAATATTCGGCACTCCAGGACCCGGTCTCGTCAAGGAACACCGCTCTAGACTTCCCTCCTCGTTGAGCTACGTCGTTGGCGACATCGCGGAAATAGAAATGCCTAAAGATTCGGTCAAATTCAGTGAGATAGATATCCGCAACTCTGGTACTGCCACGAATAAGAAGCATGTTCTCATCATTCGTATTGAGCGAGTTTGCTGAAAAGTTCGCCGAGCCGCTGCAAACAAGAGGATCATCTGAGAGCGGATCGACCAACAAGAACTTCGTGTGGATAAAGAAAACGAATCCCGATCCATCCCGCCTTGCCAATTCTTCTTTCAAAAACCACTTGTCCAATTCAAATGTCGGGATGGGTACGAGTTTCTTCCCTCCTTGGCCGTCTGATTTCTTCTCATACGCCTGCCCCAGGACAGCTCCGTACGAGACACGGATGTCAGAACGATTCGACCGCTCTGCGGAACGGACATCAGCGACCGGCGGCTTTTCCAATAGGATGAAGCGGACAGCTGTCTTGTTAGAAGTCAGGCCGCGCAGAATTGTGGCATCCACGCCAAACGCTCCCGTGAACACCGCGCTCGTGCTTGAATCAACGATCCTTTGCGAGTACCAAGTGAGGATTTTCGCGTCGGATCTCGCCGAGAACAAGGCTGTGATGGGCTTCACTGGGATTAGGTTCTGCGGATTCGGCGTGAGCTTCATGTTTTCCGGCACCAGATCGCTCTTCACTGGGTTCTTTGAAAGCGCGGTCCAAAAGTCTAGGTAGGACTGGGCCGTCGTCCCATCGGTTACAAGATGCCCCACGTTTGTTTGGCCTAGAAATCCGGAGGCGGTGAAGTTTGTGGAGCCGGTCAGAACAGAAACAGGATTCCCTTTGGCGTCGAGACGGACGATGAATTTGTTGTGCGGAATGGGTGGACGCGTTCTTTCGATCATGATGCGGCCATTTGCCGGCAATTTTGCCGCAAGAATAGCTTTCTGATTCGCGGGGGCAGAGTGATAAACAACCTTGACGTCGACCTTGCGATCCAGTGCGGACCGGAGCGCATCCAGAAAGGGGCTGTAGGTAAACTCGTACGCGCTGACGCGCAGTCCATCGCCGGCGGGCGTCGTATTGATGAAGTTCAGATAGGCCTCAAGCAGACCACGGGACAACCAAACGGTCATTTTGTTCTTGGGATCGGCAGCGATTTCATCGGTCATCGCAGCGTTGTTGAACTCACGCGCAAATGCTTGGCTCGCGACAGCTCCGCGGTTGAACCACACGCCCTGCTCTCCGTCATCGACTTTCTCCGTTCGAATTCCAAAGTTGAGCGTGTCGCCTTTTTGCAGCGCGCCGGGTTTTCCGTACATGGCGGCGATCGCGAAGTTGTACGTCGTGTCCGGGGAAGCGGTGTAATCGGACCAGAGAAAGCTTTGGATCGGGTTTTCAAGTGTGGAATATTGCCTGCCAGGTCGAGGATTGGGCTCAAGCGTCTTGAAGACTCTGACACCCTTCAACCATTGGGCGGGAGTCCCGTCTTGCGCGCGCTCGAAAGCGAAGCCCATCAAACCCTTGCACTTTTCTTGGGCCAGGTCGAGAGCGATCAGAATAACGCGCGAGCCCGCAATGGCTCGAGCACGAAAATCTCCATCTGCCCCAGGTGTCGTCACGCGCATGGCGCCCTCAATTTGAAACTGAAGCTATTCCTTGTGAGAGTCAGAGAGAAAGATCGGTGCCGAGTGATTCAATTGCTTTGGTAAGCCCCGAAGAATCGCGACGACGTCCAGAGCTGATACCAGAGCGAGAGAGTTATCAAGATCGAATTGACCGTCGGATAATATAGCAAGCCGCTTGGGTGTGTCCAGGGACAGGAGAGTGTCTCGAATGATCCGTCCGAAATTGGCCGGATTTCTGGGCCAAGACTGAGTCTTTGGCCTTTGGCTGAAGGGACACAAAGATTGTTGACTACCGTGGATGCTCGCATGCTCGTTGCCACTACACTCCCAAGGAAAGCGCTATCAGGCATTACGCATACGTTGCCAGTATTCGTGGAAGGAAGGGAGAGATGAGAAAAAAGAAACTATCTCCGTCTGGATCACCGTCACCGCTCAATAGCGGTTTCAGCCAGTTCTTAGCGCGCCACAATCGAGTACTGATCCTCCTAGGGCAGCTGATCGTATTCACCACGTTCATCGTTCGTGAAGGAGTTCGAGAAAATCTTAAAGATTTTGTGGATTCCCTCGACTCAGCCCAGGGCATTTTCATGTTGCAGCGCGAGAATTCGGCGGTCTCAACGCATCTAACAGAAATTTATCGTGCGGTCTCCGCCACCTATACCAATGTTCTCAGCCCTCCACCGGGCGGAATACCTCAACTGGATTTGCTCTCCGTCGAACTGCATTTTCAAGACGCTTCCGATTCAATTCAGCGACTCAAAGATGAGCTGGGCGCAGCACAGAGACTTCTGGAGAGAGTTCCACACTCAAAGCAAGAAGAGGAGGCGCTTACACAATTTGGGGTGAGGTACAACGAGGCCTCAAAGCATCTCGGAGAATACGTTTTGCCGGGTAGTGCGACGCCAATGAGCGACCTCCAAAAATCCTTTAACAGCGCTCTGGCCATCGAGCATGAAATTTGGAATGTCGAGACTGAATTGATCACCTTTATGGAATCAATTTTGAGGGAGTCGCTAGACGTGAAGGCAAAAGACGAGCGTTACTTCGAAATTGCCACCTGGTCCAGCTATGGCCTATACACCCTTGGTTGGGGACTCGCCTTGTTCGGAAAACTTTACGATCCAAAAGGAGGGGAGTTCGACGGTGCGGAGTGATCTTCGAGGCCCTGTCGGCCCGTGGCGAGTCGCTCGATTTCGCAGGTGGGACGCAATGACGGGCGGCTTCGAGCGCCAGGAGGAAACGGCTCCGTTCTCGACCGCGCTAAGAGTGGATCACATGCAGAGAGCCAGACCGACAAGTTCTGGTATTGTTGCCACATGACCGGCGCAGCGAAACTGATTGTCTTTGAGGGACCCGACGGCGTGGGGAAGTCAACGCTCGCTGCCGCTACCATGGAGAGCCTGACGAACCGAGGTTGCGCGGTCGAGGGGCTCTCCTTCCCGGGGAAGACGCCTGGGACCTTGGGCTGGGTCATCGACCAGATACATCACGGACAGCGGTCCGATGATTTGAGTGGCTTAACCCCGTTAAGCCTGCAGGCCCTTCACATCGCCGCGCATCTGGATCACATTGAAAGCCGAATACGGCCCGCATTAGCGCAAGGGACAACAATCCTGCTCGACCGCTCTTGGTGGTCCACCTGGGTTTATGGCTGCGCAGCGAGCGTCCAACTGGACGTCCTTGAGAAGCTGATCGAAGCAGAGAAAGCAGCCTGGGCTCCCGTGTTTCCCGACCAGGTATTTCTGATCAACCGGACAACGCCATTTCGGCGCGAGCAGGATGAACGTGGTTTTGCTCGATTGTCGGGGTTCTACGCCGAACTGGCCGATCGAGAAAGCGGCCGCTATCCTGTAACCATCATCGCGAATGACAGTATCGATGAGTCGATGGGCATCATCCGGGATAGGCTGGACGCCCTGTTTGATCCGCGGGATGAACGTCTCGCCCGAAAATCGTAACCGTGAGAAATTGGGAAGAAATATTCGGCAGGCCGTTGCCGGCCACGGTGGCGAGTACCGCCGTGAGCGACGAGGACTTGGCGAAGATCCTAGAGGCGGGACGTGTCTCCGATTCAGACTTGGTGCTGTTGCCCCAGCGCATCGTTGTGGTCGCGGACAGCGGACTCCTGCGGGAAATCGCGGGTGCCCTTGGCGCGAGTGCGTTACTTTCCTGTTCGCTCCTGCTGATTGTCGCAATCGAAAAGAAAGAGGCAATTGAGCGGCTTTCCTGGGCAATTCGCAGAATAGATACTCGAACGAATTTGGGAAAACAGTTTGAGCGGTATGAGGTGGCGCTCTCGGACGACCGAGCGGCACGCGCGTGGGCGGTGGGAGTGGCGGCGCGATCGGCAGCGCGAATGAGCCTGGCTGCGGCGGCCCTCGGTCACGCGGCGACCACATTCGAGGTGTTCGCACCTGAAGGCGTAAGCAAACTCATTGGCACACCGGGTCATGTCGATCTGCCTTTCGTCGTTGCAGTCGGGGGGACGCTCTCTCAGCGCGTGGGGCAGGGCGCAGCTGTCAGTTTGGAGGAGGCGTATTTTCTAAACAGGTGGGGTGAGCCGCTCTCGCCCAAAGTCACACGAGAAGGAGCGCGGTATAGCGACTCGCTGGTTAGCTACTTTGACATCCTCGGTTTTAGAAACGCCGTGGACGCCTCTTCCCCTGAAGAAATCGAGTCGGTGCTGGTTCGGATGGCGTCACTCTCCTCTCACGATACTCGTCTGAGAGTCATCACTCGGAGGGGACTGTCCACATTCTCCGATCACGTCGTGAGGACGGTAATGCTCGAAGGTCTGAATGACGCTGAACAAGCGGAAGCGATCGATATCGAGCTATCGGAAGTTCAGCTGGTGCAAGCGAATCTCGCTGGCATGGGAAAGTTATTGCGCGGCGGTGTTACTCGTGGCCCCGTCTATATCGACGACGAGTTCGTATTCGGACCAGCTCTAGTTGAGGCGTACGATCTGGAACACGACGTGGCGAAATGGCCACGCATCGTTCTGCACGAGAAGTTGAGGCCCAACCTAGTCGGCGAGGAACGGCTCGCGTTTGAGGCTAACGATGGGCGTCTGACGCTGAATTATCTGGCTGCGGGTGACGATGTAGTGGAACGCGTCCGTTTCGTCGAATCGCATGCCCGGATCGTGGCGGACGCTTTGGCGAAGGCAGCTCGACCGGACGTGGGTGAAAAGCTCCGCTGGCTTGCGGGGTATCAGAATCGAGTGGCGTCCGAAATCCCGGAAGCAGATCTCGTCGAGGCCGGAGTTGCACGGGTGAGCCTAATCATATCGGTTTGAACCTCGAAAGTGGGGCTTGACACCTTCCTGCCGTGTGGTAAGATTTCCTTACCACGAGGTAGGAGGATACGTCCGATGGAAACTGCCATAGCGATCGACCAAGAGGCCGTCGAGCATGAGTTGGTGGCGGCCATACAAGTATGCATGGAAACCACGGGCAAAGAATGCCCCCCGTTGACGGGCGACACGGTTCCTTTCAAAGACATAAAGGGCTTCGATAGTTTGTGTGGAGTTGAAGTGACGGTGGACCTGGAGTCGAAGCTTGGGCGTGACTGCGGTGAGGATCTCTTTGTCGCTGGCTCGGGGAAAAATGCGCGGCCGAGAAGTGTGCGCGAAGTGGCGAAGCTCGTTATCACTCGAATAAAGCGAGCGGAGAAAGGAGCGTGAGACATATGGCTAGGATCGCGGATTTGCCGGGAGTCGGGGAAAGGCTGCGTGAGGCCCGCGAGGCCGCTGGTCTTTCGCAGGCTCAAGTCGCGAAAATCATGGACCTGCACCGACCAACGATTACCGAAATTGAAAGCGAAACTCGCAAGATTTCGGCCGGCGAGCTGAAGCAACTCGCCGCGATATATCACGTTTCAGTCGAGTGGCTGATGGGCGAGCCATCGACAGCCGACAACAAGCTGAAATTGGCGGCCCGGAAACTGCACGGTTTGAAGGAGCAAGACCTAGAAACGGTGATGCGTATCATCGACTCGTTTCGACGGGAAAAAGTCGCCGCGAGGTAGGGTTCATGAGCACCCAGCCTCAACCTACCCTCGGCGAAGCCGCTAAGACCGCTCTGGAATACCGCCTGCGGAACGGTTTGCCGCTCGACGCACCCTGCGACATTTATGAGTTGATCGTGGGGCGAGGTGTCGAGTTGCGCTTTATGGAAGTGAAATCGTTAGAGGGCTTCTACATTTCCGAGGGTACGGCGGGGCAGATCAACGTCTGCGCTTACCGGCCCTCCGGCCTTCAGCATTTCACCGCAGCCCATGAGCTGGGGCATCACGTCTTTGGACACGGATCGACTTTCGATCTGCAATTGGACTATGCGGGTCGCTTCTCATCGATCAGCGCTGAAGAGAGGCTGGCTGAACTCTTCGCGCGTTATCTGCTTATGCCCCGTCGAGCGGTTTATCGGGGCTTCAAGAATATCGGTGCCGATCTAAAGAAACTGACCGGCACCGATATCTACAGAGTGGCGTCGTGGCTCGGGGTGGGATACGCGACGTTGATTCATCAGATGAGATGGTCCCTGCAGCTCTTGGATCAGGATCAGTTCGATGCGTTGATAAAGCAACAGCCCCAAGAAATCAAACAGGCGCTGGCTTCTGGCGCGGGAAGGATTGGACGAGCCGAAGTATGGCCTGCCGATCCATCTTGGAACGGCTCCCGCATTCACGCAGAAATCGGCGACCTGTTGACGGGGGTTAAGTCTGACGATTCCGGAGTCTTAGCGAGCTTGGGTGACAACTGCCAGCAGGCAATGAATGTAGGATGCTGCACGGTCGAACTAGTGGGCGGCGGGCAGGCCGACGTGAGCGTTTGCAGGAAGGAATACGTGGGATTTTACGAGTACCGATATCTGCCGGAGCCCAACGATGCCTGAGATCGATTCGCACAACATCAGCGACGCCTGGTCAGCGGCTGTCGGCCTGGCAAGAAACACTCCAGGGCATGAGGCCTTCAATCTGAACGTTTCCGTCACCGGACTCGAGCGCGGCGGCCCGGACGAGAATGCCGACATGCGCTCGCTGCTCGACGAGATGCTGTCGGCGGCGGAAATGGCGAGCGTCGAAACCGTCGCCAACACCATCTTCCCTGAATCGCTTTGGAATCCGCGCAGGCCCAAAGAGGATCTTTTCGCGCGGTACATGAAGGCGTTCCCGAAGATTCGTAGATATCCGCCGAATCGTCGGGGAACTTACTTCGAGAGAATGATCGACTATCCCGCCGAGAACGGGCAAAAGTTCAACCAGCTCAGTCAGGTGATTGAGACGTACCTGGGCGGCAATCATCGCCGTAGTGCGCTGCAGGTGAGCGTGATTGTTCCCTGGAAAGATTTGAACGATGCGAGACAGCAGGGCTTCCCTTGTATGCAACAGGTCGCGTTGATTCCGAGGGCGGCCGCAGGAACACTCAGGGTGGTCGGTTTCTATCCGCATCAATATCTCTTCGAGCGGGCATACGGCAACTACCTAGGGCTGATCCGGCTGGGAAGATTTGTCGCGCACGAGATGCACTTAACTCTGAGCGCTATGACCTGCGTTGCAACCATCGCGCACTTGGACGTTCCGGTGCGGACGATCGCGCCGGTGCTCGAACTGGCGCAAGCAGTCCTGGAGGAAGCGTGAAGATCACGTTCGACGAATATCAGACGGAGGCCGCCAAGACCGACAAGCAGGACGGGGAAGCCAACGAAGGCCTCGTCGTGCCTCTATTGGGTCTCGCGGGCGAGGCAGGATCGCTGCTGACTCTCTACAAGAAATGGCTGCGAGACGGGGATGCGTACCAGATTGTAGGCGAGCGAATCGAAGAGGAACTCGGCGACATTCTGTGGTATCTCGCCACGATTGCGCGAAGGAGTGGAATCAGTCTCTCCGACGTCGCACAAGGGAATCTCAAAAAGACGCAAGCCAGGTGGCTTCCGCAATCGACAACGCCGCAACTGTTTGATGAAGAGTTTCCGCCGCATGAAAGGCTTCCGCGCGAGTTCGTCGCTGGGATTAGAGACTTCGATGAAGGCAGTAAGAAGCGAACGCAGGTCGTCATCGAGGGCAAGCAAGTCGGCGATCATCTTACCGACAATGCGTATATGGACGATGGCTACCGTTTCCATGACGTATTCCATCTGTCTTACGCAGTCTTTCTCGGCTGGTCACCCGTCTTTCGGGCGAACCTTCGCGTAAAGCGCAAGAGCCAACCAAAAATGGACGAAGTCGAGGATGGAGGTAGGGCGACCGCGATCGAGGAAGGGATATCGGCTTTGGTGTTTACGTACGCGCAGGAGCACTCCTTCCTAGAAGGTGTCACTGTCGTGGACTGGAGCGTCTTGCGAACCTGCCAGGAGATGGCCGCGCACCTCGAAGTGTCGCGGCGCACTTTGTACGAATGGGAACAGGCAATACTCGCCGGTTATCGCGTCTGGCGGGCCGTCAGAGAGAATCGTGGCGGAAGGATTCGCTGCAACCTTCTAACACGCGAGTTCAGCTACGAGAAAAGCGTCGCCTAAGCCCGATAATCGGCCGGTATGTGATCGTTGATCTTCCACTTCGGCGGATAGAACAGTTTCAGCGGTTTCGCCGTCGAAACGAACTGCTGCTTGATCCGAGTTCTGCCTGAAATGCCCATGATGTGGGGATGCGCCTGCCTCGAATACTTGTCCACTTCGCAGAAAAGGTTCTGGCAATCGATCAATTGAAGTCGCCTCCCCCAAAGCGACGGGAATGAAATCCCTAGTTGTTCGAATTGTTGCTCCTGAATATCGGCCACAAAACGAATCAGATCCGCTGATGTGCGAAGATCTGCATCCGGAAAACATTTACGCAGGCCGTCTCTCGCCCCCGGACCAGCCACCACGAAGTCCATCTCGTCGAAGGCGGTAAGGGTGCTGTAATTAAGGTCCGTGACAAATTGGAAGGCCAAGAAGTCTCCAATCATCGGGTAGGAGCGAAGGAGAAGGAAAGCACTCTCCATGCTGCGCATATCCGCGATCTTGGCCGCAACGTCATCGTCCAGCATTCGCTGAAGCAGCGCCAAATGCGAACAATGTTTGCGGCCGAATACACCCGGTCCGCCAGAAGGCATGATGTACGCGGCAGAGTAGATTCTTCTCCCGTCTGCCAACGCTGCGGACAAGACGCGGTCGTAGGCGTCAACGCTGAAACTGCTTGAGGAAAGTTCTCCCAGTTCGGCAATCAGGAGTTCCCAAGTTTCGATCTTGTTGAACAGCTTGAACAGAATGATGCGAAAGAACAGTTCTCTTGGGCTTTGGTCGCCAGCATAGGCCACGGAGTGAATGAGGTACTGGCTCACGCGGTCCGAGGCGCGGTAGGCGTTTGTAAACTTGAAGGTCGAGAGGATCGCGTCGCTAGTAAACGGTGACGTGCCTTCGAGCCGATTAAAGAAGACGCGCTGGCGCTCGGCGGCGAAACGCCAATAGGTCATGAAGGCTTCGGAAACCGCGAGTTCGGAGCCGTTGAATCGCAGCGGCGCCAATTTCACTTCGCGAGACGCTCGTTCCGATAGTTGAAAGCTGAATTGGCTAGATGTCGTCATGATTGGGCCTCCGCTGCCGATGTGTAATTCACTGTGGCACACATCCAGTGTCGTCGTGACGCGATGGGAAGTGTACTTTCACAACTGAGATTTCCTGGTTCCGTTCGAGAGGCCGGAAGGAAAAATTCGGAAAAGAAATCTTCTTGGCCCGTCAGATGGGCCGCGAGGGCCAGCTGGCCTGTGAGGAGTGTCAGGCCGACGCTCCGAAAACGAAGCTGTTCATCGTGTTCGGCACAGAGTCTATCGTCGGTGCGTCTGTGAAGCAACAATAATGCGGACTCGCTGTGCGTTAGTGGTTGCCTGGCTACGAAACGCATAAGGACGGATGTCTTTTCCATAGAGCGAGCTGCAAAAATCGGAGACTTTTGGATCACATCCACGGTACACGTGCTCGTTAAGCATCTGCGTTGAGCACGCGCTCTCCCCTGTGTCAGAACTGTGTCAAAACCCTATATGTTTTAGTGGTTGGGATTAGCTTTCGAGCGAAAAGCAGATGCCCCAAGTTATTATAAATAAACGAAAAGTGAAGGAAACAGTGGAAGGTTTGGAGGGATCTCGGCGGCTTGCAAAGCATCGGACATGATTCCATCCACTCTGTCGGTCCCTTCGAACTACTAACGTTTCCAATAATTCGGGGAACCTGTTTCTCGCTCAACGCTATCCCCAATGCCAGGAATGCGTTGGATTCGCGCACAGTTCGCGCACAGCCAGCACCTGGCGCCTAGGACGTCAAGGTTTTCGCGCGATGATGTCTGCACGCACGACGGCGAGGTAATCGCTGGCAGCTTGGAGCGCTTGCTTGGCGTCATGCTCGGAGACCAAGCCTCTGTCGTCGTACAGAGCGAGATTTCTCTTCCGTCTGAGACGGTCGAAGACCGAGATGCGACCGGCGTGCTTCTTGTCGCTGCGCGCCCGCATGAAATCGATGATTGCGATGTGGTGGACTGGTTGACTCCTATCGCGGAAGCCATGGCTGAACATCCAACCCAACGAGGCTTTGAGCATCGCTTCGTACGCTTGCTGAAGGCAAGCCTCTTGGTCGAAGGCGAGGATCTTATGGCCAGAAGCGAGCTTCTTCTCGGCACTTGCAACCAAGCGTTCTATTTGCGCTCAGTCAACCGTGTGTGGCTTGAGCTTCTTCATGGGGCACCGACAAGTAAGACCCGCTTATTGTGCCCGACGTTTTCAAGGTAGGCGTGTTTGCGACCGCGCCGCGATCCCAGCTCCTTCCTTGTGAGAACCGTATAGTTGATTTCGCGTCCGAGTTGCCGTTCGAGCTTCTGAACTGTTTCCGCCAGAGTGTCGCTTTTCGGCTTGCCGATCACGAGAACATCAACGTCGCTAGCCGCGTCCTTTTGGTTTCGCGCGAACGAGCCATACAAATAGGCCTCTTCTATTCCGTCGACCTTCTTGAGGGATTCTGCGAGCAGGGGAATCGCGCCGATGGTCTTCGCGATGATGCTGCGCACCTCACGAAACAGGGGATATCCGCGGTTCAGTTGAAAAGACTTTTGGCGGCCACTCACTTCCGAGCAAAATAAACCTTCGCGTTCCAGACGGTTCAGCTCTTTCGAGAGGTTAGACGCATCGACACTGAGCCGCTTCGCCAGGTCCCGTAGATCGTGACGGGTCGTCGGGTTCGTGAACTAATAGGCCAAGACCTTTTGGCGTGCCTTGGATCGCATGTCAAGCATGGTATGAGTCCGCCACAAATGTGGTAGCTATGGACCCTGCTGTCGAAGGATTCAGAGTTCCTTACCATAGAGGCTAATGCGCTTCTTTACCCTGCTTGGTCGAGACGTTGAGATCATCGTGAAGCGTGCACCACGATCGACGCGCCGCGCGAGAGCTGTGAAGTGAACGGCTGCGCCCGATGCCCCTGAGGGCGGCGCCTAGGGCAGTTTTGACAAGTGATGCATATGGCGGTCGGGGGCGGCCCTTGTTCCCTTCATCTCCAACGGAGCAGGGACTTCGTTCTCACCGAGGTGGAAAAGCGCCTTCTTTGTATGTTCGAAGTGCTTGTTCATACACATGCCTGCTGTAGCGGCGTGTCCTTGCGCGATGGCGTCGGCGATCGCTTCGTGAATTTCGACAACCTTGAGCATCTCGCGCTGGGATCTTTGATTCAGCAGACCGACTCGCATGGATTCCCGCATGCACTCGTGCATCGCTTCGCAGATCAGCTCGAAGAGCGGATTACCCGAAGCACGGTTGATGAGATCGTGAAAGTCGAGATCATGCAGGACAAACGCTTCGGGTTTTTTGATCGACTGCCGCATGCCCGCTGTCGCTTCACGGATTCGAAGAATATCTGATCGGGTTCGATGCTTCGCCGCCTGCTCGGCTGCAGACACCTCGATCGAAGAACGTAAGGCGAGGACCTGTTTCACGGAGATCTGTTTCGTGG
>Ga0210401_10001292_pt1 | contig 29252 bp, 21 predicted proteins | sample IncBWH32MmetaG_FD_150866 | JGI IMG/M metagenome (GOLD analysis project Ga0210401, IMG submission 150866) | Forest soil microbial communities from Barre Woods Harvard Forest LTER site, Petersham, Massachusetts, United States - Inc-BW-H-32-M | ecosystem: Environmental > Terrestrial > Soil >...
TTCGATGCTCTGCTTGAAATGGGATCGAGGGCAAAGGGGTGCAGACACGAGCATTACGACTCTTTCCCCTTACATTCAGAACTTTGCGGTCTGGCGCTATGGTTATTTCGAAGCCCGCCTGCGCTGGGATGTAGTGAAAGGCGCGTGGCCTGCCTTCTGGCTGATTCCGCTCGAAGACGCAACCGGCCAGGATATTTACAACGGGACGAAGGAGTCGGGTGAAATCGACATCTTCGAAGGTCAAGGTGACGAGCCGCACGTTTTCTATGGCACCATTCATGATTGGGTCAACCTCCGCGATCGCGCCAACAGAAACAACGCTTTTCATCTCCCTGGCAACGTGGATTTGAACCAATTCCACACCTACGGTCTGCTTTGGACACCTGGAAAAGTGGTTTGGTACCTGGACAACCAGCCGCTGCACTCAGAAAGTACGCCTGCCGTCTTTGACCGCCAGAACTTCTTCCTCGTTCTTGGCATGCAAGAGGGAGAAGACTGGAAAGCTGGCAATCTGTCCGGCGTGACCGCATCCAGCATGACGCTGAACGTCGATTGGGTGCGAGTATGGCAACAGTAGCACCTCGATTTTCGCAGCGTGCAGTTCAGCAGAAGGTGAGGTGTTGTTTCCTTCAGCCGAACGCAAACTGGATAGGCGACGTCTATCCGGTTGGTTAGCCAAAGCCGTAGGTACTTTGCTTAGGCCCGGAGCGCCATCCGGCAAGTTGTTGCAGCAAGTGGAGATACGTGAGGCGAGCAGGCCGACGGCAGGGGGGAGAGAGTGGCACGGCGGCTGCTACTTCAAGGAACGGAAGCCGGACCGCACCGTAACCAAGTTGAAGGGAGAATGATCAAGCCCATGTCTGACGCTAACTGTGGTATTCCACGCGCGAGCGGCTCGGCTCATCCAATCGCTTCTCACCGCGAAGAACGAATTGTCCTGCATACCCCGGAGCCGTTTTCATCGGCGGCGCTGTACGTCGAAGCACTTGCCCGCGCGATTACGGCGGAAGGGACTTCCTTGCATATCGTGTGTCCTGGCAATCATCAATGCATGGAAAAGTTCAACAGCAACCCTTTAATTACGGTTCACCCCACGGTTGCACGTTCCACAGACGGCGCGAAGGGTTTTTTGGGGAAAGTGATTGTCAACCTGCGATTTCTATTTTCCTCGTTGGCCGTTTTGTTTTGCGCCATCCGACGTGGCGATCTAGTCCATTTTCAATACAGCTTGCACTTGCCTTTCGGCGCCCTCTTCTTTTTGTGCGCTCGGGCTCGCGGTTGCAAGATTGTGTACACCGCTCATGATCCCCTGCCCCACAAGTGGTTGATGCCGAAGAAGCTGCGCTGGGTTGAGAGAGGCGCACTGGCGTGGATGTATCAGGTCAGCGACACGATCATTGTTCATAACGAACTGGGAAAGCGCACGATCCTGGAGCAGTTCGGCGGCAGTAGCGCAAAAATTAAGGTAATCGCTCAAGGCCCGTATGAGCTTGGGGCGGGGACGCTACCGATGCCCAAGTCGGAGTATCTGGAAGTGCTTCTGTTCGGGGCCCTGCGCGAGAATAAAGGCGCTCACCTGGCCATTGCGGCCATTCAGCAGCTTTATAAGGAGGAAGTCCCGATACGCCTCACGATTGCCGGGGCCGTTCTTAACCGAAACGAGCGGAACTACTGGGAGTGCTGCCAGGAAATGATTCGGAGATGCCCGCAGCCGATCCGCGTGATCGAGGGTTTCATTCCCGACGACCAGCTTTCTGAACTGTTTGCCAATTGCCATTGCTTTCTCCTCCCGTACACCCAATTCTTTTCGGATAGCGGTGTCGGATCGATAGCGCTGGCCAATGGGCGACCGGTCATTGGAACCAAAGCAGGAGGGCTCGGTGCCTTGCTGCAGGCTTCTAACGGTGGCCTGGTCATTGAAGAGGCTTCTGCTAACGCGGTTGCTGCCGCATTGCGCCAGGCCGTGAGTCTGGGCCCGCAGCAACTGGACCAGTTCGGCCGTGAAGGCAGGGCTTGGATATTGCGCGAGTGCGGCTGGCCGAAAATCGCCCGCGAAACCCTCCAGGTGTACTCGGCTCAAAAGTTTGCAGCACCCATCGTCACCCCGATTACCTCGATTCCGCACTCGGGAACGGCGACGTCGTAATTCTCAAGGTCGAAGTAAAGTCCAGGCCGGAGTCCCCAAATGTCAAACCTGGCTTTGGGGACCCGCCCTAGGACTACCCACCGCGATAACCAAGAATGCCCCACCGGGGCTCCTCTCCAAGACTCTCCCGAAAATACGATCTGGCGCAGTGCAATAGGGTTGGTGGGCACCCTCGAGGCCGAGTTGGCGGGACGCAGCTGCGACCGCAATCCACCGAGGCTCCGCCTGAAAACGGCGAGAGCTGTTCTTTAGTTTCTCACTCGTATCTCGTGCCGGTTTTAGGCAAAGCTCGCTTAGCATTTTCCATGATCAGGATTCCCGCCATCGCTATACGAATGCGCTGCGTCGCCACCACTATCTGATTGGCTTGTACCCCTAGGCTTTTGGATAACCCAGAAACCGATTCAACGGGCACAACTCCTACTCTCCCGTAATCAGTCGGCCCTCAAACGCTGGCGCCGCTTGGACTTACACACAGCAAGCAGGACGAATGAGAAAAGGCACGGGCTGGCAAGCCTGTTGCTTCTCTCGTGACCAGACAACTTCGAAAGGAATTCAAGCAAGGCAGCAATCACGATCATGACTACAACACTGAAAGATAACGTTTCGCAACTGGATCAGATGCTACAGAGCGGTAAGCAACACCCTCACACGAAACGGCCCGGCCGGATTCTCATCCTTATCACGACCCTGACTTTCGGGGGCGCCGAAACGCAGGTCGTTCGCCTCGCTACCGAACTAAAGATGAGAGGCTGGACGGTTTGCGTAGTGTGCATGGTTAAACCAACTGCGTACACGAGTCAGTTGGAAGCGGAGCACATCCCGGTTCACTCGTTGGATATGAAACGAGGTGTAGCGGATCTGAGAGGTGTCTTCCGTCTGAAGTCTCTAATCGGCGACTTTCGACCGGACATTGTGCATTGCCATATGTACCACGCGAACATCTTGGGTCGCGTGACCCGGCTTTTCTGCCGCATACCGGCCTTGGTGTGCACTGCCCATAACTTTAGAGAGACGTCGGAAAAAGACGGGCCCACCTGGCACAAGGAACTCCTTTACCGCATCACGGACCTCCTGGCAGACAAAACCACGATCATCTGTAACGCCGCATTCGAGCGGTACGTTCGCGTGGGTGCGGTGCCGCGCAAGAAGTTTCAGATGGTTCCCAATGGCATCGACACCGACCACTTCGCACGCTCGAAAAACCGGAGAGAGAAGGCGCGCGCTGCGCTCGGCATCGGCTCGGAGTTTGTATGGCTCGCGGTCGGCCGATTGGTCAAACAAAAAGACTATCCGACGCTTTTCCGCGCCCTGGAGTTGCTGAAGCACGAGCAATTTGTCCTTTTGATTGCCGGCAACGGGCCTCTGGAAGAAGAGTTAAAGGAAGAATGCAGGGCGCGTGGCTTGGAGGGACACGTTCGTTTTTGTGGCGCCCGCGAAGACATCCTCGATCTCTACAGCGCTGCCGACGCTTTTGTGATGTCGTCCGAGTTTGAAGGACTGTCGGCGGCCCTGCTGGAAGCAGCGTCGACCGGCCTGCCAGCAGTGGTCACCGATGTGGGTGGTAATGCCGACGTCGTCACCGATCAGATTACAGGTTATGTCGTGCCCCCGATGGCGCCGAAACCGCTGGCCGAAGCTATGCATCGGCTGATGGCTCTCTCGCCAGAGCACTTACAGACGATGGGCGATGGCGCCCGCCAGCTTTGTCACGAACAGTTTCGGATTGCAGCCGTGATGGATAAGTGGACCGACCTTTATGCCACGTTCCCCCGGCACGCTGAAGTCGTTCAGATCACGACAGCGAAATCGGAATCCTGCTTGCTAAGTCAGTCGGAGGTGACGCGATGAGCACTGCTCGTACTAACTTCTCGGATCCACGCGGCAACAACAACGCAATGCAAGCAATGGCCCCGGAACTCCAGGCGAACCGTGGGCCGAAGCGTCCTGGTGCGCTGGTCATATCACTCGATTTCGAACTTCATTGGGGAGTTCGCGATTCCGCGCCCCTTGACGGAAACGAACGGGCTCGACTGCTGTCGGCGAGACGGATCGTTCCCCGTATGCTCGACCTGTTCGAGGAGTTCTCCGTTCACGCGACGTGGGCCACCGTCGGTCTTCTGTTTGCGCAGTCTCGAACAGAAGCTGAAGCGTTTATGCCCACCCGCCGGCCCAAGTACCGGGACAACCGGTTGGATCCTTATCAGGAAACGCTTGGAGCGGGGGAGGCTGACGACCCCTTTCATTTTGCTCCGAGCTTGATTGCAGAAATAGCGAGCAGACCCGGTCAGGAGATTGCGTGTCACTCGTTCTCTCACTACTACGCCATGGAGCCGGGACAAGCCGCCGAGGAGTTCGAAGCTGACCTGAACAGTGCGGTGGCGATAGCAACCCAGTCGGGTCATGACTTGCGTTCCTACGTCTTTCCCCGAAACGAAGTCAATCCTGAGTACCTTTCGATCCTGAAACGTCTTGGGATCCAGGCCTATCGCGGAACGGAACCGACCACGATCAAGGAAGCGCGTTCGTTTAACAAGCAACAGCGCCCCCATCGGAGGCTTGGTCGGCTCCTGGACAGCTATGTGGATCTGTGTGGACCTCAGACAGGTCCATGGCCCCAAGACGAGACACTTATCTCGGTCGCAGCCAGCCGATATCTGCGTCCTTACTCGCCCGTTCTTCAGCCATTCGAAACTCTAAGGCACGCGCGAATCGAGCAAGCAATGAAGCACGCCGCCGAGCAGGGTGAAGTCTTCCATCTGTGGTGGCATCCCGAGGACTTCTCTTATCACTGCGATGAGAATCTCGTTTTTCTGCGCGCTGTATTAATGACCTTTGATAGCTATCGCGCCCGACACGGAATGGTTTCCGTGGGCATGGCAGAGGTCAACAGTCTCATGCAGAGCACTCAGCCCGTGTGTATCTCGTAACAGGAGCAATTATGAATTTGCTTAAGAACATAGAAACTGAAGTTGATAACAGCTCTCCCGCGGCCGACCTTAATAGCGGTAAGCCTCGAATCTTGTACGTCGTTACTCGAGCCGAGCGCGGAGGCGCGCAGACACACGTGCTCGACCTGGCGTGCTCCATGCAACGTGATTTCGAGGTTAGCGTTGCCACAGGAGAAGAAGGCTTCCTTACAGAAGCGTGTCGCGAAAGAGCCATCCCCGTTCACGTATTGCCTCATTTGCAGCGGGAAGTCAGGCCGCTTGCGGACGCTCGCGCCTTCAGGGAGATTTGGCAACTGATCCGGAAACTGCGACCGGATCTTCTCCATCTACACACCTTCAAGGCTGGCTTTCTTGCCCGGCTCGCTGGTCGCATACTTGGCATTCCTTCCGTATACACGATCCACGCATGGCTTTACGGGACAGCCGCGGTATCGCGCTTGTCCAGCGCTCTGAGCGGTCCCTGCGAGCGCCTGGCGGCGTACTGGTGTGAACGCATTATTACGGTTTCCCGGGCTGGAGCGCGAGTCGTGCGCGGGCACCGAATCGGATCTCCGTCCAAGCTTGTCACCATTCACAATGGTCTTCCGGATTGCCCCGAACAGGCGCAACTGTCGCCGACCGAAAAGCCCGTGATCACAATGGTGGCGCGGTTTATCGAGGGGAAGGACCACGAGCTTCTACTCCGTGCCTTTGCCCAAGTTCCCAAAGGACCGCAGCTTCGTTTGGTAGGCGACGGTCCTACTCGAGCTAGCGCGGAAAGCCTGGCGCGCGAACTTGGAATTCAGGATCAAGTGGATTTCCTGGGCAACCGGGACGACGTTGCTTCGCTGCTTGCCACATCAGACGTGTTTGTCCTTGCATCGCAATCCGAGATGCTTCCAATCAGCATCCTGGAAGCGATGAGGGCAGGGCTGCCAGTGATCGCCTCGGATGTCGGCGGGGTAGCAGAGGCCGTAGCAAATAACGAAAACGGATTTCTAGTGCCCAGCGGTTCCGTCTCCGCTTTGGCGCAGGCATTGACTGATCTGACCAATGACTATGCGCTCCGCCTCCGGATGGGCCGTGCAGGGCGGCAGCGCTTTACCGATCAGTTTTTGAGCTCATCCATGCAAGAACGCACTCGGTCCATCTATCGGGACGTGTTGCGGAGCCCTGAAAGACCTGAGAGAAAACGCAATGCCCCTGCTGCGGCGCCCGCGTCCATTACTCCCCCAGCAAACTGGCGGACCGCCTAATCACAATGCATGTGTGTGCGAAAGACGGAAGCGCGCCCCGACGCGAAGCAGCGCAGGAAAGGAAAAAAGCAAATGAATATCACGACAACCACCACGACTCTGCCCCACACTCGCGCTTGCGGCGAACCGATTGGCGTGGTCCATTCAAACGGTGAAGATATTTCGCCGGCGGCTGAACGCGATCCGGCAGCTAAGAATCTCGCTTTACCAAGACGGGCACGCTGGCTTGGCCCGTCTGGTGAATCATCGAATATGGACGCGCGGCATGATAGGCATCGAGATTCGTTCCGACGCCCAGGTTGTGCGGGGGCAGCTAATTCATGCCACAGGCGTCATCATTCGGGAAACAGCAATCGTGGAAGACGTTGCAGCTGTAGATCACAGGATCACACTCGCCGCCGCCAGGCAGCAGTAGGACCCATATCACCCCAAGATCCGCGACCACGGGGTGTGCACGACGCATCCACTGTTGTTGTTGGCGTTCCCCGCCGCATTGTTTTTCAGAATGGCAGGCGGGTCCTGGCCGATTCCGAATTGGACGATGATCCTTGACAGGCCGCCGCATTCTCGCCAGCCCCCTTCGTGGAACCCAACACACACTTGCGACTCTTAGTGCCCACTTCCACACTCCGATGACACACTGCTCTCTGCCGTGTGATGATAGCTTCGCGCCCAGCGGTTCTCCGTTTCACAAAAGTTCCAACACCGATTCCAGGATCGGAGACGAAGCGCCGTGTAATCTTCAACTAACTCTCGGGCACCCGTCTTTTTTGTCAGGCTCTCCGACTGTCTCAGGCTCTCCGACTGTCGAGAGCCGACTGTTGTCAATGCAAACCCCGTTCTCCTATTGTCACGCTGCCTGAATCTTGATGAAGTCACCACAAAATCGAATCAAGAATAGACATTCATTTGGAAAGCAACGTGCTCCTAGTTGGATTGCAGGAGGAGCGACATGCAAAACACGGGTGCACACTTACAAGCTGACAGGCGCATAGAAGCGCCCAATTATGAGAGCGCAGTTCGCGAAATGGAGGAGCTTCTGTCACACCGTTTCCCGTATTTTTATAGTGTCGCCTATCGGCTTCTGGGCGATGCGGCTGACGCCGAAGATGCGGTACAGGATGCCTTCTTCACCGCCTACCAGCACCTGAATCAGTTCAGAGGGGACGCGCCTCTGTCTGCGTGGTTAGCGACGATTGTATGCAATTGTGCGCGGATGCTAATGCGCAGACGACCACGCCACGAGATCATCTCTTTGGATGAACCGATGGGGACACAGCAGGAATTCCCTCTCGCGGAACAATTAGCCTGTGAAGGACCGAGCCCTGAAGATGAGTGTCGACGCTCAGAAATGAACAGGTACTTGGCGCAGGCAGCCGAGGAACTCACGCCTGCTTTGCGCAGAACACTTCAGCTACGGGCTGTAGAGGGCTTGTCGGTCCTCGAAACGGCAAAGATTCTGGGAGTAACGAGTGGAACGGTGAAGTCGCATTTGTCCCGGGCGCGAGCCAGGATGAGCCGCTTATTGTCGCAGCGATGTCGAACGACTCGCATGCAGCAATCTGCATCTCCTAGTACCGTGACCGCGTGATTGGGTAGTCAAATGTGATTTCGGGCTTTTTGTGAGTGAGACTCCACGTTTGGTCCTTCCACGCACGGTTTCACCACTTCAAGCACGGAACCGCTATCCGGATAGATAGCATTCAGCTCGCTCCTCAGATACGGCTTTCAGGCCGGGGCGCGCAGCCCTCTTTCCCACGTACTCAGCCACTGGTTCGCACGCGACCGCTCCATCTTGCTAAAAAGACTGGCCTCTGTTCACTTGGTCGAGCCAAGCAGACGGCTTATCGCTCTGGATAGCGCCGCGCCATCAACGACGCTCTGACTTGGCATTGTGGTTGCTTTTAGCCGAGGTGGGTTCTGCAGTTCAACCGAAAGGAGACACGACAATGGCAAAACTAGAAATCATCGCCAGCAATGCTCACCCGGAGCGCGAAGTCAGCTTTCCCGAGACGTGGCGCCTCCACAAGGAAAACAACACGACTGAGGTCCACGTCATGCACGACGGACACAAGCGGCCTTTTGTGCGCGATAAGGTTACTGCGTGAGGTCGAAGGCGCCTGTTATGGAGTGTAAAGCGCTTTCGTCCCCGCACGGTGCTCCATGGACTTCCGTCGAGCCGCGCGGGAGTGTTGGGCTTCCTTCACCCGAGATACCTGCTGCGGCTCGGTGGAATCAGTCTATAGCCCGCCCGCTTTTTGCGGCTCGCGGGACACCAGCGCCCGAATGTTCAGGTTGCGGATTAAGCGGTGGAGGTAATTCGGATGCACGCCGAGCTGCTTGGCTGCTTCCGTGATCATTCCGCTGCTGCGCTCGACCGCCTCCACGATCATCTGCTTCTTTAGCGCATTGATCGCTTGATGATATTTCGATTCCACAGTTGTCTCCGGCTGACCCTCCAGTAGTGTCTCGGGCAAATCCTCCGGAACAATTCTGTCTCCTACTCCCAGCACTACCGCCCGTTCGATCGCATTTTCCAGTTCCCGGATATTTCCTGGCCAGGAATAGTTCATCAGAGCGGTCCGCGCCGAAGGCGAGATGCCCTTGAGCGACCGCTTGCATTTCTTGGAATGCTCCGCGGCGAAATACATCGCCAAGAGCGGGATGTCTTCCGGATGCTTGCGCAAAGGGGGCATATTGATGGAGACGACATTGAGCCGGTAGAACAAGTCCGATCGGAAGGAGCCGTTTTTCATCGCCTGTTCTAGATCTCGGTTGGTAGCCGCGACGAAACGCACATCCACCTTGATAGTTCGGTTGCTGCCAACGCGTTCGAATGATCGTGTCTGTAGGGCGCGCAGCACCTTCACCTGCAGGGCTAATGGCATTTCGCCCACCTCATCAAGGAACAACGTCCCTGTGTTGGCCACTTCCATTCGGCCCATCTTCATGGCCGTTGCGCCGGTGAAGGCGCCCCGTTCATGGCCGAACAGCTCACTCTCCAAAAGGGTTTCGGTGAGGGCCGCGCAGTTCAGCGCCACGAACGGCCGATCCTTGCGAGCACTGTTGCGATGTATCGCCCGGGCTACCAGTTCCTTGCCCGTGCCGCTCTCGCCCCGAATGAGCACAGTGGCATCACTCTTCGCCACGCGTGCGATGAATTCCATCACCGATGCCATGGCTGCACTTTCTCCAACCATCGGGTGGTCCAATTCGATGTCGGTTCGCAGACAGAGATTCTCCTGTTCGAGAGATTGCAGATGCATGGCGTTCTCAAGCGCCACGGCGAAGATGCTGGCTACAGCCGTGACAAAGCGTACGTACTTTTCCTCAAAGGGCAAATTCGGGCGTACAAGATAGAGCGCACCGATCGTATCTTTCGTCCCCGAAAGTTTGACGCAAAGTACGAACTGCTCGTTCGCCGATTGGGTACCGGCGGTTTCGGGCTCGTTCACCACATCGGCGCCTTCCCACAAAGCGCGATTCACAAGTTTCCAGTTCACCTCTCCGGACTCACCTTTCCGCCCGTCGCGGTGCCAACTCGTGGCCCGGCCGGGGCTGTCGTAGGAGGCGAGGACGACCGAACCGCGCTCAGCCGGTATGACTTCGAAGAGGACATCCAGCAGTTCCCGTTGTAGCAGGTCGACTTTCCCAATGGTGTTGATGCGACTAATCCTCAGCAGCGCATCCAGATCTGGCATGACGACGCCCAGATCCGGCATAGTGGCGCCGCCAGGTCGCTCGGAACTGGATGGTAGCCGGGGTTCCGCCCAGGACAATATCAACGTACTTCCGTCGTGAGGGATTTCAGGCTCACTCGCCGGCGTCATTGTCTCGTCGGGTTCCAGCAGGAACACAAGTTCCGTATATCCCAGGCGAATCCTATCCCCATGCTGCAAAACCTTATTGCGTATCGGAATGCCATTCACGAAGGTGCCGTTGCTGCTGTCGAAATCGATGACGCGGTAGATGTCGCCGTCTGCCTGAATGGCACAGTGCTTGCGAGAAACGGACTCCTCACTCAGGCACAGAGCACTAGCGGGATCGCGGCCAATGCTCGTCTCCGCATCCTTCAAATGCGTGATCGCACCCTTTTTGGCGCCGACCACAACCGCAATTCTTGGATCCATGGTTAGCTCCCATCTCCGCAGGCACAAGCAGGCACAATACGATGAGTCGCGGACACAAAGTTGTTCCTTGGTTTCCTAATCGTGAATCGATTGCGTGAGTACACGTGTCGAAAAACCTTTTACGAAAGATCAACGAAAATCGCATCGCGCCAGGATGCCCTACAAACGATTCTCTGGTCGCGTGTTCATTTCTGGTCACGTGCCTTCACCAGAAACCGGTTTTTTCAACAGCTACACACAAACTCACCTTCTTCCTGACCGAGAGAGTATGCCACACAACCCGTGTTGTTCCGCTGTGTAGCGCAACACGTGCGCCTTTCTCGGTTGGCCCTACTGACGTCAGTTCATATTTGTCACGTCACTCAATGCGAACTTTGTTGGCCCTCCCGGCACGCCAATTGTTGGCAGCACCAAACCGATGCAGTTCGCAGATTAAGAACGTAACGTCCGTCCGGTGAATGACATGCGAGGCTCACCAATAGGAGTGCGGCGCGCAGGGATGGGACAATCCCGCCTACCTGGCGACCGGAGTCGCACATCTCCTGACACCTCGAACATTAAGGCCAGAGGCTGGTTCGGAAGATTGACGCGCCAAGGTCATTTAGCAATCCATATCTTCCGGGGATCTCAGGCGCAAACTTGATCGCAGTACTTCAGCGCCAAAATCCTACACGTCTGCGAATGTATTTCGATAGAATGACCGCACGACTTTGCTTGGACAAGCCAAGTCAAGCCTACAATACGGCAGAGGACGTGAAGATCTTATGTCCGCATGGGCCGACTACTCTGCGACCGATACACATAAAGAACACACAGGGATATCGTGTTTAGACGGGGATTTGGTCGCTCGCGTCGTAATAGAGGATTTACTAAAGCTTAGGCCGGCTTTCTTGGAAGATCCAACGCTTCGATCTGTTGCCGGACAAGTATTGGTAGTCTCCGCGGAACAGGCGCTGGCTGAAAACTCGGCAAATTTACCGCTGGGCGCGGTGCGGATCATCGCTCTCAGCGAAGCGTGTTACAAGGATCCGCGGTTGGATGCCACTGTATTCGCCTACTTACCGCCGTCCACACCGATTCCACTCGTGGGGCGGATGATCGAGAACGCCCTGTGTGACATTCGTCGCGAGAATCTTCATCATCAATCTGCAGAACAATTGAGGATCGCATCCGCTGAAATTGACGAGTTGAACCGTATCGGTGTGGCGTTGTCGGCAGAGCACGAAATCCCCAAGCTGCTGGAGATGATTCTGTCCAGGGCGCGCCAAATGACTGCTGCCGACGCCGGTTCGATCTATTTTGTAGAAGCCGAGCAAGACGGTTTCTGGTCTAGCTCGCCGAAGTCACACTCGGCGATTACCGGTTCGATTCAGGAACGTGAAATTGACTGGTGGAAGCCGAATGTCACTTCACGCCCGACAGCGTTAAGGTTTCTGTGGGCACAGAACGACACCGTTTCCTTTCCTTTCGAGCAAACAAAGGTGGAGATCAGCAATGCCTCCATCGCTGGTCACGTCGCATTGACGGGGGAGAGTGTTCAACTGGACGACGCCTACGACGTTCCTCCTGGACTCCCCTATACGATCAATCATGATTTTGACGCGAAGCTGGGCTACCGGACCAAGTCGATTTTGGCCGTGCCCATGTGCAACGACAAGGGCGAAGTCGTCGGTGTGTTGCAACTGATCAACTCGAAACGCGATCCTGGCGCCAAACTGACTTCCCATGCTGCCGCGGCCGAGCAGGTGGTTCCGTTCACACTGCATCATCGAAAGTTGCTCCTATCGCTGGCAAGCCAAGCGGCTGTGGCACTTCAGAACAGCCGGCTGCTAGCCTCCATCGAAAATTTATTTGAAGGCTTTGTACGGGCTTCCGTGGTCGCCATTGAACAGCGCGACCCCGCAACCTGCGGGCACTCTGCCCGGGTAGCCCGGCTGACGCTGGCTCTAGCCGACGCAGTCAATCGCACTACAACAGGACCGCTCGCCCACATTCATTTCACGCCCACCCAAAAAAAAGCGCTACGCTATGCAGCCCTGCTGCACGATTTCGGCAAAGTCGGCGTTCGCGAAGACATACTGCTGAAGAAGGAGAAGCTCTATCCTGCGCAACTGGAACTGCTGCGCCATCGGTTCTTGTTTGCCAAGCGAAGTTCAGAGACTGAGTTGCTGCGAGCGAAACTGGAGCTTTTGCTGGCCCACGGAGAGCACGCCTACAATCAGGCGGCACAGGAAGCCGACGTCCGTTTTCAGAAATACTGCACCGAGCTTGATGCGCTCTGGGACTACGTACTGCAATGTAATCTGCCTTCGTCCGCTCCGGAAACCGTGCGTCCCCGTCTGGCTGACGCCGCAGCGCGTACTTATGCCGATCTGAACGGCATTTCCCAACGGTTGATCACCGACGAAGAAATCCGCCTGCTCTCGATTCCTCAAGGCTCGCTGGACCCGCTCGAGCGTGCTCAAATGGAGGACCACGTAATGTATACGGTGCGCTTCCTCAGCCAGATACCGTGGACGCCGGAGATCCGTGGTGTCATTCCTATAGCCGGCGCCCATCACGAAAAGCTCGACGGCTCTGGCTATCCGCACCGACTCTCGGCAGACAATATTTCCTGGCAGACACGCATGCTGACGATCGTTGACATCTTCGACGGGATAACCGCCTCGGACCGACCGTACAAAAAAGCCTTCAGTCCGGAGGAGGCCCTCGCGATCTTGCGTGCCCAGGTGGCCGCTGGCGCCATCGATCCGGACCTATTCGAACTCTTCGCAGATCTTGTACGTCAAGGTATACATAAGGCCGAGTCGCAACAGCCGGATTCGGCCTCAGCCGACAAGCAAGCAGCCAGCTAGCTATTCAGCAGCTCTCGCCGCTGCGCCTTGCATAAAGAGAGTTGAAGGGCAGGAGCGGGAGCGGCCAGAGGCCGCTCCCGCTTGTATAGGTAGGATACTAGGCAGGATGAAAGGCAGGATGAGTGGCAGGATTAGAGGCAGAACTCATAACTTGGAACCCGCTGCAGATTGTTGGAGCAGCGCTGTTTCGATTTCTGACATAGCCAGGGGCCCCGACCGTCAGGCGTTCACGCTCGCGAATCCATACTGGGCGTCGAATGGCCTCGGTGCAGTTGAAAAAAAGGAAGTTCGCAACGTCTGCAGCATCCCCGCGATACTCGGTACTCCGCAACATCAAGTTCATAAAATCGCCTAATGGGAGCCGGCGTTGCTGGTCGCCGCCTGCTATCGCATTTGACTAAGGCAAGTCCGTTGCCAGACGGAAAGGCGTGTGATGCGTCTGCGAACCCATTGACTGTATTGATCTGGAAAGCTCGGCACCGCGGGCGAGTTTAGCGAGTCAATCCGATCTGCTAACTTTCGGCCTGGGTGATCTATCCGCATGGATAGTCGAGGCCGCCGCACTGCAAGCTGTTTCTCCCTGAGCAGTCCTAGGCTGACGTTGCGTTCATAAAACCGACAGCGTAGCGGGTTCGTCAGGTTTGCAGAACGGGCAGGAAATTGCCGTCAGCATAAGGCCGGGCGCAGGCGTATTCTGTGATCGATGCGACGTTCGTGAATTCCCGAATTGCATTTTGGGTATTCGGCGAATTTCACAGCGCAGCCCGAGTTTGAAATCGGAGCCGGGATCTCAATTTGACCGCCGGACGTTCTGTGATGAAAGCGGATGCTCCCAAGAAGATTAGTAAGTACGACGTTGTGGACCTCATCGGTAAAGGGGGAATGGGTGTCGTCTACAAGGCCGTAGACCGTGCTCTGGGCAGGCTCGTAGCGATCAAGGTAGTGAACGGAGCGGCCCAGCACAGCGAGTTGGAGCGTTTCTACCGCGAAGCCCAGTTCACCGCCAGCCTTCGCCACCCCAACATTGTCGTCGTTTACGACCTGGGCGACTTCGAGGGCAGGCCATACCTTGTGATGGAGTACCTCGATGGGCCGAGTCTGGAGTCGATGCTGTCGACAAAAACGTTGACTATGCTGCAAAAGATCAGCTACGTCAGGCAGGTCTGCAGCGGTCTGGAATATGCCCACTCACGCCAGCCGAGCATTATCCATCGCGATATCAAGCCAGCCAACATCGTCGTCCTTGTGGACGGAACCGTGAAGATTGTCGATTTCGGCATGGCCCGGTTGGTACATTCCCGCCACACCCGTGCCGGCGAGCTCATAGGCACGGTCCACTACATGTCCCCAGAACAGATCAAAGGCGTGGACCTGGACGCACGCAGCGATATCTTCTCCACCGGCGTGGTCCTTTACCAGTTGCTTACGTCGAAACTTCCTTTCGCGGGGGGTGGAATCGCGCAGACGCTCAAACAGATCGTCGGCAGTCCTGCTCCGCCTCTGAGTCAGTTCATTAAGGGGTATTCCCCCGCGCTCGACCATATCATCGCGCGCGCGCTGGCTAAGGAACGGGACGACCGTTATTCATCGGCGAGCGAATTCTCCTTCGATTTGCTGGAAGTCGAAGAACACCTCAAGAGCAATCTTTTCGGCGAACACATCAGTCGGGCGGAGCGACTGATGCACGACGGCGAGTTGGACCGCGCCAGGCAGGAGCTACTCAATGTGCTACAAATCGACCGCGAGCACGTGCGTGCCAATCAACTCATGCGCCAGGTGGTGCAGGCAATCGCCAAGAAACAGGGCTCTCAGAAAGAAGCAGTGCGGCTAGACAACAGCAATAGAGAGCCGCATGCCGGGCGCGATCAGGCGATTGCAGCGCGTGCCCGCATGGAAAAGCTCAATGATGTGCTGAGCCGCGCCGAGCGAGCGTACTCTGCCGGGGACTTGGAAGGCGCGAGCCGCGCGGTGGACGAAGCCTTTGAGCTGGACCCAGACGCCCCACGCGCCAAGTTCCTCAATGTTCAGATTGCTCATAAAGTTGCCAAACACGAGCAGGAACGACGGGTGCAGGAACTGCTCGCGCTTGCGCGCCGACATATTTCTGAACGCAAATTCGCGGATGCGCTGAAAGCTGTAAAGAAGGCCGAGAATCTGAATCCCGCGGCTTCAGGCATTCGGGATCTAATGGCCTTGGTTGCCTCTGGCCACGAGCAGGAGCAACGAAGACGAGCGGTGAAAAGATCCGCGACTGAGATTCTCGGCGCGCTCGACGGGTCAGATCCTTCTCTCGCATGCAAGCCGGCACAAGCCGCGGTCCAGCAATTTCCTAACGAAGGCGAGTTGTCGCAACCGAAAGCGCGGGCGCAACAGCAGGTCGGACATCGAGCATGGGTAGCCCAACAAGTAGCTGGCGCTCGCGCCCTGCTGGCAGCGGGTAGGAACAAGGATGCGCTGGCCATGGTGGACGCCGCCTGCCGGAGATCTCCCGGAGAGGGCGAACTGGAGTCGCTGATGGCGCTCGTCCGGGCGCTCATCCAGCGCGAAGAGACAGAGCGCCGCAGAGCCGAAATTACGGCGAAGGCCGAAGACGCCTTGAAACGTAAGAACTACGCCGAAGCAGTTCAACTCCTCGAAGCGGCCAAATCGGAGATGAAAAGCAGTGATTTCGATGAATTGCTGCGGTTGGCGAGGGAGGAAGAGACTCGTTTCGAGCGGCAGCAGAAAGTAGATGCCGCCGCAACCCAAGCACAGCGGTTGATCGCCAGCAGCGAGTACGCGCGGGCCACCGAATTCCTAGACTCCGCCGCACGAGAATTGTCCAGCGAGGACTTGCGCATTCTCGCTGCCAGCGCGCGACGACAATGGAAAGATTATCGCCAAGAATTGGACGAATTGATTGCGACGGCTGACCACTTATTGGAGGAAGGCAGACCGGCCGACGCTGCCGCTTGTCTGGAGGTCAAGGCTGCCACCTACGGCCGAGAGCCCAGCTTCCTATCCCGTTTGGAGCAAGCTCGGCAACAGCAACAGAAAGCAGCCGCGATCGGTAAGGCAGCCATGGCCATTAGGGCCTCGTTGTCGTCAGGCAACTGGAACGAGGCCCGGCTTCAGCTCACTGCAGCCCGTCACGACTTGGGCGACTCTGCAGAATTGCGGGAGCTGGAAGCGGATATCGATAGGCAAGAAGCCCACGCGATTCACGAGAAGATGGCGGCAACGCTGCGTGAAGTGGAAGACCTGGTCCGCTTGATCGGTGGCCAGGCACTGACAAGTTTGCAGTCGGTTGACGATCTTCTCGACAAGGCCCCGCCTGGCTTGCGGAAGCATCATGAGGAGCTGAAGGGTGCGGTCAGTGCACTGTTGGAAGAAGTCAAACGGGAGCAGATGCGCTATGCGGGCGGCGCGGAAACTGAACCATCTTAAGCCAGAGCTCTCCATCCCTGGTGCGTGCAGGTCGGAGCTAAAGACGCCAGGCGAGAACAGGCCGGGCCCATCCCACGCCAGAAGTTGAATCGGTACAGGACTCCACGACCCACGTTTTTGCCCACCGACGCGCTGTCGGGATGCCCCAAGTTTCGCTCCGGACGCACGTCACCGATTTCCCCCGATTCTGTCTCTACGAAAACGTCCGCTAATTCCGCTGCAGCATGCAGGACAGCCGTGCCGTCGCCAGTTGTAGCCGCGAGCAACGGGCCGTACCTTTGCCACCCGTTCGCGATAGCGAGGAACTCTCCACCTCGGTTGTTCCCAGCACTAAGCGATCGGCTACGCGGACCCTATCTTCGTGGATAGGTCGACCAGGCCTTACCCGCAAATCTGCCGGACCTCGACTCCCGCGCTCAGTTCGTACATGCCTGAGCAAATTGAGGATAAGCGACTTCCACAGTCTGGTGGATGAACTCTGGCCAAGGTGGCAGCGCCCGTGCTTTTCCTATGGCTGCGCGGAAAAAAGCTTGCGGAGTTAAGACAATGTCCATCGCTGCCGTTCTAGTAAGGAAACCCGCTTCAGCCCCAACCATACTCAACCCCAGCAACCCCAGGCTTTCAGCGCTCCTCATTGTCGCAGGAGACATTTTGGGATTCGCGCTGCTGCTGGGAACATTTTGGGCCAATCCTTACGTCTCCCGATACGCTCGGCCCAATGAGTGGCTGCAGTATTGGCCACTCCTGCCGCTGTTTCTGATGCTCTATTGGTTCTTCGATGTATATCCGGGAGTCAGTATCAGCCCGGTAGACGAGATCAGGCGCATCTCGCTGGCAAATGCCGGCGCCTTCAGTTTTCTATCGGTGGCACTCGGATTGAAGCGAGCGCCTCTGAGTTCACATTTATTTTGCCTGGCCGCTTTTGTCGGCGCCTGCGTGGTGATACCCACGACTCGAGGCATAACCAGGCGAATCGGCGCCCGATGCGCTTGGTGGGGCTATCCGATCGTATTGTTTGGGGACGGAGACCAATCGCTGTCGGTGCTGCGCAAGCTCAAGGCTGATCCGCGCCTTGGCTTTCGCCCCATCGCGATCGTTGCCGATCGCAGTTCCCACGAGCAACTGGAAGAAGTTCCAGTCTGCGACTTCGGGGCGCTGGACGGGATGGTGTTCAGGGGTGTAAAGCACGCCGTTGTGGTCGCTCCGGACTTTTCCCAGTCGGAATTTGTCAAAGTACTCGAACGCGCTGGTGAAGCTTTCCCTCATCTGATCGTGATTCCAGATACCGATTTCCTCGGAAGTGTGGGGGGCTATACGCAAGATCGGATGGGGGTTCGCGGGCTGCAAGTCCGAAATAATTTGCTCCTCGCCGGTTCTCGCATCGCGAAGCGAGCGATCGACTTGGCTTTCTGTTTGGCGTTGATGCCGCTAGTGCTTCCCTTGATGGCCGTGATCGCGCTTCTGATCGGAGTGGAATCGGGGTTCCCCGTGTTCTACTCCCAGAAGAGATTAGGACAGGACGGCCGCACCTTTCATATCTGGAAGTTCCGAACGATGGTGCGGAACGCCGCCGAAGTTCTGCAACGCTCGCTGGCAAACAGCCCCGAACTGCAAAAAGAGTGGGCGGAAAACCAAAAACTTCGAAACGACCCGCGCATCACTCGAATTGGGAAGGTGCTCAGAAAGGCAAGCTTGGATGAATTGCCCCAACTCTGGAACATCGTCAAGGGGGAGATGAGTCTGGTTGGTCCGCGGCCCATCGTGCACGACGAAATCGCCAAATACAAAGAAGCCTATCCCCTGTATACCAAGGCAATTCCGGGCCTGACTGGACTCTGGCAGGTGTCCGGACGCAATCACACGACCTATACGGAACGGATTACCTATGACTCGTACTACGTCCGCAACTGGTCCTTTTGGATGGACATTTACTTGCTAGCCAGGACAGTAACGGTTGTGCTCACCGGCGATGGCGCTTATTAGGCAAATGACAAAACTCTCGAGAAGAGGTGATGTGATGCAAGCTCGCGTTTTAGTAGCGTTTTGGATTCTCAGCCTGGCACCCCTTGGGGCAGCCGCCCAGTCCGAGCCCAACCAGGCTGCGCAGCCAAGCGATTCGACTCAAAGTTCGCAGGTATGGGCGGCCAACGTCGGCGATGAACCGGTGGGCAACGGAGACCTCATCTACGTCACCGTGACCGGCTCTCCCGAATTCACGCGCAGCTACCGGGTCTCGAACGACGGCGATATATCGATACCGCTGGTCCCTAAGCCCATATCGGTTATTGGACTGACGCCTACCACCATCGCGAATGCGGTTGCCGACGCCTTGGTCCACGCCCGCATTCTGGTGGCGCCCATCGTGTCGGCAGCGGTGCTCGAGTACAAGAGTCGCCAAGTCACAGTAGCGGGAGCGGTAAACACGCCGGTCATCATCCAGGCAACTGGCGATCTCAAGTTGCTGGATGCCATCGCGCGCGCTCACGGGATTGCTCCCGATGCTGGAGCTGAGGTCATAGTCTCGAGTCTCGACAAAACGACGGGGAAGAGAAACTCGACTTCGATCCCGATCAAGGACTTGCTCTCCGGGGAGGACCGAAATCTGAATATCTCCCTGCACGGTGGCGAAGAAGTCAGCGTTCCCGAGGCTGCCAAACTGTTTGTTACAGGCAACGTAAAATTGCCGGGCCTCTACCGAATCAACGACATGGAAGGCTCGTCCGTACTTCGGGCTTTGGCTCTGTCGCAAGGCACTCTCCCCAATAGCACGAAACAGGCCTATGTCTATCGCATGGTGGCAGGAGCCAACCAGCGCCAGGAAATCGCGATCCCGCTACAGGACATCCTGCACAGGAAAGCAGCTGATGTTCCGCTTCAGGCAAACGACATTCTCTATGTTCCGGCAAGCCGCGGGCCTCATCTTGCCTCAATTCTCCAGGGTATGGTCGGCTTGAGCCAAGCGGTCCTCACAAAAGGATTGGTCCCATAACTGCAATGAGTCTTAGCGGCAAGGAGGAAATCATGGTCTGCACGGAATCAAAAGATGAGTTGGTGGACGGTAAAAACGCGATGAATGAACAGAAGGCTTACTCCGAAGCTCCCGAGATGAATCTGGAAGGTCTCACTCAAATCATTCCTCCGAGGCGACGACTGCCGTCAGCGTCAACGGACGAGGCGCGGCGCAAACTGCGCACGGAAGCCAGGCTGGTGATCATTACCGGTCCCAACAAGGGCATGATTGTCTGGCTAGACAAAGAAGAGATCGTGATCGGCCGCGAAGCAAAATGTGAGGTCTCCTTAGTAGACGAAGCGGTCTCCCGCAAACAATGCGCCGTGAAGGCCGACAACGGTTCGTTCCTGATCACGGATTTCAGTAGCCGAAACGGCAGTTTTGTGAATGGGGTCCCGATACGCGAGAAAGTCTTGCAACACGGAGACAAGATTCGTATTGGCGCCAGCGAACTTGTGTTTCTAGAGAACGACGAACCGCCGACCCCGATGCCCGTAGAGGACCAAAGTCTAGAACTAACCAATCGGATAGCGTATCCAGGATCGACGGAGTTCGCGCTGGAGGCGAGCATCCCGAACAGGATTTCTCCCTACCCTTCCCCGAAGCCAGTTCCCGCACAGATTCCCGTGCCAGTGGCTCCTGGGTTGATGGACATGAGCCCAATCGACGGCAACGCGTCTCTATCCAAATTGATCAAGGTCATCCGCCGGCAGCAATGGAAACTGCTCGCATTCGTTGCGGTTGCAATCCTCGCTGCCGTTGGGGTTCAGCTTGTTGTGCCAAAGGTTTATGAAGCCACAGCTCTGGTCAAAGTCGAGCGCCACACCGCGGGCGGTGTGGTGGGCCAGGAGGCAGCTCAGGTTTCGTCCGTCGACGATATGGACCAGGTGATCGCGACCGAGATCGAGCTGGCTCTATCGGATCCGGTCCTCCGACCAGTGGTTGAACGGTACAAGCTGCTGCCGGCGAAATCGACCAACCGTAAAAGCACCTCGCAGCAGAACGGCCCAGCGCCAATCCGGTTGGATTCTCTTAAAGTGACGCGTTCGCCCAGCTCTTATCTGATACGCATCTCTTATCGTGCCCACGACCCGAAACTTGCCGCCGATGTGGCCAATGCCGTGGCGCAGTCCTTGTCCGAACATGCTAACGATACAGGAAAAAGTTCGTATGAAAAGCTCTCCACACTCGTCGCCCAGGACATGTCCGACTTGCGCTCGAAGATGCAAGCCTCGGCTCAGCAGTTGGCCGAGTATGAAAAAGAACTGAACATGGTAGATCCGGAGCAGCGGGTCACTATCGTGAGTGCTCGCCTAAGCCAGCTGAATACGGATCTTACGGCGGCCCAGGATGAGAGGATCCGTCGTGAAGCCATCCTGGCGCAGGTTGACAACTCTAACACCCTCGCTTCTGCACAGGCAGCCCAGGCGGCGGCGCAAGATCCAATGCTGAGCGAAGCTCTCCAGCGTCTGAATGTGGCGCGCCAGCAGTTCACTTCGGTGCGTTCCTATTATGCCGAGGGTCATCCGGAATACGTGAAGGCACAGAAACAAGTACAGGAAGTGGAGGCCCAGGTCAACGAACTCAGAGCACGGGCCAAAGAGCGAGCGGCGGCGGACTACCAGCAGGCACTGGGACGAGAGAAGCGCCTGTCCAGCGTCCTGCAAGAGACCAAGGCAGAAGCGGACAGTCTTAAATCCCGCACTTACCAGTATGAACAGCTGAAGGGCGAAGCGGACAACGACAAGAAGATCTACGATGACTTGTCGACGCGAACAAGGCTGGCCGGCATCAACCAGCAGTTCCAGAACGCCACGGTGCTGCTCGCCGCGCAGGCACTGCCGGCGCGCGACGCTGTTTTTCCGAAACTGTTCATTAACCTGCCTGTGGCGGTAATTCTGTCCGGCATTCTGGGTATTCTCTTTGCGGTTTTCGCCAGTGTATTCGACAACAGCTTTGCCGATGGGGAAGAGGCCGCAAGTCAACTTCGCGTTGACGTGCTTGCCGAAATACCGCTCGCGAAAGGTCTGCTAGGTATCTCTTCCAAAAAGGGCCTTGCAGAGGATTCCGCTTTTTCGGCTAAGCTGAATGCAGCCTATACAGAGGCGATTCGGAACCTGCGCGCCGCGCTCAACGGCGTGAGCAGTTATCGGCCGATACGAAACCTCGTGATCACAAGCGCGGTGCCAGGCGAAGGCACCTCGACCACCGCGGCACAGTTGGCGCTGGCCTATGCAAAAACGGGCAAGAGGGTGCTGTTAGTAGATGCCAACTTCAGCCACCCAAGCCTCGATCCTAATTTGCTGGTGTGTTCAACTCCCAAGAAATTTAAAGTCGATAGCCGCGTTGGTTTTACCGACGTTCTAAAGGGCAAAGCATCCTGCGCCGACGCAATCATCCAGTTGGCGCAGCCGGGGTTATCTCTGATGCCCGCTGGGCGGATGTCGCGAACTGCCGCCGATCTCATCAGTACGAGGGCATCTGCGGTAATGGCCAAACTCTGCCTGGGTTTCGATTTGGTCCTGGTGGATGCGCCTCCGGTTCTTGCCGCCTCGGAAGCGCAAGAATTGGCTGGGGTCGCCGACGGTGTATTGCTTTTGACCAAGGCCGCCGAAACTGGCGCGAAACAAGTATCGGACGCCATGTCGGCTCTGTCTCGCGCACGCGCCAATGTCATTGGTCTGGTGTTGAACCAGGTCAAGTCTAATGATGTCGCGGACGCTCGCGCTTCGTACCACCTGGAAGCGCTCAACTCGAACGACTCGATCATATTGCCTCGCTTAAACGCCTGAGGACTCACATGGAATACTTAAAGAAACTTTCTCGCTACGCCTCCGGCTCCGCGGCTCTGCTGGTGATATCACTGGCGACCGGCGGCATCTTTAAGTTGTCGGCCTTTGCTCGAGAAGCGTTCATCGCGGCGAAGTTCGGGCTCTCGGCAGTTACCGACGCCTACTTTGGACTGCAGCAGTTTCCTCTTGCGCTTGCGAGCTTCATGTTTGGAGCTTTTTCGCTGGCTTTTACTCCCGCCTACGAAAACGCACGGCGGCGTTCGGGCAACGTCGAATGGCTGCCGGGACTGTTGTTCTATACCTGTACACTCGGCGCGCTTCTAACGGTGCTCATGGTGGTCTGCGCTCCCTACCTCTTACAACTGATTCACACCACCGATACGAAGGAGGTTCGCAACACGGTTGTTCTTCTCGGCGCTTGCTTTCTTCCAATCATTTGGATCGGAATCTGGAAAGGGATCTGTTCCGCTCGTGGACAGAACCTGTGGGCGACGAGTCTCCCCGGACTCCCATATCTGATTATGACTGTCGTGCTGGTTGGCAGTTACGCGATAGGGCGGCTCAGCAACCTCAGTTTGCCCGTATCCCTCACCGCAGGTTTTGCGCTGGTCGGATTGTACTCACTTGTTCGCATTGGGAAATCGCAGCAATTGCTGCGAGGGGACTCTTCCATATTTGCGGTTTGGCAGGTTACGGAGTGCCGTCATTTTCTGCGGCAGCTCACAGCCTCGGCGGTGGAGAATGCCGGCTTTATTGCGAATCAGTCCCTCTTGTTGTACTTTCTGGCCCGCCTTGGTACAGGCGTCATCTCTGCTAACAACTGCGCGATGCGAATCGGAATGCTGGGCTACAGTCTGCTTTCGATGCCGCTGACTTCCTTAGTCCAGGGGCGTCTCTGTTCGGCAGAGGACAAAGAAAGGCCGACCGTGTTCCGACGCTGGCTAGTGGTCCATGCCACGCTGCAGTTATCGTTCGCAGTCGCGGCTTGTGCGTTCCGATTTCCTCTCCTGCGGATGGTGTACATGCATGGAAAATTCGGCGGGACGGAATTGGCCGAGGTGGCCCACATCTTGCCCGCATGGATTGGTTATTGTGTGGTCATGTCCCTGAGTGAACTGTCGGCGGGCTACCTGTTCATACGCGGGATGGGCGTCCACTATATGCGAATTCGGCTCTGCGCTTACCTTGCCGCGAATCTGCTCCGCTTCGCCGTTGCTGGCACAGCCAGCGCCGCCACCCTGATCTGGTGCTCGGTAATCATCGAGGCTTTCGTTCTAGCGCTGAACTTGCGCACCTGCTTGACTGAATCTAAACCCCGGCTGGCAGTTTCGACTACTATGGCAGCAGCGTCGGCCTCTTAACTAGACACCTGGCACGATATGCGGCGATGAACGCGGTCAATGATCCCAAGACATACCCTACCTCTTGAGCAAGGAACCTAAGTAGGTAAGCAACAAACGTGGGCCATTGAATAGCGTTCCGATTTCGTAGGTCAAAAGGAACAACAATGCAGCATACAATCCAGAGTGCTTATTGCATTCTTCGTACAGCCGTTTGGACCAACTCTTCACTGTTGGAATCAGGGCAACGTATGCGACTAAGATACCCAGCACAAAGCCCGCCAGAATGTCGCTTGGCCAGTGATAACCCATATAAATTCTAGGGAAGAAGGTGACCGCCATGACATAGGCAAACACCACGGCGCCGGCACGCTTGCTTCGAAAAAATAAACCCATCGCCAAAGCGCTGAACAGAGCGGCGTGGTCGCTCGGAAAGGAGCTCCAGCGAATGAATTGGTCGGCATCTACATGGTATGGCCATTGGAAATGCAGACCTGGATCGAAAAATGGCCGCTCTCGGTATGGGAGCAGACGTGCAAGGCCCCGAGCCACCACCATCGCCGGGACCACCAGTATCAAAACCGTCAGAAGAGTAGCGCGCGCTTCGACCTCTTTTGGCTCCGTCTCCTGATTGGCACGTTCAAACAAAAAATACCAGTACACCGTGACAATGGCGATGCCCTTAAGAAATTCCGAGCCACTGACATGGTAGACGGCTAAGTCGAACCAAGGCCAACGCCCGACGAACTGATTGATCCAATGCATCAAGGCGAAGTCGAGATGCATACCTCTTCCCTCGTGATCAACATCTGAAAGTTACTAGGACCCCACTTCACCGATTCCCGACTGGGGGAAAGCGGGCTCACCGCGACCTGGTTTGCTTGAGCCTACACTCACCAAGCCACGAGACAGATGTTCCACACGGCATTACTGCAAAGCGGCTGGCGTCGCAGTCGAACATCCAGACGCCAGCCAGTGAAATTGGGACGATCAGGTTGCGGCCAGCCCTCAGAACTCCCACCAGTCCCAGAATTGGCAACCCAACGAGAAGAGCGTAGGCAATGATGAAGTTCCGGTTGGTGAGAGACGTGTGACGGAATCCCGTTTTTGATCTCAAAAAAGCGACAGCGATTGTACACCCATCTCGCTTGTCCGCAACTTTGAGAAGCAATTTTTCATCTGCAGCAGAATTCGTGTATTGAGCGGCTGGCTTAAGAGATCAGCCCTGCTGGCCCAGGTAAGTCCCGATGGTGACTTGGGGCGGCAACACAGCGCGAGAACCGGGCCTCATGAAGCCACGGTCTCCAGCAGTTCCACCGCCTCATGATATCCCTGGTTATGGACGAATACTTGTGCCGTCTCCTGGGCGGCATCTGCGAATTGTCCCCGTCTCGTCGCTTCCGCTTGTGTTTGCCTTCGGCAGATCCGCTGAAGCCCCTTCCTCCTGCAGCGCGGCAATGCTTATGGTCAACCTTTGCTTTAGGTCATCGATAGCAGATTGCACCCGCTGGTTGTTCGCGTAACGGCCTGCGATCTGCGTGACCTGTCCGAGGATAGCTTCGAGTTGGGTGCGGCTCACGGCGCGGGTGGGATTGGTCCCCGAGTTGACCGCCCCGCCGTCTTCGGAGCTTTCCACCCGCGAAGCGGTGACCTGCTCGGCCATGCGTGCCTGATTTAACTTTTGCGCCCACTCGCTGGCCGCGTGCTTTGCTTTGGCTTCCAAGGCTACCGCTTGCAGCGACTCATACCGTTCCTGAAGCTCTGGTGTGGCGTAACTGCTCCATTTCGCGACACTGTCAAGGATGCCTTTAGCCGACTCGAATGAGCGCACCATCAAGAGCACGCGGGCATCACTGAGGGCCTTTTCCATAGCGGCGATGGCCACACGCGAGCGCGCCGTTTCAATCTCTTGCTGCAGAAGTCCGGCGTCCAGCGTGTCACCAAATTGCTCACGAAACCCGCGCAAAATTGTGCTTGCGCCGTCAAAATCATCCAGGCCGATGGCGTCCCGAACATTCTCCTTTGTGACTGAAAACTTCTGTACGCACCTAAGCTGATATCGCGCCTGGTCCAGAAAAGCCGCCAACGCCGGAGATTCGCCACACTGCTCGAATTGTCCTTCCAGAAATCTTACAGCCTCACCATAACGATCGTGTCGAAGCAGACGTTCTGCCTTGCCAATCGCTTCCTTGATTTGCTGGTTGAATTCCTCCAAGTGACGACGGGCATCCGCCAAAATGATAGTGAGCTCTTCGTCGTTAAGCTCTTTCAGGACAGATTCCAGCAGGTCAATAGCACGCTGGTATTCGTGGGCAGAAACGAGCTGATGAGCCTGGTCGGCGACCGCGTCGATTTTCTTTCGGGTGGCGTAACTGGAAGCCTCTTCTTGAGCAAATTGAAGAAGGTCGTCCAGATCGCTTGATACGATTTCTTTGCGTCCCTCATTCAGAATCTGAATCGCTTCGTCGTATGCTTTCCGCCGCAGCGCGTCCTTAGCTCTTTTGCAGCATTCTGCTTTGTTGCGTTCCACTCGCAGGCGGTCGAGCGTCTCTTTCACCACGGACAGCATGGAAAGCAGAGGTGTCTCCTGCGGGTATTTCTTTAGGGCCTCCTCAAGAGGGGTCAAGGATTGATCGGGATCCGCTGAATTGAGTAATCGGTGCGCGGCCGCGATTTGTCCTTCCACGTACGCCCGCTTCTCGCTCGCCTCGCGTTGTTTTTCAGCAAGGCCTTTGTGTTTGAGTAGGCTGCGTTCCTCGGGAAATAGCTGCAGCCCTTCCGTAGCCTTCGAACAGGCGAGAGCGAAGTCGTCCCGACTCAGGGCATCCTCAATCTCCGCATTGAACCGCTCGATCTGCTTGCGACGTTTTTCCTGCCCCTGTCCGCTGACAGCAAGATTCTCGAGCTCTTTTACGCCCGGCGCGTTCGGGGACAACATCTCCGCCTTCTTAAGCATGTCTATGGCAGCAGTGAAGCTGCGCGAAGCGAGGCGTTTCCGGGCTCCATCGAGGTAGTTTTGGACCTGCTTCAGTTTGTCTTGTTCGGCAATCTCGCGGGTGATGATCGCGTTCAGCGCCTTGGCTTCGCTGTTATCTTTATCAAGCGCTAGAGCCTCGGTTATGGCTTTCTGAGCGTCTTCCAGTTCCCCACTATCACGAGCGGATTCGGCTTGCTGAAGCAAAGCCGCAAACTGTTCCGCCCTTGCTTTCCTCTTCGCAACTAAGTTGCGGACTTCCAGGAGATCTTTACCGTGAGGATCCAGCTCGACAGCTCGGTCGAGAAATTGGAGAGCGTCGCCCAGTTCGTCCCGAGCAAGGGCTTGCTCGGCTTGCAGTCGAAACTCCCGCGCCTGTTCGCTGCGCTGCTGAGCCTCGATCCGTTGCTGGATTGTCCGCAGCAAATCGTTAACGTGAGTATTCTGCTGGTCGATCTTTAGAACCTCAAGAATCTGCTCCTTGGCTCGATTCCATTGCGAGTTCACTATCGAGTCGTCTATCGACTTAAGGTATTCAGAAACCTTCTCACGTTTGAGCTCTTCCTGCACTTGCGCGAGATCGAAGGCAAGATCGTCAGCCGTGGCATAGCGCTCCTCGCGAGTTTTCGCCAAAGCGCGCGCGAGGATGCTGTCAAGCTCTGCTGGGTATGCGCGAAGATATGTGCTCAGTGGCGGTGGAGGATCGTGAATGATTTTGAGGAGAATGCCTCCCTTATCTTTGCCGTCAAAGGGGAGCGCACCAGCAAGCAGCTGATACAGCAGGACTCCCACTGAAAAGATATCGGTCCGTGAGTCCACCTGAGAGGCGTTGATCTGCTCGGGCGACATGTACTGAATGCTTCCCATGATCTGGCCGGGTCGCGTTACTTTTTCATTACCGATTCGCGCAAGTCCAAAGTCGACGATCTTGACAGTGAAATCTTTGAGCACGATGGCGTTTGTCGGCTTGATGTCGCGATGAACGACTCCACGCTGATGGGCATAGCCGAGAGCGTTGCAGATCTGGATGACTATGTTGAGCTTCTGCTCTAAGGGGATTGCTCGACTTGCGGATATAAGGGAGCCCAGGTCTTCACCCTTCAAAAACTCCATCACCAAATAGGGGTTGCCGTCTTCATCGCCGAGGTCGTAGATCGTGACGATATTCGGATGCTGCAATTTGCCCGCAGATTGGGCTTCACGATAGAAGCGCTTCAAGAGCTTGGGGTCATCGGCAAACCCTACTGTCATCATCTTGATGGCGACCAGGCGTCCGATTCCGGGATCAATGGCCTTATAGACCACTCCTATCTCTCCTCGGCCGACTATCTCGAGGACTTCGTACTTGCCCAGTTTCTTGGGTTTGCCTGTGGCCATTCGAAACCGGATCATCCCTAACCTGGGCTTCTGGCAGGTCAGCAAGTGTCGCCCGCTGCTGCCTCTGCCCGGGCGTTAATCCTTGGTACGTTAGCACGGAAGCGCAGGTCAGGGATACGCCTCTTCCGTCAACCGCCGATGCGGGATATCGAATCACAGCGACTCGCGCCAACAACTGCTGATCATCGCGCCAATCGAACGCCATCAGAACGGTGTAACGCGCTCTTGTCTTGTATTTCCAAGCTTCCCGTTCCAGATTGCCGTCGTGTGCCGTTTCTGAACCATTCCCTTCAGGTGCGGACAGAGGAATCCTCCCTTCGGGCATGCAGGAGAACAGGTTATTTCGACCGGGTTGCCACCGAACAAGATCCCGAAAGGCTCGTCAAGATCTTCAAAGAGATCATACGAATGCTCGACGAGAAAGCAGCGCGCCTGTTTCGCAGTGGGTGAGCGAACAGATCGAATCCAAGCCGAACTCCGACTCCCCTGAATACCGCTACCGGTCCTGATTCCCGCCATCGGCGACTTCGCGCGCCAGCAAAGGCCGCTGACACGCGCCGCGCCGCTGCAATGGTGGAGACCGTCGGCAGAAGAGCACCGGCTTCTATTACCGCGTGCGGAAGATCATCGATTGAGTGGACACGCCCACCGGACAGCGGTAAGAGCGACTCGATGGTGCGTTCCTGAAATAGCCCTACCCAGCTACCTTCGCAGCGCTTTCCCCAACAACTGCGGTGAGCCCGCAACGTCGACGCTCGCGGAAAAATAGGCCCGCTTATCGATTACGTCAAGCGCCGGAAAACGCCACGCCGTGAAGAATTCAACCAGCACCAATTTGTTCGGACCGAACCTGAGGTCACAATTCTGAGGTCACAATTCTAAGGAAGGTGCGGCGCTAGCGCCGTGACAAACGACGCTTCCCCGTCGTCGTCCCACGCCGTCATGCGCCGCACGCCCCAACGTGTGGCGGCACGCTACTCTCAAAACCCGCCCCTGTCAAGCGATTCCGCCTCTCC
>Ga0210401_10001296_pt1 | contig 29128 bp, 28 predicted proteins | sample IncBWH32MmetaG_FD_150866 | JGI IMG/M metagenome (GOLD analysis project Ga0210401, IMG submission 150866) | Forest soil microbial communities from Barre Woods Harvard Forest LTER site, Petersham, Massachusetts, United States - Inc-BW-H-32-M | ecosystem: Environmental > Terrestrial > Soil >...
CCGCCTCGAACTGGATGTCCTGCTCGGCCGCCTCAAGCAGATGCGCGGCGATCTTCTTGCCCTTGACGATGACCTTGTCGGCGGCCTTCGACAGCGCGGCACCGCCGACCACGAGCGAGCGGGAACCGTAAGTCCCCATGCCGAACTGCACCCGGTCGGTATCGCCGAACACGATGTCGACATTCTCGAAGGCAACCCCGAGCTTGTCGGACACGATCTGCGCGAACGTGGTCTCATGGCCCTGACCGTGGTTGTGGGTCCCGATCAGCACCGTCACCTGGCCCGCGGGATGGACGCGCACGGTCGCGCTCTCGTAGAGGCCGCCACGGGCACCGAGACGTCCGGCAAAGCGTGACGGCGCGAGCCCGCAGGCCTCGACATAGGTCGAGAAGCCGAGCCCGCGGAATTTTCCGTGACGCGCGGAGGACGCCTTGCGCGCGGCAAAGCCCTTGACGTCGGCGGCAACGAGCGCGCCATCGAGGCAGCCGATGGGATCGCCGGAGTCGTACTGCACCAGGACCGGCGTCTGGTAGGGATAAGCGTCCTTGGCGATCATGTTGCGGCGGCGCAGTTCGACGCGGTCGATGCCCATCTCGCTTGCCGCGACATCGACGATGCGCTCCAGCACGAAGGTCGCCTCGGGGCGACCGGCGCCGCGATAGGCGTCGACCGGCACGGTGTTGGTGAACACGACCTTGACGTTGCAGTAGATCGCGGGCGTGGTGTAGACGCCGCCGAGCAGCGGACCGTAGAGATTGGTCGGGATGTTCGGCCCGAAGGTCGACAGATAGCCGCCCATGTTGGCCAGCGTTTTGACGCGCAAGGCCAGAAATTTTCCGGTCTCGTCCAGCGCGAGCTCGGCCTCGGTGACATGGTCGCGGCCGTGCCGGTCCGACACGTAGCCTTCCGAGCGGCTCGCCACCCATTTGATCGGCCGCATCAACCGCTTCGCGGCCCAGGTGATGACCGCTTCCTCGCCATAGTGGAACTGCTTGACGCCGAACCCGCCGCCGACGTCGGGCGCCACCACGCGCACCTTGTGCTCGGGCAGCTTCAGCACCAGCGCGCTCATCAGGAAGCGCACGACATGGGGAAACTGGCTCGTGGTCCACAGCGTGTGCTGGCCGGTGCCCGGATTATATTCGGCGATCGCCGCGCGCGGCTCCATCGGATTGCCGATCAGGCGGTTGTTGACCAGGCTGAGACGGGCGACATGTGCGGCCTTGCGGAAGGCGGTGTCGACCGCGGCCTTGTCACCGAGCTCCCAATCACAGCAGATGTTGTTCGGCACGTCATCGAACAGCTGCGGGGCACCCGGTCTGACCGCGTCGAGCACGCCGACCACCGACGGCAGGATCTCGTAATCGATCTTGACCAGCTCGGCGGCCTCGTTCGCCTGCTCGGGCGTCTCCGCGATCACGAAGGCCACGAGATCGCCGACGAAGCGGACTTTGTCTTGCGCCAGCATCGGGAACGGCGGCTCCTTCATCGGCACGCCCTGGGCATCGCTGATCCCCCAGCCGCAGGGCAGCGAGCCCAGCCCGTCGGCCGCGACATCCTCGCCGGTCAGGACCGCGATCGCGCCGGCTGCGAGCGCCGCGGACGCGTCGATGCCGCGGATGACGGCATGCGCGTGCGGCGAGCGAATGAACACGCCAGCCGCCATGCCGGGCCGCTTGATGTCGGAGACGTAATTGCCGCGGCCGGTCAAAAAGCGCTGGTCTTCCTTGCGTCGCGGTGAGGCGCCAATTCCAATCACGGTTCCCATGGTCACTCTCCCGATGCCGCGCCGTGCATGGCGGCCGCCCCCGCCATTACGGCAAGCACGATGTTCTGATATCCGGTGCAGCGGCAGATGTTGCCTTCGAGGCCGTGGCGGACCTCGGCCTCGGTCAGGCCAGGCTTGCCATCGGCGAGCGCGACCGCGGTCATCACCATGCCGGGCGTGCAGAAGCCGCACTGCAGGCCGTGATGCTCGCGAAATGCCTCCTGCATCGGGTGCAAGCGGTTCGATCCTGGCGCACTCTGCAATCCCTCGATCGTCACCAACGACCTGCCCTCGAGCGCCGGCGCCAGCAGCGTGCAGCTCTTCACGGCGAGCCCGTCCAGATGCACGACGCAAGCGCCGCATTGGCTGGTGTCGCAGCCGATATGCGTCCCGGTGAGATTGAGATGCTCGCGCAACAGCTCGGTCACGAGGGTTGCGGCTCCGACGTCGACCGTCGCCGGCTTGCCGTTAAGCGTGAATGATATCTGCACGAGAGGGCTCCGTTTCCAGGGACAGCGATCAGGCCAGCGGACGCGCGCGGTCGGCGACCCAGGTCGCCAGCACCATGTCGCCGACATTGAAGGGATCGGCGAAGAAGACCCGCTCCGGCACGTAGGCGACGAAGTGGTCGTCGGGCACCGTGTCGAGCATGACCTTGACGAAATAGCCCTGGTACTCGATCGCGAGCACCCGGCTCGGCAGCGCGGACGCATGCCCGGGCGGCAGCTCCCGGCCCGGTCGGATCAACTCGACATCGTCGCGCCGCACTGCGATGTCGACGCGGTCTCCGACGCTCAGGGAGGGGCGCGCGCAAAGCGGCACCTCGATGCGTCCCTGCGCGGGTGGCGCCAGCACGAAGCTCGCGCCGTTGACCTTCTCGACCCGCCCGCTCAAGACGTTCTGCCCGCCGAGAAATTCGGCGACATAGCGGTCGTAGGGCTCGGCGTAGACCTCGCGCGCCGGCCCCGCCTGCTTGATCCTGCCCTGCTCCATCACCACCACGAGATCGGCGAGCGCGATCGCCTCGAGCTGGGTGTGGGTCACATGGATGAAGGTGATGCCGAGCTCCCGCTGCATGCGGCGCAACTCCTGGCGCATCTGCACGCGCAACTGCTCGTCCAGCGCCGACAGCGGCTCGTCGAGCAGCAGCACCCGTGGCTCGGTGATGGCGGCGCGCGCCAGCGCGACGCGCTGCTGCTGGCCTCCCGACAGCTGGGCAGGCAGCCGATCGGCAAATTGGGTCAGCCTGACCTTCTCGAGCATGGCGTCGGCCGCGCGCAGCCGCTCCGCCTTCGACATGCCGCGGACGCGTAGCGCAAAGGCGACGTTCTCGCGCACCGACAGATGCGGAAACAGCGCGTAGGATTGGAACATCATCGCGGTGCGCCGGGCGGCGGGGGCAAGCCCGACGACATTCTGCCCGCCGATCAGGATCTCGCCGGCGGTCGGATCCTCATGGCCGGCGATCATGCGCAGGATCGTGGTCTTGCCGCAGCCGGACGGACCGAGGAAACAGCAATAGGCGCCGTCGGCAATCCTGAGGTTGACGCCGTCGACCACATTGGCCGCGCCGTCAAAGCTCTTGCACACACCGGCGAGCTCGATGTCACCGCGCTCGATTTTCATGCCGACCTCTCGCTCGACGGACTGTGGCCGCCGCGCCTCTTCTGGATCATGACGATGGTCCCGAGACTTGCCCCGATGATGATGAAGGAGACGATGGTCGTGACCGTGCCGAGCGCATAGAGCGAGGGCGAGGTGACGTTGAGCGTCATGCTCCAGATCTCGAGCGGCAGCGTGTTCAGCGAGCCCGCCGTCTGCAGGCTGCGGGCGAACTCGTCATAGGACAGCGTGAAGCCGAACAGGGCGACCGCGACCAGGCCCGGCGCCAGCACCGGGATGATGACGAGCCAGATCGCCTGCCAGCGGCTGGCGCCGAGGTCGCGCGCCGCCTCTTCCCAGGCGTCGTCGAACCGCGACATCACCGCGAACATCACCAGCACGCCGAACGGCAGGGTCCATGACAGCTGCGCGCCGAGCGCCGAGCCGTACCAGCTCGTCGCGATGCCGAGCGCCTGAAACAACAGCCCGGTGCCGAGCCCAAGGACCAACCCCGGCGCAACAAGGCTGCCGATCATCATGTAGAACACGACGCCATCGCCGGCAAAGCGGCGGCGGAAACCGAGGCCGGCGAGGAACGAGATCACGACGGTAAGGATGGTGACGAGGATGGCGAGCTTGATCGAGCGGTCGAACGAGCCCTTCACGTCGCCGGTCCGCACCTGCGTGAACAGGTCGACGAACCAGTGCAGCGAATGGCCCTTCATCGGAAACACCAGGCCGCCGCGGACGTCCTGGAACGACAGGATATAGATGCAGATCATCGGTCCGTAGAGCGCCAGCACGTAGAGCGCAAACAGCGTGGCGAGCACGTAGAAGGTCCATGGTCGTCCGCTGCGCGGCGCAATCGCCCGCTGTGCGCCCGCGATCGAACCACCCCGGGGATCGCTGGTCGCGCCGCTCATTGCGTGATCTCCCGGCGGATGTCGACGGTGCGCAGGATCAGCGAAACGAGCGCCAGCAGGATCAAGGTCAGCAGAACGGCGCTTGCGGCGGCGGTCGGATATTGCAGCACGCCGACGTCCTCATAGAACGCGCCGACCACCGAGGCGGAGCCGCCGCCGGACATCACCTTGACGACGAAGAAGTCGCCCATCACGATCGACATCACGAAAATGCTCCCGAGCGCGATGCCGTTCTTCGCCATCGGCACCACGATGAGGCGCATGATGTCGAGGCGGCTCGCGCCGGCGTCGACGGCCGCCTCGATCAGCTTCTTGTCGATGCGCGCCATCGCGTTGAAGATCGGCACGATCATGAAGATCGTGAGCTGGTGCACGTAGGCGATCACGACGGCGAGGTCGGAGAACAGCAGCACTTCGAGCGGCTGATGGATCAGGCCCGTCGCAAGCAGGGCGTCGTTGATGAGGCCTTCCTTGCCGAGCAGCGGGATCCAGGAGATCATGCGGATGATGTTCGAGGTCCAGAACGGCACCGTGCAAAGCAGAAAGAGGCCGATGGCCAGGAGCTGGTTGCGGACGTGAAACACCAGGAAATAGGCGACGAAGAACCCGATCACGAGCGTGAAGATCAAGGTCAGCAGCGTGAATTTAATGGTCGAGAGGTAGAGGTTCAGCGTCAGGCCGGAACGCAGGATCTCGGCGTAGTTCGACAGCGTGAAGCCCGGAGTCAATCCGCCGAAACCGTCCGTGGAAAAAAAGCTCGCCGCCAGCACCACCAGGATCGGTGCCACGAAGAATGGCACCAGCACCACCGCCAGCGGCATCACGTAGAGCCAACCGGTCAGGTTTGCGCGCGCCGGGCGATCAATTGTCTGCGTGGCCGTTCCTGCCATGCCATCTCGCCGATTAGGGATCACGGGGGGCCGGCGGCGCGGCCGCCGGCGGTCGATGCGACGTGGAAAGGAAGGCGGATTACGCCACCTTGAAATCGTTCCAGCGCTTGTTCATGTAGGCCGCTTCGTCCATCAGCGTGTTCCAGCACGAGATGTTGGTGACACGGTCGAGGAACGAGCCGCCGTCGCGCTTGGTGCCGGCCTTCTCCATCGCAACACCATAGGGATCGTTGATCACTTCCGGCGCGGGCTTGCCCTCGTACCAGAAGTCCCATTCCGGCGCCGTCAGGAACTTCTTCGCGGTCGACGGCACCGGGCTGTAATAGCCGTAGCGCGCGACGAAGCCGCCCTGCCAGCCCGACAGATACCAGTTGAGATATTCGTAGGCCGCCTCGAGCTTCTTGCCGGAGAGATGCTTCATCAAGCCCATCCCGTTGCACCAGCCGCGATAGCCTTCCTTGCCGTTCTTGACGTTGACCGGCGCGTAGACGCAGGGGATTTCCTTGACCCGCACGGCGGCGACCGCCGGCGACCACATCGACTGGATGACGACCTCGCCCGCCGCCATCAGCTGCACGGACTGGTCGAAGGTGGTCCAGGTGGCGCGGAACTGGCCCTCCTTCTTCAGCTCGATCAGCTTGTTGCAGGTGAAGTCGATCTCCTCCTTCGTCATGTTGCCCTTGTTGCCGTACTTGATCAGGCCGGCGCTCTCGAAGCACAGCGCCGCATCCATGATGCCGATCGCCGGCACGTCGAGGATCGCGGCCTTGCCCTTGAACTTCGGATCGATCAGATCCTTCCACTCGGTCACTTCATGGCCGACGAGGTCGGGCCGATAGCCGATCGAGTCGGCGTTGTAGACCTGCGGCAGGAAGGTGGCCCATTCGGTGACGCCCTCATGCAAATCGGTGGATTCAGGCTTCTCGATGTACATCGCCTCGTAGGGCGAGATGCCCTGGCGCGGGATCTTGTGACCATTGATCTCGCCCTTGGTGAAGATCGGCAGGATGTTGTCGAACTCCTTGATCTTCTTGACTTCGATGCCCTGAATGACGCCGCGCTTGGCGGCGAGCTTGGCCTGCCATCCTTCGAGGTCGGCGATGTCGACCGTATTGGGCTGGCTGATGAAGCGGTTGATCGCGGCCGACGTATCCAGGTTCTGCATCGTGACCTTGAAGCCGAGATCCTTCGCGGCCTGGTCGCCGATCGCCTTGACGACGGAATAGGAGACGCCGACATGGCGCAGCTCGATGTCCTTGATCTCCTGCGCCCAGATGGTGGGAAAGCCGCGAATGGCGTCTGATCCGGCCGCGGCGCCTGCGATGGCGGCGCCTGCCTTCAGAAGCGTGCGCCGGCTCAGCTTGCGCGCGCGCGATTTCGCTCCGGCACTGTCGTGGCTCGACCCCTTTGTCTCAACCATGGCAACCCTCGTTGGTTACGATGAACTCCACAACGATCCGATCGATCGAATGCGGCTCGACTTGCAACGAGGCTAGCGACGGATACTTTCGAAGTAAAATTGGAAGGAACAATTCCGCTCATAAGCCGGACTAATGCTTCTGCGCCGTGCATTTGAATTCGGCATGAGGCGCCCAAGAACGCGGCACAGGAACGACCTCCGACAGCTGATCATCCAGGACCGCGCAGCCGGAAAGGATCATGCTGCGTGCCTCGTCGAACCGAGACGCTTAGCCGGACGTGATCGACGACGACTTGAAGATCGGATTCCTGATGGCGTACTTCGCAACACCGTCTTTGATGCGTCCACCTTCAGCAGCCCGCGTCATTCCTGGCGACAGTGCGATAATGGTCGCGACCGCCAAGAAGCCGAAGACTGTCCCGAACATCAACATGAGCGTACGCCTCGCATCTCAAAGAGATGGTCACAGCTCGACCAGATCGTTAAGCGATTGAATGTCGGCAAAAATGAAGTCCGGTCGCGGCACGGAATCATCCAGCGCCAGTTGGCGCCGGTTGATCCAGGCGATGGTCAATCCGAGCGGCTTGCCGCCAACCAGATCGGTAAACTGCGATTGCCCGACATGCAGAATTTCTTCCTTGGCGCAGCCGGCATGCTCGATCAGATAACGAAACAGCGCGCCGTCAGGCTTGTAGCCCTTCGCCCGTTGCGCCGTGCACACGAGGTCGAACTCTCGCTGCAACGGCGTCAACGCGAGCAAATCGTCATCGATGTTGGACACGACCGCCAGCCTGTAGCGGCGCGACAGTCGGTCGAGCGTACGGACGACATCGTCATAGAGGAAGAAGCGAGGGAACGCATCGAAATAATGGTTGATCAGGCGTCCGTCGCCGGTGAGACCGAAATGCACGAACGTTTCCTCGAGCGAAAGCTCGCAAATCTCGCGATACGTTCGGTACGGCTTGCAATAATGGACGATGTTTCGGTGTTCCCAGTGTTCCCAGAACGCTTCCACGTCGACGCGATGTGCGCCGGTTTCGGCAAGAATGCGCTCGAATGCGCCGTAGGAGCTGTCGCGGACGCTGATCAACGTGCCGAACACGTCGAAGGATATTAACGTCGGTCGCAACCGTGCTTGGCGAGCTTCATGACTCATCGGTTGAAAACCTGCTTGTTGTTCACTGAAAACGAAATGGCTGGCAAATGACCTTCAGCGCACGGCGATGGTTTCGAGCTCGATCAGATTGCCATGGTGAAGCGCGGGCACCGGCACGACGACCGTGCCGGACCCGAGACATGGCGTCTCGAGGCCTACGAGGCTCCGACCAACGGAAGCTTGTGACGAGGCCGAGGAAAACATCACCGGCGGGCCAGCAGCGTACGCGCCAGGGCGCTTTGCATATTATATATGATCATTAGAGACAGCCCTTAACCTCTTGATCTCGAAATACCTCTAAATGATTATATATTATATGTCAATCGATTCGGAGACGGGAATTGATGTTGAAGGGGCAGGGCAAAAAACTGTTGGGGAGCACGGAAATGATAGCCGGCGCGCTTCGTGATGCGATTTGCAACGGTGAAATCTCACCGGGCGCCCCGCTCAAGCAGGACGAGATCGCCGCCGAGTTCGGCGTCAGCCACACGCCGGTCCGCGAAGCGCTCAAAGTTCTGGTCTCCGAGGGGCTCGCGACCCTGCATCACAATCGCGGGTGCTTCGTTGCGTATCTCTCGAGCACTGTCGCGCGTGAACTGATGGAATTTCGTGCCCTCATCGAACCACGTCTGGCCGGGTGGGCGCTCGACCACCTCACCGAGCACGACATAGAACAAGCTCGCCGCGTCATGACAATGATCGACGCGGCCCAGCTCGCGTCAGACCGACTGCGCCTCGCCACCGAATTCCATACTCTGATCTATCAGCGAGCCAATCGGCCGTTCTTTCTTGAACAAGTAAGCCGCGCCCGCAACAATCTGAATCGCTATTGGGTCCTTGCCTGGAAAGAGAAAAGCTTTCCGACTCTCACCCAGACCGAGCACGAGGAAATATTGGCCCTCTGTGTCAAGAAGGAGCGAGCCGGTCTCATGGATCTGATTGAACGCCACATCATTGCGTCGGGACATATCGTTCTCACGTATCTGCAGACTCTCGAAGCCAGGGAAGACAATTAGGCACAGGCGAATACTGCACGATACCCATTGGTCTCGATTGGATTCAGCTCGTCAGCCACAATCACCGCCGCCCGGCCGGAGGACTACTTGGCACGGAGGAAATCGCACAAATTGTAAATTTCGCACCAAATCGTGGCGCTTGGTCGCGGGGGAGCGACTCGCCCCCCGATTTTGCTGTCCCATGATCGGATTCAACCTAATCCGATCATGGTCTAGTCGGCAGCATTGCGCAAAACCGCCGCGAGAGTGGCGTCGAGATATCGCCCCACCTCTGTCACCCCCTCATCGCCATACTGGCTGAAGAACGACGATGGCCTGTCATATTCAAAGATTCCCCTGCCCTGCTCGTCCTCGAACAGAACCACCCGCAGCGGCGCGTAGAGAGCAGCGGGGAGCTGATGGCGGGTCATCTTTGAGGCGATCAGGGGATTGCCAATTTCATATTGCACCGCGTTGCGTCTCCTGCCCCAAATCTGCAACAAGGGCGCCATGATCTCGCTCCTCGTCGCATCAAGGCACGGTTCTCGGCACACTCGCACTGTATTCGACGACCGTGCGTGAGCCGACAGCGGTCGAAACACACGTCATCGACGCCGCCACCCGGATTGCCGGCATCGCGATCGAACGCAAGCAGTCCGAAGACCGCATTCATTTCCTGGCGAACCATGACGCACTCACCCGGCTTCCCAACCGCGCCCTGCTCAAGGACCGCCTTTCGCAAGCTTTGTTGTACGCGCAGCGGTATGACCGCTGGGTGACGGTGGTCTTCGTCGACCTTGATAATTTCAAGATTGTGAACGACAGCCTCGGCCATAACGCCGGCGACGAGCTCCTCAAGACCGTCGCGAGCCGAATGGTCGATTGCGTGAGGGCGACGGATACGGTGGTGCGGCTTGGCGGCGACGAGTTCGTCATTCTTCTTCTCGATCAACCCAAGAGCGCGGACATCATTTCGCAGACCGTTCAAAAACTGAGGGCGGCCATTGCCGTGCCAATCAATGTCGGTGGACATGATCTCAGGGTGACGAGCAGCATGGGGATTGCGAACTATCCCAACGATGGGGTGGACGCCGACGAACTGATGGCCAACGCCGATGCGGCGATGTATCGCGCCAAGGAGATCGGTCGCGACAATTTCCAGTTCTATACGCCGGCGCTAAACACCAAGGCGCACGAGAAATTCCTATTGCAGGAGGAGTTGCGAAACGCCGTCGTCCATTCCCAGTTCGTCTTGCTCTACCAGCCCCAAGTCGACCTGCGTTCTCGGCGCATTTTTGCGGTCGAAGCGTTGATACGCTGGAAGCATCCGACTCTGGGCGTGGTGCCCCCGATCAAGTTCATCCCGATCGCCGAGGAGACAGGCCTGATCGTGCCGATCGGCGACTGGGTGCTGCGCGAAGCGTGTCGACAAAACAAGGCGTGGCAGGGTGCAGGCTTGCCACACATGAACATCTGCGTAAACGTATCGGCGCGGCAGTTCAAGGAGAAGAACCTGGTCGCCCGCGTCGTCCACGCTTTGCAGGACAGCGGCTTGGAGGCCAAATATCTCGAACTGGAGCTGACCGAGAGTCTAATCATGCAGGACGTCGAGCAGGCGGTTGAGACCATGAAGGAGTTGCAAAGTCTGGGCGTTCAACTCCCGATCGACGATTTCGGAACCGGCTATTCCAGCCTTAGCGCGTTGAAAAACTTTCCAGTCGCGCGACTCAAAATCGACTAATCGTTCATCAGCGATCTCCCTGCCAACGAGAACGACAAAGCCGTCGCCGGCGCCGTGATTTCATTGGGTCAGAAGTTGAATCTGCGGGTCATCGCTGAGGGGGTCGAGACTGATGATCAGGTGGCGTTTCTGCGGGAAAACAATTGCGACGAAATGCAGGGTTATCACTTCAGTAAACCGATCGCAGCGCAGGCGATCGAGGAATTGCTCAGGGCGACAGCGCCATAAATCCGCTTCTGCGAACGAAGCCTCGCGTTTGAATTGACGCCAACGTCTGATACTTTTCGTGCAGAATTCGCGGGCGATTCGGATATGGCGATTGAGACACGGCGGAGCCAGCAGGCGCCAAGAGCTCCGTGAGTCCGTGGGGCTATCTGTCGCCCCACCTGCCGTGTCGCCATCTTCAACCATCACCGTTGCGGCGCCATCGTCGTCGAGATTTTCGAACGCACCTCCTGTCCCGCCGTTCGTGGTCACCTCATGACCGTCATCGGCCGCTCACCAGCCTGTCTCGACGGAGCTTGCGCGATCTCTCAAGTTCGCCACGTGCAGCTTCAGCTCGGGGTTCCAGGGCATTTTCGTTGCGCGTTGCGCGGCATCGGCACCTTCGCGTTGTCGACGCTCGCGTCACCCAATTCGCTGCCATTTTGCTGGCTCCAGGCAGGTCGATCGACCGCCGGCAGGTCCGTCTTCGCTAGCCGGCCCGGGCTTGTTCGTCCTTCGCGATCAGGCTGAGAAAATAGTGCAAAGCCTCAGTCGTCCGCTCGTGATCACCCGTCGTCAAGTAATCTTGCAGCAGCCCCGCGACCGCCGCCCAGATCAGCCTCGTCCGCCCCGGCGGGGCGGCCGCGGACGGGCCAGACAGAGCCTGCGCGTTCCTGATCAGATTCAACCAGGCCGACGTGCTCTCATTCCTTGCCTGGGTGGAGAAGCGCAGCTGGTCATGCATGGCGAGGCCGTCGATCTCAAACAGAAGGCGGAAGTACTTCTGATTGGGCTCGTCGGTCGCCCAAAGCCAAAAACGCGTAAGCGCGGCGCCAAGGGAAGGAGAAGGGTCGGTTTGCGCTAGCGCTTTCAGGGCCATGGCGATGCGGGCGCGAACCCGTGCCAAGGCTGCGGCCAGCAGATCTTCCTTGCTGTCGAAATGGTAGATCAGAAGGCGAGCGCTGGTGCCGACACGTTCCGCCAGCGGCCTCAGTGATAGGTCGGCGACTCCGTCCTCCAGAAGCACATCGACAATGGCTTCCAAGAGCTCCGTGCGCCGATCAGCGGTTGGTTCTATGCTCATGTCTCAGCGTAGATCCTCCGCCCCTCGGTGCCGCCCGTCCATCGAAGCGCAAAATCGATAGGGCGATCGACCTCGGCCTCCCAGGTTGAAATAGTGTGCTAGCGGGACCGGCCGCGCGCGGCGACCGGCCATAAGGCATACAATGTGTCGGCCTCGACAACGTGATAAGTGTCGTAAAGGTTGACGGTGGGGTCGCAGTGCGGAACACCGAAGGTGACCGGGCTCGCGAGCGGCAAGTTGACGCCGGGCGGCAGCAACAGGGCTCCGTGCTCGTCCCCCATGAAACGGTATGTGGATCCCTCGGGTGCGCCGGTCAATACAAACGGCTCCCCCGCGTCGGTCGAGAAGGCCTTGAAGCCCGCATCCACGGTGACCAATCCCGGGCTGTTAGCACTGACAACGCGCGCGTCCACCATCAGCGACGTCTGGAAAGGCGGCGGCCCGCCGTCGCCCGCGAGATCACAGGCCAGGTATTCACGGTCCATGAACACGTAGGAACCGACCTGCAGCTCGGTGAACAGGCCGAGTTCCGCATCGATGCGATGGGTCCCGGTGCCGCCACCGGTGATCACATGCGGACGGGCATCGGCCGCGGCGAGAGCTTCGATGATCTCGGCGATGAATGCATTGCGTTCGACCATGGCCTGACGACGCGCTGCGAAGCTTTCGATGTGCTGATGGGCGCCGCAGTAGCACTGCACGCCGGCGAAGCGCAGGAATGGCTCGCGCCGGATCGCTTGCAGCAGCAGAAGAGCCGCCGCCGGGCTGCCGACGCCGGTGCGACGAATGCCAGGATCGATGTCAATCATCACTCCGAGCGGCCGCCCGGCCGCCCGTGCCGCATCGCCGAGCGCGTCGACATTGGCCGGATGATCCACGACGCAGCTCAGGTCCTGCGTGCGCAGGTTCAGGGCGGCCATCCGTTGCATCGCCGGCGGCGAAACCACGGGCGAGGTGAGATGCAACCCACTGGTCAGGCCATGCTCCGCCATGACCTCGGCTTCGCCGATCTTGGCACAGCAAAGTCCGATCGCTCCGGCCTCGATCTGCAGCCGGGCGATGTGCGGGCTTTTGTGGGTCTTGACGTGAGGGCGCAGGGCTAGTCCGCGGCTGGCGGCGAATTCCGCCATGCGTGTGATGTTGGCCTTCAGAGCGGCGAGGTCGAGGATCAGAGCCGGCGTGTTCAGCGCCTGGCGAGAGCCGGGCTGACCCACGAGCGGGCGATGCAACTCTTCGTCGGTCATGGCGCGACCCCGCTGTGGCGAGTGAGTGCGACATCTTCGGCAGGCCGTGGCAGGAGACGCGACCTCCCATAGAGCATGCTCCAGGTCACCAGCACGCTGTCACTGATGATATCCCAGAGCGGCGAGAGCAGCAGATAGTCCTTGGTGGCGAAATTGGCGGCCAGAACATAGGCCCCCGCCGCCTTGATCAGGAGTGCGAAGGTCCAGCCCAGCGTGAGCGTCTGGTAGGTTTTTAGCGCAGCCGGACGGGTCGCAGCCGCATCGAAAGCATCGCGCTTGGCCGGATCGTTGCCAGTGTGCAGCTGGCGGGCCATTGGCAGGACCAATGGTTTGGTCGTGGCCAGCGAGGCCAGGAACAGGGCCGCCAGGAACACGTTTTCCATCGAACGCCCCATCAGAGCCCCTTGCTCGGAGTGGGCCAGAGCCAGGGCGGTCATGCGGACGACCACGTTCTCCGCTGCGAACAGCCCCAGAAAGTCGATCGCTCTGAGTTTGATGATGCCATAGGCGAGCCAGACGATCGGCGGCGCCCCCGACAGGGCCAACGGCGCCAGACTCATGGCCGCAAAATGCCGCACCGCCAGGCTGTAGATGAGCGCCGGCGCGAGCATGTTGATGATCACGCTCTTGAACAGCGCCTTGACGGCGACGTGGCTGGATAGGGCATGCCAGCCTTTGGCCGGCGAGACAGATTGCATGATGAGTGGCTCCCTGGGCGGCCTGCGGCTCGCGCCATCGGCGCGAGCCGGTCCAGGCCAAGCTGATCTCATGTGTAAATCGGCGACTATGCACCCGGCTGCGCTTCGCCAATCTCGGCCGGCCGCTTCAGGCCGAATTCACGCGGTCTTTCATCGATCGATCATGGTCCGTTTCCGCCATATGCCACATGTAACACTCGTTACATGTAACGATCGTTACATGCAAGCACAATGTGAAGCGGCTCGGAATCTTTTCCGTCTCAAGGGAAGCAATGGGCAGCATGCCGAGGCCGGCGTCCGAGCCACGCGCTGTTTCACAACGGTCACTTCTGAGAGACGCCGCTGTTCTTCGGGTCATATCCGCCAAACGGAGGCTTTCGCCCAAGCTCCAGAAGGAGACCTTCGGAGTGCCGCAGCCAGAACGTCGAACGTGTATGGAGATCTCAGTGCGAGACGAACGATATCCATTGGATCGCCTCACGTCGCCAGGGAATGACCCGTGCATCGGCCCGGCGATCGGAATGCAATTCCCGTCTACGCGGGTCCAAATAGGGCTCTCGCCGCGTGGGATAATCCTCTTTGGTTGTATGATCTTTGCGTTTTTCGCGGAGATCGATTGCCCGCCAGGGCGCCTTGATTTCCTCTCCTTTGGTTTTCCTCGAACCGAGCGGAGACTTAGAATGGCCGCCGCGGTGCGGAGTCGTTGCGCACCTACAGCGCTGCAGGATCGTCCGCGCATGATCTCGAATTAGTGGGCCTCATCGTGGCTCCGCGACACCACGATAGTGTCTCGCGGCACAGCCTGACCGAGCGGCTTTGCACCCAGCTGGACAAGGCTGAACAAGACCGAGATCAGGATGACCGGGAGCACGTCGCCACGTGCAAAAGCGACGCTGGCCGTGATGAGGATAGCCTTCAGGGGAGCCACGATTGCGAGAAGCTTTGACATTGGACACCTCGCCTTCTTCGGACCGCATGGCAGCAGCCAACGGTAGCCCGGCTCACGGATATCGCCGGTCCGCCATGCACTGACATAGCCCTCTTGCATCGGCGGGATTAGTAAGCATCTGCTTGAATGACCTTTGCGTCCTTTGAGGAAATCGATGGACCTTCTCGGCGCGCTCGGAGTCCTGGTACGGGTGGTGGAGACCGGCTCGTTTTCGGCCGCCGCCCGTGAGCGCGAGCTCAGCCAAGCCGCGGTCGCCCGCCAGATTGCGCAGCTGGAAGACCATTTTGGGGTCCGCCTCTTTCATCGCACCACGCGAAAACTCAGCCTGACTGACGATGGGCAGATGCTGCTCGGCCTGGCCCGGCCCGTGCTGGACGGGGTCGAGGGAATGGAAGCGGCCCTCGGGCAGCAAAGCGCCTCGCCAGCCGGCCTGGTGCGCGTGGGTGTCACGGTGACGGCCAGCCGCTTCCTTTCGCTCCGTCTGCCGTCTCTGCTCATTGATCACCCGCGGCTGAAGGTCGAACTCGTAGTCGGTGACCGGCTCGGCGACATGATCGAAGACCGGCTCGACCTTGCCATGCGCATCGGCGAGATCACGGATGCGTCACTTGTCGTGCGCCGGAGCGGGACCGCTGTGCGCGTTGCCGTGGCAGCGCCAAGCTACATCGAGCGGCACGGCGAACCATCCAGTCCTGCCGAACTCGCAAACCATACCTGCATCGTGCACGACGTCGGACCGGGCTCGGATGTGTGGACCTTTGTCATGCCGGAGGGAGCCAAGGGCTTCCAGGTGTCCGGCGGATTTCTTGCCAACGACGTCCGTGCGGTGCACTTGGCCGCTCGGACTGGATACGGTATCGCCTATCTCGCTTTGGTCGAAGTCTTTGATGACCTCCGCAGCGGCACGCTGGTTCGTGTATTGAGCGACTTTCCCGCTGCCGGCGTTTCATTCAGCCTGGTCTATCCATCGCGACGGCATCTCGCGCCGCGCACCCGTCTTGTGATGGATTTTATCTGGGAGCAGGTTCGACAGGTCCAGGCGGAGCTGGCAAGGGCCTCGGATGAGGGCGAACTGCGTAAGCGCCGCGTTGACGCGCGATCGCTCACGCAGTCGCATTGATTGCTCCCAGAGCGGATTTGATCAGGACGTCACATCAGCGGTCGTTGGCCCCCAACACGCATTCGCCGTGTTATGTCTGGCGATGCTTTCGGGCAGACGAGCTTGAGATTTTCGGCCAGCCGGCCGCCACCCTCAGACTGTCGGAGACCGCTGGTGCGCGAGTCCAGGGGGGTGTTGGTTGCGTGGGCACGCATCAAACGCCCCCTTAGACTGGGCCCTGCGATTTGTAGCCTGATTGCGGGTCGCAAGCCCCCGGCGGGGGTCGAACTCGTAATCATAGCGGCTGCGCGTCGCTGATTTTGCGCCGATTGTGCTCGGGCGCTACGGCCAAATCGTCCCTCCGCCTTGTGGAACATAAACCCGCCGGTGCACCGGCATGATGCCGGGAAGCATTACAAATTTGCAGACTGCAGGAGAAGCGGCCCAACCCGGTGACTCGAAGGTTGTCGCCGATGCGAGGAACTCCTCCTCATGGGCAACGAGGTGCAGGTCCCGGAGTCTCCGAATAGCATCCTTATCGCCGACCGGGACTTTCCTCCCTCGGTCGACCGCCTTGAGCAAGTTGATCGCGTCGGAATCACGCAAAATTTCCAAGTCCCGGGGGGAGAAGCTTGCCTTCTAGTCCACGACCATCGATCCTAATCCTTTCTGATCACCGATTCGGCGCCGCTGATCATCTCATCGATAATGCTCGCGGCGCTCATCAGTCGCTTAGTCTGACCAACCGATTCGCCGGCCAGCAGGCTCATCTCTTCGAAATCACCCGTGAACTCTGGGGTTGGCGGAAATCCACAAAACCGCTTCATGGGAAATTCCTGTCCATAGACGCGGGCCTGACCGATCACCGAAAGCTCCGAATCCGGAACCACCCTGTATGGCGGCGGATTGTCATGCCCTTCCCATTCCCGCACGATGCGGTTACGCAACCCGCGAGTCAAGGCATCGGGGAATTCTGGACCGAAGATCAGATGGCGGGCTGTATCCTCGACGCCAGCAGCAACGACACGGTCCTTGTAGAGCGGATGGGCATAGGCCTCGAAGCTCGCGAGCAGGCGAGTCCCCACCCAGACCGCGTCGGCGCCGAGTGCCAGCGCAGCAGCAACGGTCCGTCCATCGGCAATGCCGCCCGCAGCGACGACCGGCACGGAAGGGACTGCATCGATGACTGCGGGAAGCAATGAGAACGTTGCCGCGACAGCCCGGTTGTGGCCGCCGGCCTCGCTGCCTTGCACGACCAGCCCCTGGGCTCCGCATCGGATAGCAGCTTCCGCTTCGTCCACGCTGCCGACTTGAAACCAGATGTGAGTACCGGCCGACCGTAGGCGCGACAGCCACTCGTCCGGCACATCATCCCAAAAGAACACGACGACCGGGACCTTCTCGGCGACACACACCTCGATATGCTCAATCCCACTGAACCGGGCAATGATATCGACGCCGAAGCACGCAGGGTTGACTGCTTTGACGTCCCGGATCGCCTCTTGCAGCATGTTCGGTGGCATTGCAGCAATGCCCAATACTCCCATTCCACCGGCCTCGCAGACCGCCCGCGCCAGCGGCGCCGTAGCAATGAACGCCATGCCGGCGTTAACGAATGGAACCTTTAGTCCGTATTGCTCTGTGATGCGTGTTTTTAACATAAGGTCCCTCCGTATCGCGCTTTTCGACGTTTACGTTGGCACATGAACTCAATAAGTCAGCGCGGTAGGCTTGTTTGCAGCAATCCATCTCCACTGACTGGTCGAAAATGCAGACTTGATTTGTAAGGTCCCTGAGACCCCTTCCCAAACTGAAAATCATCCTCGGAGCGCATTGAAGTCGGGCCGGTAAGCAGGCGGGCTCGGTCGCCCCGGGTCATTAACCCCAGCCCGACAGATGCAGTCTACGCATTTCCTGTTCAGTTTGTGCTTCGGAGGCAATGTCGGGAGCGTCAACCGCCTGCCAGACCCCAGTGTACTCACTGACATCGTTCGACAAAATCGGCGCGTCATCAGTTTCGACGTCTGCCCGCGCCCGGCGCGCCCTGCTAGCGATCTCGCTTCGGGTGATCCCAATATCGCGGAGCATGTAGTCATCCATATCGGCGAGCTCGGCGATCGCGCGGCGGGCAGCCAGTTCGGCCTCGATCGCTCGTTTCACCTTTGTTAGAGATGCCCATATTCGTGCAATAAGGCGCCGCGCGATCGGGCCTGATCGGCGATGTCGTCGGCTGACGGTGATGCCATGGATTTCGTAGAGCGATTGTCGCGAGTGCATTTCCATTTCGCTTTCTCCTTCACTCCATTGTCGCAACCAACGACGCTTCGGCACGGCGCGCGGTTTGCAGTGCCGTCCGTTGCTGGTGGGCCGGCACCGTGTCTTTTTAAGAAGTTGAGCCGACTCAAGATCCGTTTGATTTCGGCGGCGAGCTGATCGAGTGGACCGTTCCGCGCAACGGTGGTCCGATCAACTGCGTGCCGTAACGGGCCGCCATAGCTGTGACCTTGTCGATGTCGCTGACACCTGCCGTCTCTTTGAACAGTCCATCGATGTGACCCGGCGAGAAAACCACCAACATCCGCAATGGAATATCCGACGGATTGCACCAGGCATGAGGTACGCCCCTCCTGACCGTGGCGCTTGTACCACCAGATGCGTCCCATCTGCGGTCGCCAACGGCGATGTCGAGCGTGCCTTGCAGCACGATAAAGTGCTCTTCCTCGTTGGAATGGATGTGCAACGGAACTCCGTTGTAGGGATCGGCCAGGACCTCAAGGACCGAAAAGGTTCCCAAAGTCTGCTCCGACGAAATGCGTATCCTGAACCGCTCGCCGGGCGTGACTTGCAGCCACTTGGCGTCATCGCGCTTGCTGCCAGAGCGTGTCGCGGTTGCCTTTACTATCGTCATCTCAATTCTCCGTAGGTTATCGAAAAGACAGATATGCCAACGTTTGATTGGCGTGGCGCCACTTGTTTTTCTGTGAAGGCCCGGAAATTACTCCGCAGCGATCGCGCTTCGTCCCAACGGCATCGGGATTGCAGAGCAGAACACGTTGTCGGGGTCGTAGTGCTGCTTGACCCTGACCAGCCGTTCGACGTTTGGACCAAAGCTCTCTGTCGCGCGGTCCGTCTCGCCCGTCCCCAGCAAATTCGGATATCCCCCGGGAAGTGCGATCTTGTCGAAAGCCCGCCGTGTGTCGCGGACCCAGCGCTGATGTCGTCGTTCTTCCAATCTGTCGGACCGATCAGGGAACGACGCAAAAATTTCGAGCAGTACATGGTCGTGGCGAAGGCCAAACGCCGTCGCCTGCACCGGTATGTGGGAAGATGCACCTCTGAATTCGTGGGTAAAGATCGCGCAGCCGGCCGATACCGCCTTCGTCATGGCCTCAACGAGGACCTCGGCGCCCCCTTCGCCGAGCGACCGGAGCCAACATGTTTCCATGAATGTCCGCTGCCCGTTCACGATGTGCGCGTCGAACACCGACAGTGATGCTCCGTAGCGGACCGCATCCACGGTGTTGTCTAGCAACGTTCCGAGCTCAAGCAGCGGCGCGATATGAGCGTCACCCCGGCCCTGCGCACCGCACCAGGTCGGCACGAGCAGGATCACGGGCATGCCGTCAGGACCGGCGACGGCGCCGATCTGGACGGTCAACTCATCGGGCATGGAGGACGCGGCGTCGGCATAGCGCCGCAGAACGGTTTTGGCTTCAGAGAACGGATAGACCAGCACGCCCGAGACGACGTTGGGCAGCTCGTGCAGACGAACGTGCATCGCGGTCACGACACCGAAGTTTCCGCCGCCGCCGCGCAACGCCCAGAACAAATCCTCTTCGCGGCCGCGTTCGGCGGTAACGATGCGTCCGTCCGCGAGAACGACGTCAGCAGAAATCAGATTGTCGAGCGCAAGACCGAAGCGCCCGATCAATGGACCATAACCTCCGCCCAATGTGAGGCCGGCCATGCCGACCGCGCTGCACGAACCCGTCACCGCAGCGAGACCAAGCGGATCGGTCAGTGCGAGGACGTCCGAAGCGCGGGCGCCTCCCGCGACGCGTGCGCTGCACCGGTCCGGGCTGACGACGATGTCCTTCATGTCGCTGAGGTCGAGAACGAGGCCGTCGCACAGCGCGCGGCCAGCCCAGTCGTGTCCACCACCGCGCACCGACAGCGAGAGACCCGCGGAACGCGCGGCCACGATTGCCAGCTGAATGTCCTGGAGTGTCCGGCAATGAACAACGGTGCGCGGCATTGGACCGACCGGCTTTGCCCAGATAGCCGTTGCCGCGGCATACCGGTCATCGCCCGGTCTTGAAATGCGCCCGCCAAGTTGGCCACTCAGTCCACGCAGTGTGCTTTCGATCAGATCAGTCATTGCTTTCCAATCTCCTCTGTTCGATCTCGTTGGGCTGGAATCCCTTGTTGCGCGGCCGGCTGTGTGTTGACGAACAAGCCACAATCGGTCGAGGAAGGTTGACCGTTCGGTTTCGCTTCGTGCCGTTGGGCTCCAAGTAAGTGACCGCGTTGCGAAATCACAGCCGCCGTGTGAAGGGCGTGCGCGGCATCAAACGCTGCCGCCGAGCTCGTGCACGTCACGCCGATCACGAGCCTGGCGAGCAAATGAAGGGAGCGCCGCACGGCTATCCGCGAGTAACTGCCGGATTGTCTTGTCTCGGCGCGTCTGAACCGGAAGGCGCGCCGATTGGCGGGTAACGCCGGCGAGCAAATCAAGTGTGTTGACAATTGAATTCTCCGCAAGTTGATGCGGAGACTCTGCGCGCTGCCGACTACATGACCGTCTCAGATGAGGAAAATGAGATTACACTTGCAATGTAAAACGCCGCAGTTTGGCCATTTTCAGTAGGGCTCGACCGCCAGGGCAAATACATAGCCGATCCCGCGCTCGGTCAAGATGACGCGTGGCGCGCTTGAAGCAGTCTCCAGCTTCCGCCGTAACCGAAGGACCTGGACGTCAATACTGCGATCAAAAATGTCTTCGTGAATCCGCGTCGCCTGAAGCAGATGTTCTCGCGAAAGGGGCCGCTGCGGCGCTTCCAGAAAGGCCAGCAACAGCGCGTATTCGCCCTTGCTCAGCGGCACATGCGTCTTGTCGGCGTCAAACAGTTTTCGTCCGCGCCGCTCCAGCCGCCAGCCGCCGAACCTATAGCCGCCCCGCTCCGGATCACGGGCCCGCGCGGTTCGTCCCATTTCCTGGCGCCGTAGAACTGCACGAATGCGGGCGAGCATTTCCCGCGGATTGAAAGGCTTCACAAGATAATCGTCTGCCCCGAGCTCGAGTCCGACAATCCGGTCGATCTCGTCGGGGCGGTGCCCGGTCATGACGATCACAGGCACGTCCGAGCCCGCACGAATGTCCCTCAGGAGGTCCAGGCCGCTATCCTGGCCAAGCCGGAGATCGAGCACGATCAGGCCAGGCTCGGTGCTTTCAAGATGGCGATTCAGCTCTGCCCTGCCTGACGCCCCTTTCACGGGAACGCTGTGTTCCTCCAGAAACCGCGTCAGCATCTGGCGCAGCGAAGGGTCGTCGTCTACAACGATGATGTGGCCTGCACTTTCGATCATCTGCGCACCGCTCGGCCTCTTCCGATATCCAATGAGCCGCGCGCCTCGGCCGGCTGAGAAATGATGTCCAATCCGAGCAAATTCAGCTCACAATGGCTAGTGAACGCAATCACACTTCGTCAGATTCAAATGGCCGTGAAAGCTCCTCCACGCCCGATTCATCGTGCAGGACGCAGCGGATATCGTCAGGCATCGCGACATGACACTGCTCAGGGTCGACGACATCAAGGGATAGTGAAGCAGTTCGGAAATTCCAGCGGCCGCGAGTTGTGCCGTATCCAAGTCCCTCGCCGATGGAGTCGCGATCACGATTGGCAAGGCCGGCGCGATTTCGTGCAATTCAGCCGCCAATTCGAGCGCTTGCTTTGTTCCAGGATGCGGGCATATCAGTACCGCATCAAACCGCGCGGGATCGGCGTGACACGCCCTCATTGCCTCGGACGATTCACTGAATCCGATCGGCTCGTATCCGAGTGCCGCCAGAATTTCCTCGTCGCGCAGCAGGCTTGATGGATCGGGCTGCATTATCATTACAGTCTGGCCGCCGCCGCGACTGATCTGTGGAAGCGCATGCTGAACAACCGTCGATTCACTGGGAACTGCTGATGGAAGCCAGATATCGAAGCGCGTTCCGCCCCCTGGTATGCTCGTTACATCAATTGCTCCTCCATGTTCCAGGACGGTCTCGCGAGCGGTCGAAAGCCCGAGACCATTGCCCTCGGGTCGGGTGGTGAAAAAGGGTTCGAAAATCCGATCCATTGTGGCCTCGTCCATGCCGTGCCCCGAATCCGAAATCGAAACCACCGTGAACCGACCGGGGCCGATCTCGCTGCCACGAATGCGAAGCGGTTGGAATCGTTCTTGCTCCTCAATCCGGATTTCAATCTTACCGCCCTCGCCCGTCGCTTGCGCGGCGTTAGCGCAAATATTGAGGAAGACCTGCTGCAATTGAGCAGCCTCGGCCAGGACGAGCGCTTTTTCAGGCACCTGCCAAACCACGAATTCGAGCTCGAAGGACGGCAGCGACGCCCTGAGCAAGCGCTCAGTCTCTGCAACCAGCGATTTGATGGACACTCGTTCTCGCCTACCTTGACCGCGTCCAAAGGTCAGGATTTGATCGGTAAGCTGGCGCGCCCGCTCGCCGGCATGGCGAATCTGATCCAGGTGATTTCCCCTCGCCCGTCCAGAACGGGCCTCCGCATCGGCCATTTCCGTGTGCCCGATAATCGCACCGATAATGTTGTTGAAGTTGTGCGCGACGCCGCTTGCAAGTGCGCCAATCGTTTCCATCCGCCTGGCTTGCTGGAGATTTGTCTCCAAGCGCTCCTTTTCCCGCTCGAGCACGGCCCTTCGCATGGCATTCGCAATCACGTCGAACGCCATTCGAAAAAGCGTCACTTCGGTGTGTTGCGTCAGCGCGCGTGCGCCAAGCCCATCAAACCCCAAAATCGCCCGTGTATCCTTGCGACAGCGTCCGGTGACGCAAAGCCAGCCGCGAAGCCCGAGATTTGCGAGCAGGTTAATCGTATCATTGGGATGCGAGTCTTGAATGTTTGGAAACTGGATGACATCCTCGCTTCCTGCACCGAACCGCTGGGCGAGCTCGAGCGCCTGTTCGGGCCAACCATCTGGAAATGAGATGCCGCGCCTGCACCATCGGTAGGCCTGCCTCGGCGAGCTTGCCACCAGGAAATAGGCTCGATCGGCGCCGACGTGCTCGGCCAACATTCCGAGCGCCTTTTCGACATGGGCCACAATCTCGTGCTGTTGCACATTGATGAAGCGCGTCGAAATCCTCGCGATGACGTGCTCAAACTCGGCGCGTCGGCGCAACGTTACGGCGCGCTCTCTCAACAACACGCCAAGATAGATCAGGACAGCGAGTAGCGCCACGGCCGCGACGTAAAGTAGAAAGTTATATCTGCGCGCAGACGCTTGCGCGGCGCGCTGGCGCGCTGTGATCATTGAACGGATCGTATCTTGCTCGCTCGTACTCGCTTCCGCCATCAATGCTTTCAGTGTTGCATCCGTCGCCGGCAGTAGGTCGTGCAGCACGCCACCGTGCGCGAGCACGGCCTGGATCGGCTCCGCTTCGTCCGACGAACTTCGCAGGGCGGCAAGCTGATTCATCGCCTCATTTACCTCGCTCGCGCTGCTGGACGACGTATCGAGCGTCAGACGCAGCATGGCCGCCGACAGCTGGTTTGCAGCCGTGGCAGTGGGCGCGTTTTTTGATTTGGCGAGATTGGCGTTTAACAAACTGAAGTAGGCGAAGGAATTCTGAAGCAACGCGTTTCTGCTCTTGAAGTTCTCAACCAGGTCTTCCTGGCGGCGAGCACGAGCGGTAAGCCTGTCGAAGGCAGCGCTTTCGCTTGGCCCCTCCCGCACAACTTCGCGCAGTCGCTCAAGCGAGTTGTCATAAGCGTCGGTTAGGCGAACCAGCGCGTCATAGTTGCGCGACAGACCGGCACGCGCCGTCAACACCTCTCGATTCATTCCGCGCTCAAACTTCGCGAAATCGTCGAGTGCCAGAAGTTCACGGTCGAAGCGAGCGGTATCCAGGCTTAGGCTGCTCAGCCACGCAAGCAATGACAACAGGACCAGCAAACTGGCGACGATAGCGGTAAATTTCATGGCGCCGTACCGACAGGCTTGCCGCGAAAGGTCCCGGTCAGCGTTCCAAGATAAGCGACGATCGCCTTGACCTGTTCGTCGGTAAGCGTCGAGTTCAATTGAGCGAGACCCATCTTTCGGACCGCGTCATCGAGAGTTGTTGCGCTGCCATCGTGAAAATAGGGAGCCGTCGTCGCGACATTGCGAAGGCTGGGCACACGAAGAAGCTCCGGCTTCGGTGAAGCCAATGGATGAAATATGCCATGGCGCTGAAAAAGATTGCCGCCGACATTCACGCCTTGATGGCAGGCGACACAGCCCAGCGATTTGAACAGCCGATAGCCATTCATCTCAAGCGGTGACAGCGCGTTTGCATCGCCCTTCAGCCATCGGTCGAACCGGCTATCCGGTGTCAGCAGGGTTCGCTCGAACGTTGCAATGGCATCCACGATATTGTCGGCATCAGGACGTCTGCCGTAGACGACCACGAACTGCCCTCGGATATCGGGATCAGAATTCAGCCTTCTGGCAATCTCTGCGACCGGGCTGTTCATGACGTGCGGCGCCTGCAACAATGCCGCGGCCTGATCATCCAGTGTCCGGTATCGTCCTTCCCAGCCAAGCCGAAAACTCAGCGACGAATTGAAGACGGTCGGCGTGTTGAGGGGAAGCGTCGAGCCATCGGGGTCCTGATCCAGGCGGTTGCTGCTCGCCCCGTTGCCGGAGAGGTCGTGACAAGATACACAACTGCGCGAATTGTCGCGAGAGAGGCGCGGATCCTTGAAGAGTCGCTCGCCCAGCTGGACCTTCAATGGATCCCATGGGCGGGGTTCGGGAATTGGTGTGATTGGCTCTTCGACCGCGACACGGGTGACCTCGGCGGGCTGTTCGAGATTTTGCGGTCGCGCCGGTGAGTACGGCAGGCCAGCAAGGGCCAATGCACAGATCCAACGTACTGCCGATCGGGCGGGTCGGACGACACTGGTTTGGAGAGTAAGGATCAAGTGAAATCTGGGTCTTTCGTGGCTGTGAAAAACGGCCGCTCGGTACGAAAGCGCGTTATCTGGGTAGGCTTTGGCGAAGGTGAAGTGGTCAATTCATCACGATACCGAGATTGGAGCGTCCCTCACGTCGGCGTGAGCCGGCCAGCTTGATCTCGCGACCGGCCGCTTTTGCCTGCGGCGTCGTGCGATGCCCAATCGACATCGGTCCCAAATTTGGCCGGCCAAAGCACCGGGTTTTGCAAAGCGGGACGATTGATGTCAGAGCCGCCAGCCTCGATCAGCACAGCGCGTTAGGACATCGCGGGTGTTGTGGCAATGAACGATCTGCTTGAGGCTCTTGAAGTAGCCATTATGGCCGTACGCCTTGACAAAGTCTGGCGAAGGCCGCTTGTCGACATTGCGCAATGTCGGGACCTGGAATCGGCCTCGGTTTTGTGACGCCAACGGCTTCCAACGTGCGTCAACGGCCGAAGGTTCGCTGAGCGGATGGCATTTGTGAAGAAGCCGCCAACGCCCTGATCGACAAACGACGTGCCGCTCTTGTTGGCAATATAGCCGAGCCGATCCGGCTCGCTTTCTGCATAGTAAGGCAGTCCGGGATTGGCGGGCGTTCCGATATTGCTCGCCGTGAAATCAGTGAAAAGCGGGTCTTCGCCCGGTCCACCGTCGCGATGACAATCGTTGCATTTGGCCTTGCCGCGAAACAAGTCATTCCCTTCCTGCTCCTGTGGAGTAAATTGAGTCTTTCCGGCAAGCACAGCATCGTATTTGGAAGAGAAGGCCGTGACCTCGTGCGAGGCCTCATAACCGGCAATCGATTGCGCCATTTGATCGAAAGTTGCGCCGGCTCGACCCCGATCCGCCGCGCTCAGATCGACGGGCTTGGGATCGTTCGCCAGCGGCGGACCGGGAGTGTTGCAGACTTGCTCGACATTGGCAGGCCAATCGATGTCGATGCCCCGTACCTGAGGAGGAAGCATCGTCAATCAGAAACGGACCAGGGTCACGCCGAGAACGAGAAAGGCCGCGCCCGCGACGGACCGGATTTGCCGCATGCTGGGGAACACCGAACAAGCCAAAATGATCGAAAGCCAGTGAGCCGATCGTCTGCCCCACGACAATCAGAGCGAGCACTGTTGCCGCGCCGAGGCGAGGCACCATGAAAATTGCGGTTCCGATGAAGATCGCACCGAAAATCCCCCCTGCCCAGGAAATCCACGACGTACGCGCGATCATGGCTGTCGACAGCCAGGGTTGGTCGGACATTGTTGCAATAGCCAGCATGAATATCGTGCCGACGAGGTAGCTGACGAAGCCCGCCCACATGGAGAGCCCAATTCCATTCGCAAATTTGCATTGAGAACCTGCTGGAGCGCGACGCTGATTCCTGCGCCCATGACCAATAGATAAAACATGGCATGCCTCCATGTAGCGCACCATCTCGCGAGCCGGCTGCCGCAAGCGCCCCTCACCGCAGATTGTTGCGGGCTCGCCGCACTCGATCGGGCCGACCGTAAGCGAGGCGGGCAGTGACGTCTGGAACGTTTGTGACTGCTCCTGGCCCAATTGATATTGACCCGGCGTGACGCCAAATGCGCGCCGGAACCGTCGCCCAAGATGACTCTGGTCGGCGAAACTGATCTCCCAAGCGCCGCGACTTTTCCGGTGCCTGTGCTACGAGCGCTCAGGCGGAGGGGGCGGGCAGAGCTGAAAGCGATTCATTCGCCTTGATCTGGCGCGCTGCGTAGTGCCGCGCAAGCGAGGCGCAGACCATGAGCTGGATCTGGTGAAACAGCATCAACGGGATGACGACGAGCCCCACGTGCCCGGCGAACAGCAAGGTAGCGATCGGGATGCCGTTGACGAGGCTCTTCTTTGATCCGCAGAAAACAATGGCAATTTCATCAGCGCGCGAAAAGCCGAGCTGCCGGCTCGCAAGGGTCAGGATGGTCATCACGGAAGCGAGCAGCGCGATATCGACGAGCGCGACCCTGATCAGATCTCCCGCATCGATCTGATGCCAGATACCGGCCACAACGCCGTGGCTGAAGGCCGAGTAGACGAGAATCAGGATCGAGCCGTAATCCACGCTCTTGAGCGCGAACGGATGGCGCGTGAGAAAGGCGCCGATCCACGGCCGCAATATCTGTCCGGCCACGAAAGGCAGCAGAAGTTGCGCCACGATGCCAACAATCGCGTGCGCGGAGATGTCGAGACCATGGCGTGTGAGCAGGAAACCCGCGATCAGGGGTGTCAGGAAAACGCCGAGCAGGCTCGAGGCGGTCGCGCTGCACACCGCCGCCGGGACGTTGCCGCCTGCCACCGACGTGAAAACGATCGAGGCCTGCACGGTCGAGGGCAGCGCGGTGAGCAGAATCACCCCGGCCCATAGCGGCCCGGGGAGGAAAGTCGGGGCGAGGAAGCGCGCGGACATTCCGAGCAACGGAAACAGCGCGAATGTGCCCAGGAACACCATCACGTGCAGCCGCCAGTGCCGCGCTCCAAGAAGCGCCTCCTCGGGCGAAAGCTTCGCCCCGTGCATAAAAAACAACAGCACAATGGCGGCATCCGCCAGCCAGCTAACGGCAGCTGCCGCATCGCCACGAGCCGGCATCACTGCGGCAAAAGCAACCGTCAGCAAGATGGCGGCAAGGAACTTGTCGATGCGTGACCAGAAGGAGCGGAGCGAAATCATTCTCAAGCCTCGTTTGCAGCCGATAGCCCCTCCCATATCGGACGCGGCCAGTCATTGTGAATGCCGCATATAGCTATTATTGTAATCGAATATCGTGATGATAGAGCCATGCTGGATCCCGTCCTGCTTCAGACTTTCCTGGCCATTGCCCAGACCCGGAGTTTCACCAGGGCCGCTGAGCGACTCGGCTTGCGCCAGTCGACCGTCAGCCAGCACATCCGAAAACTTGAGGACGAGGCCGGACGCCGGCTGTTCGTCCGCGATACCCATTCGGTAACCATGACGGCTGACGGGGAAGCCATGATCGAGTTCGCTCGGAGCATCGTGGCGGCGAACGAACGGGCCGAGCGCTATTTCGCGGGTTCCGAGGTCCGCGGCCGGCTACGGTTCGGCGCCTCGGAGGATTTTGTGACGTCGCTTTTGCCGGAAGTGTTGCGGGAATTTGTTCGCACACATCCACTTGTCGAATTCGAACTCACGGTGGGCCTGAGTGCTGAGCTCAACGAGAAACTCGCGCGCGGCGAACTTGACCTCGTCTGCGGCAAACGTCGTCCGGGAGAGGATCGCGGACGCGTTGTCTGGCGCGATCGGTTAGCTTGGGTATCCGGCGATCAGCCACGCCTCGATCCATCATCGCCAGTACCGCTGATTCTCTATTCACAGCCCAGCATCACCCACGACATCGTTCTCGCCGCACTCGAACGGTGCGGTCGTCCCTGGCGCATCGTCTGCAAAAGCGGAAGTTTGAGCGGGTTGCGGGCTGCGGCGCTCGCCGAACTCGGCATCACGGTTTTCCCAGGAGATATGATCCCGGCGGGCCTTGTCGAACTGCCAAGTGGCCACGGTCTGCCAGATCTCGGCACCATCGAAATCGTTCTGCTCGGCCCGGGCAGAACCTTAAGCGGAGCTGCCGCCGAACTTGCGGAGGCAATTCTGGCAAGCGGCATACGGTCGTAGCTGACCTGAGGCTACTTTGCGCCGCAACCGACGTTCTCTATCTAGAAAATGCGCGACCATATTCGGAGACCCAGTGATGAATGCCGAGATATAGCGATGGGCCGCCCTAATCAACCTATCACCCGTTCCCACGCCAGGATGGGCTCGTGGGATTACTGGCGTCCTGCGGCCGAGGGCGTTTTGGAACTGGGCACCGTACGCGGCGAGGCTGTGGGCCTTCCGACGCACTTCCACTGGAAAGACCAATTGACATTTGTTCTTTCCGGTCGGCGACGCTTCGTTGTTGGCGGCGAGGTAGTAGTGCTGGAGCCAGGAGATGGCACTGTGATCCCAGCAGGCGTGCCGCACCGGTCGCTGTCAGAGCCCGATGGCGTCCTGTGTTTCAATGCGTATGTGCCGCCGGTTGAATACGCCGTAACGGACCTAATGAGCGCGATCAGGCGGCTGCGGCTAGAGGCGAACCATATCTGCTGGGAGGGCGTTGCGACGGCGATCCGGCA
>Ga0210401_10001297_pt1 | contig 29118 bp, 26 predicted proteins | sample IncBWH32MmetaG_FD_150866 | JGI IMG/M metagenome (GOLD analysis project Ga0210401, IMG submission 150866) | Forest soil microbial communities from Barre Woods Harvard Forest LTER site, Petersham, Massachusetts, United States - Inc-BW-H-32-M | ecosystem: Environmental > Terrestrial > Soil >...
CTGCGGCGTTCGGATACATCATCCTTTATTACAACTACGTATTACAACTCCGCTCGGCTTCGTATGGGGATGGTCCATGTGAAACAATAAGCGCATTGCTGTGGACCGACAGTCCACTTCCTTGGCGCGGCCGGTCTAAAATCTACAAGTCCGGAATCTTGCGCTGGGGCAACGGGGCCAGAACTCTCGTCCGACGTTTGGCAAGTGCCCAATTGTCGTCAGTTGTGTCTAGCAGCTTCTCCACAAGTTACTAACGTACATGCCCTTATTTCATTTTGACGTGACGGTCGCGGTCGGCGAGGATAGCGAGTGTTCGTACGTGACCGGAATAGTCCACAACTTTGGGAGGAAATCTATGACGAAAGCAATTGGAGTTGCTGCTCTTTCTGTCTGTCTGTCGTTTGCTGCCGGAATCGCGGTTGCCGACAAGGTTCACGACTGGCACGATTTGGAAGAAGTCCATAACCACGTGCAGGAATCGATCCACGAGATGGAAAATGCCCGCGCAGCCAATCACTACGACATGGCTGGACATGGCGCCAGGGCGGAAGAGGATTTGCGGAAGGCAGAGCATGAACTGCACGACGCGATCGAGGCGGCCAGGGGGGGCCGATAAGAGCCTTCCGCTGTTAGCCATCAGCCACTAGTCATCAGCCGTCGGGAGGAACCTCCACTGACGGCTGACTGCCTTTCTGACGGTAGAGGAGAACCGACGCCGAGGTCCAGCAGTTGGCAGCCCAACAGATTGATGGCTCTGACATCGCCATTACACTTCCGATAGCTTCTTTAACTCAGTCCACTAAGACTAAGCCTTCCGACCTAGACTAGTGTCATATCTTTCATTCCATACTGACAGACCCCTGGAAATTAGGGGCTTATACATGCCGATATCAGCAACTGCCTGTATGGCGATGGAATGACCTGTCGGCTTTAATACGCTCCATGAGTTCCCGACAAAACGTACCAGATGCTCAGCAGGTCTTCGCGGCGGCGATCACCGTCTTACAGGGAGATCAGTCTTCAAAACGCTGTACACGAGCCAAGACTCTCTTGGAACGCAGGATGCCATTGCGGGCTCGAACCGAGACAGCTGAATGCCGGGAAAGGCGAGTGTTGGAAGATGCAGCGGCGGCGTTGTCGAAGTTGTGGAAGCAGTCCTTGTAGCTGATTCTCTAAGATTCCCGTTTTCCTGCGATGCCTCGCCCCGCGTGAAGTCGGCCGGGGCGGCTGTTCCTAACTAACGTTCTTGACCCAGGACTTGACGCGCGGAGGTAGAATGGTTGACCTCCTCCTGCCGGAGTTCTGTCGCCATGAAATACACGATTTTCAATCCGTTGAGTCTTTGTTGCGCTGCTCTATTGAAACGATTAAATATGAGCATCGCGCTGCTGATGCTCGCTGGGCCTGTTTTTGCCCAGCGGGTTACAGTCGACATTACGCCGGGGCACTCGACCAATAAATTCAGCCCGTTGTATGCGCTCGGGGCGGGCATCGATCGCGATCCGCTGAACTCGGTTCACATTCTTTACGATCCGGGTCACGTTGCGACCATGCACACGGCCGGGTGGGGGCCGATCAGCTACCGACTCAATACGGAACTGAGCATTCAGGCTTGGCACTGGAATCCGACGGGCAGGTGGAGCGATCCGGGGGGACGCGGATATTTTGTGGGCGATGCCAACAGTTCTGCCGACATCAGACGCTCGTTTGGATACAACCTTCCGCACCGCGGGACGACAAGCAACTACGGCACCAGCGGCGGCTATTCCATGCTGGATGACGGCAACACCGCGACTTATTGGAAGACCGATCCTTATCTCGACGAGACCTATACGGGCGAGAGCAATACCCTCCACCCGGGGTGGTTCATCGTGGATCTGGGCAGCAAGGTGAGTGTGAATGCGATCCAGATTGCCTGGAGCGATCCCTACGCCACCAGCTATCAAGTGCAATATTGGACGGGCGATGACGCAATCGGCGATCAGGGTCATGGCGACTGGAGGAATTTTCCCGATGGAACCGTTACCAATGGAAAGGGTGGCCTAGCCAAGGTGAAGTTCGCACAGAAGCCTTTCAAAGTTGAATTTGTGCGCGTGCTGATGACGGCGTCCTCGAACACTTGTGACTCTCATGGATCTTCCGATCGACGCAACTGCGTGGGCTTTGCAGTTCGCGAGGTCTATCTAGGATTCGATTCGGGCGGTACGTTCACTGACCTGATGCGTCACCGCCCCAGCCCCAATCAGACGCTGACTTACGGATCGTCGGTGGATTCCTGGCACGATCCAAAAGGCATCGCCACCGACGATGGAGAACAGCCCGGCTTCGATCTCGTCTACAAAAGCGGCCTGACCCAGGGCCTGCCGATGACGGTTCCGGTCGCGATGCTCTATGACAATCCGGATAACGCGGCGAATGAGATCGCTTATATCGAGAGCCGCGGTTACGCCATTAATTATGTGGAAATGGGCGAAGAACCTGACGGGCAGTTTGGGACGCCGGAGGACGATGCGGCGTTATATGTGCAGTGGGCGGACGCGATCCACAAAGTTGATCCGAAGATCAAGCTGGCTGGACCTGTGTTTGAAGGCGTGAACAGCGATATTCAGGTGTGGCGGGATTCGCATGGCAATGTGTCGTGGTTCAATCGCTTCCTGAATTACCTGAGGAGCCACGGTCATCTCGGCGATTTGAATGTGATGACCTTCGAGCACTATCCGTTTGACCCTTGCAACCTCAGTTGGAACGATCTGTATGACGAGCCAGCGCTGGTGCGGGGCATCGTGAAAACTTGGCGGGACGATGGATTGCCCAAGGATGTTCCCATGCAGATTACGGAATCGAACCTGGCTTACGACACGGCCATGCAGTATATGCAGCCGTTCGGGGCTTTATGGCTGGCGGATTATGCAGGGTCCTTTTTGACGGTGGGCGGGAAGGCGATTTTTTATTACCAGTGGGAGCCGCTACCCATGTATCGCGGCTGCGGAGGGTGGGGCACGTTTGGCATGTTCAACGTGGATGGGAACTACAACGTCACGCAGGACACGGCGCAGTTTTTCTCGGCGCAGATGTTAACTCAAGAGTGGGTCGATCCCGTGGACGAGTTGCATTTCGTGTATCCCGCGTCGACTGACCTTAAGGATAGTCACGGTCATCTCCTGGTGACGGTGTATTCGGTGCGGCGGCCGGACAAGCGATGGTCATTGCTGCTGGTGAATAAGGATCAAGCAAATCCGCATTCCGTGGTGGTTGAGTTTCATGACTCCGCGAAGCACAGCAATCACTATTTCCAGGGGACCGTGAGGCAAGTGAGCTTTGGCGCGGACAATTATGTCTGGCATGCGAAAGGGCAGAACGGGTACGCTCGTCCGGATGGTCCGGCGGTAATCTCTGATCAGAGTGGGGGCAAGGGCGTGGAGTATACGTTGCCGAAGGCGTCGGTGACTGTCTTGAGAGGGGCGGTTCGGTGGTGAAAGTTGGCGCTCCGGCGTTTGTCTTTTGGCCCTGAGCGGCGTATATTGGTGTTTGGAAACTGTTGTGTAGTACCCAGATTTTGGCGGAGCACACCAGTGGGCGCAAGCCCACTTTTTAGTTTACGCTCCTTTCGAAACTTCCCAACAGCCCGATAACTTATTGGTTTCATGGGATTTGAGATCGATCAGGTGCGCGAGATTGTGGAGCGGGTGGCCACCGGCAGCGGGCTAGAGGTGGTTGAAGTGGAGTTGTGCGGGTCGGGTAAGGCGCGGATGCTCCGCATTGTGATTGATAAGGTTCCCGAGCCCGACGCAAGTGGTGCCGACAAGCTTGTCGGTGTGACGCACCAGGATTGCGCGAATCTGAGCCGGGAGGTTGGGACCCTCCTTGATGTGGAGGACGTGATTCCTGGCAATTCGTATTTGCTGGAGGTTTCCTCTCCGGGGTTGGATCGCAAACTGGTGCGAGCGGCCGACTATGCGCGCTTCACCGGCAGCCAGGTGAAGCTAAAGACGCGAACTCCGGTGAACGGAAACCAGCACTTCGAGGGACGGTTGCAAAGTTTTCACGATGGCCGTTTGACTTTGGAAGTGGGCGCGACGCGGAAAAAGGCGCGTCCGCATGAGGCGGCAAAGCACGCATCGCCGCAAACTTTGGAAATTGAGTTGGCGAACGTGGAGAAGGCGAATCTGGTGCCGGAAATTTAGAAGCACTGATTTGCGGTAGCGAGGGCAAGGTACTCTCGCGACCGCCGGCAGGATGCCGGCGCTACAAGGACTTTATATCGGATTGATTTATGGCAAGCGAGCTTTACAACACGATCGACGCGCTCAGCAGGGAAAAGGGTATTGATCCGCAGATTGTGGTCACTGCGGTGGAAGATGCCATTGTGGTCGCTACGCGCAAGTATTACAAGACGCAGGAGAATTTGCGTGCCCAACTCGACAAGGATACGGGCAAGATTCGTGCGTTTGCGGTTAAGACGGTGGTCGAAGCTCCCGAGCAGGTGGAAGATCCGCTTCTGCAAGTCACGCTCGATGACGCCCGGAAAGTTGATCCCAACGTGGAAATCGGCGGTGAACTGCAGATTCCTAAAGTGACGGAAGGGATTCTCGGGCGCATCGCGGCGCAACTGGCAAAGCAGGTGATTTTCCAGAAAGTGCGCGAGGCCGAGCGCGATACGGTCTACAACGAATACATCGGACGCGTCGGCGAGATTGTCAACGCCACGGTAAAGCGCATTGAGGGTCCGGACGTGATCTTCGATCTGGGCAAAGCGGAATCGCGCATGCCGCGCAAGGAACAGTCGCGGCTCGAGTCTTTCGCCATCGGAGAGCGCGTGCGGGTGGTGATTGCGCGAGTCGAGAGAGCTTCGAAAGGCCCTGCCGTCGTGGTCTCGCGTGCCGCACCGGAACTGGTACAGCATCTCTTCCAGACAGAAGTGCCGGAAATTTACGACGGAACCGTGGTCATCCGGGCGATTGCTCGCGAAGCCGGCGAGCGCACAAAGATTGCCGTCATGTCGAAAGACAAAGATGTGGACGCAGTCGGTGCCTGCGTTGGCATGAAGGGCATGCGGGTGCAGTCGATCATTCGCGAACTGCGCGGCGAGAAGATCGACATTATCGAGTACCACGAAGACGCGGTGACCTTCGCCGAGAAGGCGTTGCAGCCTGCGAAGGTGAGCCGTGTGAGTGTGCTCGAAGGCAGCGAGAAACATCTTGAGGTTGTGGTGGACGACAGTCAGCTTTCCCTTGCCATTGGCAAGAAGGGGCAAAACGTCCGCCTGGCGGCGAAGCTGCTGGGTTGGAAGATTGACATCAAGAGTGAGGAAGAAAAACGCCAGGAAGTCGAACAGCAAATGTCGCAGTTGGTTGCGCCGGCGTCGACTCCGTTGGCAGAAGTGCCCGGGCTGGGCGAAGGCTTGATCGAGAAGTTGAGTGCGGCTGGCGTAACCACCGTGGAGGCCTTGGCTGACATGACGCCTGAGCAACTCGAGGCCATCGAGGGCATTGGTCCGAAGACGGTGGAAAAAATCAGCTTGGCGGTTAATAATTATTTTTCCAGTCTTGAAGCTGGGGAGGCGGCAGCGCCTGAAGGCGAGGCGGTGGAAGCCGCTGAGGGTCAGGAGGCTTCTCCGGAAGAAGTAGGCGGGGAAGACTTGGCAGGGGACGAAACGGCTGAAATTGCCGTCGCGACCGAACCGGCAGAAACAGAAACCGTAGAGCAGTCGCAAGAGCCGGCGGAAGCGCCTGCTTCTTCCGAAGGCAAAGACAAAGAGCAATGAGAACATTACGCGGTCTCCGTGAACACGGAAGCGAGCAACCGAAAAACCGACACCGTGAGGTTGATATGAAGACTTAGCGGGATAGTCCGGAGGAAAGAAAGGGCGGATGAGCAAGATTCGAATTAACGATCTGGCCAGGGAGCTAGAAGTCAAAAGCAAAGCGATTCTCGACGCACTTCCTCAAGTAGGGGTCACTGAGAAGAAGACGCACTCCAGTTCCGTGGAAGAGCATGAGGCGGAGAAGGTGCGCGCCTACTTGCGCGCTGCCAGCGAAGCGCAGACGGCCACGAGGCCATCCCGCCCCAGCCGCGCCGATAGCGATGAGATTAAGACCAAGATCGATCTCTCCAATATTTCCAGGCCGGGCGACGTTCTGAATGCCATTCGCAAGCAGCAGGCTCCTGTGAGTGTGGCTGCTCCTCCCGCCCGTCCGTCCGCTACAGCTTCACCAGCACCATCTGTTTCAACGGTGAGAGCTCCGGCGCCACCGCCCACGTCTGCCGCGCCTCCGCCGCCGCGGGTCGTCGTTCCGCAGCCTACCGTAAGGCCGACGTTTTCCGCTCCGGCGCCGCCCGTTCTCCAGCCGCCTGTGTCTGCTGCAACGCCCCCAGCGATCCCAGTGCCTGGACCACCCGCGCAAGCGCCGACGGCGACGCCTCCTGTGGCACAAGCTGCGGTTCCAATTTCTGTGACGGCGCCACCTGCTACCCCGCCGGCGGCACCGGCGACAGCGAAACCGGCGGCTCCGATTGCGCAGCGTCCGCAAGCCCCGTCGCCGCGCATGATCGTCCCCCATACGGGACCTCGTCCGGTGTACCAGGCACCTGTCAGGCCTGCTGTGCCGAGTGCTCAGGGAGCGACTACGCGCCCCGTTCCTGGACGTCCGGTGCCAGGACAGCCAATTTTCCAGCGCCCGCGTCCGGGTGGTACTGCGGCTCCGGGTACGCGTCCTCCGTTGCGCCCAGGAGAACGTAGACCGATGCATCCAACCCGGCAGTCGCCCACAGGTACGCGTCCGCTCGGGGTGGGACCAGGATTGCCTCCGCCGGGCTCGACTCGTCCGGGTAGCCGTCCGGGCGCGCCCGCGCGCCGGCCCGGTCAGCGCTACGTTCCGCGAGGCGTCAAAGAAGGCCCGATGAAGGGCTTCGTTCCGCCGCCGCGCTTGTCGCTTTCGAACGAGCCGCAACCGATCTCGCGCAGCATCACGATCACGGAAGGAATCAGCGTCAAGGACCTGGCCGAGAAGCTTGGAATCCGCGCCAAGGATTTGATCGCCCGCTTACTGGCTCGCGGAGTCTTTGCCACCATCAACCAGACACTCGACGCCGAGCTGGCCAGCGAGATGGCACGGTTCTTCGGGGCAGATACGAATGTAATCACTTTCGAAGAGCAAGCCGCCAAGGAAGTTTCCGACGCGGCCGCGGGTGAGGAAGGCGTAGCCAGCGAAGGTGTGCCGCGTCCGCCCGTAGTCACAATTATGGGCCACGTGGATCACGGTAAGACCACCCTGCTCGACTCGATTCGCTCCACCGACGTGGCCGGAGGCGAAGCGGGGGGCATCACCCAGCATATCGGCGCGTATAAAGTCACGGTTCAGGACAAGCAGTCTCCTGCCTATGGCCGCCAGATTGTGTTCCTGGACACTCCCGGTCACGAAGCGTTTACGCGAATGCGTTCCCGCGGGGCGAAGGCCACCGATATCGTCGTGCTGGTCGTGGCCGCTGATGATGGCGTCATGCCCCAGACCCTTGAGGCGATTGATCACGCGCACGCGGCGGAAGTGCCGATCATTGTTGCAGTAAACAAGATTGACAAGCCGGGGGCGTTGCCCGATCGAGTAAAGAAGCAATTGGGGGATCGCGGATTGATGCCTGAAGAATGGGGCGGAACGACCGTATTCGTCGACGTCTCGGCAAAACAGAAAACGAATTTGAATCTGTTGATGGAAATGATTTGCCTGGTGGCGGATCTGCAGGAACTCAAAGCCACGCCGGAGCGTCCGGCGCAAGGTGTGGTGCTCGAAGCCAAACTGGATCGGGGCCGTGGACCGGTAGCCACGGTGCTCGTGCAAAATGGCACGCTGCGCGACAGTGACAATTTCGTCGTCGGTAATGTGTACGGAAAGGTTCGCGCCATGTTCGACGATCGTGGGAATGCGCTTGAAGAAGCGCCGCCTTCGACGCCGGTCGAAATCCTCGGCATGGAAGGATTGCCCCAGGCAGGCGATCAATTCGTAGTCGTGGCCGATCGCGACAAGGCGCGCGGCATTTCCGAGTACCGCGAACAAAAGACTCGCGAAGCGACGCTGGCCAAGAGCTCGCGAGTATCGCTTGAAGGTTTGGCGGAACAGCTCAAGACGGCAGGCACCAAAGAGCTCAATATCATTCTGAAGGCTGACGTGGGCGGCTCGGTGGAAGTGCTCACCGATCTGCTTTCAAAACTTTCGAACGAAAAGGTTCGCTTGAAGGTACTGCATTCTGGCGTGGGCGCCATCACCGAAACCGACGTGCTGCTGGCCTCGGCTTCGAATGCCATCATCATTGGATTCAATGTACGCCCAGAACGCAAGGCGCAGGAACTGGCGGAGCAGGAGAAAGTCGACATTCGACTGCACTCGATCATTTACGAACTTCAGGATGAGATCAAGCGCGCTATGACGGGTCTGCTTGAGCCAACTATTAAGGAAACCTATCAAGGCCGGGCTGAAGTTCGAGAGACGTTCCGCATCCCGAAGGTTGGCACCGTGGCTGGTTGCACGGTGATCGATGGCTTGGTCAAGCGCGATTCCGAAGTCCGTCTGCTCCGCGACAACGTGGTTGTCTTCAAGGGCAAGGTCGGATCGCTTCGCCGATTCAAGGACGACGCCAGCCAGGTTACCAATGGCATGGAGTGCGGCATCTCGATCGCCAACTACGGAGATATCAAGGTCGGCGACGTGATCGAAGCCTTCGCGACCGAAAAAGTTGCGGCGGAAGCGATAGCATAGAACGTCGTTGGTCGTTAGCCGTTGGTCGTTGGCCCACCGAAGATTTGTCTTTGCCAACGGACCAAAGACCAACGGCCAACGACCACATGATCGCCTTTCTCACCCTCGAACTGCGTATCGAAGCAGCGCAGTCGCTCAAAGATAAGCGGCAAGTCGTGCGTAGCCTGAAAGACAGGCTGCGCGCCCATTTCAATGTGGCGGTGGCCGAATTGGATGCGAGCGGATTGTGGAACCGCGCGACGTTGGGAGTGGTCAGCATTTCCGACTCCCGTGATTACCTGGACGGCCTCATGAAGAACGTGGAGCGTCAGGCGACGCGCATCGCGAATAACGGCGGCGCTGATGTCGCCGATTCCTTTGTAGAATACCTGTAACCCGCAGCGATCGTAATCCATTCCATTCATGGCGCTTTCAGCTTGACACGAAAGTACCCGAAGAGGCTTGCCAATATTGCAGCCACGAGCATGATTTTCTGATATTCTCATTCGTTTTACTCTGAGGCCAAAGCGGTGGAAAAGCGTGGGGTCAAATATCATCGGGAAAGACTGGGCGAGGCCCTGCGTGAGGAGATTGAGACCATCGTGGAGGGCGAACTCGGCGACCCTCGCATCGGACTGGCCAGCGTGAGCAGTGTGATGCTCGGAAGCGATTCGCGCTCTGCCCGGATTTTCGTGGTCGTCCAAGGTGACGATGAGGAAGCGGAACGCACGTTGGAGGGACTGACGGCGGCGGTGGGTTTCATTCGCCGTGAAGTGGCTGAGCGTTTGCACCTGCGCCGTCCACCCGAATTGTATTTTCAGTTGGACCGCTCGCAGACCTACGCAGCCAGAATCGATGAGCTTTTGAAACGCAACCAGAAAAGGAGCCGCTAGTTCGACGATGGAAGAAGGACGTCCCCGCCTGTCACGCCGGGCGAGGACGCCCGGCCTCCGCCATCGAATCGTGGGAGTGAACGGCAGATATGTTGAACGAGGTTCTCAAACACATCGAGCAGCGCGACCGTTTCCTGCTGACTTCGCACGCCCGTCCAGATGGAGACGCGGTTGGTTCAGCGCTCGCGTGCTGCCAGATCCTGCGCTCCATGGGCAAGCAAGCCGACGTAGTACTGCACGATGGGGTCCCTCGCATCTATCAGCCATTGCCTTTTGCCGACACGGTGGTGCGCGCCGAGCGCGTGAACGGGAATTACGATGCCGCCATTATTCTCGAATGCGACAGCATTCAACGCACCCGGCTGGAGGGCCTGGAAAACCGTTTTCTAATAAGCATCGATCATCACGTGAGCGGCCGACCTTTTGCGCACGTCAACTGGATCGATCCGAAAGCAGTGGCGACGGCGGAGATGGTGTATGGTCTGGCGCGAGAAGCTGGCGTGACGATTTCCCCCGAGATCGCCACCTGCCTGTACACCGCTGTGCTCACTGACACTGGTTCGTTCATGTTTGAAGGCACAAACGAGCGTACTTTCGCTCTGGCACGGGAACTGGTGCTGGCCGGCGCCGATCCTGCGCATTGCGCCCGCAATGTGTATTTTGGACATTCCACTGCGAAAATGCGTCTGTTGGGGGCGGCGCTTTCGAACCTGCACCGCGAAGGACCGCTGGCCTGGATCTGGGTCACCAGTCACCAAATGGAGCGGCTGGGAGCCAAGGAAGAAGACTGCGAAGGGCTGGTGAACTACGCGCTGTCGATCCAGGACGTTGAGGTGGCCGTGTTTTTCCGCGAGCTTCCCGACGGTCGATTCCGCGTAAGCCTGCGCAGCAAAGGACAACTGAACGTGGCTGCGGTAGCCGAGGAGTTCGGCGGCGGCGGCCACGCTTGTGCCAGTGGCTGTTCGCTCGACGGTCCCTTGTCAATCGCGGTGGCAAGGATCATGGCGCAACTTCGAACCAATCCATCCGTACAATAGCTCTCTATGGATATTTCGCTGCCGCGGCAGATCGCTTCGTTTGTCGGCGCGCTCCTTATTCTGGTGGCTTATGTTGGCCACCAGATGGGTTGGGATGGATTCCCGCAAGGCCGGGTACAACGTGCTGAATGCCGTCGGCTCCGCCATTCTTGCCTACATTGCCTTTCATCGTTTTCAGGTCGGCTTCGTTTTGCTGGAAGTGGTCTGGGTTTTGATCAGCGTGTATGCGCTGGCAAGGCCAAGGGGAAATGAGTGAGGATTTCCCGCGCCTCGGCCGATTGGCTCCTGCTCGCCGGATTCTGCGGTTTCTTTTTTTTCTTCGGACTCGCATTTTTTGGACTGATCGGAGCGGATGAGCCTCGCTACGCGCAAGTCGCCCGCGAAATGCTGGCTCGTCATGATTGGATTACGCCCACGCTCGGAGGCAAACCGTGGCTGGAGAAACCGCCACTCTACTACTGGCAGGCCATGCTGGCTTACGGCCTCTTCGGTGTGAGCGATTGGGCTGCGCGCTTGCCTTCGGCAGTGGACGCGACCCTGATGGTGGTCGCGACCTATCTTTTTCTGCAACGCTTTCGTCCCGGCTTCCAGCTTGATGGCGCTCTTATGACTGCCTCTGCGGCTGGAATCATCGGCTTCGCCCGGGCCGCTTCGACCGATATGCCGCTGGCGGCCACGTTCACGATAGCGCTGCTCGCCTGGTTTGCATGGTACGAGAGCGAGTCTCCTCGGTTCCTGGCACTCTTCTATTGTTTTCTAGCTCTAGGAATGCTCGCCAAGGGACCGGTCGCACCCTTGTTCGCGGCCGTAATCATCGTGATCTTTGCCGCCGCGACGAGGGATTACCGTTTGCTTGGGAGAACGCTCTGGGTTCCAGGAATTCTGTTGTTCTGTCTTTTGGCGTTTCCCTGGCACATCGCTGTCCAGATCAAAAATCCTGAGTTCTTTCGGATCTTTGTTCTTCAGCACAATCTCGCGCGCTTCGGGACGAATCTGTATCACCACCCCGAGCCATTCTGGTATTACGTTCCGGTTACGTTGCTTGGCCTGATTCCGTGGACCGTGTTCGTGGTGGCATCCCTGGCAGAAAGGGTTCGCGTTTGGTGGACGGCGCGACGGCAGATTCTTGATTCGGAACCTGCCCTCGATGTGTTCCTTGTGATCTGGCTGGCCGTGCCGGTCGCGTTCTTTTCGCTCTCCCAATCGAAGCTGCCGGGCTACATTGTGCCCGCGTTACCCGCGGGAACACTGTTGCTTGCAGAGTATGGGCGGCGTCGCGTGGCGAACAGGGAAAGCCCCAGCAGCTTTTTGATTGTGCTGCATGCAATCACTGCAGCGGCGCCTCTTGTTCCGGCGCTCATGATCCAGTACCTCGTTCTGCAGCACCGGCTTCCATGGGGCAGGGGAGCCGAGATCTCAGTTACGTTTGCCGCTGTATTGGCGATCGGCATTGCTCTCACGCTACGCACAAAGCTCGGCTTCGGAGCACTGCGATTTATCACGCTGATTCCGGTGGTGCTGGCCGTCGCTGCGCTCCTGCGCCTGGGAGCTCCTGCGCTCGATAGCATGCTTTCTGTCCGACCGGTGGCGAATGAGATCAGCCACCTGGAGAGCAAACCGCTCCCGCTTGCCGTAGCTGGTGTTTCTCGAGAAACCGAGTTTGGCCTTGCCTTCTATCGAAACCAGATCATTGATCGATACGAGTCAGGAGAGATTCCCGCTGACGAACATCTGGTGGTTGCGCCGGAGGGATCGCAGACCGCGATTGCAAAACAGGTTGCTGGCCGCCGCGTCTCGTATTTGGGAAGCTTCGCGCCGCAAGGTCTGGATTACTACTGGGTGTCAGCGGAGGAGCTGGGGAACAATAGACGGTAGAAGCTCGTAATCACCATTCGGGTGATTCCCTCGCTCTGCTCGGGATGACAACTGGATTTAAAAAAGGCTTAGAACGACATTCACTCCAGCTCCCATTCTTGTTTTGTTCAGAACTGGTGTTGCGTCCGTGAATCCTCCGAGATACTCCCGTTTGCCTCGCGGCGTGCGAAGCTAATACACTCAGCTTTCGCGGCCGCAATTTGAACGCACCGCTGAGGCGCAACCCTCCAGGAGCCCGCGTGGAGATTCTCGATCTCAGGCATTTTTCCTCCGTCGACCTGCGTCCTTTACTGGAGGACGAGATCGGCGTGTGGTCGCGCCTTCTATCCTGGGATTACGGCGGCTCGGCCGATATGATTCTGCGCTATGTGGACGCCAAGATCCTGCCAGGCTACGCGGCCATCGATCGCGGACGGATCTTCGGTTATGCGTTCTTTGTGTACGAAGGCAGCAAGGGCGTAATTGGGGATCTTTTTGTTGCAAACGGCGGCCGCTTGCCTGATCCTCACGAAGTAGAATCTCGACTGCTCACGCATGTGATTGAAACCCTGCAGCAGTCTCCCGGCATCCATCGCGTCGAAGCGCAATTGCTGATGCATGAAACCGGAGTCGTGACTCGGCCCTTTGTCGAGCAGGGTTTCAGCCGGCATTCGCGACTCTTCATGGTTCTGCCATTGGAGAAGGCAACCAAGCCAGGGCCGACGTTGCATCCGGATATTGAAATCAGGCCGTGGTCGGAACAGGATTACCAACCCGCCGCGGCGGTGATCACGAGCGCGTATCGCGGACACGTGGATTCCGAGATCAACGATCAGTACCGTACTTTGAGCGGGTCTCTGCGCTTTCTGAACAACATCGTGCGTTTCCCCGGATGCGGGACTTTCGATCCCGAGTCCTCCTTCGCGGCGGTCCACAAGCCGTCCCGTACCTTGATCGGGTTGATTTTGTGTTCTCGCGTGCGCCAGGACGTAGGACACGTGACCCAGGTTTGCGTGCTGCCAGAGTACCGCTCGAACGGGATCGGTAAATTGTTGCTGGCGTCCACTACGGCCAACCTGCGACAGCGAAAGTTCTCTTTGTTGTCTTTAACCGTTACGGAAGCGAATGCGCGAGCCGTGGAACTCTATCTTCGTCTAGGATTCGACACCAAGAGGGTGTTCGATGCTTTCGTGTGGGAAGGATAAAGCAGCCTTTAGCTATTAGCTCGTAGGCTTTGGTCTCTCGTGAACCTGGTCCACCGGTCTGATACAACGCAAGGGATTTTGGCAGAAAGCTCAACTGACCAGACAAAGGCTAAGAGCTAATGGCTAAGAGCCAAAAGTTATCTTCTCAACATCCACATCACCCAACCCGCAACGAAGACTCCGCCGACAAACATAGCAAAGCAATACAAGCCGTAGCGAATCTGCTCGCGGGAGGTGCTGCGCTGGGTGATCCCAAAAACCACTGAGGCAAATACGGCAAAGAGCACGGCGGAGCTGAAATGGGAGAGTTGCAGATTCATGGCTTCTTCCCAATCGCGATGTGATAAGCGTCGGCCGCGCAGATAAAGTTCAGCAAGCCCGCAACGATGATGTATTTGGTTCCGTAATCGGCCGTCGCGTGCGCGATGGCACCCTGTCCCAGATCCAAAGCCCGAGTCACGATATACAATCCTCCCGCTCCCACATCGCCCACGAATCCAAGGATATCGAGAATATCGCCGCCATTCGGCCGATAGACGCGTCCCTGCATCGCCAATCCAAGCAGGAACATGACCACGATAGATCCCATGATCAGCAGGCCCCGGATCCACCGCTTCTGAATCAGGTGCCCCGCGCCGGGAATCAGCCAGCCAATTGCTGGAGCGACCACCGACATGGCGGTCACGGGTTGAGGTGGTGCTGTTTCTTTAATTGTCGAGGGATTTGCCATTCAGATGATTACAATCTCGCGTTGAATTTTACCCGTGACTTCGGCCGCCTTGGGACGCACCAGCACGTTTACCTCGCTGCGTACGCCAAATTCTGGCAAGTAAATACCCGGCTCGATCGAAAAGCAGGAATTGGGCAGAATCCGGCGTTCGTCGTGAATTTCCAGATCGTCCATGTTGGCGCCGTTGGAATGGACCTCGGTCCCGATGGAATGCCCGGTCCGATGAATGAAGTAGTCGCCGAAGCCGGCCTTCTTGATGTGATCTCGCGTCGTCCGGTCCACTTCCCATCCGCACATCGGTCGCCCGCCGCCGATGCCTTCCTGCACCGCCTTAACGCCAGCGTCGCGCGCATCGCGAACCACGGTGAAAATTTCCTGCATTCGAGTCGAAGGCGCCTTGCCCACGAAACCGGTCCAGGTGATGTCGTAATAGACGGCTCCGGGCGTATTTTTCTTGGCCCAAACATCGAGCAGAACGAAATCGCCCTCGCGAATCGGCGCCGAGCTTTCAGCTCGAGGTTCGTAGTGCGGGTCGCCGCTATGGGCATTGACTCCGACGATGGGCGGATCGTCCGTGACTAGATCCTCCCGCCGGAAAGCCTCCATGAACCACTGCTGAATCTGATGCTCGTTCGTTCCACCGTTCCGCACTCGCCGCCCGATTTCCTGGAAAGCCGCGGTGGTAATCGCATCCACCGCATCTCGCGCCTCGAAGTGTGTCTTGATCTGCTCGTCGGTCCAAGTCGCTTCGAAAAGCGCTACCAGATCGCCCGAGCTGACCACATTTTTCCCCAACCCCCGGATCAACTCCAGCGTGCCGCCATCGACTAAAGAAATCGTGAACACGATGTTATTCGGCGAGTACTGCATGGCGACGTCGCGATGCGAGGAGAGCAGTACCTTCACCTGGTCGAACAGCTCTTGCCAGCCAGCATACTGGAGCTTCTTCCCGGGCAGGGTGTCGAGGTGTCGCGATTCAATCTTGTGCACCAGCTTTGTGGGCTCACCTTCCGCCGGGATCAGGTAGAACCACCGCCGGGTGACCATCAAAGCGGGCGACAATCCTAGAACCCGGTAGGCGATGGGGTCGCGGTGATGGTGATCGTAGAAAAGCCAAGCGTCGATATTCCGGTCGCGTAGGGCAGCCTGAATTGCAGGAAGGTTCATGGGCGAACAACTATTCTAACAACGTCGGCGACTTTGGGCGAATCCTGCCCCGGTCCACCCCGACTCGTGTGGGACAGCCGTCCCCGGCTGTCCAGTCGAGCCAAGGCTCGGCAGTGGCGATCAGACCGGCTTTGCCAGAATCTTGTTCCGAACCCCTGGTGGCAACGTCTCGCATGCCGTGCGCAGCACCAGCCTTGGTGCCTGCTTGCGGATACTCATCAGATAAGGCACAGTCCGCTTCGCATCGGCCTTCGCGGTTTCGCGCAACAGCCAACCCAGTCCCTTTTGCACCATGTCATCCTCGTCAGAACGAAGAAGATCGGACAGGCGCCTGATCTCAGAAAAAAACATCTTCCGCCGCGTTCCTTGGATTAACGCGACACATGCTGCCCGGCGATGCCAGCGGTCCGGCGACTTTGCCCAGCGGAAAACCCTTGCGGTTCGATCTGGCTTGGACGCGACCATCGGCGCGATCAGGTAGTGAACCAGCCCATCGTGGTCAGCCCAACTCGAAATGCGGGGCAGCCAGGACTCAAACAATCGAAACTCGGCGTCGTCGAACTCTTCCGTCATTTTCTCTAGCAGGAATACGGCAAAAACTTTTTCTTCCAGAACCCGACCGGCGAAAAGCTTGTCCGCGACTCGCAAAAGAAAGTCGAGACCAAACTCTTTTCGAATCCGACGGCGGAAACGGACGGCTACACTGCGCAGTCTGGCGGTATACCATCCGTGCGATTTGATCTCGTCCTTGAAGAACCATTGCACACCGTCCGCGTGCTCAGCGGAACCGCCGTTCCGGAGCAGATGCCGGATCTCAGCCGCGATGCTTTCAGGGGAGCGGCGTCGTGTGGTCATAGCGTCAGCGATTTTGTGGGAGCGGGGCTCGGAGTTCGAAAACCCCTATCATAAATCCAAAGCAGCACAGTCGTAGCCACGCCCACTCCGGTTACACACCACCAGATCCGCGCCGGCTCATGTAGAACTTCTCCGAAATGGTGGACCAGCATTCCACCGAACCATCCTCCGATTAGCGAACCGATTCCGATCGGCAGAAACGCAAATCCCATGTACGTGCCCTGTTGACCCCGAGGCGCGAGCCGGGAAATGTATTCATAGTAACGCGGCTGCTGAACGATCTCGCCCAGCGCAAGGACAAACAGCGAGAGCACCGCACCCCAGATCGTTGGGCGGAAGGCGAGAATCAGCCACGCAACAGATGTGATCACCGTGCCGAGAATTACGGCCTGAAACGCGGGTATCTTGCGCGTCAGGTAATTCACCACGAGGGTGAGGCAGATCACGGTAAGGCCGTCGGTCACGAGAATGATTTCTACGTCCGCATGGGGGTTGACATATCCGTGAATGTAGCCGGGCAGGCTGATGTACTGTTGCCAGAATACGACCCAGTAGCCGGTGAAGAGCACAAGGAACCACATGAACCGGCTGATTCCGGCGAGCACAAGCACGAGTAGTCCGCTCCAAATCCACCAGGGAACGCTGAAGCTAGGATAGACCCACAGGCCGATGCGCAGCAGCAGAGCGACGAGCAATACCGGCAAAACCAAACGGTAATTTCCCACCACCACGCAGAAATTACGCGCAACAGTCGCGATCGAAGGTGGAGGTGCGTCACCCGGCTTGCGCGGTTCGCGAAAGAAGAACAGGACCACAAAGAACATGGCGAACACACTGAGCGCCGCAAGACGGTAAACATTCTCGACCCCTAGATGTCGATGGGCCCAGGACGCGAAGTAGGGACCAGCAGCGCCGCCGATGTTAACCAGGGTGTAGTAAATCGAGTATCCGATCGACCGTACATTCTCTTTTGAGGCGCGGGCAGTCGTGCCCACCACGCACGGTTTTACCAGCGAAATGCCAAGCGCGGGAAGTATGAGAATAAAGCCTACGAACAGACTGATCGGTACGGCGTTGCGCACCGGCGCAAGCCAGGGAGCTGCGATGGAGCCAATCAGGAAATACGCCACAGACAAGATCAGGTACGCGGCCGAAAGCGCGCGGCGGAAGCCCATGCGGTCAGCGGCGGCGCCACCGAAAATGGCGAGAAACCATACCATGCCACCGAAGATGCCAGTCAGCGTTCCAGTTTGCTCGGTGGAGAAATTCAGCCGCTCCTGCAGGTACAGGGCGAGTGAAGCAAAAGCTCCGTAGTAAGAAAGGCGCTCGAATATCTCGCTGATGTTGGCAACCCAGAAGGGACGATCAAAGCCAGTGCGAATCTCATGTAGGCGTTCAGAAAAGGTCAAAGCAGCTCCTGGCCTTCATTTGTAGCGCCGGCATGGTGCCGGCTGCCGCGAAGGTATACTGCCCTCGCAGCGGGACGGCGGTGCTACGTCCTCAGCCGTCGCCGGACTTCATCTGCAGACAATCCTGCAATTCGAATAACTTTGTTCCGGCTGGTTTCGCCGAACGCTATGGTAACGGAAGAACGCGGCACCTCCAAAAGATTTGCGAAGAATTCGATGCAGGCTTTATTGGCCCGTCCGTCGACTGCAGGTGCGGTCAAAGCCAGTTTCAGCGCGTCACCGACCATCCCGGTAATGGCGTTCTTCCTGGCGCGTGGCTGCACTTTAACTGCGAAGCCTACACGTGGTGACGTGTCGCGAATAGGAATCATCAATTCCCTTTCACCCCAGAGTCACAGAAAACCTCCACACAAGAATCGAGAGGGATTTCTTTGTTTTCTTCTGTGGTCTCTCTGACGCGGTGTTGATCACTTGCTCGCCCTTTCTCCGAAAATCGCCGTTCCTACGCGCACGCAGGTTGCGCCCTCTTCAATTGCGACTTCAAAGTCGTGCGACATCCCCATCGAGAGTTCGCTCATATCGACTGCCGGCAATCTGCGTGCTGCAATCTGATCACGCAAGTCGCGTAGCTTTCCGAAATAAGGTCGCGCCTCCTGTGGATTGTCACTAAATGGAGGGATGGTCATCAGTCCCCGAAACTGGAGGTGTTCTAAGTCCAGCGCTGCGGATAGAAGTTCCTCAAGTTCGCGGGACTCCGGGGCCATGCCGCTTTTGGCTGCTTCGCCGCCAACGTTGATTTCGATCAAGGCTTTGACCTTTTTTCCGAGTTGCTGCGCGGAAGCATCAAGTTTCTGTGCCAAACGCAATGAATCGACCGAATCCACCGCAGCGAACAGTTCAACCGCTTTTGCTGCTTTGTTGGTTTGCAGATGGCCGATCAGATGCCATTCGGCATTGCGCAGGTCCCGAAGTGCGTCGGCCTTTCCAGAGAATTCCTGCACACGATTCTCTCCGAACAGCCGCAATCCGGCATCGTAGGCCTCCCGAATGCGTTCTGCGGGAAACGTCTTGCTGACCGCCATCAATGCGATGTCTTCGGGTTGGCGTCCGGCACGACGCGCGGCAACGGCGATTTGTTCACGCACCTGGGCTAGATTCTGTGCAATCGACATGAAAGAGCTTGAACCACAAAGGACACGCAGGTACACAAACGAAACCCGGGTCATTGTGCTTTTACTTTGTGAAGCTTCGTGCCCTTTGTGGTTTAAAGAATTTACATAATCGCAGTCGGCGGCGCCGGCTCATCCGGACTGCCCGCGTTGGCCAGCGGTATCTTCACCATCGCGAAACCCAGGATCACCAGCACAATGAATCCGGAAATCGTAGCCGGGTGCTCAAAAATAATTGGCAGCGGTTTCTTGAAGAAAAAGAACGACGCGACAACCAATCCGAAGATGGCCTCCCCGGCGATCATCCCCGAGGCCGTCAGCACGCCCGCATTCTCTACCCGCGCCTTCTGCGCATCATTAAAGCCGCGCCGGTCGCGCATCTTGTCGGTGATCCAGCGAATGACGCCACCCAGGAAGATCGCGAAAGTAGTTTCCAGTGGCAGATACATGCCGACGGCGAACAGCATCACGCTCTTCACTTCGAGCAAGATCATGGCGAGACCCATGAGCACACCCACGATGACCAGCGGCCAGGCCATGTCACCCCCAACAATCCCTTGAGCCAGCATGGCCATAAGCCCCGCCTGAGGTGCTGGAAGTTTCGGATCGCCAAAGCCAATGCCGCCGGCATTAATATTCCCCTGATGCAGGATGAGCAGCGGGAAGTACAAAGCCGCGCTGGCAACCACCACTCCCAGGAAGTCTCCCAACTGCATTTTGGCGGGCGTTCCGCCGAGGATGTGGCCCACCTTGAGGTCTTGTAACATCTCGCCCGCAACCGCGGACGAAACGCAGACGACTGCGGCGACACCTAAAACGGCGGCTACGCCGCTGGGCCCGTTGACCCCGATCGCGACCATGAGAAGCGCGGCGATGATCAGGGTACAAAGTGTAAGCCCGGAAACAGGGTTGTTGGAAGATCCGATCATTCCCACCAAATTTCCGGAAACCGCAGCGAAGAAAAACCCGACCACGATCATCACCACAGCAGCGACAATTCCACCGCTGAGTGTGCCGGAAAAATAAAAGTAGAGAGCAATCATGCACAGAAAGGCGGCGAAGAGGCCGCCGAAGACGACCTTCCCGTTCAAGTCGCGTTCGGTGCGGTTCGTAGCCGCGTGCGCCGCGGCCGATTTCTTTAGATCAGAAATCGCGCGTTTCATCCCCAACCCCAAACTCTTGCGCATGCGGAACAGCGTCCAGCTGGCCCCGACCATCATGCCGCCGACGGCGATTGGCCGAACCACGAAACGTCCTACGGCATTGGCGATGCCAGCTTCGCTCCCAGCCGGCAAGTGCGCCTGTATTTGCGGTCCCAGGAGATAAACGATCAGCGGCACCAACAGTCCCCAAGCGACGACGCCCCCGGCAAAATTGAGCGCGGCCAAGCGTGGTCCAATGATGTAGCCGACGCCCAAGTAAGCTGGGCTAATTGCCGGGGCCTGGAAAGTGGTGATGCCACCGACCCCCACCGATTGCGCGGTTTGCGATGTTCCGAGGCGCATGATGCTGCGCCCCATCTGTCCCACTTGAACCACGAAATTCTTGCTGGCATTGAACAATTGAAACTGTCCCAGCAGGTAGATCAGCCCGCCAAATCCCATGTTGTAGAAAAGCAACTTCGCCGCTTTGCTGCCCTGTTGTCCGGCCTTGTGAATTTCCGAAGCCGCCACCGACTCCGGGAACGGAAGCTCAGGATCTTCGACCATGACTCGGCGTAACAGAGTCACGAAAAGAATGCCCAGCGATCCGCCCACAATCATCAGCGCAACCGATTTCCAGTACGCGTCAGCAAAGCTGAAGGACTTCCATGCTCCGGAAACGATAAAGGCCGGAATGGTGAAGACCGCGCCAGCCGCAACCGATTCGCCGATCGAGCCCACGGTCCGAGCGATATTTTCTTCGAGCAGCGAGCCCTTCATCAGGCGCAATATGGCCATGCCGATGACCGCGGCGGGATAGGTTGCGGCGATCGTCATACCAGCTCGAAGTCCGAGGTAGGCGTTTGCCGCACCCAAAATCACGGTCATGACTAGCCCGAGCATCACGGCGCGAAAAGTAAATTCCCGCATTTGCATGTTCTCGGGAACGTAGGGTTTGAATTTCTTGGGGGCTTCGGTCGCGTTCACTGTAGTTTGGGGGCTCATGGTCAGAAATCCTCACAAAAGATCGGAAATAATCAGCACAAAGTAGGACGGCGCACGTTAGCATGCGCACCGCCTGATTTACAAGTCCGTTTGACTAGTTTCTATAAACCGGATATCCGAAATGCGAGCGTGTACCAAGGATTGAGATGCACGATTTCAGCGCGGCCTGCGTTCGCGATGGTCGTGACCCACGTAACTCCCTGGTACCCGCCCACGTTGCTTCCGAACTGCCGCGCCGCTATACTGAAGGAGATTCGTCCGGTCGGAGCCCCCGCAGCCGCGATCGGGCGAAGGAGGATCGTCTTCAGCAGTAACGGGACCCCAATTCGGGCCACCGGGACCAGGGTTGTTGCGCAAGACAATCGACTGGTCTCCTCAGCCAGCGGCATCGCCGCAGGTCTGTTCGCCACGTTGTTCCCCCCTGATTGTCGTCTTTGCGGTGCCCCCCTGATAAATATTTCACGGTTGCCAGTGTGTGAAGATTGCCTTGGAGCAATGCAGCCAATGACTAGCGGGCTTTGTTCCATCTGTGGCGAACGGCTGATAAGCCCCTTCGCATTCTCTGCCGAAGATCACTCTTCTGAGGCGGGCGAAGGCCGTTGTGGACTGTGCCGCCGTCTCGAACCTCCTTACGTCAAGGCCACAGCCTACGGGAGCTACGAGAGCGGCCTGCGCGAACTGATTCATTTGCTCAAGTACAACCAGGTTCGACCGGCGGCGAATGTTCTGGGACGGATGCTAGCGGAAGCAGTCGAAGATTTGCAGGCTCTTTTTGGTGAAACCGAACTTCTGGTTGTGCCGGTCCCTTTGCACTCTACAAAATTGCGACAGCGAGGATTCAACCAGTCCGAACTGATCGCCCGGGCAGCCCTGAAAGTGAACTCTTCTGCCGGTCGCTTCCAGTTGAGCCTCGGTTTGTTGGAGCGCCGACGTGAAACGAAATCTCAGATCGGGCTCTCGCAGCATCAACGCGGGAAAAACATTCGTGGCGCCTTTGTGGTGACACGGCCTCGTGAAGTGGCGGGACGTGAGGTGCTGTTAGTAGACGATGTCTTTACCACCGGCACAACGGTTTCAGAATGCGCACGCATTCTACGGTGCGCGGGAGCGTCGCAGGTCTACGTAGCAACGGTAGCGCGAACATTGAAAACAGAGGCTCAGCATGCGATACCAGATGTAGACAGCGAAGGACGGCTAACCATGGCAGCCGCCGGATAAGAAGTATGTGGGGACGGCCGCCCTCGGCTGTCCGAACGAGTGAAGCTCGGTGGTTCGTGAAGAGAATGTCGGGGAAGTGGAACAATTCGATGAGTGGCATGGGACGGGCTCACATGTCATCCCCACTGGCAGCAGCCGTGCGCTCCGAGAGCGAAGGCCCGCACGTGCTGCATGCGCCGGTGCTGGTGTTGAACGCTTCGTACGAGCCTATCAACGTCTGCGCGGCGCGCCGCGCTATCGTCCTGGTGCTGAAGGGCATCGCAATGACCGAGGAAGAGAACGGACACTTCCTGCATGCCGCCCGCCTCGCCATTCGGTTGCCGTCCGTGATCCGCTTGCTCGAATATCGCCGCATTCCGCACCAGACGCGCGCACTCTCTCGCAAGAATATCTTGCTGCGTGATCGCAACACCTGTCAGTTCTGCGGGGAAGTGTTGGCCTCGGGCGAACTGACGCTGGACCACGTGGTACCCCGATCCCGGGGAGGCGCTTCCACGTGGGAGAATCTGGTGGCCTGCTGCCATCCCTGCAATCGCCGCAAGGGGAACCAACTGCCGCACGAGGCGGGCATGAGGCTCATGCGCGAGCCACGCGCCTTCAATCTGCACACCAGCCGTCACATCATGCGCCTGATGGGCCGTTCCGACGACAAGTGGCGGAAGTATCTCTTTTATTGAGCAACGCAGTCAGCCTGCAAACCACGCGGTGTGATCCTTAATCTGGTTTTGCCGTCAGGTCTTTCGATTACGAAAGGTCATGCCTGAATTTCACTGCCGTAACCTTGCGTTGCCCGACTTGACCCCGTATCAAAGTTGAGACATGTAGACCAGAAGTCGTCTCATGTCGAGACGGAGAACACTGATGCGCTCGACCTTCTATTTTGCCGCTTGGACGGACAGCGGCTGTCTCCTGGGATGCGACCACGAACACCAAACCGTAACTTCAGCAGAAGCCTGCATTTCGCATGCGGGCGGCTATGTGATCGCCGTTGAAAAAGGGGTACTGCGTGCGCTTACGGATGCTGAGGAAGCAGAATTTCAGAATGTGAGGTACGGCATCAAGGCTGAAGCCAGAGCACCCTTTACCGCCGACGGCATGCTTACGATTTTGCTTACGATCCAAATCAGGCTGGGAGATGAAGGAGCCGGCTAGAACCTCAAAGCCCTCGAGAAGTATCTCGGAAGACGTGCCATCGCTGAATGCTGAGGGCTGAGTGCTGACAGCTACTTCTGCGGTTGCTGTGGAGGCGCGTTCTTTCCCTCATCGCCCTTCTGCACTTCCTTTCCGTCATAGGTGATCTTCACGTTCGAGCCGAATTTCTTGTAATTCGTATATTTCACAATCTCGCGGATCTTCACGTCGCCGTTAGAGAAGTGCAGGGTGTCGTCCGCGCGCGTGTAGACAGGAAACCAGTAGGGACCATCCACTACCTGCTCTCGATAGGTGGTGAACTTGGGAAACAGATTCTCGTTGCCCTTCTTTCTGGTAATGTCCGGGACGCTTTTTCCGTAGGTTTTCACGATCTGGAAATCCTTGTCGTCCACCCAGATCCGCCCTTGAAAATATCTCTTCTTGCCTTCTATCTTTTTGGGTGCAATGTCGAACACATAGCAGTGCAGGTCGTCCTCCTGCTGCTGCCCGACGTAGAGAATGCTGTACTCGTTGATCTCGTCACTAGTGAGCACAAACGGCAGCCGGTTCTCGATGTCATCGATGTCTTGCTCAGTCATCATGATGCGCTGGAGGGTCGATTGAGGCGCGAAAACGACGTTCTTGACCTTTTTCCCTTGATCATCGAACGAGACATCAAAAACCTGCTGATACTCGCCATCCGGAGTGTCGCCATCCACGGTTTGCACCTTCACGGTTTGCCGGTATCCATACTGGTCGAGGGCGGTTTTGAATTCTTTTTCTTTGGCCGCAAAATGTTGGATGATCTCGTCGGATGTAACGCCCTTGGGCTCGGCGGGATTAAGCGCTCCTTCGTCCCCGAACGCACCGAGCGAGACCGGGCCGCACAAGGCCACGGCCACGACCACCACCAACACAATCCGCATGACTCTCATAACAGTAGTGTAACGAAATTGGACGGAGAAAACCTGCCTAATTAGATTGCTGGCCATGGGCAGAAAGTTGCCGTAGCGAGCAAGAATTGACCTTCTCTTGAATCCTTCTGCGATTCGCTCGCATGATCTCGTGTTCTTAACGGGCCGGTTCCAGATTCACGCTAGAGCTTTAGGTTGTAAGATGGCGTGGTCGAGTTATGCCCTCTAGTCCACGCGCGGAAGTGCCATTTGTTCCCCCCACGATCCAGCAAGAGATTGCCCGTCTTGCTGGGTCGCCAGAAATCCGCGCGGCTTTCGCCTGGCTTCGCGCCGAGGAAGCTCAGTTTGCGGCCTGGCAACTGGAAATGGCGCGCATTCCCGCTCCCCCGTTCGGAGAGGCGGCGCGCGGAGAATGGCTCCGGGAACGCTTTGGCGCGCTCGAACTCGAAGACGTGTGCACCGACGAAGTGGGTAACGTGTTTGGCATTCATCATGATCGGGCCAAACCGCCCAGACCGCCTTCGGTAAAGCAATACACGGCACTCAGCGCTCACATCGACACGGTTTTTCCCGCTGGAACTCCGCTCAACCTGCGTCAGCAGAGCAACCGCCTCTACGGGCCTGGAGTTTCGGATAACGGAGCCGGAGCCGCGGCGTTGCTGGCAGTGGCAGCCGCGCTGCGCGCATCCAAAATAGCGCTCGCCACACCCATACTTTTTATCGGCAACGTAGGGGAAGAGGGAGAAGGCGACCTGCGCGGAATGCGTCACATTTTTTCCCAGTCCCGGTGGAAAGATTCGATCCGCTACAGTTTGATCCTGGACGGCGCCGGCTCCGATACGATCGTGGCTGAGGCTCTGGGAAGCCGCCGCTTTGAAATCATCGTTCGCGGCCCCGGCGGACACTCCTGGAGCGACTTTGGCATGCCCAACCCGATCCTGGTTCTGGCGCGCGGCATTCATTCGTTCTCCCAGACCTCGCTCCCATCCTCTCCGAAAACCACCTTCAATGTTGGAGTGATCCGCGGCGGCACTTCCGTCAACTCGATTCCGGAGTCGGCCAGCATGCGGGTCGACATTCGCTCTACTTCGATGGCCGAGATGGAGCGCCTGGAAGCCTCCTTGCGACGCGCACTTGAGCACGCCGTTGAAGAAGAATCGCGGGTCAGCGAGCGGCGTACTTCGTCGCAGAAGCGCTCGTCCGGCCTGAGTTACGAGGTCGTGCCCATTGGCAATCGTCCTGCCGGCGAACTGGATGGCAACGCTCGAATCCTGAAGGTAATTCGCGCCGTGGATGCTCATCTCGGCAACGCCGCCCAAATTCAGCGCGCTTCCACGGACGCCAACATCCCACTGTCGTTGGGCCGGGAAGCCATCGCCATCGGCGGCGGGGGCGTAGGCGGCGGCGCTCACACCCTGCAAGAGTGGTTCGACTGCAGCGGACGCGAACTGGGACTCAAGCGGATATTGCTGACGCTCCTGGCGTTGGCGGGAGTGGCAGAATAACCTCTCTAGCGAACCTCAAGAACCTCGCCACGGATCTGCGCAGATCACGCTGATCAGGAAAAGTCAGGAAAAGAAAGAGAAGGAAAGAAAAAAGCGCATCCGGGTTGATCCGTGAAATCCGTGGCGAAGTCCTAGAAACCGGCCTTTCGCATGGGCCGGAACGGAATCATGACCACCGTCTGCAGCGCCACCGGATCGCCATTCCGGCTAGCCGGGCGAAACCGCCAACGCGACAGCGCCGCAGTGGCATATTGATCCAGGCGATCGTCGACTCCGCGAAGAACCCGCACTTCGCCGACCGATCCGTCGCCCCGAATGACCGCCGACAACACGACCGTGCCCTGAACATTCTGCTTCATCAACTCCAGCGGATACCCTGGATCGACCTGCTGCGTGGCCGCCGGATACACCAACTCACCCGGTTTTTCGGCTTGCTTCAACTCGGCAAAATGCATTACCCAACTCCCGCCCGCAGAGTTTAAGTTGGGCACGTTCAGAATCATGGCATAGGACTTCCGGTCGCCGAAGACCTTCCGCTCGAGTTCACTGGTTGCATTGGCCGGTAACTCCGAAGGATGCGGCGGAACTGCGGTAACCCGTGGCGGCGTTGCGCTTGCGATGAGTGGAGAGTCGGATGACACCACCTTGGTCACGCCCTGAGTACTACCAGCAACCGCCGAACTGTTCCCCGGTTTGGGGCTGGCGCCCACAAAAAGTCCTGGGGGGACGCCGTTTGAGCTGTCGCCCGACCCCGAAGCGCTTCCACTGCCATGGCCACCGCCTATACCACTTGCCGCAGCGGAATGAGGATCACCGGAAATATCCGGCGTACCTGCGGCGCCCGGTTTGCCCGCGGGAGTCGCTGCAAAAGTTCCCCGCCGGTTGCCTGCGGGAACATCAACAGGTCCACTCGGAACCACCGGATGAAGGTTCAGGGCAACCAGGCGTCCATCGCCAGAGCCTCCGGATCCTTGAGCCGAAGGCGGGGGCGGCACTACTGCGCCGCCGGAATTCCCCATCGGCGCCATGCTCGACAGCGCGCGTTGCTCTCCCATCGGCAACTGCGGCGCAGGCGCCGCCGGTTGCGCATGTCCTATATTGATATCGGTTAATCTGCGCGAAGCCGCGTCCGCAACTACGGGCGGAGGCTCGACAATCGCCGGTTGCGGAGCATGAACATCTCGTCTCGAATTCGCGGAGTGGACATCCGGCGCTGGCGCTACTACTGAATCCGATAACGACGGAGTTTGTTTCAGAGCAGTCTTTAAATCAGGAGCCGGCGCCACGACGGATGAAGGCAGCACCGGAAGTTTCAAGTCCGAAGGCGAACCCGCCATCGCGACAGTTGGAATCATAGGAGTAGGACGCCCCAAGGCAACGATGTTTGGCAACGGCACATCGTGATCCAACTTCAGCTTGGGAGGCGCGACAATCGTCTGCGTGCGATTGTCGGCCTCGGGCGGCACCGAGATGATTGGCTGAGCCGCGTGCTCGGGCTCGCCCTTCTGCGGCAGCGCGGCGTGCGCTCCACCGGTGTTGAGCGGCGCCAGATATTCAGAAGCGTCGTAATAGACGACATCGGATCGGTGAAAGACCGGGAGCTCGACGATTTGCGGCCGTTGTGGCCAAAGCTCCGACCATCCCCACAACGCCGCAATCACCAGGATATGACCAAATGTCGACTGCAAAAACTGGCTCCAAGGCACCCGCCTCGGCACGAAAACGTCAGGCCAAAAGTCCGCTGGACGTGATACCAACTGCAGCGGCGGTTTTCCCGGGCGCCACAACAGATCCCTGAGATTACCAAGAAATACCTGGTGCCACGGTTCAAGCTGGACCAGCAAGGTCGGCACAGCCACCGGGTTCGTCTTGCGCTTGCGCGAGGTGTCGATCAGCTGCGGGCCCTGTTTCATGCGCTTCTCGCGACCAACGAGAATCCTCCTATTATAGATGCCGCGGCGGTCCCAAGCCTCAGTGCAAAGAGTAGAGTTCCTGGGCGTGAATTTCCGTGCTCTAATACCGATATGAAACTGGCAGAGGTACTTCCCTTGATGTTGTTCGCGTGTAGTTCGCTGCTGGCTGGGCAGAATCCCCCTCAAAACCCCGCCCCAGCACGGCCTGCCGAGGACTACTCGGGAATGTACAGCTTTCAGCGGGAGGGCGAATTCGTCCAACTCACCGTCGAAGATGCGGGCCGGGTCACCGGCTTCGTTTCGCGCTTCGGCGATTCCGAGGGCGATCGCGGCGCCTTCCTCGATCAATTCTTCAAAACCGGCAAGCTTGATGGAACCAAGCTAACTTTCACAACCGACACCGTGCACGGCGTCTGGTACGACTTCAAAGGCACAGTCGAGCGCGGAGAAGGCAAAACTCCAGCCAACGAGGGCTACTACGTCATGAAGGGCACGCTGACCGAAAACCGCACCGATGCCGACAAGAAAGTGACATCAAAGTCCCGCGAAGTCATATTCAAGTCCTTTCCTCACGAAGGGTAGAGCGGACGCTCCTGTCCGCTGCTGCGGAACCGGATCTTGCTTCTTGAAATGCCTAGAATCCCGAACAGACTGTGCCGTGTCGCGAGCCGCGCGAAACTAAACTAGTATGGCTATGTGAAACGAATTGCCTTGCTTCTCCTGATTACGGCCGCACTTTCGGTGCTTCCAAGTTCAAAGAGTGCAGCCCAACAGTCACATGCAACCGAGCCCCCGCCGTCATATCTGGGCTTTGATCGCAATAACTATCCCGGCGATCAGAACTTGAAGGTTCTTCGCGAGACGTTTTCCTACACGGGTTTCTGGCTTAACCATCCGCCCAGCGCGCGGACCAACACATGGAGTGGCAAACGAAAGACGCTACAATCGGCAGGTTTCGGATTCCTGGTGCTCTTCAATGGCCGGCTATTCAATGAACTGAAGTCGGTTTCGTACGCGAGCAAACTCGGCAAGTCCGACGCGCAGGCTGCCGTGGCGGCAGCACGCCGGGAAGGATTTCCTGCGCGAACCGTGATTTTCCTCGATCAAGAGCAAGGTGGTCGGATGCTGCCTGAGCAGAAAGCCTACATCTATGCGTGGGTGGACGGAGTGACGCCAGGCGGCTATCGGGCCGGCATTTACGGTTCGGGCATTTCCGCCGCAAAAGAAGGTGGCGAAGATATC
>Ga0210401_10001298_pt1 | contig 29116 bp, 23 predicted proteins | sample IncBWH32MmetaG_FD_150866 | JGI IMG/M metagenome (GOLD analysis project Ga0210401, IMG submission 150866) | Forest soil microbial communities from Barre Woods Harvard Forest LTER site, Petersham, Massachusetts, United States - Inc-BW-H-32-M | ecosystem: Environmental > Terrestrial > Soil >...
ACTCACCTAACCAAGCACCGAGCCGGCCGCCGGAAGGCCCCAACGTGCTTGACTTATGCACAAAGGCGCGCGGCGGCCCTATTCATGCGGTTCCGCGGCCAGTGCAGCCTCGCAAACCTTGGTTTTTTTGATTAAGCCATTGAAACAAAAGAACAAATTAGATACATCGCATTCGTTGTGTCCGATTGAAGACAAGTCGTGGCGCGGACTTAGCTCATCTTCGCAGTGTTTATCCACAAAGTTATCCACAACGGTTTGAGCTCGCTTAAGCCTTGACAAACGACGCGAAAGGGCGTTTTTCCCCCGCGGCCAGCCAAGCACCCGCTGGCGCGCACTCCTTCGCGCAGGTGCTGCTCGATATTCCGGTGCAGCATGCGTTGGAGTATCGCCTCACACCCGAGCAGCGGTCGATCGTTAAGGTCGGTATGCGCTGTGTGGCTCCGGTCGGGCCCGGCCGCGTCATGCTGGGGATCGTCGCTGGGCTGTCGTCCGCATGCGCGCTCGACGAAAAGCGTGTGCGACCGCTGAGTTCGGTGCTGGCCGATCCGATGCTGTCGCCGGACTGGCTTCAGTTCTGCCAATTCGCTGCCAACTACTACCACCATCGCTGGGCGCAGGTCGCACTGGGCGCGCTGCCGCCGTCCCTGCGGCGGGTTCCCGGACCCAGAGCGGCCGCGCAGATGACCAGGCTGCGGCGAGCTCCGCCGGTGCTGGCGGCGGCATCCGCCGAGGAGTCGCTCGACCTGCGCGATGAGCAATTGCGTGCGATCGAAGCGATCGGGCAGGCACGTGGATTCGCGCCGTTTCTGCTGCACGGGGTGACCGGCAGCGGCAAGACCGAGGTGTATCTCGGCGCCCTGGCCGCCGCGCTCGAAGCGACTGCGGCGGCGCAGGCGCTGTGGCTCGTTCCCGAGATCAACCTGACGCCGCAGTTCGAAGCGCGGCTGCAGAGGCGCTTTGCGCATCTGTCGGTGGTGAGCCTGCACAGTGGCCTTGGATCGGCCGAGCGCAGCGCCGCCTGGCTGGCGGCACATGAAGGACGCGCACGCATCGTGCTGGGCACCCGGTTGGCTGTTTTCGCGTCGCTGCCGCATCTGCGCATCGTGATCGTCGACGAGGAGCACGACACGTCGTTCAAAGCGTCGGACGGCGTGCACTACTCGGCGCGCGACCTCGCCCTCAAGCGCGCGCAGATCGAAAAAATCCCGGTGGTGCTGGGATCGGCGACACCGTCTTTGGAATCGTGGCAGCAGACACTCATTGGCCGTTACGCGTTGTTGCGACTGCTGCAGCGTCCCGCCTCCGCGCTGCGCGCCACGGCGGGCGAGCCGGCTGAACCTGCCGGCGTTTCGGCGGGCTCGTCCGCCGTAGCGGAGGCGGGGCCACGCGTTCAGCCGATCGACGTTCGTCAGCATCCACCGCAGCAGGGGCTTAGCGCGCCGCTGCGCGCGGCGCTCGACGACACACAGCAGCGGGGCGAGCAGGCGCTCGTCTTCATCAACCGGCGTGGCTATGCGCCCGTGCTGGCGTGCGACGCCTGCGGGTGGTTGTCGAACTGTCCAAACTGCAGCGCGCACGCCGCGTTTCACCGTGCCGTGGAAGCGACCCGCGCGTCACTGCGCTGTCACCATTGCGGGTGGAGCCGTCCGGTGCCGCGCCAATGCCCGACCTGTGGCAACCAGGATCTGAAGCCGGTCGGACAAGGCACGCAGCGAGTCGAGGAAACCCTGCGCCAAGCCTGGCCTGCCGCGCGCATCGGGCGCCTGGACCGCGACAGTGCGCGTCACCCCGATGCCGCCCAGCGGACGTTGCAGCGCGTGCACGAAGGCGAGCTCGACTTGCTGGTGGGCACGCAGATGATCGCCAAAGGGCACGACTTTCGCCGGGTCTCGCTCGTGTGTGTGCTCAATGCCGACGCGCAGCTGATCGCGCCCGATTTCCGCGCGCCGGAGCGCCTGTTCGCTCTGCTGATGCAGGTGGCAGGGCGCGCAGGCCGCGCCGGCCAGGCGGCGCGGGTCCTGGTGCAGACCCGCTTTCCTGAGCATCCGCTGTACGGCGCTCTGGCGCGCGGCGACTTCGAACAGTTCGCGCGCGATCAGCTGGCCGAGCGACGCGCCGCCCGCATGCCGCCGTTCACGCATCAAGCGCTGCTGACCGCGACCAGCGAGGCGCTGCCGGAGGCGCTGCGGTTCCTGTCAACGTGTCGGCGCATCGGGTCGGAGCTCGAGCATGCGGTGGTCCTATATGACCCGGTACCCATGCCGCTGGCGCGCCTCGCCTCCGAGATGCGCGCACAGCTGCTGGTCGAAGCCACGCAACGCGCACCGTTGCACCGATTTCTGGACGAGTGGTTGAATCAGATTCGCGCACTCAAAGCATCGCGAAAGCTGCGATGGCACGTCGACGTGGACCCGATGGCGATCTGACATCGCTCTTGTAGGGCAACGAGCGCGAGCTCCCGCAAAGGCGCGATCCAAGGTATACCGCGGGCGCGTCGGCCGTTTACGGTAGGCGCACAAACATCGTCCCCGTCCGTCGCCTTGTGGCGACCGAACGGGGTCTCACTACTAGGACCCTTCGGACGTCGCGGCCACAATCCGCGCCATGGTCAAAGGGTCGTCATATTGGACCGCACTGTCGGCGGTGAGCGGCTTCACGCTGATCGAGCTGATGGTCGTGGTGCTGATCGGCGCGATTCTGCTCGGGATTGCCGTTCCTGCATTGCAGAGCTTTATTGCTGCCAACCAGTTGACCGCTGTGACGGACACCCTCGCCAGCGCGCTGAGCGAGGCGCGCAGCGAGGCCGCGAAGCTGAACGCCAACGTGCAGTTGACTCCGACCAACGGCGGGTCCGATTGGACTGGTGGGTGGACGATGGCGGTGCCGGGTGCTGCCGGCAATGGCATGCCAACAACTCTGAGAAAGGCGGCGGCCATCCCCACGGGTTTTACGCTGAAGTCGAGCGCATCGCTCACGAGTACGAACCCGGTGACCTTCGATCCGATGGGCCGGCTGGTCGATCCGACGGGCCAGCAGGTCGGCGGCGGTCCGCTTGAATTCGTCATTTGCAAGGGCTCGGGCCCGGCTGCAGGCGGCGCATCAAAAATGGTCATCGTGGCCACGTCCGGCGGCGTCCGGGTTGCTCAGAGCGACGCTTCCGGCAATCCGATCGACGCCGTCGGCGCCTCGTACAGCGGCTGCTCGCCACCATGACCTCGACCGATCTTCCAAAGAGGCCGACTGAATGATTCGTGCAAGGTTCTTGGGCATGTCCACGTTGCGCCAGCGCGGCATGACCTTGATCGAGATCCTGGTGGCGATCGTCGTTCTGTCGGTCGGCCTGATGGGCCTGGCCGGTCTGCAGCTGAAGGGCATGCAGGTCAACCAGGGGTCGACCTATCGCTCTCAGGCCGCGATTCTCGCCCAGGAGATGGCCGAGCGGATAAGGGCCGATCTGACCGGTGCGGGCAACAACACTTACACGGTCACCAGCGGTGTGCCTGCTACTCCATCAGCGGCGATGACCGATTGGCTGACGCGGGTGCAAATGCTGCCCGGTGGAACGGCGACGATCACTGCTCCGGCGGCCGGTGGCACGCCCGGGACTCAATTGATCGACGTTACGGTCAATTGGGTCGACACCCGGGCGCAGACGGGAGCGGGTCTGTCCAGCACCTCGACTGCACCCGGCTTCGGCGCACCCGGTTCGTTTGATCTGCCGGTGGAGTTCTGAATTGTCAGTTCCGCGCGGGCAAGTGATCCGAACGCAGCGTGGTCTGACGCTGATCGAGCTGATGATCAGCATCACGATCGGCCTGGTCGTGATCGGTGCGGTGAGCTACATGTATCTCGGCTCCAAAGGCGCCTATCGCGGCAACGAGTCCCAGGCCCGGATACAGGAGGCGGGCCGGTTCGCGCTCGACGCGATCACAAACGACATCCGGCGCGCCGGGGGTCTGGGGTGCGGAACGCTCGAATCCGTTTATAGCGGCTCCAACGTCAGCGTGAATGTGATCCCGCCGACTGCGGGTGTAAACCCGATCGCGGTTGGAAGCGCGATCAATGGCGCCGTGCTGGCGGTCGATACCACTTCGGAGCCGATACCGATCCAGGGCCTGACGCTGGCCCCGACGTATCCGCAGCCACCGGCGACCGCGCCGCCCGGTTGGACCCCGTTGCCAGGCCCCGCCTATCGGGGAGGCGACATCCTGCAACTGCAGATCTCGAGCGGCTGGCCGGTGCGGGTGACCAACAATCCGGACACGGTCAACGGCAACATCCAGATCGAAGCAACGCGATACCCAACAGTACGAGTACGGCGCCCAATTTCAACGCCAACGACTTCGTCGTGCTGGCCAATTGCTCCTCGGCTGCCGTGTTCCAGACTCCGACGACGCCGACCGGATCGCCGCCGCTGCTGTCGTACAAGGTCGGCGGAACGGTTCCTACGTTGCTCCAGGCGCAGCAACTCGGCTACGGTCTCGGCACGTATTCGACCGTGCAGCATTTCGACCAGGTGACCTACTACCTGGGTACCGTCCCGGGCAGCGCCAATGCGGTCGCCGGCAGCGGCACGCCGTCCGCGTTGTATCGCTACTCGCTGGCCAGCGGCACCGCGCAGGAAGTGGCCGACAACGTCGAAGACATCGACGTGTCGTACGGCGTCGGGGCCGGTGCCACGGTATTCAAGAGCGCCAACGCATTGACCCCAGCCGATTGGCCCAACGTCGTCAGCGTGCGGGTGTCGTTGATTGCGGTCGGAGATCAGCTGGGGATCGTATCTGCGCCGCAGACGTTCCCGTTTCATGGCGCGGGTACTGCGGCCGGGGCGGTTGCGTGGACTGCGCCGGATACCCGCTTGCGCCAGGTCTTCACGGTCACGGCGACGCTGCGCGACCGGCTGCAATGAGTGTCAAATCGATGACCCGCGGGAGTCACAAAATGGTCTGTGAACGTGTTGTGGGGTACCGCCCGGTCTCGGAGCAGGGTGTCGCCCTGATCGTCGGGCTGGTCATCCTGGCGGTGCTGAGCCTGATCGGTGTCGCCGCCTTTTCGATTTCGACGCAGGAAGAACGGATGGCCGGCAATTCGCGCGACCGCGTTCGCGCGTTTCAGGCGGCTGAAGCCGCGCTGCGCGAGTGCGAGCATTACGTGGCGAGCGGCAATGCAAAGTTCAATGGCTCGGATGGCACCTATCTTGCGCCGGCGCCGCCGGGGGCAGCGAAGGCCGACACGATCAACTGGAGCACCGCCGGCGCCGGCGCGGTGTACACGTACACCTCGACCCTCAACCCTGAATGGTCGAGCCCGCCGGTTTGCATCGCCGAGCAATTCCAGGTGCAGCGCGGATCCAACGGGCTGGGGAACGCGGTCCCGGCCACCAATGTCGATCACATCACCGCGCGCGGTTACGGATCGAACCCGAATACGGTCGTGATGTTGGAATCCTATTACGCGGAGTGACCCCGAGGGCGCACCTGCGCCCCGACTGGAGAGATTCGATGCAACGAACTTCGCCGATCCAGATCCCTGCGCTGGCTGCCGCCGCTCGAGTGGCGCTGTTGATGCTGCTCGCCGGCAACGCCTGGGCGCAGTACGCCGTCTCGCAGTTGCCCGCGCTGGCGCCGAACCCGCCGACCAACATCGTGATCATGATGGACGACTCGGGCAGTATGCAGTGGGCCTATGTGCCGGACGCCTACGGGGCCTGTACCGGCACGCGCCGCTTCAATGCCGGGACGTTCAATACGCTCGCCTACAACCCGAACCTCGTCTATCCGGCTCCGACCATCCTGACCCCGTCGGGCGCCCAGACGCTGACCAGCTCGTTCACCGCGGCGCTGATCGACGGCTTTAACGCCTCGGGCGGAACGGTCGACCTGTCCAGCGGATATCAACCGACCGCCAGCTCGCGGCCGGGCTCCTCCGGCCAGGTTTACTCGCCACACCCGAGTCAGGACTCGGCAGCGATCTTCAGCCCCAGCACGCCGCCCGCCGGTGCCAGCGCGGGGGGCGTGGGCAACAACTGCGGAGCCACTTACAGCGGAACCGGTGGCGGCGGCGGCAATCAGTTCGGTCCGGCCACGGGAACCAACAATGCGGTGGGCGCTCCGGCTTACTACTATGTCTACGCGCCGACGCAGCCCGGCTGCACGTCCTCGGCCAACGACGACAACTGCTACCAGTACGTGCGTGTCGCATCGACGTCCGCGCCCATCGTTGGTGGAGTGCAAATCGACGGCCTGCAGAATTTCGCCAACTGGTATTCGTTCTACCGTACCCGCCATCTGATGATCGCCAGCGCCGCCGCGTCGGCGATGGCCGATCCTGTGTTGTCCGGCGCTCGTGTGACCTGGCGCGCCTTGAACAGCTGCCAGGACATGATCAACGGCAACAGCTGCGCCGGCTGGGACGGCATCGTGGTCGACAACCGGATCCGCCTGTTCACCGGCACGCAGGTGACCAACTTCTACCAGTGGCTGACCCGCGTGCCGGCCAACTCGCCGACGCCGACCCGCTCGACCTGGAGCTACATTGGCAATTACTTCAGCAACACCACGCTCGGAGCGAACGGCCCGTACGGCCTCAACCCGAATCAGCCAACCACCAACGCCTCGAGCGGCGAAATCGCTTGCGTACAGAACTACGACATTACGTTGACCGATGGCCAGTGGAATCAGGACAACAACGCGAACGGCGCCTTCTTCGGAACGGCCGATGCGACTGCGACCACCTTCCCGGACGGCGTCAGCTACACCCCTTCGGCGGCTTCTCCGACGGCGATTTACGGGAACGACTCCAATCACGACACGTTGTCGGACGTCGCCTTTCATTATTGGTCCACGAATCTGCGGCCCGATCTGAGCGGCAGCGCCACCGCGGTGTCGCCGTACTATCAGGTGACCACCGGAGTCAACGGCGCGATCACCACGGCCGACTACTGGAATCCCCAGAACGATCCCGCCACGTGGCCGCACCTGGTTCAGATGACGATCGGCATCGGGATGACCAGCACGATGAACGTGGCGGGACTGCCGTGGTGGGGTAACAGCGTCGCTACGCAGTACTCGCAGTCCGGCTATACAAACCTGTGGAACGGTACCTATCAATGGCCGTCGATCAACAACGGCGCGACGCAGGGCGATATGGGCAAGGCCTACGACCTGTGGCACGCAGCGCTGAACAGCCGCGGGCTCGCGTTCAGCGCTGAATCGGCGACCGATCTAATCAACGCGATCAACACCAGCCTGAACCGGATCAAGGTGACGATGACCCCCGAAACCGGCTTGGCCGCCAGCTCGTCCAGGTTGAGCAATGGCACCGTGATCTATCTGACCAGTTACACCTCATCCGACTGGCACGGCACGTTGGGCGCCTACGGCATCAACACCAGCACAACGCCGCCGACGATCAACGCGAGCCCGACCTGGACCACCGATGGCACGGGCTCGGGCATCTTCGCGGCGGCAACCATACGAAGCGTCGTAACCTCCAACACCTCCGGCACGGCGGCGACCCCGTCGGTCGCCAGCGGGATTCCGTTCTCGACCGCCAGCTCGACCTTCAATACGATTTGGAGCGCGGTGCCGGGCGCCAACGCGAACATCCTGAGCTGGCTGCGCGGCGACCCCAACCAGGAAGCGCGCAACGGCGGCGCGTACCGCAACCGCTACACCTCCGTCCTGGGTGACATCGTCGACTCGGGTCCGACCTTCTCCTGGCACGAGAACTTCGGTTACGCCGCGCTGCCCGAGGGCGTGACTGCCAACCCCAATTACGTAACGTTCATCACGACCAAGGGCAACGGCGCCGGATCGATCTATTCCGGTAAGGGAATGCTGTACGTTGGATCCAACGACGGCATGCTGCACGGCTTCGACGCCATCACCGGGAAAGAAGTGTTCGGCTATGTGCCGCACAACGTGATCGCGAATCTGCCGGCGCTCGCCAACCCGGCCTACGCGCACCGCTACTACGTCGACCAGACTCCCTATGTCGGTGACGCCTGCGTAGGAAGCGCCCCGAACAATTGCACTTGGAAGACGATCCTGGTCGGAACCACCGGCGCCGGTGGCCAGGGCGTGTTCGCGCTCGATATCACGAATCCCGCGTCGATGGAATCGGCCGGTAGCGCGAGTTCCAACGTGCTGTGGGACCTGGACGGCAAAGGAGCCCTGGCCACCAACCCCACCAACCCCAACGGCGATCCCGACCTGGGCTTTCCGATCGGCAAACCGATCATCGCGCGGCTGAACGATGGCAATTGGGCCGCCGTTTTTGGCAACGGCTACCTGAGCGCTCGGGGGTGCGCGGTCCTGTTCATCGTGCGTTTGAACGACGGCTTCGTGCAGAAGATCGACACGTCAGGACTTTCGTCGACGTCAACCTGCACCGCCACCAACATCAACGCCGGCAACGGCCTCGGACCGGTCACGCTGTCGGATGTGGACGGCAACATGACGACCGATTACGTGTACGCGGGCGATCAGCAGGGCAACATGTGGAAGTTCGACTTGACCGCCGCGAGCTCAGGTAGCTGGAAGGTCGCATTGAGCGGCGTGCCCTTGTTTACGGCCTCGCCGAGCGGCGGCAGCTGCGTGCTGGCGGCCACTTCAACCGCGCCCAACACCTGCCAGCCGATCACCAGCGCGCCGGTGCTGGGACCGGCGCTGCCGGGCATGACCGGAACCATGGTGTACTTCGGAACCGGGCGGATGTTCGCGGTCGGGGATGCCAGTACGACTTCGACTCAGAGCATCTACGGAGTTCTGGACAACGGTTCGACCGCGACCACGGGCGGGCAAAGTGCGCTAACGGTGGAAACCGCGACCGACAACGCAACGACGCGCACGTTCAGTACGACCCCGGTCACGGGATCGGGTTGGTTCATCAACCTGCCGGATAACGGCGAGCGTGTGACGTTCTCGCCGCTGCTGTTCGACAAATACGTCGTGTTCGCCAGCGAGGTGCCCGTTTCCACCTCCTGCACCGGGGGCGGGACCGGCTGGATCATGGCGGTGGCGGCCTTCGCCAGCAGCCCGTTCGCGGGGAGCAACAATCAGTTCTTCCTCGACAATCCTGGCGCCAGCGGCGTCCAGACCAGCGGGATGCCCGCGGGCCTGACGGCGATGAACGGCCCGGGCGGGTCCGACTATATTGGAGTGCCCGGTGGCGGTGCCAAGGGCACACCGCAGCTGGTCAGAGTCAAGTCTCCCTACAAGTCGGGCCGCATTTCATGGCACGAGTTGAGCCGCTGACGGAGGCGTGCTGATGCGTCGTTCGTTTTCTTCCGGCTTCACGCTGGTCGAGTTGCTGATCGCAGTGGTCGTGGTTGCGATCCTGGCGGCGATCGCAATCCCGTCCTATTCGGCCTATGTGATACGCGGCCAGCGCGCAGCGGCCAAGGCGGCGCTGGTGCAGGCCGCGCAGTATCTGGAGCGCAATTACACGACCAGCGGCTGCTACAACTACACCACCGTCACCGCTTGTGCTGCGCAGGCCGGCACCGTGATTGCCTTGCCGGTGACGTCATCACCCAATGACGGGCCAGCGACCTATGCCATTGCGCCGGCGTTCGCGCCGGCTGCCGGCTTTGCCGCAGGACAGTATTTTTTGTTGAGCGCAGCGCCGTGCACGACGTCGGCGACGGCCTGCCCAGCCGGTTTCAACGCCGGCTTTAACGATTCGACTTGCGGAGCTCTAACGTTCGACAACACCGGTCAGCAGGGAATCGATACGTCGGGGACCGGGACCGGGGCGCCCGTCACGACGGGCACGACCGTCAGTACGTGCTGGCAGCACTAACCGCGAAGGCAGACAACCGAAGCGTCATGGCTCCTTGAACGTCGCCCCGCCCTGATCGGCCATGTAGGCCACGGCGCGCGCCACTTCCTGCGGATCGAGGTTGGCGTCGCCCCCCTTGGGCGGCATCGTCTTGTAGCCCTCGGTCGCGTGCTTGACCAGCGTATCGAATCCCTGCGCGATGCGCGGGGCCCAGGCCTTCTTGTCGCCGAACTTCGGCGATCCGGCGGCGCCGGTGCCGTGGCAGGCCATGCACAGACCCGAGTAAACCGCTTCTCCGGACCGAAGCGTATGCGTGGCGGCGCCGGTCGGCATGAACTCGATGTGCGCCACCGGCGCCAGGCGGGCGACGATCGCGTCAGCGGTCTTGGCTCCGGTCAGCGTACGGAGCGGCGGGAACGCAAAGCTTCCGGCGAGCACGAGCACCGCAGCCACGATCACGTAACCGATCAGGTAAACAGGAAAAATGCGCGTCGATGGCGCTTCGGTCGGTTCGGACATTCCCTACCCCGGCTTCTGACCAGGCCGAAGTATATCGACCGGTCGCGCCGCCCGGATTCGCTCGGCCGCTCGCTCGGGTGCCCCCTCAGGTGCTCGCTCAGGTGCTCCGTTGGACGGTCCAAGCGGCAGTCGGTAAGCTCTTTCCTTGTACGCGCCTGTAGCTCAGTGGATAGAGTGACGGCCTCCGAAGCCGTAGGTCGCAGGTTCGACTCCTGTCAGGCGCGCCAGGTCAACTAATTCCAGCCATGACCGGACTTCATCGCGCTTCGCCGCGTCCGACCGAAATCACCCTGCACTCGGAGTCGCGCGTGCTGGAGATCGCATTCGACGACGGCCGCACGTTCCGGCTGCCGTACGAGTTCCTGCGCGTGTATTCGCCCTCGGCGGAGGTGCGTGGACACGGTCCGGGCCAGGAACAGCTGCAGATCGGCAAGAAGGACGTCACGATCGTCTCGGCCGAACCCGTCGGCCACTACGGGGTCCAGCCGACTTTCTCGGATGGCCATGCCACCGGCATCTATTCGTGGGACCTGCTGTACGAATTGGGGTCGAACCAGCAATCGCTGTGGACGCAGTACCTGGAGCGCATGAAGGCCGCAGGAGCGAGCCGGGATACACCGGCGATCGTCGCGCAGTCCGGATCGGCTGCCCCAGGCAGCTGTGGTCACAAACACTGAAGCCGGATCGATGAACGCCGATCGGACCACCGACTTCGGGTTCGAGCGCGTCGCCGAGGACGAGAAGGCAGCGCGGGTGGAGCATGTGTTCAGTTCCGTGGCGCAGCGCTACGACCTGATGAACGACGTGCTGTCGGCAGGACTGCACCGTTGGTGGAAAGCCTTCACGATCCGCCAGAGCGGTGTGCGACCCGGCATGCGGGTGCTGGACGTGGCTGCCGGCACGGGCGACCTGGCGCGGGCCTTCGTGCGGGGAGTCGGCTCGGAAGGCCTGGTCGTGCTGGCCGACGTCAATCAGCGCATGCTGGCTGCCGGGCGCGACCGGCTGCTTGACGAAGGCTTTATTGCGCCTGCCGTTCGTTGCGACGCTGAGCGTCTGCCTTTCCCCGACGGCACCTTCGACGTCGTTAGCGTGGGATTCGGTCTTCGCAACATGACCCACAAGGAGGAGGCGCTGGCGCAGATGCGCCGGGTGTTGCGGCCCGGGGGCCGTTTGCTGGTGCTGGAGTTTTCGAAGATCTGGCAACCGCTGGCGCCGCTGTATGACGCCTATTCGATGCGAGTGATGCCCTGGCTCGGTGAACGAATCGCCGGCGACGCAGCGAGCTACCGTTATCTGGCCGAGTCGATCCGGATGCACCCGTCGCAGCAGGAACTGGCCAAAATGATGGAACGCGCAGGATTGGAACGCGTCGAATGGTTTAATTTCGCTGCGGGCATCTGTGCGCTGCATGTAGGGTACGCGCTGTGATCCTGGGAGCCATTCCGTGTTGAACCGCCGCGCGGCGATCGGGCCGTGCGTGCTTGGCTTGTGCGCGCTGATGCTGGTTTCGGGCGCCGGCGCCCAGAGTGCACCGGCACGCCGGCCAGCCGCGGCCACGACTCCGTCGCGGCAGGCGTCAGCCCCCGCGTCCTCGGCTGCCCCCGAGGCACCTTCCCCCGAGCACGATGCGATCGCAAGCGCGCCTGCGCTGGTCACAGAGTCGGCGCGCAGCTGGTGGCTGGCGCTGCTGGCCATTCTGGTGGCCGGTCTTGGCCTGGTCGCGTTGCTGGCCAGGCGTCGCGCTCGCAACTCCGAGCCTGTGCCTGCGACCTACAGCGAAGGCTGGCAGGGGATCGGTGGCCCGTCGTATGCGCCGCGCCCGGTCACGGTGCGCGTGGAGCCGCGCGCGGCCAGGCCGGAAACGATCGGCGGAACGGCCCGCACGGTGCCGCTGCCGCCCCGCGCTGAGAACGCCAGGCGACCGTTCGGCGTGCCCGCCGATTTCGATGCACCGGCGTTCCTGGCCGATGCTCGCCAGTCGTTCGTGCGGCTGCAATTGGCCTGGGATCGGTCGGATCTGCACGAGCTGGACGAATGCACGACCGACGAAATGTTCAACGCACTGACGCACGAATTGCGCGTGCGCGCCGGACCGAGCCGCACGGAGGTGATCGAGCTGACTGCGAGCCTGCTGGGAATCGAAACGGCGGCCGGAGAGTATCGGGCGAGCGTGCGGTTTTCCGGAAATCTGAAAGTCAATGGCGAGGACGAGCGCCTGGACGAGGTCTGGAATCTATCCAGGCCGGTTGACGGCTCCGGCGGCTGGCTGCTGGCCGGCATCCAGCAGCTGAACTGAGCCGGCGGCGGCCGTCCGTGCTGCAGCGATTCGCGTCCGACGCGCTACTCGAGGGTCTGAACCACCTGCTTCGGCAGCAGCGCTCGGCGCGCGAGTTGTTGCGCCCGCTGGCCGGACGGGTCGCCTGGGTCCGCGCAGGGCCGCTTGCGCTGAAGGTCGAAATTGCCGCGGACGGGTCGATGCTGGCAACCGACGCCGAACCACACGTGACGATCGATGTGGACGCGCGCGCAATGGCGGCGGGGCTGTCGGAACCCGCCGCGATGGTGCGTGACGCCCGGATCCACGGCGATGCCGAGCTGGCACACGCACTGTCACGCGTAGCCGACCAGCTTCGGCCCGATTTCGAGGAAGATTTGTCGCGCTGGGTCGGCGACGCGGCTGCGGTGCGCATCGTGGCCGCGCTGAAGGCTGTGCAAAGCGGGGCGGCCGATACCGCAGCGCGCGCTGCGCGTCAGCTGGCCGACTACCTGGCCGGCGAGCGAGCCTGGCTCGTGTCGCGCGGTCCCTTCGAGCGGTTCATTGCCGAGGTGAACGAGCTCGCTCAGGCGGCCGACCGCCTGACCGAGCGGGCGGGCCGGCTGTAAGCCGATGCTGCGCCTGCTGCGCCTGCTGCGGATCGTCACGGTCGCATTCCGTTATGGCCTCGACCAGATCGCGCTGGCGAATCTGAGTCACCCGCTGCTGGTGCGGCTGGTGCGTCTGGCGGCCGTGGGGCGCGGCCTGCAGCGGCCGCGCGGCGAGCGCTTGCGCCTGGCACTGGAGAGCCTGGGGCCGCTGTTCGTCAAATTCGGACAGCTGCTGTCGACTCGGCGTGATCTGCTGCCGCAGGACATCGCCGACGAACTGGCGCGCCTGCAGGACCGCGTGCCGCCGTTCGACTCGGCTCTGGCCATGCAGGAGATCGAGCGGGGACTCGGTCAGCGAATCGCGGACGTATTTTCCTCGTTCGATCCGGTGCCGGTTGCCAGCGCCTCGATCGCACAAGTCCATCTGGGCGTGGTGGCCAAGGGGCCACTGGCCGGTCGCGAAGCGGCGATCAAGGTGCTGCGTCCGGGTATGCGCGCGGTGATTGACCGCGACCTGCAACTGATGGATGCAGCCGCCGTACTGGTCGAGCGCCTGTGGCGCGATGGCCGGCGCCTGAGGCCGCGCGACGTGGTCGACGAGTTTCGCAAGACGCTGCACGACGAGCTGGATCTGACCCGCGAAGCCGCCAATGCGTCGCAGCTCAGGCGCAATTTCGCGGGCTCCGAGTTGTTGCGGATTCCGGAGATGTATTGGGACTATTGCACCGAGAGCGTGCTGGTGATGGAGCGGATGCACGGTGTTCCGATCAGCCAGGTCGATCGGCTGCGCGCGGCCGGCGTCGACCTGAAGAAGCTGTCGCGCGATGGCGTCGAGATCTTCTTTACGCAGGTGTTCCGTGACGGCTTTTTCCACGCCGACATGCATCCCGGCAACATCTACGTCAGCGTCGCTCCAGCCGAGCTCGGCCGCTACATCGCGCTGGACTTCGGCATCGTCGGCACGCTGACCGATACCGACCGCGACTACCTGGCCCGCAACTTCCTCGCGTTCTTCCAGCGTGATTACCGGCGCGTGGCAACGACTCACCTGGAGTCGGGCTGGGTTCCGCGCGGTACGCGAGTCGATGAACTGGAAAGCGCGATCCGCGCGGTATGCGAGCCGATCTTCGACCGCCCGCTGAAAGACATCTCGTTCGGGCAGGTGCTGGTGCGGCTGTTTGCGACATCGCGCCGTTTCAACGTCGAGATCCAGCCCCAGCTGCTGCTGCTGCAGAAGACGCTGCTCAGCATCGAGGGTCTGGGCCGCCAGCTGGATCCGGAGCTGGATCTGTGGAAGACGGCCAAGCCATTTCTCGAGGGGTGGATCAAGCGCGAGGTGGGCGTGATGGGCCTGCTCGCGCGGCTCAAGGCCGAGGCGCCGCAGTGGAGCCGGCTGCTCCCACAGCTTCCGCGGCTGGTGACGCAGGCGCTGCTGGCCGTCGAGAACCAGGAGCGCCTGCTGGCCGAGCTGGCCGAGTTGCGGCGGGTCCACCTGCGCCGCAATCAGTGGCTGGCGATCGGCGTATCGCTGCTGTCCGCCATCGTGCTGATGCTCGCTTGGGCCTTTCTCGGCTTTCGGCTGCCGCGGCTGTGAGTGGTACCTATAATCGGTCGGCATGAACCTGTTGATCCTGGCCGCGGGCCAAGGCAAGCGGATGCGGTCGGACCTGCCGAAAGTCCTGCACCCATTGGCAGGACGGCCGCTGCTGGCGCACGTGCTCGGTACCGCACGAGCGGTCGCGGCCAAGCTCGGGCTGCCCGCGGACGTAGTCGTGGTGGTCGGGCACGGCGGTGCGCAGGTCGCTGACGCGTTCGCCGCGGATCATGCGGTGCGCTTCGTCACTCAGCAGCCGCAGCTGGGCACCGGACACGCGGTGCTGCAGGCGGCGCCGCTGCTGAATGAGGCGCAACCGACGCTGGTGCTGTATGGCGACGTTCCGCTGATCGAAGCGGACACGCTGGTGGCGCTGGCGCACGCTGCGGGCGACGGCGTGGCGCTGCTGAGCGCGCGCGTGCCGGACCCGGCCGGATATGGTCGCATCGTGCGCGATGCGGCCGGTCGCGTGGCGCGGATCGTCGAGGAGCGCGATGCGACCGAGGCCGAACGATCGATCGACGAAATCAACACGGGCTTCCTGGTGGCCCCGACGCGGCGGCTGAAGTCCTGGCTGACGCAGCTGGGCAACGACAACGCGCAGCGCGAGTACTACCTGACCGACGTGGTGTCGCTGGCGGTGCGCGATGGCGCGCCCGTGGCCGCTTCTGTCGCAGATGACGCGCGCCAGACGCTCGGGGTGAACAGCAAAGCGCAGCTCGCGCAACTGGAGCGGATCGTTCAGCAGCGCAATGCCGAGCGCTTGATGCAGCAGGGTGCGACGCTGGCCGATCCGGCGCGCGTCGATGTGCGCGGCGAGCTGACGGTTGGCACCGACGTGTTCATCGACGTCGGGTGTGTGTTCGAGGGGCGGGTCGACTTGGGCGACCGGGTGAGGATCGGCCCTTACTGCGTGCTGCGCGATACGACCGTTGGCGTAGGCACCGAGGTGGGCGCGTTCTCGCACCTGGACGCCTCGCAGGTGGGCGCCTCGGCGCGGGTCGGACCGTATGCGCGCTTGCGACCCGGAACCAGGCTGGACGACGAGGTCCATATCGGCAACTTCGTCGAAGTCAAGGCGAGTCGCGTCGGGCAAGGCTCGAAGGCCAATCACCTCGCCTACGTCGGCGACGCCGAGGTGGGTTCGCGCACGAACATCGGCGCCGGCACCATCGTCGCCAACTACGACGGCGTCAACAAGCACCGCAGCCGGATCGGCCAGGATGTTCAGGTGGGCAGCAACACCGTGCTGGTGGCGCCGATCGAGGTAGGAGATGGCGCGACCATCGGGGCCGGCTCCACGGTCTGTCGCGAAGTCCCCCCGGGCGGCCTGACGCTCGCGCGTGCCCGACAGGTCACGGTTGCCGACTGGAAGCGCCCAACCAAGAAAGCAAAGGACTGATCGTATGAAGCGCGAGGGTCAAGCCGCATCCACCGCGGATTCGGCGCTCAGAAGCGAGGTCACGCGACTGCTCGAGGGGCTCGGGGTCGCTGCCGGGTCGCTCGACGGGGAGCTGCTCGCGCGCACGCCGATCGATGGCGGCGTGACGGGTCGCGTCCCGCTGGCGTCGGCAGCGCAGGCCAACGCGGCGATCGAGCAGGCCGCCGAGGCCTTTGTGCGCTGGAAACTGGTGCCGGCGCCTCAGCGCGGCGAGCTGGTGCGCCGTTTTGGCGACGCGCTGCGCCGCGCGCGCGACGATCTGGGACGGCTGGTGTCGATCGAGAGCGGCAAGGTCGTTTCCGAGGGGCGCGGCGAAGTGCAGGAAATGATCGACATCTGCGACTTCGCCGCCGGGTTGTCGCGCCAGTTGTACGGGCTGACGATCGCGTCGGAGCGGCCGGGTCATCGGATGATGGAGACCTGGCATCCGCTCGGGGTGGTGGGCGTCATCAGTGCGTTCAATTTCCCGGTGGCGGTGTGGGCCTGGAATGCGGCCCTTGCCCTGGTGTGCGGCGATCCGGTCGTATGGAAGCCTTCCGAGAAGACGCCGCTCACTGCGCTTGCGGTTCAGGCGATCTTCGACCGCGTCGCGCGCGACTTCGAGAGCGACACGAGCACCTCGACGCGTGGCCTGGCACAGGTGTTGACCGGCGGCCGCGAGGCGGCGCAGGCCATGGCCGACCACCCGGCGGTGCCGCTGGTGTCGGCCACCGGCTCCACCGCGATGGGCCGCTCGCTGGCCCCCAGGCTGGCGCAACGCTTCGCACGAGCGCTGCTCGAGCTGGGCGGCAACAATGGCGCGATCGTCTGTCCGAGCGCCGACCAGGAGCTGGCGCTGCGCGCGATCGCGTTTGCCTGGATGGGGACTGCCGGCCAGCGCTGTACTACGCTCAGGCGCCTGTTCGTGCACACCGACCTGGCGGACGAGCTGGTGCAGCGCCTTGCGCGGGTGTCGGCTTCGGTTGCCGTCGGCGACCCGCTGGAGCCGACGACTCTGGTCGGACCGCTGATCGATCGGGCTGCGTTCGATTCGATGCAAGCGGCGATCCAAGAGGCTGCTGCCGAGGGCGGCCTCGTGCAAGGCGGTGGCCGCGAACACGCGAGCCGGTGGCCAAATGCCTGGTACGCACGACCGGCCGTGGTGTCGATGCCTGCACAGCGCGGCCCGGTCGCGCGCGAAACATTCGCACCGATCCTGTACGTGATGCGCTACCGCGGGCTCGATGAAGCAATTGCCGCGCACAACGCGGTGAGCGCCGGCCTGTCTTCGTCGATCTTCACAAGCGATCAGCGCGAAGCCGAACGCTTCATGGCGGCCAACGGATCGGACTGCGGCCTGGCCAACGTGAACATCGGCCCCTCGGGTGCCGAGATCGGCGGCGCCTTCGGTGGTGAAAAGGAAACCGGAGGCGGGCGCGAATCAGGCTCCGATTCGTGGAAGACCTACATGCGCCGGGCGACCAACACGATCAATTTCTCCGGACAGCTCCCGCTGGCGCAGGGCGTGAAGTTCGACATCGCCTGATGCCGCTTGGCGGCAAGAGCGATGTTCATGAAGGCCGCGGGGGGTGCTCGAGCGGGGCGGTGGCGGGGTTTCGCGAAGCATCGCTTCGCGCCGCCGGAGCCGGTGCGCCTTGCCAGGCGCGCCGAGGAGCAGACCCCACTCGAAGCTGATCCTCCCGCTTTTCGGTTCTTAGGCTGCCTCTCCGCGCAGGAGACTGCGCTCCTCGAAGCTGAGGTTCATGAAAAGCGGGTGAGGGTGACCGCCTCAAGGCGCGTCCAGCGCGCGGTTCAGCACCGTTGCCAACCGTGCGCCGGCCAGCGCCAGCTGTTCCTTGATCACGCGCCGCGCAAGCCGCTGATAGTCGACTGACAGCAGCACCGGTTGGCTCGGCACGTCGCGACAGCTGAACCGCGGGTAGTCGAGGGCGACCTGGCGCGCCAGCCGGTTCGATTCGGCCAGCCATTGACCGACGGGCGCTGCGCGCTGCGCAGGGGTCAAGCGGCGGGCGAGCACGATCAGCGACTGTACAGCCGCTTCGGAGGGTTGCTGCGGCTGGTCGCGACTGGGGCGGAGCGCGAACAGGACCAGCCGCACGTCCCAGGCACCGTGCAGCGTCCACGGAGCAGGGTCGATGCGGCCCACAAACTCGACCTGTACCAGGTTGCCTCCCTCCGCGTAGTCCACCGCGTGCAGCGGCTGATGCAGATCCGCAACCAGATGCGTGATCCATTTCAAGGCATCCCGCCGTTCCGCCAACGGCCGGTTGCGATCCGCAAGCTGGGCCAGCATCGGTTCGATACGGCCGCTGGCGCACTGTTGCTGCGGACACCAGGCCCGCCCGGTTGCAATCGCCCCGCACGCCGGCATGTTGTCGTAATGCCAACCGGGCCGAGCAGCGTCGGTGCCCCGGATCTCGTCTGCCCACAAGGAAATCTCTGCCAGAGAGGTGCGACCGGACGGTCGACCGTCGCGGTCGAGGTCATCGGCGAGCAGCTGCGCAATTTCACCCCGTGCGTGCGTCGTGAGCATGGCTTCGGCGACTCGGCCGACCGCCCGGTGACCCAGCGGACCCCAGGCCGCTGCAGACTGCGACAGGATCAGCAGAGCGAAGCCGGCGAGCAGCGGTGTCATCGCAAAGGACACGGAGGATTGGCAAAACGGGCTCAGAATAGCGGCCGACCCCAGCGCAGGGACCACCGGGGCTGGGTGGCCGCACTGCACAAGCCGAGCAAAGCATTGTCCTCGCCCACCGCGTGGTCGGGGCGAGCGGCTGGCCGAGTACGATCACCTCGACCAGCCGATTGCGCCTGCGAAGGACCGCGCCCAGCAGTGCGCGACACCGCAATCAAGGAGGGCGGAAAATGACCGGGAGGCGACAGTTTCTAATGAACAGCGGGGCGTTGGGACTCGGAATCGCGGCAAGCGCAAGTCTGCCGGCCGGCAGCAGCGCGGCAGTTGAACCTCAAATGGGCATTGGACCGCTGGCGGCGGCGGGCGAAACCCCGGTGGCGGTCGGCGGACCGACTTCACTGCTGCCCGCGGTCACGCTGCTGACGATTCGGAATACGGGCGGGCGCGAGACGCTTGGCGTCAAGTTCGATGATGGTGTGTTCGATGTGGCGCAGGCGGCCGGCCTGTTAGGTTTGACCGCGCCGCTGACGCTCGAACAGCTTTTGCACGAAGGCAGCTGGTCGCAGGTCGAGGCCCTGGTCGCCGGCACCCGCTCGGCCAATTTGAGTCAGGCTTTGCAGCCTGAGAGCTCGATCACCTATGGGCGCCTGTTCTCGAATCCTGGCAAGATCGTGTGCGTCGGCCTGAACTACCGCAAGCATGCACAGGAAATCGGCATGCCGATACCGAAGGTGCCGGTTCTGTTCAACAAGTTCAACAACAGCCTGACCTCCCACAACAGCACGATCCGGCTGCCGTCTCGCGACGTGGCCTACAAGTTCGACTACGAGACCGAGCTGCTGGTCGTGATCGGCAAGCACGCGCGCAATGTCTCGGAGGCCGAGGCGCTCGACGTCGTGGCCGGCTACTGCACGGCCAATGATTTTTCGGCGCGCGACCTGCAACTGGAGACCGGCGGGCAATGGATGATCGGCAAGACGCTGGACGCGTTTGCGCCGATCGGGCCGTATTTCGTATCGGCCGCACGCGTGGGTGATCCGAACAACCTGAAGCTGGAAACGCATGTGAACGGCGAAGTGCGGCAATCCTCGAACACCAACGACTTCATCTTCAATGTGCAGCAGGTGATCTCCTATATTTCGCGTCACTTCGCGCTCGAGCCGGCCGACATCATCTATACCGGCACGCCCCAGGGCGTGATCCTCGGGATGCCGCCCGACAAGCGGGTGTGGCTCAAAGCGGGCGATCACATCGTCAGCACGATCGAGAAGCTGGGCAAGCTCAGTTTCACGTTGGCCTGATCAAGAACGGGGGGCTCGCCTGCCCCCCCTCGTTCTGCCCTATCCGTTCTTGACCGCCTGGCAGCCCTCAGTGACCGACCCCGCGGCCGGGCAGCGGCGAACGATCGGGCTGCTTTCGCTGGCCGCATTCGCCTCCGCCGCTTCGATGCGTGCGTGCGATTCGCTGTTGCCTGCGCTGCAACAATCCTTCGGCGCCACCACCGGCGAGGCCGCTCGCACCGTTTCCTTCTTTGCGTTGGCTTACGGACTGACGCAGATGCTGTACGGCCCCATGGGAGACCGCTACGGCAAGCTGCGCGTGATCGCGGTGGCCTCCACGGGCGGCGTGGCAGCGTGCCTGGGCGCGATGCTGTCGCCAGGAATCGGTTGGCTGATTGGATTTCGCGCGCTCAACGGCGCAACCGCTGCTGCCATCATTCCGCTGTCGATGGCCTGGATCGGCGACCAGATCGCGTACGAACACCGCCAGCCGACCCTGGCACGTTTTCTGATGGGGCAGATGCTGGGAGTCATCAGCGGCCAGTTCCTGGGAGGCGTGTTCGCCGACCACCTGGGCTGGCGCTGGACGTTCGGCTTGCTGGCTGCGACGTTTCTGGCGGCGGCCATGGCATTGTGGCCTTACTCCCGCGAGCCCCGCGCGTCCGCCTCCGGCGTATCGGGGCGTTTTGCGCGTCAGATCGTCGCGATCGGACGCGAACGCTGGCCGCGGGTGATCTTTGCGACGGTGTTTTTCGAAGGCATGGCGGTGTTCGGTGCGCTGGCCTTCATACCCTGGCATCTGCATGAACGCTACGGCGTATCTCTGACGCTGGCCGGCCTCGCGCCTGGCGCCTTCGCCCTCGGTGGATTGGGCTACGCGTTGTTCACGCGCCGCCTGCTGGCTCGTTTGGGTGAAAGCGGCTTCGTGCGCGTGGGTGCGGTGTTTCTGGCGATCGGATTGGCCGGGTTGACGGCGGGCGGCAGCTGGTTGCTGTCGATCCCCGAAAGCGCGCTGGTCGGCTTCGGCTATTACATGCTTCACAACACGCTGCAGACGAACGCCACGCAAATGGCGCCGACCAACCGCGGCACGGCCGTGTCGTTGTTCGCGTCGAGCTTTTTTCTCGGCCAGGCGATCGGTGTTTCGATCGCATCTGCCATGGCCGATACGATCGGCACGCCGATGGTATTCGGCGCTTCGGCTCTGTTACTGCTTGTGGTTGCGGCCGCGTTCGCGGTCGCTTTGCGTGGGCGGCCCGACTCGCCGCATCGATAAAAGACGACTTAGATTCAGCGGGCTGGAGGGGTTGCGGCCGGATTGGGTTGCCCCTCCTGGGAGGGGCGTCGGGTCAGCGCAAGCTATCGGCTACTCGATCCAGAGCCGTTCGCGGAGGCTTCCACCGTCTGCGGGGCAGGTTTCTGCGGTGTATCGAAAAAACGCGAGACCGCGACGACCACTAGGACCGATCCGATCATCAGTCCAAACGTCAACAGCGGACCCTTGACTGGACTACGTTTGGCTTTCATCAAATGCTCCAAGGTCAAAAGGAAATCTCAAACAGTGGGCCGAGACGGGATAGCGAACTGCTGGTCATGCTCCCCGCTCACGCTGCCTCACCCGGTGCGCCAACGCGTAACTGAGCGCCACCGTGTCGCAATTCATTTGCAGCAATTTTTCCGCAGCGCAGCGGATGCCGCAAGTGATTTGGATCTAAAACCATCCGCACGGATGATCCCTGTTTTGTCGGATCGTTATCCGGATAGATGAGCAGCCTCGGAGGTTTGGCGATTTCGATCCTAATTTTGCGCGATGTGGTGCCCGCTGTTACGTGAGGGTTTCATATATGCCTTATCTATCCCTCCCATTGCCGGTTTCGTCGGCGTAAGGACGCCTTCGCACGGAACCATCGAACCCGCCGGTAACGCCGCAACTAGACTGCGCGCAAACCCTAAGCGCCGAGGCAAGCGCATCCAAGGCGCTCACGCGCGCGAGACGATGAAGGGGGCAATTTACGTTGCGAGGGCGGGCGCGCGCTTGGAAGTCATTAGCGACGCGCTGGCGAACACGACAATGGCGAACACGGCGGCGACCGCCTCAGCGTACAGCATCGCAGAGGCGCCATGGTGCTGGTAAGCCCAGCCTTCGACCAAACCCATGTAGAGAATCGGCATGTTCGAGAGGGACGCGTACACGTTGTACTGAGTGGCGGCAGAGCCGAGGCCGATGGTTTCAAGCGCCACCGCCGAAAAGCCCGCGTACCCCATCCCATTCAGAACGGCGTAGAGCAGCGTAAATGCGACGAACATGCTTTGGGTGTGGGGCGCCAGCGCCATCGCCACTGCGCACAGCGCTTGCGCGGCGCCGTACAGCAGGTACGCAGTCTTGCGATCCAGGCGGTCGCATAGCGGGCCCGCCAGCATGCAGCCGAACGTGCACGCGACGCCGCCCAGCGTGCCGTTGACCAGGGCGACCGTGTCCGCGCTTGCGCTCCATCCGTCCGCGACTGCGGACCAGAGGTTGGAGGCGGCTCCGGTCGCGATCGGCAGGAACACGACCAGCATCGCCAGGAGCCCGCGTCGCGAGCGGGCCAGATCCCACAAGTCTTTCAGGACGGCGATCAAGCTCGACCAATGCTGCGCCAATGCGGACGAAGTTTCATCGGCCGCACGTTTTTCTGTGGCGTGTGAGCGAACCTTCATCGGCTCGCGAATCCGCAGCAGCGCCAGCATGCACAGCAGGCACACGACGCTGAGGACCGCGGCGGAGAGCCAGGACATGGCGAGGTGCTCTGCCATCCACAAGCCGGCGCCGCCGCCCAGGCCCGCGCCTCCCAGATTGCCTGCCTGGAACCAGCCGCACGCGCGCCCCTTGACGTCGTCCGGGGTGTGGTGCGCGATCAACGCTTCCACCGACATCGCCACGAACGTGGTCGCGACACTCATCAGCAACACCAGCGCGGTCAGCAACGCCAACGAGGTCGCAACAGGCGGCACCAAGCCGCACCCAAGCGTCGTGGCCGCGGTCAGGGCGGCGCCGATTACGTACCAGGCCTTGCGGCTCAGTGTGGTGTCGGTGATCGGCGCCCACAGGAATTTCCAGGTCTGCGGAAACAGGTCGGCCGCGACCACGGTTGCCACCTGCACCGTGTCCACGCCCGCGTGTGCCAGCTGGTACGCCAGCGTGACCGTGACGAAGCCCGAGCTGATGCCGAACGGCAGAATCAGGACCAGATAAATGAATGGGTGGGGCGGCCGCAAAGCGGCGTGGTCACGGACGGTGCCGGGGGCTTCAGGCGCGCCCATGCATCCAACGCCGCAACAACCGCACGACCACCAGCAGGACGACGCCCGCTCCGATCGAGCTGCCAACCAGGAACTGGTACAGCGGAATCTTCGTCTCGGCCAGCAGGCTCTCCGAGGTGCCAGCCAGGTAGTTTCCAATGCTGAACGAGCCGAACCAGACACCCATCATCAAACCACCCATCCGCACCGGGGCAACCCGCGTCACCATCGCCAGTCCGACCGGCGAAATGCAAAGCTCGCCGACCGTGTTCACAACGTAGACACTGGTGAGCCAGAGCGGGCTGATCGGGCCGCGCAGGTCGGCGCGCTGTTGCGCGATCGCCAATATCGCGAATCCGAGTCCCAGGATGATCAATCCGATCGCCATCTTGGTCGGCGACGACGGCGCCCGTGGCATGCCGTCGATGCGGGTCCAGAACGCGGAAAGCACCGGACCGAGCAGGATGATCGCTGCCGGGTTGATGGCCTGGAAGAACGTCGCCGGCATCTGCCATCCGAACATCACCCGGTCGGTCAGCTGGTCGGCAAACAGGCTCATCGTGCCTCCGGCCTGCTCGAAGCCCATCCAGAAGAACACGTTGAACATCCCCAGCACGAGGATCGCGAGCACGCGCTCGAGGTCCTGCCTTCCGCCGTCGCGTTGAGCGGACCACAGCAGCCATCCGACCGCGACCACCGGCAACGCGAGCCTGGCTTGGGCGGGGACGATCGCCCACAGCGCAACGAACGCCTGCAGCAGCGCCAGCACGGCATACACGAACGGGATCGCACTCAGGCTGATCAGCGCCACCTGCAACCAGTCGTGCGGCAGCAGGTGTGCCGGACCTTCCCGCCCCGGAGGCAAGCCAGTGGTGCCGAAGCGCGATTGCCCGTAGGCGAACAGGAGCACGCCGAGCGCCATGCCCACTGCGGCGGAGGCAAAGCCCCAGCTCCACCCGATCCGTTCGCCCAGGCCTCCGGCAAGCAACGCCGCCAATCCGGCGCCGATGTTGATGCCCATATAGAAATAGGTGAACCCGGCATCGCGGCGAGGATCGTTCTCCCCGTATTGCTGCCCGACCAGCGTCGACATGTTGGCTTTGAAGAAGCCGTTGCCGACCACCAGCAGCCCGAGCGCCAAGTGCAGCAGGCCCGGCACCGCCATCGCGGCATTGCCGAACATCATCACGGTGCCGCCGATCAGGATCGACTTGCGATACCCGAGCAGCCGATCCGCGATGTATCCGCCGAAGATCGGCGTCAGGTAAACCAGTCCCGTGTACGTCGCGTATACCTGCAGTGCGTCCGCGCGTGTGGTCCCGACCGCCTTGACCAGATACAAAACCAGCAGAGCGCGCATGCCGTAGTAGCTGAAGCGCTCCCACATCTCGGTGAAGAACAGCCACGGCAGGGCGCGTGGCTGGCGCCGATCGATGGTCGGCGGCGCTGCGGCGGCGGGTAGTGCGGTGGAGACCATTCGGGGTCACTGCGTGCGGCGCCTGACTGGGGGATCGGCCAACCGCAGCGGCCTTACAGTAGCCTGGAAAACCCGCGCGGTGAAGTGGTTGAGGGCGCAAAACCGGCGCCCGCCTGCTAAGAATCGGATTGGGAGGATCATCGCAGTGCACAAGTTAATCGCCTTGATCATGCTGTGGGGGGTGTCGACCGCGACACTGTGGGCGGCGGAGCCGGACTTGCTGCCGGGCGCTGCGCCAAGCGCAGCGAATCCACTCAGCGAACCGAGCGGTCTGCCTTACCAGCTGCCGCCGTTCGACAAGATCAAGGACTCGGACTTCAAGCCCGAGTTCGAGGCCGGAATGCAGGAGCAGCGCTCGCAGGTCGCCGCAATCGCCCGCAATCCGGATCCGCCGACGTTCGAGAACACGCTGGTGGCGCTGGAGCGTTCCGGTGTGCTGCTCGATCGCGTGTCCAAGGTGTTCTTCAATCTGGAGGCCTCCAATACGGATCCGGAAATCGAGAAGATCCGGTCGGAGATGACACCTCGGCTCGCCGCGCATCGCGACGAGATCACTCTGAATCACGATCTGTTCACACGGGTCGAGGCGGTGTGGCGCGGCCGCGCGCAACTCGACCAGGGTTCGGAAGCGATGCAGCTCGCAGAGCGTTATTACACGCTGTTCGTGCGGGCGGGTGCGCGCCTGGGCGCCGCAGAGCAGTTGCGCTTACGCCAGATGAATCAGCGTATCGCCGAGCTGGAAACGCACTTCGACCAGAACGTGCGTCAGGCGAGCAACGAAGCCGCGGTCCTGGTCGACGACCGGGCGTTGTTGGATGGCCTGTCAGCCGAGCAGATCGGAGCGGCTGAGCAAGCCGCCCGCGGCCGCGGCCTCGAGGGCAAGTGGCTGATCGAGTTGGAGAACACGACGATTCAGCCGGTGCTGGCGCAGTTGACCGATCGAGCGCTGCGCGAACGGATCTTGCGCGCTTCGGTCGGACGGGACGAGGGGGGAGACGCCGACAACACGGGGCTGATTGCCGAGCTCGTCAAGCTGCGCGCCGAACGCGCGACTCTGCTCGGGTACCCTAATCACGCTGCCTATGCGTTGGCGGACGAGGGCGCCCGGACCCCGGAAGCGGTCAACAAGATGCTGGCCGGATTGGCGCAGGCGGCAACCCGCAAGGCGCGCGCCGAAGCCGCCGAGCTCCAAGCGCTGATCGACAGTCAGGCACGCGAGGCGCACCGGGCGACCTTCAAGCTGCAACCCTGGGATTGGGCCTATTACGAGGACTCTGAACGCAAAGCTCGATTGCAGCTTCAGGAGGCCGATGTCAAGCCCTATTTCGAGATGGGCCGCGTGCTGCGCGACGGCGTCTTCTATGCCGCGCACGAGCTCTACGGCGTGACATTCAAGGAGCGCCCGGATCTGCCGCGCTATCAGCCCGACGTAGAGGTCTTCGAGGTGTTCGACGCCGACGGGTCGCCGCTCGCTCTGTTCCTGGCGGATCTGTATGCGCGCGAATCCAAGCGCGGCGGCGCCTGGATGGACCTGTTCGTCGACCAGTCGAAGCTGCTCGGCGCCAGGCCGGTCGTGGTGATCAACCTGAACGTGGCCAAGCCCGCCGAGGGCCAGCCGACCTTGCTCACGTTCACCGAGGTCACCGCGATGTTCCACGAGTTCGGACACGCTCTGCACGGGATGTTTTCCAATGTGACCTATCCAATGCTGTCCATGCTCAGCACGCCGCCCGACTTCGCCGAGTATCCGTCGCAGTTCAACGAGATGTGGGCGCGCGAGCCGGCTGTGCTGAGGCACTACGCGCGCCACTACCAAACCGATGCAGCGATGCCGCCCGCACTGCTGGACAAGGTGCTGGCCGCGCAAGAGTTCGGGCAGGGCTATGTCGCCACCGAGTATCTGGCGGCGGCGGTGCTGGACCAGTCCTGGTACCAGATCACCGGCAACCAGGCGCCGCCGCCATCTGGTGTGATGCGATTTGAGAAGGCAGCGTTGCAGCGGGCCGGGGTGGACCTGCCCGATGTGCCCCCGCGTTACCACTCCCCTTATTTTCTGCACATATTCACCGACGGCGGCTATGACGCCGGCTACTACGGCTACATCTGGAGCGAAGTGCTGGCACGGGACACCGGGCAATGGTTTCACCGCCACGGCGGACTGGGGCGCGCCAATGGCGACTTTTATCGCGCGAAGGTTCTTTCGCGAGGCCGCACATCGGAACCCAACGAGTTGTTCGAGCGGTTCTATGGTGGGCCCGCCGAGATTGGTCCACTGCTCGAGTATCGCGGACTGCTTCCTGCTTCGCGTGGCGCGGCCTCGCATTGACGCGCGCATTTACGTGACCTGCGCGGAACATTTCCGCGTTGCCAGACATCTTTTTCAAATTGTTTCAGTGTCCCTCGAAGGGATTACCGGACCAGCGGGAAATCGCCGATTGTGTGCGAGCGGTCGAAGGACGATAGTTTTTTATCTGTCGCTGGAAGGGAGAGTGCGATGAAGCACAGAGTCTGGATCGCGGGCGCCTGGGCTGCAGTGATTGGGGCAGCCATCCTGGCTGCGTGCGGTGGAGGATCCTCGAGCAGCTCCTCGGGCGCGTCCACCACCGCAATGCAGGGGGCGAGCGGCGTTATCACCGGTTTTGGCAGCGTGCTGGTCAATGGTCACGAGTTTGCGACCAACATGAACACGCAGGTTCTCGATGGCGACAACGACGACGCAGCGTCCTCGACCTCGAGCCTGCAGGTCGGCATGACGGTCGATGTCGATGCTTCGGCTGGCATGACCACGATGCTGCGCTTCACCAGCGCCGTGCGCGGAGAAGTCGATTCGATCGACGCGATGGGCAATACGCTGACCGTCCTCGGACAAACGGTCCAGATAACGAGCGGGACGTCGTTCGCGGGCAACCTGGGCAACAGCGCGACGGCGACGCCGATCATGCAGCTGTCCGACATCCATCAGGGCGACTACGTGATCGTATACGGCTACCTCGAGTGCACGGGGTCCGGCGGCTGCCCGGGAGCGACCACGATTGTCGCGACGCTGGTGAACGAACCGTCGTCGATCGGCAAATACCGTGTGCAAGGGTACGTGACCAATTACAGCTCGGCGATGGGGATGAATACCTTCACGATCAACGGGCTCACGGTCGATGTCACGACCTCGGGCGCGTCGCCGACTAACTGCAACACGATGAATTGCGCGTTCGCCACCGGCAACTTCGTATCGGTGCGCTCGAACACGGCACCCACGGCGAGCGGGGGTGCGCTGACGCTGATGGCCAATGACGTCAAGCTGCGGGCGGTGGCGCCGACGTTCTCGGCGGGTGCCACCGTCACGATCGAAGGCCCGGTCACGCAACTGAGCGGCACGACCTTCGTCGTGCGCGGGATCACAGTCGATGCGTCCGGGATCCCGACCGTGGTGGCGGGCCTGCAGGACAACCAGATCGTCGAAGTGAGCGGCACCATCACTTCGAGCGGCACGCTGATGGCGACCTCGATCGACGTCGAACGCGCGGCCACGTTCGCGCTGATGGGGGCGCTCGATTCGGTATCGACCGCGGGGTTCTCGGTGCTCGGACAGAGCTTCAGCGTCACCAACAACACGCGCTTCGTCGACTGGGCCAAGGACGTGCGGCCGTTCAACTCGAGCAACTTCGCCACGGTCCTGATGGCGGGCGACCAGCTGATCGTCAGCGGCTATGCGTCGGGCAGCGGCAACGTGGCGACGCGGGTGGAGCGAATCCGGACCCCCAGCGTGCCGCAGGCCGCGGTGGCGGGTGTCGTGGCCTCCGATAACGCATCGAGCGATACGATGACGGTGGCCGGCGTCACGGTGACGCTGAATTCGAGCACGGTGCTGTTTTATTCCGGGGCCGGCTCGTCGCCGTCACTATCCGGCTTCTTCGCGGCAATCACGCCCAGCAGCTCGATCGCGCTGGCATTTGGCGCGCCCGCGTCGTCGACCGGCACGATCACCGCCGTCGACGCCGCGCTACTGCGCCCGGGCGTGCGCTGGGAAGACTGATCAACCTCCGGCCTCCTCTGCCGCCGGTTTTCATCATGGGCTGGGGGAGCACTGGGGGGCTGCCCAGCCCCCTAGTTCCCTTCCTGGAGAGGGGGTGAGGGTCGCGCTGCCGCTACCGATATCCGCCGTCCGGCATCAAGACCTGCCCGACCAGATAGGGCAGCGTCAGCAAATGGGCCACGCATTGGCCCATCTCGCGCGCGGTTCCCC
>Ga0210401_10001303_pt1 | contig 29085 bp, 29 predicted proteins | sample IncBWH32MmetaG_FD_150866 | JGI IMG/M metagenome (GOLD analysis project Ga0210401, IMG submission 150866) | Forest soil microbial communities from Barre Woods Harvard Forest LTER site, Petersham, Massachusetts, United States - Inc-BW-H-32-M | ecosystem: Environmental > Terrestrial > Soil >...
CATATTAAACCAGGCTATCATTCGGCCTGTAACGGAAGGGTGTTTATTATAACCGGAATTTTTATCTTCGAGGAATGTGAAAGCGGAAGATTGGTAACGCTGAAAGACAATGAAACCGGCAATCCATTTAAAACAGAATTAGACATAAATTGGTTAACAAAAATTAAAAATTAGAATTATGAGTGGTCAACTTTTTTATGGTTCGATAAATTTAACGGACCTTATTGAACTTGCTAAGAAAAAGCATTCCGCCTTCACGAAAGGAAATAATGGGAAAATCTACGCAGCCATTAACATTTGGCTGAATGATGAAAAAGATAAGTTCGGCAACATTATGTCGGTGCAAATTAATCCTTCCAAAGAAATGAAAGATTTGGAGGATCGGGTTTATATCGGCAACCTCAAACAATCCGAAGGGCCGAAGCCAGTAAGCGACAGAGATATTAGCGGGTTGGATACCGACTTCGATGTTCCGCAGCGGCAATCGAATTCGGGTACAGTAACCAACGCTAGTCCGGCCGACAGCATTACTAAACCGATTGATGATCTTCCGTTTTGATACCAAAACCACTATATGAGATAAGGTTTGAGGGCACTGTTTTTCGAAGCAATAGTCTTGAAAAGGTTCGAGAGATAGGTAGAAAAACAGAGTGCTACTTTGAAATATATGCAGTGTATCAATCCAGAATGAGGATGCCGCCGCGCCAACGGATGAGCATTGAGGACATGAGAGAAGCTGCCAGAATGCGAGCGCGTGGACATGAATATCACAACATCGCAAGGAAATATGGTGTATGTGTAGATTACATCCGAAAAGTTATTTACAGCGAACGAGAATCAGCTAAACTTTAATTTAATTTGGAATGCGATAAACGATCATACGACAGTGCTAAAGATGCTCACGAAGACTTGACTGGTCTCAGAGAAAGGAATAGGCGTCACAAGTTCTCAACCTATAAGTGTTCCTTCTGTGGCTATTACCACATAACAACCGTTACCAAGAAAACGCTTAGACCAACTCGAAGAAAAGATAAGTACCCTATTGAAATACCAGTTAAAGTAGAGCCTAAGCCAAAGCGAAAAAAGAAAAAATAAATTTGGTTATTCGGAAAGAATAATTACCTTAGCCGTGTTCAAACGTATCAGCAATATGAAATCAATTACTTTTTCAAGTTAAAATAAGTGCGTTTCGGGTGGATAGCTTTCTCCCTCACGGGCTGAACGTTTGAACAACCATCCGATTCGCGCTACCTTTTTATGGATAGACAGATCGGCATAGCAATTCCTACCTACATGCGACCTGAATGGACGCTAAGGGCTTTTGAGCAGGTATTGCATGATGACCGTGTCGCGTCGATTACCATAGTCGACGACTTCTCTCCAAGTGAATCCTACTCCCTTTTGAAAATATATGTTGATGGAATGGATAAGGTTATACTTTTCCGAAATCAGAGCAACGTAGATTGTTTTCGGAATAAAAAAAATGCCATCGAACTTTCCAATCAGCCCTGGAATATTCTTTTTGACAGCGACAACAAACTGGATGCGTCCTACATTGACAGACTTTTTGAAATAGAGGAATGGAAGCATGACACCATCTATGCCCCCAGTTGGGCCGCTCCACATTTCGATTATCGATCCTTCTCCGATCTTACTCTTACCAAAGAAAATATCTCACAGTACATGAGTTGGCCCATGTGTTCGACTATGCTAAACACCTGTAATTATTTTGTGAACCGCATAGAATATTTGAAAGTATGGTGCGGCGACATGGACCCGGTTACGGCGGATTCAATTTTCTTTGCGTTCAAGTGGCTTGAATCTGGCAGAAAAATTAAGGTAGTCTCCAACCTTTTCTATCAACACACCGTTCACGACCTATCCCATTACAAGCAAAACGCTCACCGTTCAGGACACCTGCACATGCAGATTGAACATCAATTAAGAAATTTACGATAATGAAATCAGCCTTAGTCATAGGAGCCGGTGGGTTTATTGGTCATCACATGGCTAATCGGCTAAAGGCTGAAGGGTATTTTGTCTCATGTATGGATTTGCGGTTCCCTGATTTTGGGCCGCCAGTCGGCGACAATTTCATTACAGGTAATGCAAGCGAATGGAGTGATCTAAGGGATCGAATGTTTTATCATCGCTTTGATGAGGTTTATCAGTTTGCTGCGGATATGGGCGGGGCTGAATTTATTTTCACTGGTGCGCATGATGCAGACATAATGTCGAACTCGGCATCTATTAACATAAATGTGCTTAGAGCCGTCGTTAGATTTAATGTCGGTAAAATATTCTTTTCTTCAAGCGCCTGTGCCTATAACGAATCCAAGCAACTAGAAACCGGAAATGTTGGGCTAAGAGAAGATGATGCCTACCCCGCCTCGCCAGATAGCGAGTACGGATGGGAAAAAATATTCAGCGAAAGGCTTTATATGGCTTACGAACGGAACTATGGCATTAAGGTGAGGATAGCCAGGTTTCATAATATTTTCGGACCAGAAGGGACCTATGATGGAGTAAGAGCTAAGGCACCGGCGGCGATTTGTCGTAAGGTCGCTCAAGCTAAAAACTTGGATGAGATTGAAATATTCGGAGATGGGAATCAAACGCGGTCTTTTCTGTATATTGACGAATGCATCGAAGGCGTAAGGAGATTGATGACTGCAAACGACGATATAAATTTCCAACCATTGAACATCGGCTCATCTGAAATTATTTCCATCAACGATTTGGCAAAAATGGTAATCGAAATTTCTGGAAAGAATCTTACCATCAAAGACATTCCCGGACCGCAGGGAGTACGAGGCCGTAATTCAGACAATACGCTTATCGAAGAAGTGCTGGGATGGAAACCTTCAAAGCCACTAAGAGAAGGGATTGAAAAATTGTATCATTGGGTAAATAAACAAGTGAACGGTTGATATACTTTAACTCATACGGCAGGCTTGGAAATTTCCTGTATATGACGGCAAATGCGGCGGCTCTTTCCTTGCGTCACGGGATGGAATTCTCGGTACCTAACGTAATCACTCACTCGTTTTGGAACCCAGTTTACCTCCCTCACCTGCACAAGCCATTTAACAGAAACCTACCTACCGTCATCATCAAAGAGCAGCAATTCCATTACGAGCCTATCCATTGGAACGATGATTGGAATGACAAAAATGTAATGCTGGACGGCTACTGGCAGAGCTACAAGTATTTCCACGAATACCGGGACAAAATTATAGAACTATTTGGCTATCCGTGGCATTGCATCGAAGACACTTGCAGCATTCATGCAAGGTTTACAGACTACTTGAGTATTCCTGGAAAGCACGTCGTTGTCACAAAAGAATATCTTCAATTGGCCATGCGGGAAATTATGCGAGAGACAGGGATCAAAAAGTTTAAAGTCTTCAGCGACGATCTAAACCACTTTCGGAATAATTTCGGAAATTTATACCCGTTCGAATACAGCGAGAACAAAACCATTGAGGAAGATTTGATTGAGATAAGTTGCTGCCATAGTCAAATCAATTCGAGTAGCACGTTTTCATTTTGGGGGACATATTTGAATAGGAATCCTGACAAGGTTTCTATATTCGATAGTCGGTGGTTTCAGGCGGGATGGAGGGACGAGTATGGGCGGCTGGTCGATACAAAAGATGTTTTATTACCTGAGTACATAACAATAGGAGAATGAAATCAGTTTTGATAGCGGCTCTCATCGGTCCCGGAGGATATACGGCAAAGCCGATCATGGATGCTTTCTTAAATAATGGCTTTACGGATGTGCGAGTATTCGATTATCAGTTGAATCGGTTTTCTATTGGGAAAGATTTAATGCAAAGGAAGCTGATCCACGAAGCAACCCAGATGAAGCCTGACATTATTTGGTGTCAGATTCAAGGATCGGACATCATAGACCTAGAAACATGGCAGGCCCTTCAAAGGATAGCTTTCGTTGTTAACTTTACTTTTGATATCCGAACCAATGAACAAACACAATGGCTGTATAATCTCGTTCCGCATATAGGGTTGGTTTGCTTCTCTAACCTAGAAGATGTGGAAGAATGCAACCGGAGAGGCTATAAGAACGTGATGTGTCTTCAGAGCAGCGCGGACCCTGACGTTTATAAGCCGAAAGAAGGCGTCAAAAGAAAAGGCGTTGTGTTCATTGGAAATAATTTCTGCAATACGAACATGGAGTTTCCGCTTTCAAAAGAGCGGGCCGCAATGGTCGAGTTCCTTCAAAAAGAATTTCCAGACGACTTCAAGGTTTACGGCAACAACTGGGATGGCAGCAAACTGATCGGTCAAAAAGAAGAAGTAGAGATTTATCAGTCTGCCGCCATTGTTATCAACCACAATAACTTTAATCATACTTCATATACATCAGACCGTTTATGGCGGGCTATGTTTTGCGGGGCGCTTTGCCTTACAAAGTATTTTAAAGGAATAGAAAAGCTACTTCTGGTTGGGGTTGAAATTGACGTATGGTTCAAAATTGACGAACTGAAAGAGAAAGTGAGTTACTATTTGGATCATGCAGATGTAACCGAACAGATGGGATATCGCGGAATGCTTTCTGCAAAGAGGGAACACACATGGTCCTCCAGAGTAAAAGAGATGATGACCTTTATCGAAAACCTGAAGCCTACCATTGAGGACAATAGAGACGGCTGTACCAAACATGGAGCGCACGTAATTGATGGGAAGATACCAGAACCACTTGATCAGCATTTGGATGGACGCACCTGTGATTGCGGAAGGCTATTGTGGAAATGGACGGAGTGCGAATGTGGAAATAAAGAATATCAACTAAGAGCGAAAGAAAATATTTAACGATGGGCTATCAATTAAATGGTGTTGATGACGGCGGTATACCTATAGGAATAGTAAAGGCTTTGCTTTCGGCTCGTCCTATACCGTCGTTTATTGAATGCGGTACAGGCGGAGGGTACTCTATTAGGCAGGTAGCTGACTTATTCGACAAGTGTTATACGATAGATGTGGATTCGGTAGAATTAAATATTCCTAACGTTACTTTTTATCACGGGCAAAGCGTTGACTATCTTCAGTCGATAATTAAAAATCTAAAAGGGTATGCGCTATTCTGGCTGGATGCTCATTATTCGGGAAGCACACCTAATAACACTGGCATACCAGAATGTCCGCTCATCGAAGAAATCAAATTAATTTCAGCTTACCAGGAAGCTCTTATTATCATTGATGACGCTAGGCTTTTTTTGGGGCCTCCTCCAGCGCCGCTGGATCCGAGAGAATGGCCGGGGATATCTGATGTTTTCGAGTGCCTAAGAAAATACTTCCAGTGGCATTACATAACTATAACTGATGATTATATTCTGTGTATCCCTATACATTTTAAAGTTCCGATTGAACACGAATGGAGAAGCAGATTTTCAATACGCTACCCTTCTGCGGAAGATAAGTTGAAGACTGATACAAAAAACGTTTATAACGCGTTGAAAAAATATATTGGCGAATGACTACACTAAGACAGCAGATTGAAGAAATGAGCGCCGGGGCACAAGGTGGATTCGGCCCGCTGTACTACCATGTGCTTCCAAAGTTGATAAACCAGTACGATCTTAAAGTTGGGGCCGAGATCGGGGTTTGTTTGGGCGGTCATTCAGAAGCTATGCTGCTCCATACAAAAATGGAAAAATTGTATAGCATCGATCCGTATGTCTACGCTCCCGGAAGCACGGATGGCCATGTCCTTCCAACCGGAAAAGGATTCGATCAGCCGGAGTACGATGAGATGTACAAGTACACCAAAGAACGTCTTTCGCTATTTGGAGATCGAAATGTTCTCATCCGAATGACTAGCACCAACGCAGCGTTTATTGTTTCGGAGACATTAGATTTTATTTTCATCGACGCTTTGCACACATATAAAAATGTTATGGAGGATGTGGTGGCATGGTGGGGACACGTAAGAGATGGAGGGCTGATATGCGGTCACGATTACAATCATCCAAACTTCCCCGGTGTTACGCAGGCGGTCGATCACTTGTCTACCGGCAGGGTGCTTCATATTGAGGACGGATACGTTTGGTGGTTTAAAAAATGATTTTATGGACGACAACGATCTGAAAATAGTGCAAGGGCTAAAACCTCATTTAGGGGAAACGCCATTCATTTTTGACATTGGAGCCAACCGTGGGAACTACACTGATTTTGTATTGACGCTCTTTCCAGATGCCAAGATGTTATTGGTAGAGCCAAATGAAATGTGGCAATCCGAACTGGCAAGGAAATATTCAGACAACAAAAACATTACACTTCTGTATCTGTTGGTGGGGAGCAAAAAGCAGGACGCCAAGTTCTATTATTTCACCAACCATAACGACCAAATCTCAAGTATCTATAGAAGGCCGGTATTTCTTGGACTACCCATGAAAGAATCCGTAAAGCCCATGACGACCGTTGATGCGATAATGGAGTTCTTTGCGTTTGGTGAAGTTGACTTTATAAAGGTCGATACCGAAGGCGCTGAATTCGATGTGCTGAAAGGGGCCATCAAATCACTGGCCAGTAAAAAAATAAAGTTCATCCAGATCGAATACGGCGGCACGTATCCTGACGCTGGTATAACCATGCGAGATGTGATATCCTTTGTAAATAGCTTAGGGTATCATGCTTATTCTTATAACGGATCGTTCGCTGAACTTGACCGCGAAACATTCGTTGAAGATTTCCACTACGACAATTATCTCATTTCAAAAATAGTCCTATGAGTTTTAACTGGCGAGACTGTTATTTTAGTTTTTTGAATTTGGATCATCGAATTGATCGGTTAGATCACATGACTAATGAACTTGCCAGAGTAGGATTGACGGCTGAAAGAACCAGAGGTAAGTTGCCGAGAGAATATGACTTAACTAATCCAAGGTATAAAGCGATGGTAAATCGTACCCCCGGAGCATTACCTTGCCACTATGGACAGGTATCCATAATGCAGGAAGCATTTAACAGAGGTAAGTCGGCATTCGTTATGGAAGATGATTTGCAGTTCGGGTCTGACGTAAAAGAAAGGCTGGATTATTTTCAGAACTTTTTAAACAGGCAGGAGGATTGGGCTGTCGCTTGGCTTGGAGGGACATACAGTATTAATCCACCGTGGTGGCATAAGCTGGGGCATAATTCGGAGCTTACACAATGCAATTGCACTTTAGGCCGGGATGCGGAATGTACCGATGATCCACGTATAATGCGTACCTATGGCTGCTTCTCAACCTTCGCATACGTGGTAAATTACGATTGGATTGAAAGAATATTGATAATGCTGGAAGAAAATATACATTTCAGTATCGGGATTGACTTCTTGTTCATCTATCTTCAGCCAATGATAAAAACATTTGCATTTTCGCCGGGGCTGGTAAGGCAAATTGATAATCGTTCGGATATAGGGTCCGGGATTACTTACTTCACACCGTTTCTTAAATTGAACGGAACGTTAGAAAATTCGGCTTATGTCTTTCAGGATAAGATGTCAGACTTTGATCCGACTACTTTTAACTGGGCCGAGGCCCGCCAAATGTAACTCATGCTATTAAACATTCACGAATTATTTGCCAAGTACAAAATGAAAGTAACTGGCGTTATTGAAGTAGGTGCGCATTGGGGGCAGGAGTATGACGCCTATTCATTGCTTGGGGTAGAGCATTTTATTTTCATTGAGCCATGTTCGGCAGCCTTTAATGAATTATATCGAAGGCTGTATAATAAACCGGGAGTTGATAGAATGTTTAAATATGCCTGTGGGGATATTTCTGGGAAGGCTATTATGTTTACTGGCCCGACAAATCAAGGAATGTCAAATTCATTGCTGAAGCCGAAAGTTCATCTTACCCAACACCCAGATGTTATCTTTAGCGATACTGAAATGGTAGATGTCGAAAGACTGGATAATTTAGAATTTGATCGGTCAAAATATAACCTACTCAACATGGACGCGCAGGGATTCGAGGGCAGGATATTGATGGGTGCAGTTGATACATTAAAAACAATTGACTACATTTATACTGAGGTAAATCGGGAATATATGTACGAAAATTGTTCTCTGGTTGAAGATATAGATAGGCTGCTTCCTGATTTCGAAAGGTTAGAGACAGGTTGGGCATCAGAACGTCATGGGTGGGGAGATTCTTTTTATGTAAGAAAAACTTTGCTTTGAAATACTTCGATCAAATATTTGTTGTCTCATTGCCTAATGAAGTAGGAAAAAAACGGGTGGAGGTAATGGGGCCTCATTTGAAAGATAATGGCATTGTTTATGCATTATGGCCAGCCTACGAAAATGAAAATGGAGTGGTTGGGTTATTGACCACAATGCTAGATATTTTTTTTCATTGTGAGGTGAACAAGTTAAATAACGTTTTGATATTGGAGGACGACAATCATTTCCTTGTCCCATTTTGGCCCGCAATGGATGAAATCTGGCAACAGGTCCCGAAAGACTACCATTGCTTATTTTTATCCTGCAATCTCCTAAGCCGACCTGAAAGAGTATCAACAAATATCCTTCGCATCCGGTCATCTTATTCTACGAATGCCATTGTGTACTCACTTGAGGCCATGAAATTGATTCTACCGCTCATTAAAGCCAATCCAACTACAGCCTATGATATCCTCCTTATGAAGCATATCCAGCCTTTAGGAAAGTCCTATTGCACGATCCCCATGTTGAGCAGTCAACGGCCAGGATACAGTTCCATAGAAAAGAGAGAAATCGACTGGTCTATTTATCAAGCCGAATCTTTCAGAATGCATACGCATAATCTTTGAAAATAACTTAACAATGAAATATTTATCATTATACATAGTTTTATTTTCCTTTGTCATCGGCTGCACGAAAAGCTCTTTACCAAGCAGCACATCGAATTCTCAAAATGGTAGTGTCGGGAATGGAGATCCAGTCTCCCATGTTCAAACTGGGGGATGGTCTTTTCAGATGAATGGTAACGAAGCGGTAATCAGTGGCACCACTACCGAATGCCTCATGTCTAAGACAGTACCAGACGGGGCAAATCAGCTGATAATGGGCGGCATATTATCCCCTTACTCATTGACTGTTCAAATGGAGATGCCATCAAGTGTGCCGGTCGTAGGTCAATATACCGCATCCCTCACTAATAGTACAGTTCAGATAAATTATATGTACGCTCCGGGGTCATACACTTTTTATTCATCCGATCCTATCACGTTCAATATCGTTAGCTATGACCAAACGACCAGAGCGGTTTCGGCAACATTTTACGGTAGTGTTAATGATGGATTTGGAAATATAAGTTCCGTAACAAACGGGACTATCACTGGTATCATTCAGTAATAATTAAGATGTCGCTAAAAACTAGATTTGACGTCTCATGCGAAAATCTCGATCTCTATTTCGACCGGCATATTCCTCAATTAACACCAGAAGCTAAGGACGGACTGCCGAAGGACATTCTTTTTAAGATATTCCGGAAAGGGGCGGTTTATAACTCAAAATCCACCAGTAAACTCGGGTTTCTGGCAAAGCTCTACATAATGGTCCGATCACTCAGAAAGCGTTGGTATCTGGTTATTGAAGATGAAGAAAACGGGATTGGGCTGGAACAGTTTAAGAACCTGCAAAAAGCCAATAAAGAGCGATCCGCCACCATGCAGGATGCCGAGACCTTAATATCCATTGGAAGCCTTGTATTGGCAAATAGGGAACTATCGGATACCTTTTCGACATTGAACCGCCTGAGCATGTCCCCGGCGGCAAATTACTTGCTCAGGGCCAAGAACCCCGTTAAAAATCATACCACAGAAAATGAGAAAGCAGCCGAATACGTAGTAAGGTTCTTGGTACATTGGGAAGGAGTTAAAAAGGAGCTAGTATCAAAAACATCCCTAAACATTCCAGAAATATTAGTTTTATTGGCTGTTTACCAAAAAAATGAAGTTAATGGGGCTGATCTTTATGCCGGGATTTATAAAAGAGCCTACCAATCCAGCCAAACTAAGATAAAAGCTGCTTTTCGGTCACTTGCGGCGAGAGGATATATCATAAAATTTGGGACAACCAGCAATTCGAAGATGCAGATTACCCCGCTCGGAAGGGATGTTTTAAGGGGAATATTGGACAAATATGCGGTCAATTGCTAGGATTTGCATTTGGCCCGTCTGATGTTCCACAAAAAGTTCCACAATTCCGTATATTCGTTCCACGGATGTTCCACAAAGAACGTCTAGTAGAAGATAAAAATGATAATAAGGTCAAAAAAGGGACATCGAAAGACGGATTGCTCGAACTGCGGGCATCCGATAGAACCTGAACTTTTGGCCAAAAAACAGGCTTATTGCCGGACCTGCAAATCAGAGTATATGGCCAACTGGCATTCTAATAGAATGGAAATAATTGCAAAGGCGATGGAATTCTATAAATTGCATAATGGCTAAGGGTAACGTAATAGAATTGATGGACGGTCTCTACCGCTATGAACTTCCGCCGGAGCCGAGAGACGAAAAGACCATTCTAAATTATGACAAGAAAAAAGAAGACCAGGTATGGAGGCGACCAGAGATTAGGGACGTAAAGAGGATGACGGTTCGAGAGCGCGGCGAATACATCGAAATGTGGGATGATCGCTGGCATAACGGAATGTGGGTGTTTATCAATGGGGTTCCCTGGTATTTGACCGGCATGCACGTTGACTTTTTGTGTCTAAATAAGTGGGAGTTTGGGTATGCTCAATTATTGATTCAGCAGATATACGACTTCTATTTCCGCGACCTGGTTCGGAAGGACCCCAATTGTTACGGTGAAGCGGTTTTAAAATGTCGGCGCTGCGGGTTCACGACAGAAGAACTAGAGGAAGCAATCTACACCTTGCTGGAAGATGAAAACAACCATGTCGCTTTCCAAAGCAGCGAGCATACCAAGTGCATTCGAACTTTATTGCACCCTATGATTCAGGCTTACCTTAGCAGACCCGGATGGATGAGGGCTAGGTTTTATGCTCCGAATGGAAAAAAACCAAGGAACTCATTGGAGCTTATTTCCAATAGGGTCGATGTGCTGAACGATTCCCCCGATGAATATTTAGGAGGGACCGCGCTGGCCTATCCGACCGTTGCCTCGGCCATCGACGGGTACAAAAAACGGCTGATTGTGATGGATGAAATTTTCAAATTGGAAGGCGTCAGCCCGGAGGAAATGCTTGGCATCAATAAGAAGTGCGTGGTCGAATATGGGATTAAGGGGAAGGTCCACGCTCTATCCACAATGGGGGATTCAGATTCAGTTGTGCAGGCTGTGAAAGAAGGGTGCAAAATCATCTACGATAGCAATCCGAAGGTAAGGGATATTAACGGAAGAACGACCAGCGGACTTTACGAATGGTTTGTCAGTGCGATCCATTCCGCTGACGTTCCTGAAGAATACCGCGATCCAGCTTACACGAAATATGGTGATGTCAACAAGGATAAAGCCGAAGCGTATATAAGAGGGGAGGTGAATAAACATCCTGCCAATTCTAAGCAGCGGATATATGAGATGCGTAGATTGCCATTGGAAAAGAAACACGGCCTGATGGCTGCGACAGACAAGACCTACTTCCCGATTATCCGAATGCAGGACAGACTAGATTATTTGAACTCTTTGCCAATCCACGAAAAACCGTACGTTCGTGGGAACTTAACACCGCCGGATTCAAAAGGTAGGGTATATTTCGAGCCGGACGAGAACGGCATTTGGCTAATATCCGTACAACCATATTTTTCCGCCGAAAGAAATATTGACACAAGGAACAGATTTCGGATCATAGGCACTAAGTTTCATCCGCCGGTAAATCCAGAGTATGTCATAGGGTATGATACAATAAAATTCAAAACCAAAAACACCACAAGCAGAAATTTGTCTCAAGCCTGTCTTTTGGTCTGGAAAAAATTTGACTACTTTGGAATCGGTATCTGTAATGAATATTGCGGATTGATGTTAGATAGACCGGAAGATCCAAAAGATGCGCATTTCGAAGGTGTTAAGGCTTGCCTATTTTGGGGAGCGCCGATTAACATCGAAAGAAACGCCGGGGATGCTGATGACGTTTTTGAGGCCAATAACGCCGAAGCATTTTTGCTGCGAGATAAGAATGGCGTTTATGGCATGTTCACCACTCAAAAAACAACCGAAAATGGTGTACAGCGATTGGCGACAAAATTTGCTCCGCCTAAGACCGATGAGGACAAAGATCAGGTAGAATGTTTTCCTTTCGAAGTAGGGCTGATAGATTTTATGAATTTCGACATGGGGGATACATTAAGTTCGCACGTTACTATGGCCGCAATCGTTTGTGATAATGGAGCCGACCAAATTGTTCAAACAAACACGACCGACGACAGCGTGAGACGGATGCTAAAAATGGCGCAGCAAATATTCCCGCCCGTTCGATAATCCAGCAAAAATAAAAACAACATGATACCAGTACCAAATCCGGTTTTAGTTTTAATCATTCCCGAAAAGATTTCAGATACAATGAAGGCCGGGGATGTCGAGTTGGAAAAATCAGAATTGCAAAAGGAGAAAGAAAAAAGAGCGCAGACGAGGGGGACTATTTTTGCCGTCGGGGACAAGGTGGAATTTTGGCAGAAAGGAGATTTCGTATCAGTATACCGGGCGGCTGTTACTGAAATAACGGAAGATGGAGTGGAGTATTTCTCCATCAATCATCAAAATATCCTTTGTAAATTTGTTACCAATGCCATATAAGAGAAAACTTAGGGTAGAGGAAGTAGACCCTGATAAGCGACGGAAACGAAAGGGTAGTGATTTAAAAAAACGGGTAAGCCAATTCATCAAGCATGAAAAGTTGTCGATCATTCCGGCACCTAACCGGGTGCTTATACGGATAACCAAGCAACAGATTCAGGATTTGATAAGCAAGGAAGTTGTCTTAGAAGATGGAACGAAGAAAAGACTTTTTTTTGAGCCTATTCATTTTGAGGAGGGATTCGAGAGAAGATTCCAACAGAACATTTCGGTTGGTGAGATTATAGGTGTAGGTAATGAAGTAGAAGGAATACAGGTCGGGGATATGGCTATACTAGATTACCTCGTTTCTAATTTAATAGACGACACCGTTGGCTTTGTAAACGGGGATCAATTAATCTCTATTATAGCCTACACTACGTATCATAAAGAAAGTTCTCCAATGATTCGCGGACGGCAGGCATGGATGGAAGGAGATTATGATCATATATCGCGGATATTGGGCCTAGTTAGAGGTGACGAGTTGATTCCATTCGATCCATACGTATTCATGGAGTATAAGCCTGATTACCTTAAAATACTAAGCGCCAGGGGAGAGGCCATGAGAGAGACAACGCCTGTCGTAAATAGAGAAGTGATTGCGGCTCCTGAAGATTGTATCTGGAAATGCGGGGATAGGGTAAAACTCAAGAAGGACGATTGGTTCGACCGGGAAATAGCGGCGCATCGTATTGCGGTTGCTTTTAAGGGTGACATATTGTGTAAATCAAATGGCTAAGTTTTTAGTAAATACACTATCGGAAGACGGCCTAACGGGAGAGACAAACCGAATGGACGAGATATTGCATAACCTGATGATCATAGGTCCAAAATATCGAGAAGGGTTTATGCAACTGGTGGAAGAAACAAACCTGCCATACATTGTCCAAATCTGCGTATGCGGTCGGTACATTACCTACATCGAAGTCACCAAAAATTTGAAAGAAGGGGTGATGCGGTTCTATGACCTAAACAATGATAACGATCTTGCATTGGATGCCGCTAAATCTATTCAAGAAAACTGGTTCGGAACCTACTATTTTAATTGGTTTATGGAACTTTTTGAACAGCTAAAACCGCACTATTCCGACAACTATGATGCCGCAGAATTGATCGTGGTTGAAAATGCCGGATTGCTCCTAAATTGATTTTTTCCGTTCAAAATAAAAATATTTGCTAGTTTTATAGAAATTCTGTAAATGGCAAAGGATAAAAAGTCTTCAAAAAAAGGTCCGGCAATTATGGACCGAACAAATTTTTGGACGGACTTATCATATATTAATCCAGAATTCAAAAATGCCTTGTGGTGTAGTGAATGTCTGTACTTTATCAAAAAGAACGCAAAACGTTTTCTTGATCCAGTACGAGCAAGAGAGTACCGGATGACCGACCTGCTTGAGATCAATGCAAAGGAGATGGATCAAATGTTTGATCCGATTACTCCAGAAGGCGGCGGTGGTGATGCCAAATATGTGACAGCCGACAGAAAAGCAAATCCGGTGTACATTCACCTTCTCAATAACATGCGGGCGGATATACAGCGCATGGGCAAGCAAATCGAAGCCAACTTTACCGACAAATATTCGAAGACCAGAAAGATGCGGGATAGTTACCGGGCGCTTTATAGCCGTCAAGTTAGGTGGATTATTAATGACTTCTGCAAAGAATTAGGCATTCCCGGAATTACAGAAATGCAAGATCCGTACAAGTGGATTAAAAATTTCTCCGAACATCAAGAAAAAGGTAATGATGGAAAGGAGATGGGTAATGACGTAGTATCCAAATTTTCAGACCTCATCAAAAACAAAATTGAGAGTAATGAAGATTTGATGCTATATAACGAAATGGTGTATAAGGGTGACTACGAGAAGGCCATCGAAAAAGGCATCGACTACTATATGTTCAAGTTGAATAAATGGGATGATAGATGGTCCGATGATTTTTTTGATGATCTTAGACATTTTAATAAAGCCAGTTTGGAATGGTACACCGACCGGATTACCGGAAGGCCAGTTATTGAGCGTTTCGACCCAGCTATTTTATGGGTTAGTCCATTCAGAAGGAAGGACGGGGAGGACATTCAGTACTATTTCACCGAATATGAAATATCCTTTGCAGACTTTATAAAAACGTGCGGTTTTGGATTGAAGGAAGAAAAACTTAAAGAGGTTTTTCTGTGGAATAAAAGTCAGGGGTCTTCTCATGGAACTGATTGGTTTGGAAACATAGAGCGGCCAAATAGGCTAAGGGACGATGCTATGATAAGGATTGGACGTTGTGGGGTATTGTCCCAGGATTACGAAGTAAACATGGATGAGATCATCGCCAGTTGGCCCCAATACGAACAAACCGGAATGACATGGGAAGCCTATGTGGCCAACCAGTACGAGATAAAAAGGAAGGAAAAAAACTATAACGTCTGGAGAACTTTTTATTACATCCCGCCAACACAAGCTCAATTATCCAACGCCGACTACGCATGGCAGGCCAATTTCATTTTTGACATAAGAAAAAATCAGGATCAATTCAGGACGGGCGAAGACGGTAGATACTCCAAATGCCCGCTTGTCATTTATGATAATAGTCGTCAGGCTTCCACTACCGATATCGTGCAGGCGTACATGGGCAAAATAAATTTCGCATGGAATTCCTATCAAAACTGTCTGGTCAATGATATAGACGCTACCATTCTTTCCGACGAATTGATGGGTGGATTGCTGGCAGCGGTAGACGAAGAAAATGCAGTTAATCCAGGTGAGGGTGTGGAACCAACTGGAGGTAACGAGGTTGCCGCTGCACAGGAGCAATTCAGAATGATCAAGCAATCTGGGAAGGGGTTCTTAAAATTTGTAGACAAGCAGGGCAAGCCAATCATTGATGAAAGGAAATTGATGATTGTGTATAAAAACGGGTGGTTAGACAGGGCCGACAAATTCCTTGGACAGATTGTAAACCTGTATAGCCAACTGAATATCGCATTGGGTAATGATCCCAACGCGGCAAAGCCGAGAGTTACCACCAGTGGCATTCAAGAGGCGGTTAAGTCGAGTGATAATTCTAAGTGGTTTCTTCAAAAGGCGTATGAATATATAGTGAAGGCTACGGCGGAAAGGTTTGTTCGTTACATCCTCATGGCAGGAACCGAAGCGAAGGAGTTGGGGTTCACTGACCGGTATGAAGAATTCCGAAACATACTAGGGGTAACCGATGGTTTGCTCATTGAAGGAATGGAGGATGTGCCGCCGGAATCGGTCGGCTTATCAATAAATTATGTAGACAGTTCGGGCAAAAAGGAATTTGTAATGAAGCTGGCCGAAAACTTGGTAGCGCAAGGGAAACTCGATGAAGACATTTTGTATTTATTATTGGGGACGGATAACTGGAAAGAATCTTTCTGTTTGATGAGAATGTCGCTTACGAAGAAAAAGAAGGAGGCGGCAGCGCAAGCCGAACTACAGCATCAACAGATTATGGAACAGAAAGATGCCGATCTTAAAATCGCACAGGCACTCACGGCGGCGAAAGGTCAGGCAAAAGATCGTAACATCCAGACACAAGGCGAAATCGATGCAAGGCTGACAGATTTGGAAAATAAATTGAAGGCTCAAACGATGGCCACCCAGAAGGACCAGCTTAAGAACAACCGAATCGAGCAGGATAATAATAAAGCGGCATTGCAAAGGAGAAATGAAACGGCTGATGCTTTGCAGCCGCAAGAGGTTTAGGATTTATTTTCCTGCTTTCTACGTCGAATGCGATCTTCCCAGCGGAGCGGGTCATACTTTCGAACATCGGAAAATTGAAAGTTAAAATCAGATTGGGTTGCATGGTCGGTTTTCTGATAGTCGCTCTCCAATTGTTTGAGTAAAGTTTCGGCCTTTTGCCTGCAATCAATGGCCTTTATCATCAGGTCTCCTTTTTCATTATTAATTTTGGCTACCTCTTTTTGATCTATGTATTGATAGTCTTCTTTTACTTCCCCGTCCTTGTCTACTGAAGTTCCTGTTTGTTGCTTATCGGCGGTTCGTTGGTTACAGAACAAAAACATCCTATCGTGATATTCGAGTAATGAAATTATTTCACGCCAGCGGGAATCGGTGCAGAAAAGAAGATAGTTCAAAATAACTTTCTGGATTGCATCGTTCTCGTATTCGATAATCTCTCGGTAAATTCTATTTTCTGGTTCAACCCCAATTCCAGAAAGTATATATTTCTTATTAACCAAACGATCCTGCCTAGTGTTTAGCCACGGACTTTCTTCTGAATAGGCAAAAATGACGAAGGCGACAATAGCGTTTTGATTTAGGATAGTAAGGTTATGCTTGTAGACCGGACGAAATATAATGTGAAGGTTGATAAGTTCGAGATCAGGAAGATAGTTTTTCTCCAGATCAGTCAGCATCTTTTGCGCTAAGAGTATCGCGTCACTTGATTTTTGCATGAGCTTGCTTTATGATGCTAGTTCCATTTCCTTCTGGTATATGGCGAGATAGGATACCTCTTTTTATTTTCACTTCATCACCTTCTTTATTGAAGGCGACTATATCTGTCATAGAGCATCGTTCGCATGGCTTGGAACTGTAGGCTAAAATTTTGCTGATGGGTAATCCGGTACGTTCTGATTCCAAAATGAGCATCTTGTAAAGCGGAGCACTCATCCTGAATTTATAAAGGTTGCTTTGTCGGATGACCACTCCTTTATAGACTTCGACAATCCGATTGTTAGCCATTAATTAATTCTTTGTTGCCACAAATATATAAATTATTCGCAAAACATACTTTATTTTACTGCTATAAAGGTCTTTATGGCAGAAAATGAAATTACCACGGTGAACGATCTGGTCACCAACCACGCTGCTAAGTTAAAAGAAAATTCCCAGGCCAACACTTCCCAAACACAGCAACAGACGGACACCACTCAGACAACGACGGATTCCGGTGGTCAGCAGACGCAAACCAAAACTACAGACCCGCCGCCAGATCCAGTAGGTGAACTTCTCAAAGAATTGAATGTGGAGAGCTTGGATGCCCTCAAGGAAAGGTTGAAGCCAAAAGACCCGGATAAGGTCGAAAGTCCGGAAGAAAAAGAAAAACGGGAAAACCTATATCGGGTAGAAATGCAGAAGTATGCCGTAGAGAACGGCCTGATGAAACCCGACGAATTTACGAAGCTCGAAGCCCTGAAAGCAAAAGACGATAGGGCCACTGTTTACGAAGACTGGTTTGCGGGTTGGAAAAAAGAAAACCCGGATGTTGACCCGGCAGATGTGGAAGCCAGAGCAAAGGAAGATTTTGAGGAAGAATATCATCTGAACAGCACCAACGAAAAAGCTAAGGCTAGGGGATTGAAGCGGATAGAAAAAGAGGCAAAGGAAATGCGCTCCCCATTGGAAAGTTCTTATACAAAGGTTAAAACGGAGTTTGATGAAGATCGGTCGATAAAGAATGACCTGCCTACTTACAACAAAGAGTTGGCGAGCGCCATTCAGGCAAATATACCGGCGAAAGTTAAGCTCTACGAAACCAAGGATGGGGATGAGGTGATTCCGGTGGAAATTGAATTGACGGACCAGCAACGTAAAGACATTTACGCCAAGGTCGATAAGAAACTGAGGAATGTCAGCACCTTTCAGTTGGTAAAAAAAGGAGATCTGAAGCAGTTGCAGGACATGGCCAAGCGAGAAGCGGAAGCAGAGATTTGGAATGAACATCGCGAAGCTGGCCTTCAAAAAATAGCTGAAACGTTTTTGAAAAGAGGGGATGAGAAGGGGTATAAGCGAGGATCGGTCGGGGCAAAAAATCCGTTCCCGCTCGTTCCGGATAACAAGAAGCAGGACGGTGCGGATAAGGGAACAGCTCAGCAGCAAGTGATGGATTCTTTACAGGGTAAAAAATAGTTGGATTTAAATAAAATCACATGGCCAATAATAATGTGTTTTCCTGCGACGCCGGGAACTTTTCGATACAACAAGTAATTGCGGGTCAGACGCCGCTCGTCATGTATGATTCGCTGAAGCAGGCCGCATTGCTACCTGCCATCCGGCAGTTGAGAAGCGGCAGTGGCGCGCAAGTCATCATGCCGTATGACGAAAGAAGCCCGGAAGCCTTGTTCTCGCAGATGATGGCCGCGTTTGGTACTGAAAACAGGACCGTTCCGGCCAATCAGTTTTATTGGCTGGAATACGATTCTTACGACACCCTGACCTTTGTAGTGGATCAGGCCACCAACGGTGCACCGGGGGCCAATGTCAACGCCACGATTGACGCTCTTTCTACCAGTCAGGTAGGCGGCTATGTGAAGCCTATCGCCGGGTACTACGCCTATATCAAGGAGAACAACCGCCAGAAAGTCTTTATCAGTGCTGTCAACGGCACGACGGTTACCTTCCAACCCATCAACGGGCAATCGATCAACCTCAGCTATTACGCCCGGTACACCATCATCATCGACCCACTCCGGCACTATACCATGTTGGATACGGCCAATATCGTTACGGAAGGTCTCGTATTGAACCCTCCGACGATGTACAAGGCCTATGCCCAGACCTTTGAAAAAGGGTTCTACGTGGACCAGTCGGAAATCAACAACTACGTGTATGACCGGGACTTCAAAGTCATTAAAGGTCTAAATACGCGTGGTGAAGCCGTTGAGTTTTTCTATATCCCTGCTTTGAACGGCCAGTGTGAGGCGTTCATTAAGGACAACATGAACATCAATACCCTATTCGGACAGCGAGACTACGGCAACGCCAAAGGTATGGATGGCTTGGTCCCGATTGCCACCACATACGGGATGTTCAATGCCGGGTACGATATTTTCTCCAGCGTTTCCCTCAAACAGATTTTATTCGGTATGATCAAAACCCTTCGCCGGGTGAACGGTTGTAACGAATACATGCTCATCCACGATTTCGGTTTCTGGATGGACTGGTCGGAAAGCATCGGCACCATGATTGCTGCATCTGGTCAGAACTACGTGTATGAGTTGTTTGGCCCCGGCGGAACCGGCGAGAGGGATTTCACCTATTTCAACTTCAAGGCATTCGAAGCCTTCGGATACAAGTTTACTCCGTACATGATCGATATTTTGGATCACCGTCGGTATGGTAACATCTTGGAATACTTCGCCCTGATGATGCCGCTGGCGAAGTTCAAAGACCAGCAAGGGAACACCATTCCGTTCATCACCTATTGCTATCTCGAAGGTGCCGAACCGGCAATGGTCGATAACATCTGGCAATTTGATTTCAGGAAACAGGGTGGTCGTACATTGAATGTGTACGTTTCGACTACCTATGGTATCGAGTTCCACCGCCCTACCGCATTGGGCTTGCTTACGAAACAGTCTACTGCATAGTAGTTGACATATTGAGGTCTATTTTTTGATGAAATTTTTAAAAGGTTTGTTATGCCAGGAGGTTATGTTATTCAGGTCGGCAACGAAAGGCCCGGTGAAGCCATCGTTGCGCAAGTCAACAAAAAGAATGGAGAGCCTACGGGTCCTGTGATGAAAAGATATATCCCGGTCGGAAGTCATTTGTTGATCAATCGGGCGAGGGTATGGGGACGAAGGTTCTTTATGAAGGACGGTAAAAAAGTAACGGATGATGTAGAGTTCAATACGGTTGGGTATAAAGGGGAGATTGAGTTCATGGAGTGGGGAACGGACGGAGGATACGCCATAGACATTCGATATCTTCCACAAAGTAGGTCGCTGGATTACGAGTATCAGGCCAACGTTCAGAAAATATACATCAACCCGGATCAGGAAGGAGCGCACATCATTCTAAAGGCAGGAGAGAATAAGTTCGACACGAAGAAAGATGACCTACTGATCACGTTTTTGAAAGTATATCCCCTCAACCGGGATAGCAAATACAAGAACCCTGACCCTACGATAAAAAGCTACGTTTACTATGAGATCACCGATGAGCATGTGGATCATGTAGCAGTTAAGATGATCGAAAGTAGCACTAAGGCAAGTTTCTATGTTCAAGAAATGTCCACCAAGCCCGAACAGATCAGGAACTTGTTCAAGATCATGGGAGACCGGGAGGAATTTGGAGAAACGAATTTACTATCAGGAGATAGTCAGGTATATAAAGTTCTTTTACAATATGCCAACGCCAACGCTGAAGATTTCTTTTATCTGATCAAAATATATAAGGAATCTGTAGAGGACGCTTTCTCGAAAGCAAAATCTTACAACGCGTTGGATCTGACAAAAGACGGGCATATTGCACTAGAGGTGAATGGAAAGAAGAACCTGATCATCTCCAACGTCAAAGCAAAAGGCGAGAACATGATTCAGTGGATGTTGGATAATTTTTGTGATGAAGAAGTTTTTAAGGCGACACAGGCATTTAAGGAACAAGTTTCAAAGTTAAAATAAGCTAAATGGCAAATACTATTCTTACAGCGGCCTATGCTCTATACAAAGCACCGCATTTTACGGGTTATGACGCCAATAACCTCATAACGATCAATGCGGATTTGATTGGGGCATTTACACCTCGTCCGGCCTGGATTAAGAGGTACTTAGTTCCGGGGCAAAACCAGGTTCAATACCTGCTTACCTTCGAGCCGTCGTCCGCCGACTTGGCTGATCCAAACATCTTAACGGGTGTTTACATCGAGCAGAACGGGGTAGGTGTTGTAATCGACTGTATCAACGTAGCCAACGCCGAAGCCGCCTTTAACGGAACAGGATCGCTCACCACGACATACATCGGTCAGCCGGGAGGCATTCCGTTGTGGACCTCGCCAACCGCCCTCGCCTACTGTTTGAGCAGGGCTGACGATGGATCAACTTATGCACACGGTCAAGTTGCGATGCAATACGTGAATCAATATGTCGGGAATATTAAAATGAGGTCTTCGATATCTGGGATTACGCATTACGTTCTTTTCTCATATATTTTCCCTGTAGCTCAGTTGAATCCACAGCCCGGATTGCCTAGCACATCATGGCCCCTCGACGTAATTAGCGCAGGAAATTGCACTTCATAATTTATTGACTATTAAATCAATAACCCAGTAAAAAGCTGGTAAAAAAAGCTGTCTTGGGACGGCTTTTTTTGTAGATTTGGGAAAAGTTTTTTATGAGTGTTAACTTGGTTGGACAAAGATTTAGTAAATGGATAGTTATCGAAGAATTTGGTAAGGATAAGCGCGGGCGTTATTTATGGTTGTGTAGATGCGATTGTGGGAAAGAAAAGATAGTTTCTGTCATGAATCTTACGACTGGTCATTCCAGGTCTTGTGGATGTATAAGAAAAGATTTAGTATGGGGGAATGTCGTAGATCTGGTAGGTATGAGATTTGGTCGATTGACTGTCATAAAGGAGTGGGGGAGAGCCAAAAATGGAGCTAGTAAGTGGTTATGTAGGTGTGATTGCGGAAAAGACAAGCCCGTCATCGGGACCAATTTAACTAGGAAAATGACAGTAAGTTGCGGATGTTATAGCATCGAAAGTCATTTTAAACATGGCATGTCTAAGAAGCCAGAATATTATTCTTGGCAAAGCATGAAGGACAGATGTTTTAATCCGGAAAATGAAAGTTATCCCGATTACGGAGGAAGGGGGATAACGGTTTGTTCGAGATGGCTTGGAAAACATGGTTTTGAAAACTTTTATGCCGATTTAGGGCCAAGGCCAAAGGGTAAAACCTTAGACAGGTGGCCAAATAATGATACGGGGAACTATGAACCGAGCAATTGTAGGTGGGGAACTGATTATGAGCAGGCGAGAAATAAAAGAAGAAACCGGTGGATTGAGTATAAAGGGGAGCGGAAGGTTTTAGCGGATTGGGCGTATCGTTTTGGAGTGAAACCATCGGCTTTCTATTCTCAATTAAGGTCTGGAAAAACAGAAATAGAAGTAATTGAATTTTATGAACAAAAAAGATTTGGATGCCTCAGATATCTGTCAATAGCGGAACCATCACTACCTTCGGGTGGAGCGCCAACATCAATATCTACCAAAGGAGTATTACCTTCAATCTCCTTCCTTTTACAACAGGTCCGAATCTTACCGGAAGACCAGTAGCATTTAGCGTTGTTGACCAAGACGGTGTTACTTTAGCTTCTATCAATTGGACGACGCCTCAGATAGCCAACGCGGCGGCAACAACTTCATGGGTGTTGGATTTGTCAAGCGTAAACTTCCCGTTCTTATTTCAGACTTATGCTATCTACGCGGCCATCCAAGATGCGGGCGGCCAGGTGTATCAGACCAATACCATTTATGCCACCATCTGTCAGCCAACGGATTTAACCGATCAGGGATATGTTCCGGGGTGCTTCCAAATAAGCCCAGATTGCATCAACAACGTACTTACCGTTCAGGAAATAACCGAACTCGTTTATAATGGCTTGCAGCCTCAATCAGTCACCAAGTCTGGTAATCTGTACTATCCAACTGGAACGATAGCTGCCGTTGCCTTTGCCCTTACGCCATTCTCGAACAATGTAGTTTATACCGGGCAATATAGCATTAAATGCACTACCGTTGCCACCTATTCTCCAATTCAGGATGTGTATGTCCTAGTGTCTTATATCACCAACAATGTCTTCCCGGTGACTTGCGCCAACAAAATGGCAAACATCCTTTGTTGCATCCAAAAAGTAGAACAGACCTATCTTAAAAACTGCAACAATGCCATCGGGGCAAATGCCAAACAGCAGTTATCGGATATTTCATTGTTCGTGATGAATGGTCTGTTAAAAGAAATCAGCGGACAGGATGCTCAATTTGAAGTAGACTACATAAAAAAATATCTATCCTGCGATTGCGGTTCTGCATCACTCAGTCAAAGTGAATTTACTCCAATAAATCCTGCCGTTACCTCTATTGTTTTGCATGGAGTAGGTGGGACGACCATACCGGCACCCACCACAACTGGAAACACGCAGACGTATAATATCGCTTCCAATGTTTACCAGATTGTAAAAGGAAACACAGGAGATTTGGCCTTTACCATTCAGGTCAATACAGCGATTTCTAATACGGTTCAGTACATCATCACATTCAATTACGATACTATGGCCGGGTATATTCTGACGGCCATTCAGAACGACCCGACGTTACTGGCTCAATTGAACTCGCTGATCACCGCCGCCGGAAGCATCATTGGGTTGAACGGTTCATGTGTCATCAATACCTCGCAAGTCAATTATTCCCTGTCTCAATCTATCACGGGATCAACCCTTCTGGTGAACGTGGTGATCAACGGGAATACCTATGCCGCGCCAGCCAATTTGTTCGCCAATAATCCTACGGCGGTGGCCTCTTGGTTGAATAGCCTGACACTGGGAACATTCAGTGCTGCCGTCAATACGGGCATCCTGACCATCTTATCGGTGAATAACACTAATGTCCCGGCGACGATGACCTTTAGCAGTCCGGGCGTTACCCAAGCATTCCAAGCTACCAGCGCGACATTGGTTCAGGTTTTACAAGCTATCATCAACTATCTGTGCAACCTGACCGATTTGCAGATAGCCTTGGCTAATAATTTATCACTTTGCACCTTGGATTACAACAACAATGTTGTCACCACCACCTATGTATCCGGTACAAAGCAAAGTGCATTCAACGCGGCTATCTCTAATGCCATCTGCAATATTTGTACAAGGATCAATACGTTGATCGCTTTCACCTGCACAAAATTACAAGCACTTTTCTCTGACAACCCGAATGCTCAGTTTAATTATGCCAGTGACAGATTCCTGTCCATTGTAGGGGGAGCGTGTACGACAATGACAGGGAAGCAGGCGGCACTCGCGGTTATTTCGGCCATACAAGCAGATAGCTATACCAAATCTCAATTCTGTGCTATTGTATGCACCGCGCCGGGTAATTGCCCGGATGTGTCATCTGTGAATATCGGGATTGTAAGCAATACGGTGTTGGGTGTGTACGGAATCACTTGGACAAGCGTTCCAACGGCCACTCAAACCGTCAGCGTATTCTACCGCGTACACGGGACTACCACCTGGTTTACCTCCACGAATAATTTACTGATCCTCCCCAATGGAAATATAAGTGGTGTAAGCCCTTATCAGATACCGGGACTTATGGCCGGGACCACGTATGACATCTGGGTACAGAACAATTGCGGGGGAACAGGATTCATTACCCAGCAAAGCACTCCGACAGGAACGGTATATACCACCAGCGTTCTGTTGGATAGCTCACTGTACCATATATGCGGTGATGCTCCGGTCAACGTCTATTCGTCAGTTCCATTCGGAGTGTCGGTCAACCTGTTCACCAATGTAGGCCTGACTATTCCGGTAACGGGGTACACGTTTGTCGCCCCTGTTTCCACCGCACAGATTTACAACCTGAATACATCCACCGGTGTCGTTGGATCGCTTACCGGAAATATCTGCGGGTTTGGGACAGCCGGTTCGTATATCTTAGGTAATTCAACCGCGACAATTTGTTCTGGTTCTCCGGTAACTCTTTACACTAACGGTGCCTTCGCCGTTGGCGGAGTGTTGTACTTGGATTCTGGACTGACCACTCCTGTAACCGGGTACAGCTATGTGGTGCAGAATGCCACGAATATCATCTATAACCTGAATAGTTCAACAGGAACTATAGGGGCAAGCACCGGATTAAGCTGTAGCGGTAATACCGTTGTCGTTACGATGGGAGCACTTTCCGGAGCGCAAATTTCGAACGTCACAGGGATACCAGGATTTGTGCCTAGCCCTGCGTTCCCCTTAAATCCCGGAGGAAGCAGCAGCGGAACCCATTCATCATTTACCGGGGTTATTCAGATACAAATAACTGGTACGCCAATGTTCCCTGGTAATGTATCATTACAAGTAAATGGAATTTTGATTCAGTGTATCAATATCACTACGGCAGGAACCTATACCTTCGGGAGCAGGTCGTATCTGTCCACGGATGTTATACAAATAGGGTGTAGTTCGGGGACGTGCTAATCTGTTAAATATGGTTATTGTTTAATAATAATTGTATATTTGTATGAAATGATATATTTTATGCGAATATTGCAAGAGATAAAAAAGGGTGCCTCGTTTAACTTTTTAACTTACACTGGTAATGCAAAGATTGGATTGGGGTATGAATTTGAATGTGTTTGCGGTAAAAAGAAATATTGGAAAGGTTTAACGAGCATAATCACAGGGAGGGTAAAGTCATGCGGATGTCAAAGATTTAAAAGCAAGTACGATTTTAGCGTTGGCGTCAATTTTGGACATCTAACACTAACTGGTAAAAGCGAGGTAAGAGTTTTAAACGGATATGATAGGAGATATTGCGAATGTGTGTGTGTCTGCGGAAAAATAATATATACTAGACAAGACTGCCTGGTTGATGGAATAATAAGGTCATGCGGATGCAAGCACGGAGAGAGTATAGGGCTGGCTCATACAATTCATGGATGCGCTAGAACAAATAAAAAACATCCTCTTTATAATGTTTGGGGTCAAATTAAGAGAAGGTGTTATTCAGAAGATGATATTGGATATCCTTATTATGGAGCTAGGGGTGTAAAAATGTGTGACGAATGGTTAAATAATTTTAAGTCATTTTACGATTGGGCTATTTCAAACGGATGGGAAAGAGGATTACAAATAGATAAAGATATTCGGGCAAAAGAAATTGGTATTCCAGCATTATTGTATTCTCCTGAAATGTGCATGATAGTTGATCGTCGCACTCAGATGCGAAGCAGGGGAAACAATATTAATATTACCGCTTTCGGAAAAACCAAGTGTTTAATGGATTGGTCAAAGGATGCGCGTTGTATGGTTGGGTACATGGGACTTAAGGATAGGATTAAAAAATGGAAATGGGAACCAGAAAGGGCTATTTCTACTCCTCCAACCAATAAAGGGAATAAATTAACGGGGCAGTTAAAAAATAATTATAAGCAGAAAACATAAAATGTGGCTCTTAATACATCAAAATCTTCACTTCAAAATTTATACACAGCCCTTATTTCCGTAAGTAATGGTTCGCAGAACTTCTTTCTCCCGCCGTGGGTGTTTTCTTCAATGGTCAATACAGCTACTTCTTTTTTGATTGATAAGTGTGTATCGCTATACCCGGATAATGCGCAACTTTTAGACATTATTGCTCCATTTGTTCAAGTAGACTGTATCCCTCCTTCAGGAGGGTTGATCTCATTGCCATCGAACTATAGGAACATATTGGGAGCTCCGAGCGTAATCGTAAACAAGGCTGGAGAATGCGGTGATTTGACTATTCCAATTACGACCCCTCAGCAATTCCTTACAGCTACCCTAAAAGGTGGATGCCAGCGGAGACCAATTGAAATTGTTCCTCAGTCTGAATTTGATTATCTTACAACTAGTTCGTACAAGGCTCCGTCGTACTGGAATCCTATAGGTTTTAACACTGGTCAGAATGCGGAAACAGGACAAGTGCAGATACGGATATGCCCGGCAGATTTAAGCAAGGTGTTCGTTCTTTATGTTAGGCAGGAATTGGTTTATAGTTTGGGATATGTAATGAATCCGGATGATACGTGGTACGTTTCGTCAACTACGACAGTTGATACCGAATGGGGAAATGCCGCATTCAAATCTCTATTCAAAGCACTGAATCATCTATACGGGATTTATGCAAGGGATAAGCAGTTTTCAGACTGGGCACAAGCTCTTAGTCAAATAGACATAGTATGATCGATTTTTTGATATTTGTTTTGTTTCAGGGGTTGGCCATAAACGGATTTCAGCAGTCGATGGACGAAGGAATGATATTGAATGGGTATAAGAATTGGCTTAAAAAACAGAAGTCTTGGTTTAGTAAACCGATGGGCTTATGTATAAAATGTTCTGCGTCGGTTGGGGGAACGGTTACTTTTTGGCCGGTCGTCTTGTATGTGTACGGGTGGAAACCGATTGAACTATTCGGATGGGTATTCGATGTTTTTATACTTGTAACAGTAAATTTTTGGATTTTTAAAAAGCTATAATGCTACTTAGCACATTATCTGAACTCAACTGGCAAATGTATAACTCTGGCCGCGCCAAAGCGACCAATAGGGATTTTAGTCAGAAAGATGTGCATGAGTTTTTGAAGTTGTCTGTGGCGGAGGTTTTTAGGATATACTACAATGCCAGCAGAAGAAACAAAGATGGTAATGCCTTTTATTTTATATCTCCACTATTAGCCATCCTCCCATTCAAACTAGGAGATGCCAATTTGATTGGAATGAGAAGGGCGGATATGACTGGGTTCGATATGTTCAGAATGCCACATGACGCCCACATCGCAAGCATATACCCTATTGGATGTGATGACGGAGGCGATTATAAGTCTATATCACTAGTAGAATCAGGTGAAGAATATTTTTATGCAGGTAATCCAAAGTTCAGTTTCTTCAAATTCGCAGTAGTGAAGGGAGTTGGATTGAACACGTATAATCTGCCGCCATGTGTAACAAAGTTGGATGTGGAGGCAACATTTGATGCTCCTGGACTTGATCCAGATATATCAAGAGATGTGGCCTTTGACGCGTCTAACTTGGTTCTTGGAAAAATGTTGGGTATGCCTGAATTTATGAACAAAGGAGTGGATAACAGCTATACGCCTCAGCAAAAGAATTTGAAACAAAGAATTTCTAACCAACAACCGGAGGTGCAACAATAATGGCCAGATTTGACCCATTAATGAATGTTATCGATAGCTTATGTCTTAGATCGGGGGATATCCAAAGACGTAAGAAGGGACTTTACCTTGACGTATCCGGTGACGTGTGGAACGATCTTAACGAAACAACCCTCCGGGTAGCCAAGCGTCTTAAAATTCCCATCAGAAAGAACTTTGAAGTAAACAAGCGAACCAACTCAATCGAGTTGCCTTGTAACTTTAATCGGTTAAGCTCGGTCAATGTGGTTGATGAAAGAGGCGTGATCCACCCTGTATATCGTAACTTATCGATACACGACGACATCGTTGATGTGCCTGCCGAAAAAAACTGCGCTTGCGAAAAAAACTGCGGATACAATCTTTGCAACACGATAAAAGGATACGTAGCCGTTCAGACAACCGTATCTGATTTTTTACCTAATGGAAGTCCTATTTCATTCAATGCTGTTAGCCGGTTGGCTGTAGGAGAAAACGGAGTAGTCTATCAGCAGAACCAAAATATTGAGCGGGTGTACACCAATGGAGTGTGGACTGATACCATCCTTCAGACTACCAATACCCAGATGTGTCAATGCGAGACGGATGAAAACGGTTGCATCTGCGATACCGAGAATAATGTAAATATGCTTTGCG